>JAESFQ010000583.1_pt1 | contig 13471 bp, 9 predicted proteins | sample 9269431 | NCBI WGS metagenome assembly JAESFQ01 (sample SAMN14502588, study PRJNA617103) | algae metagenome | isolation source: Plectolyngbya sp. WJT66-NPBG17 and co-occurring heterotrophs from well... | place: USA: Mojave Desert, Joshua Tree National Park, California | collected 2006-08-06
TGAATGGAAGATTTAGGGCGATTCTCTTCAGAAACACATCCTCATCCCTTGTCACCTTCACCACATCATGCCCTCCGCGTCCATATTCTTCATCAACCTCCATGGAGAACTTGGGCCCCACTGAGAGATTGGAATTTGGGACCAGGTATGCAAACACAGGGTTGGCCCACTTCCTCACGGACTTATCCGTGTACGTTCCAAGCAGCAAGCGTAGATTCGCTACTGCCGCCGGCTTACTATGTCTCGAGAATATCATCTCGTTCAACTGGGGCAGCTTTACAAGGAGATGTTCTGGAATATGGTTTCGAAGCTCGGTGATTGCACCAGGGCCCGCGGGTGTGGGCTTGATGTGATCAAAGGGATCCTTGTCAGGCGAGGGCATATCGTCCGACGCAGATGTAGACTTGTCACCCGCTTTTCGACCCTGTCTTCGGTTGGTTTGTGGTGTAAGACCCTCTGTACGCTCTCGAACGGTCTTAGTCATATGCGAACGGCGGATTGGTCCATGGGGCACTTCCTTGTCTGGAATCTTGATGTTACCGAAAGACAGGTCCCCGGCGTCCTCTTGACCATCATATTCGTGATCGCCTATGTTTCCATTTTGACCGTTGGGGCGACTAGGGGCGGTTGCGCTGTATGACTTTCGGCGTCGTGGTATGACTGGCTCGGAGCCAGAGCTGCTGGCTCTCTCCGGAGTCCGTCCTAGTCCAGTGGAAGATGCTTTTAGGGCGGGAAAGGGTACAAGCGGTGACACGGAGGGTTCTGGCTGACCAAAAGGTGCAGTCCCTTGTTGCGATGACGTCGGATTTGGAACTTGAGATGACATATTCCCTCAAGCTTTGGTGGTGAGCTTTCGTCGTTAGGAGATTAATCGGAGGCTGCGAATTTGATGGAAGCTTCTGGGCCTGATTGTTGCTGCAAGAGTTCCCTACTAGTTCGTCGGGAGAATTGTAGAGATGACAGCGGCTGATGAGGCTTGAATTCGGAGTGCGTGTCAAGTGCTCTGGTAAATATGACGCGCCTGTGGATTGTACGTTATGTAGCTAATTTGAAAACATGAGAAAGAAAGGATTTATATAGGGAGCAGGGGCGCTAGTCCAAGAGCAAAAGAAGCTTCCTAAAGATTCACTTTACTGGAAGCGGCGAGAACCCCATGTGTAAGTTCTGTCCCTTCTACTCAGTAAGTTATGTTAGGAAATTCAGACGCACGAGGAAGCTCTTCGAGGACCGTGCGACCCGTATTAGCATGAACATTGCGGGCGCCTAGAGCCCAAGCTGCTTTGAGGAGTTCGCGGGGACTTGCGAGATTAGTTTTGATAAGTCTTCGGGAAGCCCTTCTTCGTGTCACTGTGATCGAAGGCTCCAGCAAAGCGATCGTGCTGTATTTGAGGCGACGGACGTGATGGACGACCTGGATCAGGAAAAGAATCAGTGCTGCAGAGCTTAGAAAAGGAGTGGCGTTGTCATGAAGAGCGATAGTCTCCACCAGTTCGTCACCCAGCATGGTATCTGGTCGGCAAGACGGTGGCCACTGAGCGAGTCCATCTTGGAAACAACGGACGCATTCAAAAAGGGCTCCTTCTAATGTAAACCTTGGACCTGAGTTCCCTGTTTGATCCAAGTACGCTGACGAGCATTCGTGTCATCGCGTCACCAAGAGCTAAGGCTGTAGTTCTTCATGGTGATGCTTGATATTTGCCCGCGGCGGTCGATGTGGCACACCAGGCTACGCGTCTGTCGGGAAGGGGATAGTTCGAGCCATTAGCTAGAGAGGATCAAGAATTCTTCCACGCTCCATAGCTGTACAATGAAAGGTGAGTTCTGTTGGGGCAGTTGGGTGCGGGAAAGATAGATCAAACCCCTCGGACGTGCACCTCCTGAAACGAGGCGCGGCGCCTTTCCCTTGATGGACTAGCTCAGCTAGGCAAGATCGCCACATCCCGAGCTTCGGCTTCGTCGCCTCTCACGACTTCGTTCAATCTGCCCACATCGAGCTCTGATAGTTGTTACTTGCGCTATTTAAGGTCTGGTAGAAGCTGCAGGACTGTCAGTGCATATCGCGCCTAGCCTCGTGATCTTCCTTTGCTTCCAGTCACCACCTTTAGAGGAAAAATGAGCCCTTGTCAAACACAAGGAACGTCACGACCAGTTCGCTGTCTACGAGAAGTGCACCGCCACTGCGGTGACCAACCAATCGTCTGTGTGGCCGAGATGGAGACGCTGGAAGGGCTCACATACATCCGCTAAAGGTGGTGCGGCCACCATTGCCGTCACTGCGCCTGACCGACTTCATGATGGTGAACACACTGCGCTTAATCTGCACTTCTACATCACTAATTTGTCTCATCGATACTTGGCAGAATATTACTGTCTCTGATCTACATGCAGTAACCTGAGATACCCAGAAGGTCTCCGCTTACTCATCTGCTGTTGAGTCGTTACAAAGCCCGCATACATTTAGGTACAAGGTCTGAGAACACATCCTCCATAAACATCTCTTCTGTTCGCTTCAGCGTACGGACCGCACCGAGCTGCGATCAAGCAACTTCAGAGTGGAGCCTCTCGTCCTTCTCCATGGCTGCCGATGCCGCTGCCGGGTCTTGCAACGCATGCGGCACCAACTGGTCGCCAAACAGCTCGTCCATCTGCTCCAAGGTCTTGCCTTTAGTCTCAGGGTAGAAGAACCAATAGCAAACAAAGGCAATGATGTTGAAGCAGAAGAAGACGTAGAAGTACTTGAACCCTATCGTGCTGAGTGCCTGCGGAGAGAACTGGGCGAAGATGAGGTTCACGACCCAGTTGGTGAATGTCGTAATAGCGTTACCAAGGGCGCGGCATTCGATAGGGAAAATCTCTGCGGGGTAAACCCAGGAGATGATACCGAGAGGTGTGTAGAAGAATGAGAAGAGGAAGTTCATGGCCACCATACTGCGCAGCTGTGGACCATTGTTGGGATCAAAGTATTGTGCTTGTACTGCGTTGATAAGCAAGGCAGTTGCTAAACCCGCAGCCGATATGAGAAGGGGTTTGACACGTCCAACCTTGTCGACTAGCGCCAATCCGATGGTACACCAGATGATTGAGAGAGCGCCACTGATTCCGATGATCATGAGCGACTCTTGTGTTGATATTCCAAGGATGTCGTAGATGCGCGGACCATAGTAGTTGATGACATTGATTCCAGAGAGAGGTCCAAACGCTTGCACGCCGCAACCCAGCAAGAGACGCTTACGCCATGAAGCCTTGGTGAGGATCGAGAGCCAGCTGATGTTGCCTAGAGCGCGGTCGGCAATGATGACGTCGCGGATCTCACGGAATTCGAGATCGATAGTCTCTGCGTCGTGGCCCTTTCGGAGCTTGTTGAGCGATGCGATGGCGTCCTCATGTCTATCTTTTTCCATGAGCCAACGTGGCGATTCTTGCAAAAAGAAGATGCCAGCAATCAAGACGAGGCCGGGTACGTTCTGGAACGCGAGAGGAAAACGCCCTAGCATATGTTAGACTAGGAGATAGCAGTTCACGTGTAAGGCCACTTACATGAGAACTGGGTGCTGTTGAAGGAGCAGCCATACCCAAGCCATTGAGCGACAAAGAAGCCCCAACTCAACATCCACTGCAGCAAGCCGGAGAGAGTGCCGCGATACTTCGCCTCTGAAAGCTCTCCAGCGTACATAGGGATAGTCGAGGTCAGCTGTCCAACTGCCACTCCACCAATAAAGCGGCCAACGATAAGCATAGCCATATTAACAGCGCCTGCTTGAAGAGAACTGCCCAGAACGGAGATGACGGCTCCTACGAAGATAGTCCAGCGGCGACCTAGCATATCTGCGAACAACATGTTGAAAATGGTCCCGGCGATGGCACCACCTTGAAATGCGGAGACAATACCGCCGACGACATCGTCACTAGGGTCATTGAAGTATTCTTTGAAGGTATCGAGAGCAATGGTCGAGGTGATGATACCAGAGTCATATCCAAAGAGGAAACCTGCGCATGAGTCAGTACAGCTTGTGCGCCTGTCGTGAAAAGATCTTACCTCCAGTCGCCAAGAAGATGGCTGAGAAGACCGTGACTGCGAGACCCATCTTGAGTAGCGATGTCAGATACTGTGGGGAATTGGATTATCGCCATCCGGGACCACTGTTTATGTATCGTCTCCTGTCGCCTCTATCGTTATGCCGGGGTTCATTACACCGAAACCAGCATTGGCTGATACATGCACATGTCTGCGCACGTATCATGGAGACTGTTTACAATGGAGCTGAAATGCTTGTCATGTGGGCCAATGAACTAGGCTCTGGGGATAAAAACTACGATGAACAGCAAAAGGTCTCTTCCGTGGGTCTGGAGTTGGGATCGGAATGCATGCCAAGCGACGATTTCTTGGTGGGGTCCCCGCATTCGCCTCAGCTGCCATCCCGAACTAGCGTGGACGAATCAGGCAGGCTGAAGGCGCGATCTCCACCTCGGGACCACTTCGGATCGAGACCTATTCGCACGATCACACCAGGCTTTCCAGGTTGTGTTTAGTAGTGTCGCGACGAGCTCACCCGAGCTTCGCGATGATCTTATCACGATGTGTGCTCAGACTGGTGAGTTGAAGTTGTACATGATTCATCAAGCCCTCTTGCCATGACGGCTATCAAACCTCCACTTTGCCGATAATACGACCCGCACTGGTTTGTGGTCGCCTGAGCAGACCAGTCTTTCAATCGCACAACGCCACCTTTTTTCAGGATCAATCAACATGGTCCTTGAAATCACACGATGCGGAATTCATGCTTTCCACGAGGTCCTTGGCATCGACACTGACAAGATTCGCTTCTTCTGGGTTTTGCATTCTGATCGCGAAGACAGCCAGCAAAACGCGTATCGCGTTGAAGTTTCAACGCTACAGTCGTTCGAGATACTGCTCTGGGATTCTGGCAGAGTAGACGGCAATAGACAACGAAATGTGCTGTGCGCCCCTGAAGGAGGATTCTATTCAGCGACCTTCCATTACTGGAGAGTCACGGTGTGGGATTCAGATGGCGCGGCGACGACGAGCACAGCCAACGAGTTCTTCACTTCGTACCCGCGATGTTCTGGACTACTACCACCATACAGCATGAACCAGACCTACATGCCGCATACTAGTCTGATATTCCGTACATGGTTTGAAGATGAACCGAATCGATGGAAGGGCGTCTGGATTGGCGACAACGGAGACAAGCCGCTATATATGCGCAAGGCGCTTCGTCTTGACCGAAAGCCATCTCGTGCTATTGCGTTCGCATCTGGTCTTGGCCACTTCAACTTCGTGTGTAATGGCGATCCCGCAGCGGCAAACGGCCATGTGCTCGACCCAGGCTGGACGAACTACCATCGCACTGTACAGTTTGTCGCATACGACTTGTCAAACATCTTGACACAAGGCGAGAACGTACTCGGCGCACATATCGGCAATGGCTTCTACGCTGGCGACCAAGGCGATGACCGTTTCTTCTGGCCATGCTACGAGGATAACACCTACGTCCGCTATGGCAATGAACTCTGCTTCTTCATGGAGCTACATCTCTTTTACGACGACGGCGGTCGAGAGACAGTCACTACGGGCCCGGATTGGAGTGTACGCAAGAGTGCGACCACATTAGCAAACATCTACTCCTCCGAGACGAAAGACTTGCGCGCTTACCCTGCGGGTTGGGATGCGCCGGGATTTAAAGAAGACAAGCAGTGGAAGTCTGCGACACCCGTGACAGGTCCGAGGGGAAAGCTCAAGTACCAAAGTCAGCCACCCGTCGTGTTGCACGAAACGTTTGAGCCGCGGTCGAAGAAGACTGTTGAGCCTGGTGTCGTTATGTTCGACTTTGGACAGAACATGACGACCATGGTTAAGATTCAGGTCAGTGGCCCCGCCGGCTCAGAAATCATCATTCGTTTCTCCGAGACGATTGGTGAGGATGGCAAGGTGCTCATGCCCGATCCACTGTTCAAGCTGTTCGAGACGGGTGTTTTCTGCAAGTTCACACTCGCAGGCGAGGGAACAGAGACCTGGGAGCCCGACTTCTGCTTCACGAGTGCGCGATATATCCAGGTCGAAGGCGTTTCGCTCGAAGAAGGCAACGAGCTACCAGTAGTGCACTCGCTGGTCAGCAGACACGTATCCTCGGCTGCGCGCCGTCTTGGCTACGTGAAGACGGACAAGGAAGACGTCAATCAACTCATCAACATGTGTTACTGGTCTTTCGTTAGCAACCTGTTCAGCTACCATACTGACTGTCCTCAACTAGAGAAGTTCGGATGGCTCGAGGTGACGCACCTTCTTGCGCCAGCGACCCAGTACATTCGCGATATGGAATCCCTTTACTCCAAGATTCTCGATGACATCGTCGACGCGCAAGAACCAAACGGCCTTTGCCCTACAATGGCACCTGAGATCAGGTACATGTGCGGCCCTCTACACGACACCATCACCTGGGGCGGCGCCGTCGCATTACTTCCAGGGATCCTGCGCTTCTACTACGATTCCACACACGTCTTCGAGAAGTTGTTCGAGCCATGCGTACGATACATGGAGTACATCAAGACCAAAGAGCGAGACGGCGGGCTCATCGAACACGGTCTAGGTGATTGGGGTCGCGACATCGCCTTCGGCAACAACCAAGCCAACATCGAAACAGCAATATACTACCGCTGCCTCCGCAACATCGAGCGCATGGCCCATGAGCTCGGTAAACCGGATGCCGAGCAGCGGTTCCGCGAATGGGCCGAGCGCATATACGCTGTGTACAACGAGCGGCTGCTCATCACAGATAAGAAGGAATATCCCTACGCCTTCTACACATCGCGAGACGACCCCCAGAAACACGATCGCAACATGGTCGCCCAAGCCTTCGCACTCCAATTCGATCTCGTCCCCGCGTCCCACATTCCTGACATCCAAACTGCTTTCCTTGCAGACTGCGCTGCCGCCGGTAACCGCATCCAAGCAGGCGAGATCGGCCTAAAGTATCTCTTCAACACGCTGTCTGACCTGAATCGCTCAGACATCATCTTGGAGATGGCCCGACAGGAAGAACACCCTAGTTACATGCGCTTCATACGAAAGGGCAGTACGACGCTGAATGAGTTTTGGCAGGATGACTGTAGGAGTAAATGTCATGATATGCTGGGCACGATATATGAGTGGTTCTATGAGGGCGTGTTGGGAGTCAAGGCGGAGACGGAAGCGTATAAGACGTGGAGAGTCAAGCCGCCGTTGGGAAGTGAGTTTCGGATGGTGGAGGGGAGTGTGGAGTGTCCGTATGGGAAGATCGAGGTCAGGTACGAGAAGGTGAACGTCGATGGCGGCGACGAAGTCAAGATGTCTGTCAGTGTGCCGACCGGTAGCACGGGGTATTTACTGTTACCGAAAGAGGAGAGCAGTGTTGTTGTGCGAAGACTTGGTGAAGGTAAGTATGAGATGGAGAGGAAGGGTATGAGAATAGCGCTCAACCCGGGCAAGTATGAGTTAGCGCTTCGGGCATAAGGTCGCACTGGAGTGTGCATATATTGTAGTGAATATCATGCAGTCGACGACACTTATAGAATATTAACATGCAATGATACTGAAACGGTACTATACATATACTCTCGAACGTGTTCCAAAGAGTTGCCCTCTACCAAAGCTGGCAAGTAGGCTCCTTGACCTTGCACTGGAAACTTTCCCGGAACTCCCTCGAGTTTGCCATGGTACCCAGAATACGTGCCCACTTGGGTGCATGCGGGTCGGTGTAGATTCGGTTAATCGCGGTATCCTTACGGGTCTTGCCACACCACCAGTTGCTGTAGCTGACGAAGAACATCTGCTCTTGCGAGAAGTGGTCCAGGCCAGGTAGGTTCTGGTTGGGCGTCTCAGCTGAGCGGCGCTTCCAAGCCTGGAAAGACGCCGAGAGACCACCAGCGTCAGCAATGTTCTCACCGAGAGTGAGACGACCGTTCACATGCAGAGGCTTGTCATCAGGTCCGGGGATGGTGAAGTTGGAATACTGGTCCACAAAGCACTCAACCTTGTGCTTGAAGGCGGCGACGGTTGCGTCTGACCACCAGTCGGTATAGTTGCCATTCTGGTCGTAGTGACGTCCCGTACTGTCGAATGCGTGACTGAGCTCATGGCCCGCAACGGAGCCGAAAGCACCGTAGGACATGTAGGCGGGTACATTGACGTCGAAAACCGGAAATTGCATAATGCCAGCAGGGAAAACAATCTCATTGCCAGGAGGGTTGTAGTATGCGTTTACTGTTGGGACAGTCATGTCCCACTGGTCGCGATCCACTGGCTTTCCAAGTGCAGACCACTCGGACTTGACAGCAAAGCGGCGCATAGCAAGCGCGTTGGCGAAGAATGCGTCAGATGACACATTGACGGTTTCGTAGTAATCCTCAAGCGTAGGCGGGTCCATGATGTTGGGGCTCTTCGTGGGATAGCCGATCTTCTGAACGATGTTGTGCACTTTTTCGACAGCCTTCTTCGTTGTGTCCTTGTCCATCCACTCAGCAGCGTTCAGCTTTTTCGCAAACTCTGTCTTGATGTCCGTGATGATGACATCACCGAACTTCTTCGCCTCGGCAGAGAAGGCCTTCTCAACGAAGAAGCGGCTCAATATCCACCCCAATCCGCCATCGACATGGCTGACACATGAGCGCCATCGTTCCGGAGCAGAGTCAGGGTCCTTGCCTGCGAGCACATTGTTAAAGCGACGGTATGGCTTGACGGCCTCCGCATCGACGTAAGCAGAAAGAGACTGAACAGCTTTCCAGACAAAGTAAGCCTGGAGAACATCTTCGGACGTAGCTGCGAGGATTATGGACAGCTCTTTCAGATAGGCCGGAGCCATGACAATGACACGTTCAATGTCGCTACCGTGTGGGGCCTGGCTTGCGAGAAGCGCCTTCAGCTCAATTTCAGGAGCGATCGCAGCCGCTTCATCGATCGACATCGGATTGTAGTACTTCGTGACATCTTCACGTTCTTCCTCGCTGGGAGATGCGGCCGCAAGTTTCTTTTCGAGATCAATGATACCTGCAAACACGGCCTTGTCCTGGTCAGGGTAGAGAGCACTCAGCACCTCAACAGCGACACCACGATATTTCTCGACGAGCGTTTCGTCCTCGTAGCGCTCCTTCGAAGGTAGTCCAAAGCTATAGGGAGCGCTAACAGACACAACAACAGTGTCTGGGTCAGTATCGTCGGCACCGGTGCCAGTTGAGACGAGGCCAGTGACGCCGTACTCGGCCAGAAGAAGGATAGCGTCTTTGATCGAGTGGGAATCCGAGGCGATGGCAGGGTACGTTCGCTTGATCTCTTCAAGGACACGCTTAAGAGGCTCAGCACCGATGCTCTTGATCTTGTCTTCGTTAAGACACGCATCGTAGGCCGCTTTCATCTTGTCGAAGTTCTCCTCGTCGGCTGATTTGGCAACTGACATTAGCTGCATAGGCGAGAAGTAAGAATGCTACGCGATGATTAATGATGGTTGATGCTAACCGTCGGGTGCGCTTACCTCAGAGTCCTTTGGGTAAGGTGCTTCAAGAATATGACGAAGCAGCATCTGTGACTTTTCCGACATTATTGTCCCAGTGAAGGCATCACCCTGGTCGGCTCTCAGGTCGTGGCCGTCTCTCCATCCACCACAAACAAGCTCCTCGAAGTTGTCGCACGGGTCCAGCTCTTTGTACTGAGGCGAGAGGTTGTAAAGGATCTCTGAGGCCGCGTGCACACAGGCTGGGGTCAGGCATAGGTCGCTCTCTTTCGACAAGTCGCCGGTAGGCTCATAGTCCACTGAACATGGATTAGCGGCGATATGGAGTAAACACAGGGATGAACATACCCTGCGGAAGTCCATAGAGTATTATTGAAGCTGTCGCAGCGATGGCAAACAGCCTTCCTATCGCTTGACGTTTGGAATAGCGTTGCACGTGGCCCGGTTGCAGGGTTGCAGACGCGTCCAACAGCGGTGCCTTCTCCGCCATTTGAACAGCCAAGGTGGCTTTATCGAGCTGGCTGCGGATGTAGAAAATGTGAGAGTTTGTATGGTGCCAACCGACTGAACACCGGGATGAAGTGATGATGGAGAGAAGGAATGGAGGGAGGCGCGAGGATGGAGGTGTCCAGAAGTGGAGATCCGGGGTGCAGCTGCCCGGGTGACGCGGGCATGTTAGCGCGGACACGCTAGCACGGGACCTTGCAGAATCATGACTCGCGCAAGCTCGACGTCATTCCTGATTGCCTTATCACAAGATCATGAATCCACCCGGGGCCATCTTGTGCATCCGGGCAAGCGTCATTAGAGAACCGAGCTGTACATTAGCATCTCCGTATTTTCCGATTTCTCCCAAGTGCGGCGCTGTACACATTCACCAAGATATCATCGCGGTACTTAGCCGTTTCGCTGCACGCAAGAGCTTCGCGCCAGTAGTGATCCCATTATTCTTAGATGAAACGAAGTTTGGAGGGCCTCGGCCACGTCGATCATGAGATATATACAAGAAGGACGTGATTCTCCCATCATCCGCCGACTCCGGTGGATGAATCTACTCGCCTGAAGGCCCAGCAATCGTGGTACCCGGCTTGACTGGAGTTCCAAAGTTCGGAGTTCCATCAGCGTTCCAGTTGACCTTCTGGGCCATTGTATATCTATTGCCATCGCAGGCACCAGTTTGGATAGCAGTGGCGTGATAAACGTTCCAGATCTCGGTGCCATCGGGGCTGGTAAAGAACCTATAGCTTCGTCAGCATGTGGCATCATGTAGTACTGCTGTGCGAACATACCCGTTATGGCCTGGGCCGTAGTTGCTGTTAGCACTGGTAAACACCGGTCCGCTACTCTTCTTCCAGCTTGCACTGAGCGCGGGGTCACCCGATCCGTTCCAGGTGAGCAAGCCCAAGCTGTAGTTGGGTGTCCAGCAGAAGCTTGCCGAGTAAGCAATGTAGGTCTTGCCACCGTGGTACATTGCGACTGGGCCTTCTTGGACAGGGCTGCCGTTGGTTTCCCAGGATTCAGTTGGTGTAGAGAGGATCTTAGTGGCGCCGAGTTTGCCGGGTGAGGTCATGGGTGCGATGCAGAGGGATTGAAGGGCGCCGGACATGCAAGACCAGGTAAAGTAGTTGCCCCATTTGCTAAAACGTACGATAGAGCCGTCGATTCCCCATACGTTGCTGAGTTGGGACAGGTAGGTGTATGTACCAAATGGGTCCGCACCACCTATAATCCTATTAGATTGCCCATCGTTTACTTGAGAAATATCCTTACCCTTGAGCACGTAGGGGCGCTGAAGGTCCAAGTTGTCGACGCCGCTGCGGCCAGCAGTGTAGTAGATGTACCAAGCACCGTCAAGATAGTGCAACTCCGGTGCCCACATGTTGCAGCATCTATCTGGATTTGAATCGGTCCAGACAACCTTTGTCTCTCCCGTCTTCAAGCCCCCCAAAGTCTTAGCCCTAGTGATGGATAGATTCGTCCATGTCGTTGTCATCAGGTAGTAATAACCACCGCTGTAGGCAATGTGAGGGTCGGAACCATCCTTCTGCTTGAGTGGGTTGCTAAAGCTTGCAGCGCTAACCAGAGAAGAGAGTGCGAGCACACATGTGGAAAGTGACTGGAAGAGGAACTTCATGTTTGCAACAAGAAGGAAACGAATCGGCAGTGGCAATGAACAGTCTCGGAGTCATCAGCATAGTTCACCTTATATGGTCTCTGACATCTTCCTTAGTCTTGCTGCGCAACAAGATTGAAGGCCTACAATACAACACCGGTTCTTCCGTCCAAAGCCCAGAGATTTGTGATCATGCTGCTTTCCACGAATGACCACAAAGACTAAAGATGCGCCAAGACGTTCATAGTAAAAGCCTGGGGTGAAGCGCGGAAACGAGAACGGACTGAGGGAGCGGACCGCTGTGTGTTTCTGTCCTGGTGGCCGCGAGATTGCTCCGACTGGTGCAAATAGCTGTGGCTTGCCCGCATCTGGTAATTATCCGCCCCACTGATCCTCCCTCCTCATACGTACTACGGAAACTTCTACTACGAATGTACGACAGTTGCCAAGTGAGGAAAATGGACTCGTGTGGCTCATTCGACAAGGACATGAAGGGGCTTTCTGGATTTTGAGGCTGAAACCGTGAGGCTGGTGCGCATGTCAAAATCCCTGACCCGACATGTGCCGATGTACCGAGGTTTCCGCGTCGAGGCAATTCTCATCATTTCCTACTTACGACCCAGTCCTATGTATGTGCTTTATTCCCTAGCCGTTGACACTGGCATTTTTCGGCATGCCGATGCCTACTGCAGCTGTTGCACCAGCGTCCACAGGCAACACCGCACCCGTTATCCATCTCGCATGATCGGAGGATAAGAAGACAACAGCGCATGCTGCGTCCCATCCATTGCCCTCTGTACCGAGCAGACTTCTTTTCTTTCGCGCTTCCCGGGCTTCGTCGCTCATACCGCCTGCGTACATCATTGGCGTGTAAAGCATCTACCTCGTGTCAACTCGTTGTTGTGCACCAGGACTGGGGGACGTACGCCAGGACAGACACAATTCACCCTGATACCATCGGCGGCGTGATGCGCAGCCATCGCCCTGGTCATGTTTACCACCGCACCTTTGCTTGTTGGATACAGCAGGTGTGGTGTACCCCCTTTTAGTCCAGCGACTGAACCCATGTTCACGATGCTGCCTTTTGTCTCGCCGTGATTCTGTTGCATAGCGGGTATACAGTACTTTGCCATCTGCACCATGCTACTCACGTTTATCTCGAGTCCCTTCGCCCAAGCCTCCATGTCGACATCAACCGCCGTTCCTGGAGCACCACCGATCCCGACATTGTTGACCAGTATATCCAGCTTGCCGAACTCATGCAGTGCTTTAGCGACTGCTGCCTCGCAATCACTGGACTTTGTAACATCAGCCTCCATTGCTGTAACTCTTCCGCGGTGCGGTTTTGATGCTGCCATTTCTGCTGTCTTCTCTGCCCAGTCCAATTTCAGATCCAGGCAGAGGACATGGCAGCCCTCATCGGCGAGCATGATCGATATCGCACGACCGTTGCCAATGCCGTCACCATCACAACCGGCCCCTGTCACGATCGCGACTTTGTCTCTGAGGCCACGTGGGGGCGGTTCAGACGGGACTGCAGCCATTATGGTGATTTCGGGTATATGACGTTATCTCCGAGTTGTGTCTGCAGAGGTATTACCTTCGCAAGTACGTGAGGTCGGCCCCAAGTCAAAGGTATCAGATCTGATGTGATCAGCTTGAGTGAGTCGAAAACTAGAGCAACTCCAACAAACAAGAGTGGTGTAGGTGACACGCAGGTGCGAACCTCGGTACATTGCGGGGTAGCGGACGGTAGGGCGCAGATGTGACGGAAGGTACTTGACACCTTGATACTAGGCTCGTACGAAGTCCCGCTACCGACTGGTATTATATCCCCAGAACCTCTCCTCCAGAC
>JAESFQ010000584.1_pt1 | contig 13438 bp, 7 predicted proteins | sample 9269431 | NCBI WGS metagenome assembly JAESFQ01 (sample SAMN14502588, study PRJNA617103) | algae metagenome | isolation source: Plectolyngbya sp. WJT66-NPBG17 and co-occurring heterotrophs from well... | place: USA: Mojave Desert, Joshua Tree National Park, California | collected 2006-08-06
AGTCGTCGATTGATCTTGATCCATGTTGATAGATCACTCTTATCTGATCCTTCTGCACCATCTGAGCCATCTAAATCGTTGCTTGAGTCCCATCTTTTGAGGATAACCTTGGCGTCTTGTGGCCAGATGCCAGTGGCTTCAAAAGCCTTAAGAATCAAAGGCTCTCTGAAGCTGTTCACCCAGGCGTTCCAGAACAGGGCAAAGAAGTCCCTCTTTGCCATAGATAATAAGCCCCGGCCTTGAAGCATGTATGCATCAAGTTCTTGGCTGTATTGGGATGAAAGGGACTTGAACATAACCACGTCAAGTGGCTGGACAGTGTGGGTAGCATGAGATGGAAACTGAGCCAGGAGAATCCGGTGACTGTCACAATATTCCAAGAAATCCATTGATAGATGGGACGCATGGCCGTCGACAAACAACAGACGCCATGACAGTCGAGCCTTGTCCTTAGTCAGCCGGTCAAAGACCTGGATAAGCCATTGTAAGCCTATATCGTTATTGCTCCATCCAGAGGTTGATGCCGTAACAAAGGCTGAATGGTCTTGAGGGTTGATATCAGCCACCCAGCTGGCTTGAAGCGTGCTGGCGTCTGACTGATAGATGATGCCAGGGTCCAGAGCCGTCCCATCTGCACATATGCAGGCTATAACTGATATCCACTCTCTTGAACCATCTCTAATAGTTTCAGTAACCTCCCTTCTTTCGTACATCCTTCTGCTGAAGACCCTAAGGCGACGAGAGGTTAATCCAATCAAGAACCCCTTTTCATCCATGTTGTATGTGTGACGTTGCTCAACACTATATTCCTCTATCTTTGAATGGATTAGATCAAAGTATCGGATATACTTCCACTCTGAATCAGCTTGGCAACGGTTGCGGTCCATGCCGGTGGTGTAGTGGGTGACGACTTCATCCTTGTGACGGTGAAGGAAACGACCCACCCACGCCTTCCCAATCCGGCATTTGGCTATCCTTGAAGCACAATCTTGAACCACCTTTAACGCTGGTGGAAAGCCTCTCTTATGCTCATTATTAATCCATAACAACAGCTCTTTTTCTTGCCATGGGGTGAGGTTCTGCAGCCTTGAATTTTTGTCGTCATGACTCTTGGTTATGCCCTGGTGACGGCGCGCCAGCGTCCTACGGTCAACACCATGCCTGTTAGCTATTTCTGTGTATACGTAATCATTATCTGGACCTAGGGAATCTAGCTCTGCAAGTGCGGCAGTAATTGGAAGCATACTGGTGGCGGTGTGGGTGGTTGAATTCAGGGTCGTCATTTTGGTGTTCCGGGCATTACGCGATAGCGGGCACCACGCGATAGCTCACGGTACCGAGGCTGACGGCCGTGTGGGCCCGACGGCCGTTTGGGCCACCCGAACACCAAAACCACCACTAAACTTGAGGGCGTAGAGCATCACCCAATAGCTATTATCGCGATCTTTCTTAGAATAGTGATCTAGATATCGTATTGCATATATCTATCTACTTGAATTTGGCTGGTAACTTGATTGATCGGGCGCGACGCGATCGCGGAGCCGGGAGGCCTGTTTTCCGATTAGGTGGCTGATCACGGCCACCACGATCGCCCACGACAGTCTTTTTTAGAGCTGGCTTTGTAGAGGCTTTAAGACTGCTCTTCTTACCCTTTTGGGAAGTTATGAGGGCTTGTTGGAGTCGTTGTTGAGTCTTTTGAGCTGCTTTTCGGGCGGCTCGATCAGCAGCCTCCTCAGCCTTCTGCTGAGCGCGCACTATACGAGCCTCTGCACGAGCCTCACGCCTTGCCTTGATCTCATTTGCCTTGATCACCTTTGCCTCTTTACGCAGCTTGATTGCCTCGGCTTTTCGGAGTTGTAGCTGTTGATCGTCGTGATCCTTTTGATGCTGGCGATCGTGAGCTTCCTTCACCTTCCTCGGAGACCAGAACGCAGCTCCACCATTGTAATCCTCTGGCTCTTGGAGTAACAGCGGCTTGCCTCGCTTTCTGCGCTTCCTCTCATTAATTAGAGCCTCCTTAAGGTCTCTAATCTCGCTCTGGGCAAGCTTAGCTCGGCTCGATAGCTGGTGGACTGTTCGGTTGAGCTGAGAGATCTTCGTACTCTCCTTGTGGTTGACAGCGCGATCAATGAGCGTCTTGATCTTTCTCCAATCAGAAGCGCTAAACGTTGAAGAGTCGCTGTCGCTGCTGGAAGCTGTAGGAGCAAAGCGTTGGAGTATTATTTCTGGATTAAATGGTGATAGCCCTGTAGTTTCAAAGGACCGGAGAATCGTCGATTGCTTGAAGGAGGCCTCCCAGGCTCGGTAGAACAATGGGAAGAAGTCCCTCTTACTCATAGAGACGAGCCCTTGGCCCTGAGCCATGAAGCTTGAGATCTCATTTGAGTAAGCAGTTGATAGAGGCTTGAACAGGGCAACGTCGAGCGGCTGCAGCGTATGAGTGGAATGAGGGGGATATACAGCAAGGAGGATCTTGTTCTGATCGCAGTAGTCGATAAAGTCCATCGTAAGGTGAGATCCGTGCCCATCTAGGATCAGTAATCGATAGCTTGATCGTGCCTTTGCCTTTGTACTGCGATCAAACACCTGTTTGAGCCACCCTAGGCCAATCTCATTGTTCGTCCAGCCAGAGGGGGATGAGGATACATAAGCCCGATGGACATCCGGATCAAAGCCTTGAAGCCAGGAGTCCTGTATCGATCCGGATTTGCTCTGATAGATGAGGCTGGGATCAAGGTAAGATCCATCCGCGCAGACGCAGGCTAGGAGTGTGATCCAATCGCGAGAGCCATCCTGTATAATACTTCTACTCTTCCGATCCTCATATGAAGCCCTGCTAAAGATCCTTTTAGTGCGGCCGACTACTCCAAGCATAAAGCCCTTCTCATCCATATTGTATATATGACGCGCCTCGACGTGATATTGGTTAATCTTATCGCGTAGGAGGCTGAAGTAGAGACTGTACTTCTTGCCTGAATCAGCTTTGTGGCGACTGTTGTCCATGCCGGTGGTCCATTTTGAGATCAGCCTATCGGGCCACCTCTGCACAAAGCGATCAACCCAGTGTACTCCAAGCTCTTCGTGCGCGAGCTGAGAGGCAATTGATCGTATAATAGCCCGTGTAGGTGGTAAACCTTGCTCTGTAAGGCGATCAATATAGCCTAGGAGCTCCTGCTCTTGTTGTGGGTGGAGAGATTGTTGATTAAGCGCCATAGCTCCGCGTGAGCCCGATCGACCTTGGTGTCTTCGAGCGAGCGACGTTCGGCTGCAGCCGTACTGGATTGCAATTTTGCGATAGCTGAATTGTTCTCCTGGTTCAAGCGACTCAATTGCCGCGATCGCAGCCTCAATCGGGCCCATAGTGGTGGAGTTATTGATCGTAAAAGTTGGTGATCGATTTCGGTGGGTGGCCCAAACGGCCGTCGGGCCCACACGGCCGTCAGCCTCGGTACCCCGCCCCACCATTCTATGATGCTCGGACATCCCAATCTGTGCACGCCTAAACTCCATTCACCCCGCTCTGATATTTTGTTGGAGCCAGTTGATCGCCTACTCACCATGCGTCTTTTGCAGCTTCAAGGTACGGATAGATTCAGCCTCGTCGAATTCATCAATGACGATATTCCGCAATATGCCATCCTTTCGCACACGTGGGGACCGGATAATGAGGAAGTCACCTTCGAAGACATATTGAAAAGTACAGGCAAGGGCAAACCTGGTTATGCTAAGATCCGATTTTGCGCGAAGCAAGCTGCCCAGGACAACATCCGATACTTTTGGGTCGACACTTGTTGCATTGACAAATCGAACAGCGCGGAGCTTTCGGAATCCATCAACTCCATGTTTCAGTGGTACAAGAGGGCGCATAGATGCTATGTATATCTGTCTGATCTTGGTGACGGCTGGCTCCGGCTCCGTGAAACGAACCCTCACGCGTTACAAACTGGACTCCAGGCATGCCGTTGGTTCACCCGAGGCTGGACACTACAAGAGCTCATTGCTCCCCATGACCTGTTATTCTACAGTAGCACTTGGAGACTCGTGGGGTCTAAAAAAGAGCTTCTCGAGCCCATATCCAATATCACAAGAGTAGATCCGCTGGTTTTAAGCAACAGATGCGAACTAAATGAACTCTCTGTGGCGAAAAAGCTATCTTGGGCTGCTCATAGGCAGACGAGACGCATTGAAGATCAAGCCTACTGCCTGTTAGGACTGTTAGACGTCAACATACCGCTCATTTATGGCGAAGGCGAGAAAGCTTTCATGCGTTTGCAGGATGAACTGCTGAAACTATCCGCGGATGCCTCCTTGTTCATATGGTTCCGAGGAATAGACAGTGGTATCTTGGCCCCATCAACACGACATTTCCATCCTTGCGGCAAAATCGTCCGTATTCGTGTGGCTCAGATTAGTCATGCTTGGGAAATGACACACCGTGGACTGAGGATAACTTTACCTATACTACGTCCGAGTCAACGAGACGCAGAGGCGACATTGTTGGGAATACTAGCTTGCCGTGTTGAGGATGATTATACCAATGTGCTGGCTCTACATCTAAGGGAGCATGGGCAGGAGAATACCTGGGGAGAAAAGGTTATGGGGTGTTCAATCGAGAAATGCACGATGGAATGTAACAACCCTCAGTCCGGTTTGCATCTAGTAAACGTTCGACATCTTGGTGCCGCAAGATCTGGGACCATTATCTTACCGCACAACAACTTTCAAAGTAGTGTCAGCCTCTCAGCATTACGCCTTACTTCGTCGATATGGATTCGCAACCAGCCAGCCAGCTTTAAGATGATCCAAGCTCACCCGAGACATCAATGGAACTTAGAAACGATGACAATGAACCGTTATAGAAGCTATGCTATGGATGATAAGCAAGTTGGAGCCGCACTTTTCAAAAATGAATCGGGTTTGAAGATTGTCGTGTGTTTTGCTGTTTCAGCTTCGGAAGGTTTCGTTAAGGTCAGTGGAGAAAGGCAATCACTTCGACGAATGTGCGAAAACATTTCAGTCAGTCCGTCTCTGCGATATTCTATCCAAAGTTGCGCGGTGCACCACACTCGACTTATGGATAATGCTAGACCTATCCGTGTTCAAGCCAGGCTTAAGCAGTGTGAGGTCATGGGCGAGAATGTTTGGATCATTGATCTTGCACTTTTGTCCTAAATGTACGATTGAGCATAATGCAAAGATCAATATTTCGATAAAGGACCAACTGCAACTCTAGAAGCGACATGTATGCTAACGCCAATCCTTCTTACATTAGTGAGATATCATAGATTCCGAGCTCGAAGTATCTCATTACTGTACCGCTATTAGGCAGAAGGTCATGCACTCTAGTCCATGGGTCATGTAAAGATTGACATGGCAGGGCAAGATGTTGACACGATGGTGCTCATTATGAGTTTGATCCAAGGCCGTTTCAGATAGGTACCTTTGCACGTCAACCTTATCACCTTTACTATGATAGCGGCTCTCGTAGACTATCTTGATGGTCATGAAGTTGTGAAGCCATTTGCCAACACATGCATCAAGCGATTAGAAAATAGCATTGCAAACCCTTTTTCTGAGGAGAGCATTCAATGGCTCTGCACTCCCCAAGTTTTCAGCAAGGGGTATGACAGCAAGCATGATAATTGCAGGATAGCCAGAGTACAATACAAATCGTAGTTGATCTTTATTTTTCTTTCGCTAGTGCATCTTTGCTTCTAGGAAACTACGTGGCTCTGGGATGACCTCAATTTTGCTTCCCTTGCGAAAATCGTAACAGTTATTGTGGGTGCCTGTAGTGTGCGGGATAATTGCAGGTAGGAATTAGAGTATAGTCAACAGTATTATTGAGACGAATCCTTACTGAGGTACTATGGATAGGAGGATGTTGATATACTCCCTAGCACGTGATAGGCACGTGACCTACCCGAAGGATCCCCCAAGGCCACCCGATAGAGGCCCTTAGGCTCGGCATGGATGGCTGGATGGAAACACCTGTGACAGTGGGCCTGCTGCAGCATCTGAGGCCTCTCGACTACCCTGAGCCTGCGCAGCAGCTCTCTTTTTTGAAGCTACCTTTAATAGAAGCCCTAAGCCTATGCCTCTTACTCTTTCAGGGAGTTTTTTTTAGCTTGTTGGAGTCATTATTGAGCTCTACGAGCAGCTGCTTGTGAGACTTGATCAGCAGCCTTTCTAGCCCTCTCAGTCTCACGTACTATCTGAGCTGCTGCCCTTGCTGCGCGCCTCTCTTGAGCTACCAGAAGCTTGGCTTGCTTTTGATCCTCTCGTACACGAGCTTTCTCAGCCTTTTGGAGTCGTTGTTGCTCCTCCTCTAGCTCCTGCTGCCTTAGAAGATCACGTGCCTTCTGGACCTTTGTAGGAGAGTAGAAATAACTGCTACCGTGATACTCATCAGGAGGCTCTTTTGAACTGAGATCTGATGGAAAGCTTGGCTAAGCTTCTGAGCTCGTGGATCACGCCTATCCTTAACAACCTGACGTAGTAAGCTATCAGTTTTCCTCCAGTTTGATGCACTCAAGGCTGAGGAGTCACTATCGCTTGAGTTACCTGGCGTAGGCTGCCTAGTATTGAACTTTTTGAGTATCACCTCTGGTTCAAAAGGTGATAAGCCAGTAGCTTGAAAGGCCTTAAAGATAATCTCCTTCTTGAAGGAGGCCTCTTAGGCAGTCATGAACATTGGATAAAAGTCTCTCTTGCTTATAGAAGTGAGCCCTAGTATAAGATGCCCCGTAGTATCGACCCCTGATTCTTCCCAGTTAGGTAATCGTGCATCCTACCCCAAAGACGCGTGCATGCAACGCGAATCAGGTGCTGATTCTCTAGAGATACATGGCTAAATCCACTCAGCCCTCACTCCAATTCTTCTGGCTCTAATTGGTTCACATGTTTCGTGGAGGCATCAGGCGAGGGCTGCAGCTAGGTTGGTGAGAGAGAAGGAGAAGGCTGAGACAGCTGCTGAACAGGCCTCCAGGGCAGCTGCTCGCAGGACTGCAAAACGACTCAAACAAGCTCTTAAAAATACCCTAAACAGTAAGAGACACAGCCTCAAGGCTCCTACAAGAGCTAATATAAACAAGAGATCTATCGCGAGGCCGACAGGTGGTGGAGAGCCTCAAGGTGCTGTAGCAGGCGCACCAGCTCTCAGGTCACGGCGTAGCCGCAACATCACGCCTTCCACACGATATCAATAGCTATATATACTAGTTAAAGCCTATAGATATCAGCACTAGAAAAAATCGTGATAATAGCTATTGTGTGAGGTTGTACCGCCTCAGGTTGTAGAGCTGTTTTGGTGTTCACGTGGCTCGATTTGGCTGGGGCGCCGGGTTGGCCGTCATCATCGGTAATCCGAAGTGCCGTCGCGCCGGCCCAGTTTGCGCGTCGTCGCGTGTTTGTCTCTACGTTGTCCAACCATCACCACTTACGTCGCACGCCTTATCTCGTCACCTTTGGTTCCTCTTACCCTTTCCGAATCACATAGAACTCTGAGTGATTGCGTCTGCGACGACCACGCTTTGGCAAGATATCGGCGGCTGATATGTCTTATCGAGGATGTCTACGCAATCGCGGTCGCAGATCATACAGTCTAAACCTTTAGGTGAAGGACTAGATGGATTTCGCAATACTTTCAGATAGACATGGGAAGACATCGGCGTCTCCAACTCTTCACAAGCGCTTTACCAGGTGGGCTGTGAAGGTAGTACAGGCTGAACATTTTTACTGCACTTCTAACGCGTATTAGAAACACAGGATTTGTCAGTCAGTCTTCTCTCTGCTTTGCTAGCTCTCCCGGCCGCTCGAATTCTGCAGTCCCGACAGGGACGCAAGACCGTCTTCCATGACCTTTTGAGACTCAATGCAGTGGTCAGCTCCGATAACTTCGACGACGGACGGATACGACCTCTACTCGATGCAATCATCAGCAACCAGCCCGATGAGGTTGTTTGGGATAGGGTATACGAAGCCGTCACCGAATCCACGCCGCCGCCCCGCCCTTCCTCGTCCTTCCATAAACACCGCTGTCGATCAATACGGGCAGCTTCGCGAACTCGGCCGAGCACCGCAAACACGTCGACGATGTGCTCAAGGAGGAGCTAGGACACCTGTACGTTGGCGTACCCGGTTTCTTCGACGCATTCTTCGGAGATGTGCCGGGACTGAGAACAGCGGCACAGGCCGTGTTCGACAAGTGCAAGGAAAGAAATGGCCCACTCTTCTGGGCAGAGAGCGGCTGGCAGGGCTGGCCTGAGGGTGCGAAAGAAAGGGATGTTCAAAGCAAGTTCCCAGACTAGCCTGCTTGCTGCAATGAAAGGCTGCATCGACGGATGCGAGTCGCTACACACACGGGCCGGCATGCTACAATGCGATATCTTACCGAACAACCTCATGATCAACATGCGCAGCACGTCGTCCTTGAACGGCTTCAGCGACGGCACCCCCGGTGTACGAATCGCTGAAGAATGTTATCATACCAGCTATACCTTGATAGACTCGCATAGGAGAGACCTAAGGTGTCTGTGTAGTGAAGTCGTCTCGTTACGCAGTGGTTCTCATTACGTAGTGAGGGATATTACAGGCCATCGCGCGTCCCTGCGCGTCGATCTAATAGTACCTGTAAACCCGCCGTTGCGGCCCTACCAGAGATGGACGCACCGTAAGCGTCCACCAAATACAGCGGCAGCCATCTAGCCGCGACACAGCAACGCAAGACGCGACGACGGAGCCCAGACATCCGTTAAGCACAACAGTCACAATACACACAACAGTCACTGAGTAGGAATAAACCAACCAACCAACCAACAGACGAAGACTTTGGTCTCCCGTAATTCCGCCATGGTGCTCATGATGTAAAGAACCACGTTCCCGTTCAAGTATGATTTAGTCTCCTTCGTTTCATTACATGAGTGAAGCCTTGTCAAGTCTTCTTATGACCGACACAGTAGGCATTTGATACCCAAGACACAGCCAAGTACGAGCGAGGTGCAAATGCAGTTCGTCGATTCCTTCAATGCTTGACCTGTAGCGCTCCGATCGTGCAATGACAGGTAGCACGAGGGTGATGACGCTTACCTAGTCAGACTACGTAGTCAGTATGGCACGACCCGCACCTGGTGCTGACGGCCATCACTTGTGGCGCATCATAGCGTATTACGCTAGTGTTGCGATCACATTACTCGTTGATAGCATATCGATTATGGTCCTCTCAACACTACGTTGATGACCGCCAGCATTTTATCCATATGGCTAACCTGTCAATGCAGGCAACGTTAGGCATGATTGGTACTGACTAGTCGATTCCATGCTCCATGATGCATTTCGTGGTTGGTACGCTATTTGTCCCGCGGCCCGCAGACTCTCCTGCTAAGCTTGTTAACCTGCGTAACTGACATTTGAACGACGGGAAGAGCGTCGAGGCCTTCCTTTGCAACCCTGGCAGTTCTCGTTCACATGTGGCACTGTAATGTTGCTGCTCATTGTCATTATTGGAGTTGTCATTCGGAACATAGACACCCGGAGTCGCACGAACCGTTCGGCTTGCTGCGGGGTCAGCGAGACGAATCTTGGCATATCAAGATGCCTGATAAGCAGAGACTACTTGGAGCGAACAGCGCTGCCACAGCCATGGTTTCGATAACAATTGCTTACCTCCATGAACACGGTCAGCAGTATTACCGTTGTGCCTATCTCTGGCCTCCTTACGCTACCATGTCAGCGATGGTAAACGTGTCAAGGTCAGCTCCGATCGTCGTTATGCTAGCAGCTGGCATTATGCTATTCTCCTGCTTTATCACCGAGGACATACATCATACTTTTGAAGTTGATCACTTGAGAAGGCTGAGTTCTCGACACGGAGGACAGTAAGTACGGTAATGTAGGCTGACACAGTAGTGATGATTGTTGGCGCTTGATTCACAGATGGCCTTTTATCAGCATAAGCGCGCTGTGGGTCAGTGACTATAAAGGTGCCGGTGCGACATGTTCTGAAACCTCGTCTGTGGTCGTACGTCGCTACACTCAAGGCTCATTTCTAGCGGGGATCTGAGAAACAATGTTCTTGTGCTGGACGGCTGAGCTGCAACGTGTTGGTGACGCCAGTTGGCCACTATGTCTTTTGTTGAGACACTAGCGAGAGGGCATGTACTGCGCTAGCTGACATTAGGGAAAGCCTCGCGTGTTCAGTTCCGCGTCCGGTTCCGCATTTCCGGTGATTCCGCGCTTAACTCCGCGCCTACATCTTGTCTCCTATCCACCACTTGGTGAGTATCCTGTGGCCTTCATTTTGCATGGAACTAACATGCCAGTACGGTCGGCGCTGCTTGATGTCGAACCGCACTCTTGAGGCTTAGGTCTGTAGTGTTTCTCAGGCTGCTCTACGAGGCGTGAGAGCTTCATGGAGGCCTTGTGAGAGCCGAAGCCTAGCTTTTAGGAAACCCATCTTCCTCCACAGCTAACCCGTATAATTCGTGCGTCTGAAAATCGTGGTATGCACACGGTCGCATTGGCTGCGAGCGCGGATCATCATAGCCAAGCCAGGAGGTATCATCCTACTGGCTTGTACAATCTCTAGTAACTGCTGTTACCTATACCTCAACGATCTTCGCTGACCTCTCTCTCAGGGCAGCTTGATATGAATATACGACTTATGGAATCGAGTTTCAGTGAACTACCCGGTTTTTCTGACCAGCATCCACACTTCCTGTGCAACAACTGTGTAGCTGACTTACACGCCGAAACTGCTTGCCCGTTCTTGACCTGCTTGTTGCAATCAATGCTAACCAGTCACACAGTCTTGGTGGTGCATTTGAACAAAGATCTCCTCAAGAAATCACTGACAACATCGAGGAGACTACTCGAGTCGCGCGAGTCGTTCGTAGCTTGCCCGTACCTTTGCGATATTCTCTATCATCGTCTACTCTACGTAAGTCCCGATCTCAAAGAGCGAGCGGCTCGTTCGCCTTTATCAGCTCTATACCTATGCTTCAGCGCCCATTGCCGAAGATAAGTCTGCGCTTAGAAAGAAAACTGTCCTTCAGGTCAGCTCAAATGGTGGTACAAAAAAGATCTATGACCGAATGCTAGGTGGGCTTCACAGTATCAATGTTCTATGACTGACTACTGGAATAGGCCAACGTCATGGTCTCTGGTCTTCCCAATGCGCTGCTCATACTTGTTCACTGCTCCCAGCGTATCTACATGGCCGCCACCCTACGAGGTAAGAGTAAGTACCTTTGTCACCACTATTCGTACTAAATACTGAACAGACCTCAGTTAACCCCGTTGTGTCTATAGCCTTAACAGAAAACCAATCACGACGACTCCATCGTGCGTCGCTGCGTTGTGCTTCGGACCACGGTCTTGCTTCCGTTGTTGGGATACAGGTGACCATACTGATAGCAGCGCAGCGTACCCGAAACATCGATCAAGAGCGCTTATTGCTGTGTACGCAGGTGAGCGATCCACAAGGCTATATATCTCTTTGCAGGGCTGTACTCAAGCAGAGCGTAGAGGCATTGACCTCGTTTTTGCAACTTGATTTCTGCTAATCCAAGCTTTACAGAGATCATTTCTATTGTGTTTCAAACTTCCGCATCTATTGACAGTCGAGTAAGAGACCACTCCGTTTATTGCGTGTAAGTATAGCGAAGTTCAAAGGTCGATCACGCCGTGGATTCACTCTGAGCTTGCCACAGTAGCCGTCTGCTGTTACGCTGACATCTTACGATCTAGAGCATTCGCCGCCTAAGCGTGTGCCATTCATTCACACTTCCCACAGCGTCGATGAGCGGCTAAAACATGACTAGAAACTGTCATTCGATACCTTCAAGGCTAGAGTAGCGGAGAAGTCAGCCCAAACACTAGGCAATAGACATCTACGATCCTGCGAATGACAACCTTCGCCCTATCATCCTACCTCTGCGAAGCTAAAAAAAGATCCTCGAGGTCCGCAAGAGACAGTAAGTCTTATTTGGCCCCCCGATGATCATTCGAAATACATCAAGGCTGTGAGAATAAGCTTGAAGGCTGACCGACAAACCCCTATACCTCATTCGGATGACGCTGAGGCGCGTATCTACAATCCGTCGTGTTCCACGGAAGTGTGTGTTAGTGAGTCTCGCTAACGCCAATCAGCCTTTGTGCCCTCAAATCTTTTCAGCGCACAATATATACTAGGGACGCACCAGCTAACGTTGAAGAAGTTGTAATCTGAATGGAGCTTCTGAGCTCGTGTAGCGCCTCAAGCATCTCGCTAAGTGGTTTCAAGCGCGCTCCCACTCTGACCGTTATGGCTAAATCAGATAAGCCTTTCTGGTTTACGTTGCTCCGTGCTCCCAAGGCCCCCTGTTGTTTGATTTCTAGCCACTTATATCGCGTGGCGTATCGCGTGGCATATCGCGTCGTATGCCGCGTCGTATGTCGCGTCGTATGTCACGTCGCATGTCGCGTCGCGTGTCCCGCAATATCACATATGCACTCTTCTTTACCTTTTATCCTAGTCTATACCACGGCTTCTTCTGTAGAAACTCAGGCGCGACGGGCAGAACTATTTCGAAAACTCGTCATTTACGTAGGTGAGCCCCATTGCTTCTTAGTCTTTCAACCCTGCGGTGTTGCCCTACCCCTTAACTAGTTTTCGAATTGGCCGTTGGTGGTCCGAGCTTTCGGTCGCCCAGACTTTTGGATGTTCGACTCGGGCGCAAAGACCGTTGACAACCTCACTCTTCATTATCATTATACTTTACAACTTTCGCACTTCGTCTATTGGAGCAGCACTACTATTAGCAACGCATCGATTCTCCCCGTAACTCTTGGCTACTTAGGGTCACGCCTCCTGTGCTTTCTCAGCTGCATTGTTTCGTGCGCGACCTCCAGTCATGGCGCTCAGCATCATTAAGCAGCGCATCGCCTATTATGGCGGAGACGATCTGATCGCCGCACTGCCGGCCCACGATTTGATGAGTTGGGTACCTCATCCTGCAGCAACACCGCCGACAGCGCTTGTGATTGGTACCTACGACGGACGCGACGTCCTTGCCTTCATGAAAAGCGTCGGCGGCAGCCCACGCAAGGTGCAATATTGCTTCAAGCCAGCCAATCGTCGGCTCAATGCATCCACAGCACAACCTCTTACGCTAGACGAGGTGGTGAAATTGCCACTCAATGTGCCGTTCAGGTACAGCGCCGACACCTCTGAGCCGGGGAAGAGTAACTTCGGTATCGTCATTCAATGGTACTTCATGGGCAAAATCGAGCTTGAAATCGACTATGTCATGTATTGTCCGCGACTCTACAACGTACTGGAGAAAATTGATGCGGAGAAACGTGCTGAGAAGGAATCTGAAAGGCCAGAACCTGAAGAACCTAGGGGCGCGCAAGATCAACGTTCAGGTCACCGCGGCCATCCTGGTATAGAGGCAGGGAT
>JAESFQ010000585.1_pt1 | contig 13417 bp, 13 predicted proteins | sample 9269431 | NCBI WGS metagenome assembly JAESFQ01 (sample SAMN14502588, study PRJNA617103) | algae metagenome | isolation source: Plectolyngbya sp. WJT66-NPBG17 and co-occurring heterotrophs from well... | place: USA: Mojave Desert, Joshua Tree National Park, California | collected 2006-08-06
CTGAATTGCGAAGTAAGCACGTTCATAAATTAGTCCTCACTGAAGCGGACCAGTACTGTTGGCTACTAGCCAGCAAGGGTCTAGAAAAATATAATTCTCTCTTGCAATACGACAATGAGCTCCATCCCAACCGGGATAGATACCTCGAGGACTGTACTGAGCGCTTATTGGTCGACCGTGTAGGCGACATACCCAAATTGGAGACTCTTTCCGGCGCCGCCATTGTCGCCACGCTAGCAATTGCCGGTTTCTTATACGGTGGCGTCCACCTAGCCGCCTGGCACACACCCTTCAAGACCAAGATTGAAGAAAATCTCTGGAAGATATCTGCTGTATCACTGGCTGCCTCGGGCCCTCTCGGTGTATGTGTCATCTTCATCTTTCGCTCGTGGGAGATCGAGCGCAAGTACGACATGTCTCTTAGCCGCTTCCTGTTCACTTGCCTCCTAATGTTTATTTTGCCAGTTGCAGGCGTGGTATATGTGGTAGCAAGGGTATATCTGATTGCGGAAAGCTTCATCAACTTGACGTATCTGGAGCAGTCTGTTTTTGTAGTTCCCAATTGCCTGCAGTATTTCCCGCACATCACTTGATCTAGACAGAACGATAGACTTGTAAAGTGTTAAGCAAATAGACAATAACATCATAGTTGCACGTTTAGAAATTACGACATCCTTTACACACCTTGGTAGACTCATCCCGTTGCCCATGATCCATCATCCATCATCATCGTAATGCATACCTCATTCCCTAATCACCGCCCATCCATGGAGTACGCATACAAGACTAGACGAAATCGCCTAAACAGAAAAGAACACAAACAGGGGTATCTCAAGGCTCAGACGAGCAACAAGGACGTTGAAACGCGTCGCTCCCACCGACCGTAACGCCTTGTGTCAATCATGGTCGTCTTCTCACGAGCCGGTGAAGAGATGCCAGACAACTGTAAACAGGTAACAGACGCCACAGAACGCCTCAAATGCCGCATATAAAACAGGTAATGAAACCAGCTCGTAGTGAGCCACTTGGCATGTTGAGTGCCATCAATCACCAATCCTAGACTTACAGCTAGTGACGGTTTAAGGGGCTCAGAGCTCCATCCTCTCCATGGCGCCCTCGCTCATCGTCCGTATCTTACTTACGGCCCTCTCTCGATCAACGAGTGACTCAACATCGCTGTCGCCATCGCTCTCGTAGTAATCGGCATCCATGCTCATCTCTCTGGCCGGCAGATAGCGCTGTTGTTCTGCATCGACAACGTCACCAGGGTGATCGATGACCATGTTGTCGAGCTCATCACTGTCTCCATATGCCTCGAGTCCCTTCCTAGCACGGTCACCGAGCCAGTATTCCGCGCGCTTCCTGCTGCCCGCGTTGGCGCTGGACTCGTATTTGGATGCTTTGAACTTGGACATGAGTGACATGGCGACGCTAGGCGAGTTGGAGAGAGCAGAGACTCCGCGAAGGTAGAAGTATGCGACCCGCTTACGCTCCTTGTTGTACAGGAAAAAGTGGTGACTCCAAATGGCACCATCGTCAGCAAACGGATCATCTGACGGCTCCCATGCATAGTATTCGCACTTGGACATGTCCATTTCGCTATCAAGCAGGTTCCAGCTCCGCGGACTCCATATCGGGGAGCCGAGCGGTGTGACTGCGCCTGCTGGTAGTCCTGCAGAGTAGACTTGTGGCCGGAGGTAGTACATGGTAGTGTCGATCTTATGCATGAAACTATGTATCGTCTCGCGACGGAACTCGTCGGGGTTTAAAGTGTTTGCGAAATCGTAGTCGATGTGTGTTGCGTTGAGCGTCGCGATGAGGTAGGCAAAGGTATGACGGTTGGCCGCTTCGCTGAATGACCCAAACGGCGTGTCTCTTGAGACGTCGAGTTGGTCTGCGAACTGGGCAGCAGATTGCGCAGAGAGTCCCGCAACCGCTGATAGCAGGTCCTTGTGGCGCTCCTCGAGCGTCCGCTCGATGCGCTTGTACAGTTTCTTGTCGCTTCCAGCCGCTTTTACGGTCCATAAATCGCATCCGCCGATAATGGCTGTATCTTGGGTGTCGAAGTTTAGGGCGAGGTTGACCTCGTGGAGGGCGCACAAATCGAGGTACTGCGGTCCCACCAGATTAGCTACATCATCACTCTAGCCTCATCGCATCGAGAACATACCTTCATTGCGCTTGGTATGAACTCCTTCCGGCTGAGAACTTCCTAAAGACTATATCGCGTATGATCCGAACGCTTGGAGATGGGAGAGTGGTTCAGCGCGCTGTGGCTGCGGATGTGGGTGTTGCTTGGTTGGGAGGGGGTAGCCTGCGCGAACCGAGACAACGAGTAAACACGACTCTAGGCTGGCTGCAGAGAGGAGAGGGTACTGTTGTTCGGCCAGACAGTCGTCTAGCAGGCAGTGGACATATGTATGGCTTCGGCGTGGTAGTGGTGTGAGATGTCGGTGTCGCTCTTACGACGTGGTCGCGATTGCGGAGAAGGTCAGCTTGGCGGTGTCGCCGAGCTAGCAGCGGCATGTGTGTCGGGTTGTCCTTCCTGATTGGTCGATGCGAAACCAGCTCCTCGACCAACAACAGCTGCCGATAAGACTGGATGGGTAGTTGGCGAGAGGCGACTGGTGTTGAGCCCTGATGTTAGTTGTACGCGACGGTACCGAGCATGTCTGGATGTCATCTGATGTTGGTCGAGCACGTGAAGGACAGAAGGATGCCTGGCAATGAATCCACATGAATTCGGCAACGTATCATTTGATGTATGCATGTCAAGGTTCTGGATGAAGGACCAAAGGTTAATCCGAACCAATTGCTGTCACGAAGTGCAGGTGCGCAGTGCCTAGGTGGTGTGGAGACCTGTAGCTAGATGAACAAGGTAAGTAAGCCAGCGTAAGGAAAAAGAAAACAGGAGAGAGTGATCAAGTCTATCAGGGTGAAGTCTCGATATCATGATGTGTGATCACGTTCGAGCCCATGAACCGCTTGTGTCAAACCTAGCTGTGTCGAGCAAGCCCGCCAGTCCGAGGTGTTTGAATTGTAGTAGATAGAGTACAGCTACCGCCATCCGCTCTACAAGGCAGGATGGCAGGTAGTGCGTTCTCCAGATGATCCGACTCCTTGCGCCGTGTGATATCGTTTCGCTCAGACGCCTGCCATTGAAGATCTTTAGCATGAAGCGTGTTGCGACAGACGACTGTATGTGCCGTAGTGCTATCCTCCAACCTCCAATAACGCCGTACAATGTGTGTTCGTATGCGGAAGCCGGATCGGGTCTATATGATGCCGCCCTCTCGAAGTCGGCCTTTGAAGTCATCCGCATCCTGGAAGCCATCAGGCGCGGTCAGTGAGGGCTCTTGGGACGGTCGGTGACAGAGGGCCAGAAGACGAGGTGTAATGGTGCGTTGCGTACACGTTTTACATGATCTTCGTAACAATGTCGTCCTCAGCCTGACGACACGGCGCGTCAGCCAGGTGGCGCTATGGGTGCGGCGAAGCGGACCCGAAAGTCATCACACTTCACTCACCTCCATATCTTCGAGGCTGTCTTGTTGTCCTATACACCGTAACACGTTCTTCTTGCTGCTCTCTTGCATCTCGCCCGCAAGCAGTAGCTCGTCCAGGATGAAGTAAGCCTTTTGGAAGTTGAAGATGATGTCGAGCTCGCAGACGTTGCCGTAGTACTTGTCCATCTGCTCGACGTAGCGGTGGACGATTTCGAGCGTGATCAGCTCATTGTCGGTCGAGTCGCAGCCGGCGATGAAGAAGAGCGAGGCATATCGGCGATATACAATCTTGGTGTCTAAAGAATGTGTGAGCTAGCGACGCTGCTACCCCTGCCAGCCCCACTGACCTTTGTACTCTAGGAAGTTGCACATGCGCGTGCGACGGGCGAGGACGAGTTGCGAGACGTCTTTGACAATCTTGGCTTTGTCTTTGGGGGCGAGCGTGGTGAACCACTTGGCCAGACGCTACGAGCTTCAGCAGGGGACGGAAGATTCTGGGGTGAGGGACCAACCACTTTGCCCTGCCGGGACAGCAAGATGAGGTATCTGGCGCTGTTAGCGATTGCAGTGTATTATAGGCGACATGAACAGAGCGCTTCTTACTTGATCGTCATGGTGTCGTGTGAGGAGAAGGTGCCTGTAGCGTCGTGTCTGGTGCACTTGGGAAAGATGTTAGCTTCGGCCATCGGCGGTCACGGCCAGCCCCGCGACTTTGAGACGTCAATGCGCCCTCACATCCCCGCTATCCCCATCCAAGTTTATGAATGTCCAAGCAATTCTGCTCTTGACTAATCCTCTTGTTCTGTTGTTCTACGCTTCGCGATCCGAAATACCTACGCTACTCCAAACCCGACGCGAGTGCTGTCCCAAGACGACCCACTCGCTGACAAACGTTCACTCTCCAACCTACCACTCAGATAACCCCGAAGAGGCACCACACTACGATAAATACATAAAGCTTTCGTCAGAAACGCTCCATCTTGCGTGATCATTGATCGGCTTGAGCCAACCAATCGCTACCATGAAGCTCATACTCTCTACCTCGTATGTTTCCTCACATCACCCAAGACTCTAGCTAACAGCCCAGGAATACTATGTCCGGTGGCCCTTCCGTAATAAGACGACCCTTCTTCGAGAAATCAAACACCGAGCTCACATCCTCCCTCCGCGCAAACTTCACCGCCCACCAATCCTCTCCAACACCCTCAAAACCCAGCTATACAACCTGGACTACCAAGACCGCCTCGGCTTTATATGTGCCCACACACACGCCCTCACCCCTCACCGAACCCCGAGAGTCGTACGACATTACAGTCAAATTATTTTACCTGCCCAATATACCCACAGACAGACGCTGCGCACAAACACGAGAGGCAATAGAACTAGTGCTGAAAGAGTTGGGCACATCATCGATAGACCTTCTCATCGTAAGCTTCCCTGGAGTTTCCTTTGACGCCGATGATGAAGATTCCGATTTCGACGATGACCCGCCCTCGCCTCCATCCGCAACACAATCAACCTCGGAAAACACCACTGGCGATTGTGCCGATGCCGGCGCACCACCAGAAGATATAGAGACTATGATAACGACATGGCGGTCGCTTGAGAAACTTCACGCAGAAGGCCTCGTATCGAAGCTGGGAATTTCAGAATTTGGTGTCGCGCGCTTGACCCGATTCCTCGAACAGACGAAGATAAAACCAAGCGTTAATCAGATCAACGTGAGGGACTGCTGTGTTGTACCCAAGCCGTTGATACTTTACGCGAAGCAACAGCAGATCGAGCTGCTGACCCATAATGACTGCACCAACATCCTACCGCGCGGGACGCTACGGCAAATCCTTGGGTCAGGAGAAGACGGTTCGGGTGTTCTGGCAGGACAAGGTAACGAAGATGGGCTCCAAGGCGATGTAGAGCCCCAGTGGGTGGTCAAATACACTGCCGTGGTCAAAGATAGGGGTGTGGTTGAAAACAAAGGGTACTTTGCCGCTGCGGAATTGAAGGAGCCATGAAGATATGTTTTCACAATGAGACATAATCACACAACTCGAATACGAAACTGACATCTGTCTGATCAAACCATTCAAATGTACATTTGTAGGCCATCAACAACCCTCCATCCACTATAATCTATCTACTGTAATTTCTCATCTCCTTCAGTCTAAAACACTCCACATTCCTTACACGTGAGTGACTTTCCGCCCGTGCCCAGATTTGCCGCCACGAGTGGCGCACCACAAGTATCACACTTTGGTGGAAGCGAACCAACGTTGTCAAATTCGGGGTATGGGCCTGTGCTGGTCTGGCCGCTTTTGTCCTTGGGCTCGGTATTGGTCATGGTCGAGGTTTGTATGAGTGTTGGTTCTGGTGTCGGTACTGGTGTCTATGCGAATGTGTTCTTGGTGAGTGGTGTTTGCTGGGTATTGCTGTACTGATTTGGGTAGAAGAGAGAGGGTTTGGAGAGTGTTGTATATATAGGATAAATTCATTCGCTGTGCAGATTAACTGTAATTTATTACTGTGTACTTCACTACTGTTGCTTTACTACGTCGTATCATTCCATCACGATGGACATCAATCATCTATGGAATCTCGTAACGCTGGAGTATGTCACAGCCGTCCCAGCTCGACGAGTTGAGTCCCTACGTAACTGATCGACAATGTACGTGAAGACACTTACCCACCGCAGCATCAACATCATGACGCCTCCACTGTGAAGACATGACTCCATCACACATGCCCACCTACATAACTCTCTGTGCTCTTTTGCCGTGCCCACCTTCATATTTCGAGCCACTCTCATCACAACCCCCTCCACACGCACGCCAGCTCAACCCACCATGACAAACGAACCAGAACCCGCCAACACGAGACCAAAGCCTTCATCTAAAGAGGAGCAAAGTAACAAGTCAGAAACCGAACTCCTCATTCCTTACGTCTCCGACGACGATGAAGAAGACGATACAGAAAACGAATCTGCCTCATTTGGCTACTGCTGGCACTGTGACGCCCCGCTGCCTCTGCCCACCGCGAACGAATCCAGTGTCGACTGTCTTGAATGTCAGTTCCCAAACTAACTGCGGTAGGTGGACCATGGACTAATATGACCGAGGCATAAGGAGTTACTAGAGGCAGGATATAGCGTGTGGAAAAGATATCACAGCACGCATGCTACTAAGAACACGTCCAAGAAGTATACGTGTTTCTTTCACAGTCCTCGATCTTCAACACCCGACGTTTGGTATTACTATAATGTATGGATCTGTAACAGTTTTCCGTATTACCACTCTGTCTGAGCTTAGTCGTTCTTATATGGTGAAGTCCATGTCTCATCTTCCCCGCGCTCTACATTCATATCAATACCTTTATGCTGCTTCCATCATCACGAAACAAATTCTCAGACCCTATTAATCCATCAGATCAGATCGCAAGGCCCAAATGAAAGCGTAAACAGCGTAATCAGTCCCCGAGCGCGCTTCCACGCCCAGTTAGTCTCCAAACAAGCGTATTCGTAATTCACTACTCCACCTCGTCAGCTAACCCTGCTGGCTCAAACACGCTGTAGACCGTTAGGACGCCCATGTAATGCATTATCAGTATATTAAAGCATCGCTCACAGCCCACAGTGCACTCCCCAACAGTATTCGCATCAACATCAGCTTCATTTCAACAAACACCACCATGTCTACACCAAACGAACCAAACACCTCCTCTACGACGTTCTTCTCAACCCTAGACTTTGGACCTAAAACCCCGGATGAACTCGAGCTTACCGCCTCCACCTCAGCACCAGCGCCAGCACCATCTTCATCTGCATCTCCAACTCCACAAGCACGACCCGCACCCACCAGCAGCGCATCGCCGCCCCATTCCCCTCCCTCTACCGACACCCTCAGCGCGTACTACACGCAAACCGAGCACGGCATCCACTACACCGACGAAGGCGAGAAAGACGACGACGGAAACGTTAAAGTTCTAAAAGACCCGTGTGAAGAGTGTGGCGGCAAGGTAGTTTGGGCGACGAAAGGGTCGTTTTATATCGTCTGTCAGGCGTGTGGGGAGGTGCAGTAAGGTTTGGAATGGGGGTTGTGAGGAGGATGGTGCGAGGAGGAGAGGTTGAGAGTAGTCAGTCTGACGGGACGGTAGGGGTAAGAGAAGAAATGCTGTGAGTTGGAAAATGAGTTATAGTGAGGAAACGGAATGGGAGGGTGGTGTGAGATCTGTGGAACTCGGGGCTATAAAGAGCCTGGAAACGGGTGGAGTGTGTGGTGTGTATTCAATATCTGTTGACTTTGGTCTGTCGAGCATAATTGATGATGGAAAGTCCACGGAGGTGATGTATGAAGGAATCCATTGGGATATATAGAACCCGCTTGCCTGATACCTTTTCTGCTGAGTTTCAGTGACTTGGTTCGAGACTCTTTCCCACACTTGCACGACGTAATCCTATCGAGTATCAGTCAACAGACTAACGACATCACAGCAAACCTTCTCGAGTGAGTAATGAGATTACTGCACAGCTCATAGTCCCATGATCAGTGTAAGTGAAGCTACAATCGCGATACGATGCGTACACCCATTACCAACACAGTAAGAACTCGTCATACCAGACTACGCCCATATAGGACATCCCTTCACCTCTCCATTCGCAAGTGCACGGTAGCTCGGACCATGATATGCGACCAGACGTGCGGACCTAGCGGGAGCAAGCGCCTTGGAAGGAAAGCCGTTCACCCAAGCGATGTCCAAGTGAGGAAAGCCCTTTGTCCCAGGCGTTGCATGCGTTGGGGCCTAGAAAGTGCAAATGGTGCGATTAGACAACGTACTGAGACGAGTATGCATGTGGTGGGTGCTGAACTGTTCTCTACGGTTCTGGTTCAAAAGCACTTTAGTGTAGCCACTTTCATGTCTGGTCAGCGCGTATCGGCTCAGGCGAAGTCACAATGCATGTGGTAGCGACATGGCGCTATGTTATCTTCCGCGATATCTCATTGTCGATCCCTTCGCGTACGGTAGCATGCCGTTGCGCCATCACGAGTTTGGTGGGATGTATATCAAGATACGTTAGCGCTCCCAAAGTGGACAGTCCTGCGTGAAGCAGCTCGTCACATGCAGAGACTTATCGTCTTGTGTCAGCGAAAGTCAAAGTTGGTGGCGCAACGCCCGGACCCAGGAACAAGTCTGCTGGACGATTATCTTCACCGATGAGGAGGTATAACCACGAGTTCGCCTTATCGATAGTAGCTAGGTTTGCCGTGCCGCATGTCTGCTTCTTTTGGGCTGACCAAAATGGTTAAGCGGGACCAATCCCAGCGCTACGGCAGCAAGAACATGTGCCAGTGATGTTCAGATGCCGTACACCCTCTAGACAGTATTGCCCTGATGAAGTCAAAGGCAGCCTGCATGTCTCGTAGACGATTTGTAGAGTGCTGGTTGGCTGGCTAAGTCAGCTAGGATTACTGTACCGAATTCGAGACACATCCCGACATTTTGCAAATAACTGTCAAAGCTGGCCTTCAATATACATAGGAACGGCATCTGCCACGTGAAGCAAAGGACTGTTGTAGCCACATTAACTGTGATCGCTTCGATATCGGGAGCACTCGAGTAGAGTGCGGTTCCTTAGTGTCCAAGCGACCATTAACGATCCCATGGGCTATTGGTTCCCATCCGAGCGCAGTCAATGCAAGGGGCCAAAGGGTCCAATGAAGGCCTTGAGCAACCCTCCACAGAGGAAAAAGGATCGTGTCTTGCACGCCCTAAGGCGAGCTGCAGCATCGATAATGTTGACATGTTTGTGAAGTGCCTTCAGAACAGACAGCCCTTACTATGGTACGTCTGACATGCATGAAGGGGCCCTTCATTTCTGTGACCCTTCATGCAGGCTGACAGGCTGTTGGAAGCAAGATAGACTTCTGACACGAGTTGTACGAAACGTGGTGTTGACTGAGCGCGCGCATTCGGTAAATTTGCTTTGCCCTTGCATCAGGCTCAGGTGACAAGGCTCATGTTCGCTTGTGTACAGTCAGGTCCAACAGCAAGCTTATCGCAGGCTTGTCCTAAAAAGTGGTGTGAGCTACATGCGGCCATTAAGGTTCACGAGTGACGGCATCGCAAGAGGCAACGGGCACTCCGTTGCGGGGTTGATGGACAGAGGTGGTTATCACGCAGTGGCGCTGCGTCTGGCGTTGCCTAGCTAGCTACGACGGCTTTCCACTTCAGCTGTTTACAGTATTCCTTAGCGAAAGAGGGGCTGGCGTCAAGCGCGCAATCGAACGGGTTACTAACAGCTGAAGCTGAGCGATCGGCTGCTGCGACACGGGGCCAGAGCTCTCATAGGTAAGTACTCGTATAGATCAAAGAGACAGTATGCATGCTGATGTTGTCTAGATTTCTTAGTACCGCAGTCCAGGACGCTGATGGTCAGGATTCGCCAGCCGTCGGATAAGCAGTGTTCTGGAGATCTGGAGGCATGCTTTTCTCTGCATCTGGAACTGCCGGTACATGGACGATGGTTTCAGATGTGGTAGTTGGGTGTGGGGTTGGAGTATCTGGTTCGTCTGGGGAAAATGGCGGCTTAGACTTTGCAACCAAGCGAACAACCGGAAGCGAGCGGGAGGCAGCGAGCGACGTTTATATTTGCGTGGGACTACCATCTGAGTGGTTTACAGCACGAGGAACTCTTTTCTGTTGGGAAAGCGAGTGGTTGGCTGATGGCATCTTGAGAGTGCGGCTCTGCGGATCCAGGCGGCGCTGTCAGCTGCGTACACGTCGCTGGAGGAGCGACTGCATTCGTGTACCGCCAACAAATTACCCGGCCCACGCAGCAACGCAATCTCCCGTGTCCTCGCTGCCATGGTATCGAGGCCACGTCAAGTCTGCGAATTCGCTTAAATCATGATGACGATTGTTGAAAAGGAAAACCAATGCTCGCATCGCTCGGGTATGAAGTTTGTCTGTGAGGTTGTCAGGTGGTGTTGACGCAGGGAGGCGCAGTCGTGGCTGCGGGCCCGTGATTGGCTGTAGTGTCATCACGCTTCCCCTTTTGGCAAGAGGGCAAGATGGAGGCCGGAGATTGCCAATTTCGTCCTTCCTGTGGATCAAAACAGACTTGAAACGAGATTCGCAATTTTGCGTCACCGTACGGGGTACGCCTCGCAGCCCGGCCAACGCAAACAATACTCCCAAGATTCCGAGTATCCTGGAGCAACGTCCGCCGTCCATTTCACTGCACGTCGGCCAGCGCGACATTGCCCCTGAAAGGAGTTTGGAAGACACGCGTCATAGAAGCCGTTGTTGGTAATACAATAGTGCTTGACAGTGACAAGTAACGCCGCGTTGGCGGGCGCCAGCGGAAGGTTTGGACGCACGTAGTTTGGCGCTTGGAAACCAATGGGCGGGCACGGAGACGTTCGCATCATGTGGAGCAGCACCGTGGCTGTGCAGTGCCATAGCTCGTGTGCCGTGATGGTGCTTGCGCAGTTCCAAGAATAATACAAGCGACCATGTCGGATCTTTGGGGGAAGGAGAGTTCCGGTCTGTGGCTGCAAGATGAAGCTGTCGGAGACGGTACCCAGGTTTGTGTGGTACAAATTCCTTTTTCCTCACCGCTGGTCCCGATCGGAAAAAAGAAGAGTGATCTAAAGTTCGACGGCGCAGACTGAGCGTTGAGATGGACGTCACAAGGGCAGCCGTTGTGTGCACTACGCTCCACAGATCGGGTGGTTAGTACCGAGCGGCGCGATACATGGTGACCCTCGGACTTGTTTCAAGTCTGCTATCGTCGTATCCTCGTAAACATGCTCACCATCGGAGGCCTTGGCAACAAAGTTTTCCGTCTGTACAAATGGCAGACAGCAGTGGGTCAGGAAAATGAAATCGAGTTTTTTTTTTTCTTCAATTGCGGCACGTAGCTCGGCGCATTGCTCCGATGAGAGATGGACCCTGGAGATCATTGGAGATGATGCAGACAGCGGGAGACATGGTACTCCATGTTCATGACGTCGTAAGGATATTGCGAATGCTTCGGCGAGCTTGGTTGGTTGGAAGCGGTCGATGAAGCAATGAAGAGACCGAGCATGTCCAGATCGCACAAACCTTGGAGCGTGCGATGCGAGGCATTTTCATCTCCACTTACAGGTGCGCAAAACGGAACATTATCTAGAAAGCGCAAGGAGTTGCAGTGTCGATGCGGCGAATGGGGCAGCAATGCATTATCGTGCATGCAGCACATGTTGAGTATATGACTGCCCCGACCCGACTGCAATGAAGAATTCACGCAGTCTTCAAGACGACCGGGACGAGGAAACCTAGTGGCTGTGTGGTACAAAGCCCAGCCTGCAGACCCCGTTGTGGCGGTTTGAGACACACATGGTGTTGAAGTTGATGCGCTCCCGGAGGCCAGATGCCGGTCCTATCAGTAATGGAAGAGAGGTCGTGTGCACAGCATGGCTGCACCAAGTGTGTATCTGCTCCGTTATCTCTTGGTGCTCAAGATAGCTGTCGGTCGATCTGCAGCAGTTCTGGTCCGCTATGGCTTGCCTCTTGACCAAATCAGTGTCTTGGAAGAGCATTCTCCAGTCGTCTTGCGCTCGACCTTCCTCATTAGCAGAATATGGGCGTTGTCAGGCGAAAAGCCCTTGCAGTTTGCCTTTGGCATCCCGCTTCTCCGCATTTCGTCTATCACATCCTATTTATGGTGGCGAGGACGAGCGTCTGTTACGGCTCCAAAGGGGATAGCGAGGCGTCGTTGCCCCTGTATAGCTGGGATCAAACGGGTGTAGTCTCGTCACTTGGTCCGAATTGCATATCAAATCCGCGCTTGGCCATACATGTGCCGGGGTGTGCAGCCCCACCTCGAACGGGTGCTGTGAAACATGCATTGCCCGTCCCTCTTGCCTCGAGGCCGAAGATGCGTGAAGTCGTCGGGCAGTTTGGAGAGGCAGAGTCGGACGCGTGGGCAGGTAGTGCCAGCTGCAGTACATGCAGCGGGAGCAGCAGCGCTGCGATTTGATTGCTAGCCGCGCTGCCCGATGGTTGGTCGCGGGAACGCCTCCTGTTAGTGCAGAGGGGTCGGCTGGCGGCACGCAGCCAAGACGCTCTGGGAGAAGATGGACAAGCACAGCGAGGAAGATGCATATGGCGTGCAGCCGCCTCAAAGGAGAGGGGTCTTGCAGCGTGCAGCGTGCAGGGTCGATGATTTCAGAGACGACTGCAGTGCGCAGATTCTTCACGGCAGCAACGGCAACCAAGGCAGACACTGAGTGAGCCGCATACACGAGGTACTACGCAGCCATTGGGCAGTTGTCGCATTGCCGTATTGTCGCAGTTGTCACGCACGTTTAACAAGTTGCTGTGACGCTGTGGTTTGCATACTTGGAATTGGGTGGGAACTGGGACTGGCAAACTACACGGCACTAAGCAGCTATCGGCCGACTGTAGTAGACTATCGACAGGCATTGGCTAGCCGAAGGGGACAGCTACATCATGGTTGTGCAGAGGGAGGATGGCTTGCTGGTCGCTGGTCGCTAGGCCCTGGTGGCCCATCGGATGGTAATGTGTGAGGCGGCCGGTGAGGGATGACCTTGCAACGGCGCTGTCATAACTGTAGTGTCGGAACATGTGTCGATGGACGTCGAACAGAAGCAAAGTCGCCGTGGACAGTGCCTGGCTGGTACCTGGCAGCGCGCGTGCCGGCATCGTGTGGATCAGGCGTGAAATTACGAGGGAGACAACGATTAGCATGGGTAAAGCCACGAACCGGGGATCCCTGCGCGGTGTGGTGGTGCGTGCTAGCGTGGAGCCTGCCTGGGAAGGAACGACTGACAAAAGCGACTGTTGCCCTGGTGCTCGTCTCTCACCCACCTCCGCCAATTCACCGTCACCACCTCGCCGTCGTCGCCGTCGCGCCC
>JAESFQ010000586.1_pt1 | contig 13416 bp, 7 predicted proteins | sample 9269431 | NCBI WGS metagenome assembly JAESFQ01 (sample SAMN14502588, study PRJNA617103) | algae metagenome | isolation source: Plectolyngbya sp. WJT66-NPBG17 and co-occurring heterotrophs from well... | place: USA: Mojave Desert, Joshua Tree National Park, California | collected 2006-08-06
GAGTGGCGGCCATGGTCTGGATAGTTTCTAGGCAGGTATGCACCGTCTCAGTCAACGCGGAGATCTTGGCAGCATCTTCACGGCGTTGAGCATGAGCTTGTCGAAGCTCCGCACCAATCTGACGCTCTATGATGTTGGTCAAGTTCAGCATGCCCGGATTGACAACGGCGGCAACTGAGGCAGCGATCAAAGGCTCGAAGTTGCCAGCTATTTTCTTCGCAACCTGGTCTGAGAGTGATTGGAACATCTGGGGTTGCTTCAGGGCCCGTGACACCGCATCAGGAACCTCCTTGGATAACTGTTGCGACAAAACGGATTTGAGGTTGTTGCTTAGACCCTGCTCGAGGGTGGCAGTAGTCTTCGACAGAACCTGAGGAAGCACGACGTTGCGGATGTTCTCATCGACCATCTTCCCCATGACACCCTCGACATTCTCATTGAGCGTGCTAGAGACCATGCGTAGGATAGCCTCCTGGTGGGCGCCGTTGGCTGCGTTCAATACGCGCTTGTCTTCGTCGAAGCGCTTGTACATGATGTCCAATTCGCGAGAGAGGCCCTTGGTGATCTCAGCCTCTACGATTTGCTCAAGCTTCTGGGTATCGAACTCTGCGGTGAGAGCAGAGGCAGCGGGTGCTGAACTTGGCTGCTGGAAGTGCTTGTTGATGAGCTGTTTAGCCCACTCGGGCGCTTCGGCAGTATCGATCGCCTTGGACTTGGCGGGCTCTTGTAGAACAGGCGCCTCAGGAGGTACCGGAGACTTGGATTGTGGGGTCGCCTGAGCAGCCTGAGCAGCTTGAGCGTACGACGGAGGCATTGCCGCAGGCGCACGAGTAGAAGTAGAAGCCACGGCAGATGGTGCTGCCGAGACTTGAGAAGCCGTCTCTGTGGCGGGCGAGCGCTTCTTCTTCTTCTTTTCAGCCTTGTCGCCACCGTTGATGATGGCTGCGCGAGCCGCGTCCTGCTTGCTCTCGACCTTTGCAAGGGTGGATGCACGCATAGCAGCTTCTGGATTGACGGACTGTTTCGATACGTTGCTGCTCTCCCTCTTCACAGGCTCGCGAGCAGATCGATCGGAGACAGACTTGGGCGCAGGAGTGTCACCAGCGGTTGAGGACTCATCTGTGACAGGCTGAGGGGGCTTGAGCTGCGAGATGGTGATGACACCCTCTTCCTCGGCTTCCTTGGGATGGATGGGTTCGCCCTCCTTCTTCCAGCCGAGGTCGCTTCTTCGAATGCGCAGAACGCAAACGCCCTTGGAGTGCATGACGTACAGCTCAAAGAGAGCAGCGTTGTCAGGGTCGTCGACGTCAGAGGGTCCAGCTGGCTCGTTGAGCATGTGCAGGCTCCTAATCTGTCCCTTTGAAGCGAAAGAGTACTCCGTAATACTAGTCATGATAGCAGTAGCGTTGACTGGCGGAAGAGCATTCTGGCCCTTGTCACCCTTGTTTGCTAAGCGGGAGATGTAGGCAGCCTGACTCAATGGGGGAAGGTTGTACCTCGGGCAGGAGACATGAACGAAGAAGATCGAGTTCCTCGTAGGATGGGCGACCGCCATAATACCAGTGCGGGGATGGAACGATACGCTGCAGATGGCGTCCGATTCGTTCTCGTGAGGCAGGTGAATCTCCTGTACGGCCTTGTTGAGACCAAGATCCCATAGCTGGAACGCATGGTTCTGCTTCATGCCGACCATGACATACCGCAGCGCAATACCCTTAGTATATGGCTTGTCTTTGTCAAAGAAAAACACTGAAGTAGGCCATGACTTGGCGTTGGGTGTGGTAGTGTGGAACTCTAGCAGGGTCTCAGAGACCTCAACCTGGCGGGGTGGGCTGCGAGGGTTGCCTAGTTCAGGCTCGGTCAGGGTGCGGATATCCCAGAAGCGCATGCGACCAGCCTTGTCGAGCGATACGATAATGGTGTCATCCTCGCTGAAGGTGAAGTCCTTGCCAGCCTTACCAGTAAGGATCTTGAGAGAGCGCTCCTTGAGGTACTTCTCCGTGTGGCAGATGCGGCTCTTGCTGCGAGCATACTCGGCAGCAACCTTGGGGAATACAATGTGGATGGACTTGCCCCTGCCAACAGCAAAGAACTCGGGGTGACGCGAAGATGGTTTCGCACGAGTCTTGAGTTGACCTCCAGATGTGTTATCATCTTGAGATGGCGATGGGGGAAGCATCAGACCCTGAGAGTCGAGGTTCTCACCAAACTGGTCCTCACGAACAGGGTCGAGGGAGGTCCAGAAGACGGTGCCGTTGACGCCAATACCAAGAATGCTCTCGAGAGGTTGTTGGGAGTCGTCTGCGGAAGTGCAGAGGGCGATGTTGAAGATGCGTTCTTGGTGGTTCTCGAATACCTGGCGGTAATGGCCATTCTCCTGGCGGATGATACGGAAGCCGCCCTTCTTGACTAGAGCGTATACAATAAAGTTTTTGCTGGCGGAAACAAGAGACCGGTCAATCTGATCAAAGTCCTTCTTCAAGCGAGCAATGTCCATGAAGAGCTCGTTGGCGAAGTAGAGACGGCGAGGCGGCATCTGGTTGACCTGAATGGAGGCAAAGGCACGCATGGGGAACCTATAGACTATTACCGTCTGGTCCTCACCCTTTGCGAGGCTCTCCTCGGCTTCGGCGGTCTCCCAGTCTTCAGCAACGTTGTCTTGGGCAATCTCGGTAGCGACTTCCTTAAGAGCAGCTGCCATGGGCTTGGGCATGCTAGCCTCAATCTCCTTGGCTGTGCTTGGATCGGCAAACTCGTCCACGATTTCATTTGCAATCTCAGTCATGGCCTCTTGGACCTCTGCAAGCTCTTCATCTTTGGGTAGAGCGGAGGCCTGAGCCTCAGCTTCGGCTTCGGCTTCAGCAAGCGCATGCTCGATCTGCTGACCGACCTGCTCGCCCAAGTCCGTCACGGCCTCAGCTACAGTTTCGTGTGTATGGGCGGGAGCGTCGTCTTGGGGAGCGGGCGAAGGAGCTTCAAACGCGTTCTTCTTAAGGATCTCCATCTTCGGGGCAGGGGGCTTTGATCCTTGCTGGACCGGGGTATGCTTGCGGGGGCTGGCAGCTTCGAGCTGATCGAAGGGGTTGACGTAGGTGAACTTGGGAGCAAGCGAAGCGGCATCGGGCTGGAAGCGCGACGAAGGCTCCTTGGTGTCAGAGCCAAACATCCTCATGGGTGAGGCAGAGGCTCCTGGCGTGTGTACGGCTGGGTCGGAAGAGACTTGCTCTAGCTCAGCGTCCGCGAGATCCTGCGCGAGGTCGTCCACAACCGTTTCAGGCTTGTTGGACGCGACGGGCGGAGAAAGCACGGCAGAGGCGGCTCGAGATGAGCGACCGCTAGACTGGGCTGGCTTGGGGTGGTTCAGCAGGCGCAGAAGAAGGTCCTGCGGGTTCTGCTGGGCGGGTCCGGGCGAGAGCTGCGCTGGGGCGTGGGCGCTGTGGGAGGGCGTCCTACTGCCCATGACACTTGCTACGCTTGCCACTAGATCAGGTGCCTGCGAGTGCTGCGAGACGCGTTTGGGCTGTCCGCCGCCGCCCTGTGAGTTGAAGCGGAGAAGGTTGAGGAGGTTTGTAGACTGTTGTTGCGGCGTCTGCTGCGACACCTGCTCAGGCGCGGGCGTGTTGGCCATGGATGAGTTGGGCGACATGATGGCAGAGTGATGGTGCGGCTGCGGACCACCCGGCTGTGGGGAGAAGAGAGGAGAGGACACCGAGGGCTGTTGATAGCCGTGTGGTGCTTGTTGGTGATTGCCAGATGCGCCACCGTTGAGGCGGGCAAGCAACTCGTGCAGGTCCGCCATGGTGAGAGAGATTAGGGCAGATCTGAGTAGCAGTTAGTCATGGTAAATGGGCGCGTTGTCACCGCTGCGACTGATGGCATGCTGGCGTCATGGACGGTCAACCTACTTTACTCAGACCCCAAAATTCGAGTGCGCGGCCGGAGCCCAGAGGATGAAAGCGCGAGGCTAGAGTGGTGTAACAGAAATGTGACGAAGAGAAGAGCTGACGAGCAGAATGGAAATGAGAGCGACGGGCTGCGATGATGCGCAGAAGTCAATTGGCGATGCAAGAGGAAGGGCGACAGCTCGACGTGATATCGCTGGCGCCGGGAGCAAGCTAGGCTAGCGCATTTGTTCACAGTGGAGCTTCGCGCCACGCACCCTTGACAATCACCACTTTATCAGCCTGGATTGATCGAGCCACGTCCTTCACCTCGTCTCTGCACAGTACTAGCATGAGATGACGCGAGGTGGCGTTTCTTGGATTTCATTGGTTTTGTTCACATTGGCTGTTGTTCGGGCGGACTGAGCTGGCTACCCACGCATCTACTGACAATGTCTGTCTCACGAACATGGACTGACGTGTGGGAAATGATATTTATTTTACAGTTCTCACTTTTGCTATGACATGCGCTGGACACGTTCACGTTTTTTTTTTAAATAGCTCAGGAAGCCACAGGGCGAATGTGGCGTGGACCTGCAGCAGGGTGAAGCATAACCAAGATGCAGCCTACCAACTAGAATATTCCACATTAACTCTCCAGAGGTTTATTACACCTAACCCTTTTCTTCGTCAAGCCCCATCCAAAATGTGAACCAAAGAAAATAAAGTACAACAGGATCAAAGAGGAAGAAGCCGGCCATCTACCTACAGTCACCATAGCCTGACTGGCACCCGAGTGACCTCGAACAAGATAGGAGACTAGACCCACAGATTCCTGACAGACTGCAGCAGTTGCCAAAGGCAGAGCCCTTGCAAGTCGATTTGCTGATCGCACCACACAGGCGATTGGTGCTGATCTTGAGCCCCGCCGCCGACGAAGTAGCGGCTGGGGCAGATGAGGTGCGGGTGGTGGTGGTAGCAGCGCGGGTGCTTGTAGTAGCAGCGCGAGTGGTGGTGCTGGTAGTGACGGGGCGTGTAGAGGTGGTGAGGCTGCGTGCTGTCGAGGTAGTTGCGGTAGTTGGTGCAGCGCTGGATGCCACCGCACTGGAAGACGACGGGCTGGACGAACCCGGGCACTTACCAAACAGAGGGTTGCAACCAGTTTCACAGTGGTCAGGAGTGTTACCGCACCATCCATACTGGGAGCAGCATTCGCCCTCTGAGAAACCAGTGCACGTGAATCCCTTGGCAGCACCGCACGAGCCGTCCGTGGAGACGACAAGACCGCTGGGTGCAGAGGTAGGAGCTGATGCCGAAGAAGACGCCTGGGTAGATGCTGGCTGAGATGCGCCGCCCGTTCCAGACGATGAGGTACCTGCAGAAGCAGAGTTACCGCACTTGCCGAAACCACTCTGGCAGCCAGTTCCGCAGTGGCCGTCTGTGTTGCCGCAGTAGCCGTATTGCGAGCAGCATTCGCCTTGGGCAAAGCCTAAGGAGATGTCAGTATAAGTCGATAGATGAAGTCAGATATAAATTAACTTACCGAGACAAGTAAAGCCCGACGTGGCTCCACAGGTGCTGTCGGTGGAAACAGCCGTAGGGGTGGCAGCAGACCCGCTGGAAGTAGCACTACCAGAGGCAGACGTGGATGTTGCTACAGGTGGAGTAAAGACAGACGAGCTAGCTACACGGCCGGTGGAAGCGTCCCGGTACCAGTTGGCTTCAGGCTCGCCCAAGCACTCGCCCAGCGTAACCAGCTTGTAGCCCTTGTCCTGCATCGTCTTGATCATGTATCCAGTCAAGTTCTGCGCAGTCTGCTGGTGAATATCGTGTGCAATAGCCTGGAAAGCGTCCACTTGAGGGTTGCTGGGGTTGATGGCGTTGAAAACCCTGTTTTTGGCATTCTGGATCTTGTCTGGGGTAACGTTGTTGTAGTCGTCGGTATCGAGATCAAAGTATGAGACGACATAGCCCAAGTCCCCAAGGTCCTGCTGACATCCTGATGCTGCTGTGCAAGAGGAGTATGGCGGGCGCATGTATGTCGGGAATTTGCCCATGATGTTGGCGAACGCCATCTGCGAACCTGATTAGTATCTCTCTCAAGTATGATTCAGACTAGACAGCCGTACCTCGTTCCTAACCATCTGGTCGTATCGTTGTTCCTTTGTAATCGCGCTGAGATCTTGATGCGACCATGTATGGCTTGCAACTTGATGTCCTTCGGCGAGCATACGCTTGATGATAGCCGCCCACGGCTTGCTCGCGTCGTCGATTGCGCCCTTGTTGATGTTGATTCCGGTGATGAAGAAAGTGGCCTTCGCGTTGGCAGCTTTGAACTGATCCAACACACTTTCAGTATAGATCCAAGGCCCATCATCGTAGGTAATAGCGATGGTGTTTGGCTCGGTGCAGTCGTAGATGCCTTCTCCACCATATGGCTGGTCTCCGAGCTTAGGACGAGCAATATTGCGAGTGCTGCCTCCGGATGGGACTTGGTTGGCATCGCAGCCAGGGCCATACCGGAACTGGCAGTCGGGTGCTTGACAATAGTCGCCTATGGTTGAAGATGCAAGATTAGTGCTGGTTCTTTCAATAACTTTACAACAACAGCTTACCTCCCTGGCCACAGTAACCCTCTATGGAGCAACAATAGCCCTCAGCACAACTCGCACCGCCGTGGTCTGGTCCGCACCGACCATCAGCGCCGCCTTGACGTGCTGTCAAGCGTAGCTCTGGCCCTGCAACGTGCGCTGCATGTCCACCAAGAATGTTCCTGCCCCTAAGTTTCCCAATATCTCTCGGTCCCAACCCAACGATCTTCGGTACAGGAAAATCGCCGTGAGCAGCCACGAGAGGCGCGGCCAGAGCCGCAGCATACAGTCCGGTGAAGCGCATTATAACAACCTGATAATAGGATTACCCTAATAATATCCAAAAGGCCTGGTATTCGAGCAGTGAATGAGTGTGTTAAACGAGTGTATGGTCAAAAGATCCACAAAAATTAAGTATGGTACAGACAAAGACGACCCTGGAAAGAGTGAACAGACGCCTTTTGACCGCGCAAAGTAGAGAAATGATAGATCAACGAGCAGCGAGGGATGTGGATGCTAACACATATAAGCGGCGAGAACTACCGGGTGCCCAGACATTAGAAGAATATTATTTCGACGCCCATCGAGCGTGTAGTGTCCTTGGCTAGGAACGGGTCAGTCGCCGCGCGTGTCAGGTTTGGTCGAGGCTTATGCTGAGACTGAAATATAGACGGTCGCAGGCTAGCGTAGAGTTAACAATGTAGGTCATGACAGGGAGCATGCTGTTAAGAGGGTGAGCACCTGAGATAATATGTTTGATGAAGTCTGCGAGAGACAACCAGCACATTCAAGCAATCGCGAGCTCTTTCTTCGCGAGATTCAGACAATGCCTCAGCTCGCAACGCGCGTATGGCTCGACATGGCGAAGATGCATTCCGTTTTCGGGGGCTTGTGGCGGTCATAAGCCAAGACAAGCCCCTGGATTATTGCCAAATCGGGTGCGTAGATCCTGTTAGCGCCCGACAGAGTTCGCGTAAAACGATCCGTGGTCCTAATTTTGGGGTCGGTCCAGAGCCGACCCTGTTCTCTAGACTCTTTGAATAACTCGCGGATTGACAAGAGACACCCGGCATGTGTTAACATGCCTGACGCTGCAGCTTTTGTTGGAGTCTGGGGAAGAGACGTTTAATTCGGCTCAATTTCCGCCATGAATGTCGATCGATACGGTGATGATTACATGTTCGGTGCGATAAGTCTCTGGGCACACTGCAGTGGCAATAAATGCTTCGGCGCCGCTGTCTCGAGACCCGAAGTTGGTGTCGATAGACTAAGGCAAAGCCACCGCGGATTACCTATGGACTGCTCAGTAATCGGACTGCCATGGCTGTCTGATAAAGTCTTTCGCAGACGATGAGCCGTTGTAGCACCGGGCGTGAGGTTAACGGTTTTTCCGTTGGAAGTCGGTTGTGTTGTTTGAGCGGCGATCAACGTGCGGGCGATCGCCTAGTGATTGCGCAGGGTGCAGTGGTTCTGATGTCATCACGCGATAACGACATGCTAGGCGAGACCGTGGTGCAGCTGAACTGCAGTCGCTAGCTGTGGAAATGATGCGATTCTTTTGCTTTGCTTCGAGGTATTGACCAAAGTCTTTTTTTCGTCAAGCTCCGGGGTTTCTGCGACGCAAGATGCGGCAGCATGATCGTAGACGCCAGACACCTTGCGCATCTTCACGCCATGTTGCAACAACGCAACTTGTTTACGCGCAAGCCGATTCCGTGCGCAGGTTGTAACAAATCCCCTCGGAACAATGTCGTAAATATCAACAATCAGCCAGCCTGGGAAATAGAAGACATGCTAGATGGCGGCAGGTCAGTTGTACTTGTACAACGGTATGTACATTTGAGTCTCTTCTTGTCCACATCCGTCCATCTCACTCCCAATCGCTTCATTTGCCAAAGCCTAAGCAACTGGACGGTGTTGATGTGCCTACACACAGGTCAGAGGTTCTCCCCAAGATGTTGTCACTCGACATGTTCTTCTTGAAACAACATCGACAACCACCGCGGACGTTCAGACTCAAGCTGGCTAAAGTAGCACCACGTACAGAGGAATTGAGATGGTAGCGTTATTGCCACAATTTCGTACTTCTGCATCCGCTAATTGAGTGCCCGTGAACGTCACGATGCTACGACTGCTGACGACATCGACTCAAAGGCATCAGGTGGCCACATAGACTTCCTGAAACTAGTCGTCCTACAAAATGGTTGGGATATGTAGCAAGGCTTCACGCCACACTACCCTGGTAGAGTGAAATATATATTCGAGCTGTCTAGGTGTGATAACCTGGACGAGGACGATGCCAAATCATCAGGTTCTTATGTCCTAACAAGACTTCTGCAGGCTATGCTTAGGGGTCCACCACATATATTATACTGCTGATACCTTCCGCGACGCAAAACCCAAGACTTTTTGCACAGTTCCCGACTATCGAACAATTGTCCGAGATTGCAGGGTCTGTCTTAGGAACAAGAACATGACTTTGCGAGCACTGTTTGACGGTAATGCTTCATGCATAGATTCATTCGATGCGCACGCCGATGCTTGGCATATTATCACTTCATCGACGCTATCAAACCTGAATCGCACTCGACACATCTACAACACTACGTCTCTCCATACCAAATACAGATGGGGCACTGTACATGCCGAGGCATCGAATATTACATGCAGCCACGTGTGCGATCGTTCGGTTACAATCTCCTTCCCCGCCAGGTTAGCTGCATATGCAGACGGAGATCTGCACGAGGCCTGTCAAGCGATACTCTCCCTTCCAATGACGTCGATGCCTACCATAAGAAGCAGTCCCAATCACACATGGATCCAAACCTCACCACACCGTGCCCGTGAACTGGGGGGTGGATTCTTCCGGGCCCTCACTGCAAACGAACCACCGCAAAGCCGTCCCTCGTTTTGCGCAAACACCTCGACCCACACTTGGGAAGGAATCAACGGTGAAGCTAGACCGTATTTCGCTTAGACTAGCGCAAGCACAACCCAGCCCGAACAGATATTTTCAGCAGTCGACTTTGTGCCCCTCGCTCTCTCTCCAACGATCCAAACCCCTCAGCTTCCGATAACAAACAATTGGTGGTGTGCGACTTTTGAACGACTTTTTGAATAACTTTTTGGAAGACAACACTCTTTCAACGTCACTCCCTTACACCTTCGACACTTCGGTAAGAGCGAACCCTCGTGCTGTGGCGCGTTTGGTGTGAACCAATATCTGATATTTACCAGGTCTCTTCCTCAACTACAAAAATGGATTACCAAGCACCTGCTCCTGCCGCCGGTGGCCGTGGCTGCTACAACTGTAAGTTGATACTCTGCCCACCATGCGGTGACACGGTCCGAATGCGGCCCCGCTTGATATATCAGATCTCGAGATTGTGTCATGCCTCAGGGTCCAGCGACAGGTCCAGATCGATATATCCGAGCGCGGAGAACTGCACCATTCCCAACTCGGCATCATGTCTGCTACGCATCACTTTGAGCACACACTGACCATGTACAGGCGGAGACTCCTCTCACCGCGCTGCCGAGTGCCCCACCAAGGGTACCCCCACCTGCTACAACTGCGGCGAGAAGGGTCACGTTAGCCGTGAATGCACCTCTCCTCAGGCTGAGAAGACCTGCTACCGCTGCGGTGGTACCGGCCACATCTCGCGCGAGTGCACCAAGGACGGCGGTGCCCAGATGGGTGGTGGCCGTGGCGGTGGCAGCCAAGAGTGCTACAAGTGTGGTCAGGTCGGCCACATTGCCCGCAACTGCTCTCAGGGTGGTAGCTACGGTGGTGCTGCTGCTGGCGGCTTCGGTGGCGGTCGTGGAGGCTACGGCGGCGGTGCTGGTGCTGGTGGCTACGGAGGCGCTCGCCAGACCACATGCTACTCGTGCGGTGGTTTTGGTCACATGAGCCGTGACTGCACCCAGGGCCAGAAGTGCTACAACTGTAAGTACATGTGTGGAGCATGAGATGAGCATAACTAACCTTTTCTAGGCGGCGAGGTCGGCCATCTGTCGCGTGACTGCCCCCAGGAGACTTCATCTGAGCGTGTGTGCTACCGCTGCAAGCAGCCTGGCCACGTTCAGAGCGCCTGCCCCAACTAGGGTGTTCCGGATGCCGTCGATGTTTTGATCTGGAACGAGTTTCGATGTACCGAATCGCTCTCACAAGCACGAGCGATGTTGGAGATTGCGCCCACGATGTGACGAACCATCGACATATTACGATTTCTTTTCTTGTATATTTTCATTCTGCGGCTCGCTGCCGTTTTTCGACGCTTCACGAAAAGCACATCGTCGCCCGGGCATGATTGGACGGCCTTTTCCAGTTTTGGCTGTATTGTCAAGAGAGTTGGTTATCGGAAAAAGTCCTGATCCAGGAAGAGCGTTTGGTGGGAGATACAATGTGGGTGGATGGGAGAGCGGATGCTTTAGGCGAGCAATGAATGAAGCAGTGCGTGGTCTGCACGGGGACTGTGACTGTAGGAGAGCGAGGTGTTCTCGTTTTGGCGGATGACTGGTGCCTAGGAAGCGAATTAGCGACTGAGAGCCGGCTGAGGTTGAATGAAGAAACCGGAAAAGTCCCCACGATTGGGTGGGCTCCTCAACTTATACTGTGCCGTTCTCATGCACCGTGATGGACGTGCGCTAAACTAGTGTGAAAAGGTGGGTGGGATACTGCCATGCATGTACTCAAGTGTGGCTCTCTGATGTCAGGCCAACTTGGCGAAAAGATGTGCAAGTTCAGACGTTGACAGTACCATAATGAAAAAGAGTAGAACCACGTGAAAATATCATGGCCGATTCCAATGATGGACTACGTCTCCGGATGTAACACATGTGATGGTGATCAGTGAAGTGGAGGGGAAGGTGCCAAGACTTTGCGCGTTCCTGCACGTTGGTTAGTCTACATCCCGCCTAAACCCAAACAACGTATCGAGAGCGCCCTCCCGATCGCGACATCACCGACGCGTCAACCGCAACGACACGCGCATCCACTCCTTGCAAATCAAACCTACAAACATGGCGCCCACGAAGAAACGCGAAGCGCGCGAAAACAATTATTACAATGTTGGTGTGCAGGGAAGGTGAGCAGACAAGCGCTCCAGAGCATGCGCGTAAACAACAATTAACATTGCGCAGGAAAACGGGTATCACACTCGCGGATAAGGGCGTATACGACGAGCATGGCCTCGAACCTATCTCCGGAATCTTCTCGTCGCCAGAGAGGTCCCCACCCAAGCGCGGAGAGGATGCGACAGGATCAGGCTCGATGGAGATACAAGAGAGTGCGTAAATATTAAAGCCATCGCAAAGATTTGCGCTCACATGTGCCACAGGTTCAATGCCAGATCTTACAACATCCCACCAAATATTGCGCAACACCCGAACACTCCTCCCTCCACCCAGGTCGCGATCGCCCAAGAAGACAAATCTCGGATCCTCGCCGCGGAGACAATCGTCCATGGCGCCGAGGGGAAGCTCTCCGCCCCCATCTAGCCCTGTGCGCGACTCGTCGCAGCCGATTGCGCGACGTCTCGACTTCGAACAAGACGAATCCAGTCTACAAGAGACCCCAGCTCTGAGCGGATCAGGTGCCCGACGTGGGAAGCGATCAGACGTATACGATATACCCGAAGATGAATCCCCGGCCCCTGAGGAGAGCGCGGTATTTGAAGAGAGTATCGTGCAGGAAGAGATTACAGCCAACGAGTTGGCGGTTGTCGCTGAGGAGAGTTTTGTCGGTCAAATTGGGGGCGACGACAGCATGGCCGACGGCGAAGCGATTGCGGACCTAGAAGATCAGGAGAGTCAGGAAGAGTCAGAGATTGTTCCAGAATCACCAAAAGAGCCGGCTAAGAGGGGCAGGAAACGCAAGAGCAATGTTGTGGAAGTGTCAGAAGAGGAGCAGGATGTCGTAGAGAAGCCGCGCAAACGAGGCCCTGGTGCAGTGCCAGCCTCGGAGTCACAGAAGAAGAGCAAGACGAGCGCGCCTACAGCAGCCACCGATCGCCGACGGTCGCAGCGTGTGTCTGACATCAGTGAACCGGAGGCGCCCCTTGATGAATCTTTAGATCAATCTGAGCAAGTTGAAGAAGCACCCGTTGCGCCGAAACGACGAGGGCGGCCACCAAAAGTACAGGCGGCCAACCAACAAGAGGACAGCATTGTCGAAGCAACAGTCGACGACTCGGTAGATCAATCGGAACAGGTCGAGGAAGCGCCTGCGCCGAAGAAGCGAGGACGAAAACCCAAAGTTCAGCCAAATAGCGACAAAACGACATCCTCAGCATCAGCGTCAGCCAGACCAGCAAAGAACCCGAACTCGGAATTCACAAAGCCCGCAAGACCTGTAGCCAGACCGAAAGCCAATGCAGAGTCCAAAGCGAAAGAGAAGTCAAAAGAGAAGACTCCCCAGGCAGACAGTGAGGAAGGGGGCAAGCTGGTAGACGTGCATGGGAATCCTCTCAGCAAAAAGGACATTGATCAGATATCTGCCACATCAGCAGGCTCACGCTTCGGTCGCGGACGGCATCTCTCGGTGTTTCGCGAGATGGACCCCGACAATGTCGCTCGTATAGGCCGAACGGGCAGGCATCGCGTTGCACCCATCGACTTCTGGAAGAATGATCACATCTCCTACGAACCTGACGGCAGTATGTCGTCCATTGTGAAGAGTCAAGCAGTAGAGGAAGACCGGAGACCATCAAAGAAATCCAAATACAAGAGCAAGAAGAGGATGCTTGCTGCTGTTGAAGAGGAGGAGGTCGAGCTCGATCCCTGGGAAGAGCAAGGCACTCTTGTTGGGAACTTCAGAGGGTTTGATCCTGTTGATGACGTTACTTCCCACGAAATCATCGAAGACAGTGAGTTGCCTTTAGGATACAGCAACATCATATCATGCTAACCATATCACAGTCATTGCATGGAACGAAAGGGGTATT
>JAESFQ010000587.1_pt1 | contig 13414 bp, 16 predicted proteins | sample 9269431 | NCBI WGS metagenome assembly JAESFQ01 (sample SAMN14502588, study PRJNA617103) | algae metagenome | isolation source: Plectolyngbya sp. WJT66-NPBG17 and co-occurring heterotrophs from well... | place: USA: Mojave Desert, Joshua Tree National Park, California | collected 2006-08-06
GGGGTGGGGAGTCGGAGTAAGAATCAGAATCAGAATCAGACATGGAGCCTAGACTTGTGCTGCGGTCCGAGTCTTGGTCTGCGAAGCGGACACGAGCGGGTTGCGAGTGGCTTCTGTAGGGTTGCAGAGGGGCGCCTAGGTAGGCGTTGTTTTGGGGTGGTAGGGTTTGTTGGGGTCGTGGCATCGGTTGTTGCGGAGGGTAATAGCCTCCTGGTGGTGGTGAGGTCTGGGGGTATGGTGCTGTCATGGCTTGGGCGTTCTTCTTCTCCGGGTAGAATTGGTGTTGCTGTTGTTGGGCAGGAGGGTAGCCATGAGGTTGATGTGGCGGTTGCTGAGGGTATGCTGAGTATGATGGAGGTGGCGTGTTCGCATATGGAGGGTTATTGAAGTGTGATTGCGGAAATGGTTGCGCAGGCGGTTGTTGATACTGCGGCGGCTTCGGTGGTTGTTGATACTGTGACGGCTTCGGTGGCTGTTGATATTGTGGCGGCTTCGGTGGCTGAGATGGATATGGATTCGGCGGGTGGCTGCCTTGGAGTTCATGTGCGGCTGGCGTGCCGTAATAGTATTCTTGCGCTGCCATTTCTTGTGACCTGTCGGGGTGTTTCCAGGTAAGCCTGATACTCTCGAGGAGAAAGATATGTCCGATAGTATTTGCAGTAGATGTTATGAGAGACGGAGTAACATCGCAAAAAATAGTAACATCACAAGGCCTTGGCTGCTAAATACCAAGAGCGCGTGCAGCTGTCACCAGTCCATAGAAAGTGCGACGTTGATACGTCATTTGATCAACGGATCTGCTTCGGGAGTGCTTAGCATGCAGCTCGGCCTGTCCGGGAAGCTCGGCAAGCTCCTCAACACGAGGCTCACACAAGGCTGATCTATGGCGAAATCCGGAGAGAAACGTCCGGGTGCTTCGGTTGCGCCATGGAATGCTGACGTGATAAAAAAACAATGTGGGAGCGTTGACTCAGAGTGTTTCATGGGTACGCTATTAAATAGTGGTAGATATAGTGCCCGTGAGCTATTGGGGTATCTCGATCATGAAGATGTGTCCAAGGTGTATTCGACGTAACGCCACGCCAAGGAGACAAGGCAAACTTCCGCTCCAATGAGCGTTCTCAACCGCTCTGCCAGCGCAAATACAAAGCGCCGGGCAGCTTTCTCAGGATTTCGTCGCCACACCTGTGCTCACAAGCGGTATGTTCTGCGCCTCGCCATCGTTTTGCGGGTCTCCATAATCCCTACGCATGGGCACACCTTCCACTTTCTTAATGTTCTTGCCTTCATGCCACATCATGATGCCTGCAGCACCAGCCACTCCGCAGCCAATGGTGACGAAGAGACCGGTTGCCCATGAAGGCCGGTTGATGCGATTGTAGTGCCACATGTAGAAGCACAGAACCACCTGGAAAAAGGTGTTCCATACATTCATCCAAATGACGAAATCCATCTTCCAGCTCTTAGTAGGCGGAGCGCGAATCGCCGTGGGTGGTGGGTCTGGGATCATCCTTACGGGAATTGGTACAGCTGGATCGTTGGGATCGACGGAGGTTGCATCTGCTTTGTCGGGCAACTGATCCGAACCTGGGAGCCGAAACCACCCCCGGTGTATGCCAGCAAGGCGCCGAATACCCATCTCTGTGCGCTTTGATCCACCGATTCTCCAGCATGCCAAATAGTATAGATCGCGGAACCTCCAAGGCACGAGACCAAATGCTGTGACGCAGAAGAGCGCGTTCAGAATCTGCGAGTCGATTTCGATCCACTTCCGGCGCGGAGAATTGATGTCATTACAGGTAGGCACACACATGGCAGGCGCAGCGTTACAGAGGAGGAGGAAGAGCATACCGCCCCAGGCGACGATGTTCAGGCCGTAGAACGTAATGAGGAACCCGGGGAGTGTCAGGAACCACCTCCAGAAATTCTTCAGACCAATCATGAACGACCGCGTCCAGGGCAGTTTGGGAGGTGGTATATAGCCGTTGGCATACTGTCTCGTTGTCAGCATAGTGATGAAGAGGAAGTGAGAGAAGACGTACTCGTCCTGAGGATGTCCGTTTTGGCTGTTGCGGCCTGCCGTCGTCGGGGTGTTCTGTCGCAGTATGGGAAGTGTGTTTGGATTCTACGCCGGGATCGGTGCGCTCATCGTGTCCATCGTACCCCGGTACTTGTCTCGTATCCTCCTCGGGCAAAGCGGGAAAGGGTTCGGTGTTCAAGGCATTGCTCGACGAGACCCTGCGTTGCCCACCCAAGTACGGGGGCACGGATTGCTCCACTGGAGATGCAGCGTTGGTGGAAGCGCGCGACCGCTGCTCACCCTGACTTGCCCGTGAACCTGCTCTCTTCCGTTGCGAATCTTCGTTCCATCCTTCGGAACCAAAAGAGCCCCTGCGGATGTCTGACAGGGAGGGTGCTTTGGCAGCAGTGGTTCCCGTGGCTGCCCACATACCGGGCGGCGGGTTGACGTCCATCAGTTTCCCAGTCGCGGTACGGATTCTACTCGAGACGGTCGAGGCATTGGTCGAGGTTCGTTCGCGTGTGTTTGGGCCGGGTGACTCGGTAGTAGGGCTCGATGTATTGGGGTTGCCAATGCCTTCAGGCTGGGGGAACGGTACTGGCGTCGGTACGCCGCTGTTCGGAGAGGCCATGGCTGCTGATGGTGGAGTGAATGCTTCTGCTTACTTTGTAGGGGATTCGCCCCGTTCAAGCTTATGTGCGGTTCAACGTGTCAGCCAAGGTGGTTGATGGCTGGTGCAATTGGCAAATGGCGCGGTGCCTTGGCGGGATCCTTGCTTTCCGTCTACTATCGCCTGGGACGGAATTTTGGTAATGGCGCAAAGCCTGCTTTGAAGAATAACAGGAGTAGTATCACCAGCGACATGGTTGCGAGTGCTGGGTTCCCTTATAGTGGTTGGCACTGGCGTGATGGGGGAAGGAGACGGCCTAGATTGTTGCGGAAGCCGCTCCTAGCACCCCAGATCCACTGATGTGCAGGGTCAAGCCACCGCTACATGGCTCTTAGTGTACGAAATACGCGTATCGGTGCTTCGCCACGGGTTATTGCGTTGCCACCAACGCATCACGGTTAGGCTTGCGTTGAGAGAGCTTGTTGTTATATTATTTGGGCTTGTATATTCGTTTATCGTTTGTATATCGTATTTAGATGACTTTTACTGCGGACGATCTCTTTCACTATTCTGCTCGCTCGAATGCGTTGGAACTGGCAACCGGAGTGGCTCCGATGCGACCATCGCACTAGTACCACAGTGGGCATCTAAACAACCTCGAGCACCCCCGCGATTTTCCTCACCCCAAGCTTCGTGCTCACAGGAAAGCTAGAGCGCCAGCAATAGCAGCTACAATTGGCATCTCATGAATCCTCGCCAGCGGAGCGGCGTTCGTCGTCTGCTCGGGGAGACCAGAGCTAGTCGCGCTCACGTCAGAGGCCAGGGCTGAAGAAGGACTAGGTGCGGGTGTGTCAAGGGAGCCGGTAGAGATGGGGGTCTCGCCCGCCGGAATGGACATGAAGCCAGAGGAGTCTTGAGTAGGAATTGACACATCTGTTGGGCTGGGAAGGGGAACAGGGTCTGTAATGACCGAGACGTTCGATTGTGGTGGAATCGACACGTCTGTCACGGTGGGAAAGGCGACAGGGGGGACGCTCATCATGCTACCGGTGCCTACTCGCGTTAGACATGTTCCGCGCACCGCTAACGAAGAGGTGCTTACATTCTGGGCATGGAGGTTGGACGCAGTCCATGTAGCAGGACCATGGGTCGGGATCAGCAGACGTCTGGATAGTAAAGATGGCCTCCGACTCAGGCGTGGGACTGACGAATGGCGACGTGACGACCGAGGGCGTCTCGTCTTGCGCGATGGCAACGCTAGCCAGAAGCAGCAGTGTGGGGATGGAGATGGCTGCGAGCATGACGACGGGCTTGTTGGAGATGAATTGGACGTTTCTTGGAAAAGGTTGAAGAGTCTTCAAGGGCGAAAACTGGTCACAATGGGCGCGCTATAAGAATGCGTGTTGTCTGCTGCCTAAGCCGCGTCGCTCCTTCCCATAGCTGCTCGGCAGCCCTCGCGTGACTGGCGGGGTGTTTTTCAAGATCTTCGCTCCTTCCACAACACGCGTAGCTTCTTCCATCTGCGCAACCTGGCACCACCAATAACCCTCCAGCTCCCTCTGCGCCCAGCCTCCATCATGACGACCACGGCCGCGAGGACAGACATGAAACATGCCGTCGCGCCCTCCCCGCTGCAGACTTTCGTATCAACCGCTCCCGAATCAGCCGCAGCCTCAAGCCACCTTCCGCATGGGCAATCGCTCGCCCGCCAGATACTGCACAACCTCCAGCACCAGCACTATTGGTCCGACCTCCACGTCCACACGCACTCACCGACTACCCACGACCCTCTACCCCGCCCCCTGGTCTCTGGCCTGCCCCCGCAACGCCTCTACGTACACCCCGACGAGCAGGTTGAGCTGCTGAAGAAGGCCGACCGCGAGAGGAAGGCACGCGCCGAGGGCGAGGCAGGCGGGTTGGAGGTCAGGGCAGAGCCTGAGCGCGAGTGGATACTGCCAACGAGGCTGAATGAGAAGTGGACGCTGCGGAGGCTGGCCCAAGTCTTCGATGCCATCACCATGGTTCCCCCCGCAGCCGACGCGTCAACAGCAGAGGGTGATCGCCCTGCCAACCCATGGAGGACAACCAAGCGGGTGCTATTGGCGACAGTGGATACGGATAGTACTGTTGTCTACTACATCGTGCATGATGGCGTCGTCAAGCCCCGCCAGAACTGAACAAGACGTTGCGCCAGCCGTCTCACGCATCTACCCTCACAGCGCATGCTGACCAGCTATTACGAAAAGCACATAGGAGACGTGGTGCATACTGTTACAGACAACCAAGCAATTGGCCTACGCGCACTGATATTCCAGCATCCGGGGCCCCTTATGGGATCTCAGGGAAGATGAAATCTCCTGGCTTCGGCATTTCGTAGAAACGGCTCATGTTAACCTCCGTCTCCGGTGGAAGCTGGTGCGCCTCCGCCCACTCTCGCACTGCCTTGTAATCACGACACCTGTGTTTCGTGTTGAAGTCCACGAACGGCGTTGGATTTGGCATCGTGTCGGCCTGCCACCACACTTGACCCAGCACCCCGACGTCTGGGTTACACATGAGAACCTGCCTTAGTATATCCAAGCAATGCGTCGTGTGTATGCGCACAATGTACTCGCTGTTGATGAACGGGCCTTCCTTTTGAGCTAAATAATGCTCGTAATTCCAATGTAGTGTCTTGCGGAGAAGGTCCTTTAAAACGTCAGTGAAGTGCGATCATGCTTGATCCTTCTGCTTACCAGACAGTGCAGGTGGTGGAGACCCTCCACGTTCGCTGGGAAGCCTCCACCATACTCTTGGCTGATCTTCACCTGGTCGTGGCGTAATCCGGTCCGTTCAGCTTCATCTTCGGGTATCACGACACTGCGATCTTGAACCAGAATCAGAACTGAGTGTACATGTTGGTGGTGCTGTCACAAGACTAACGTACAATTGACACCCAGTGCATTCCATGCTGCATCAACTTCTGGGCCTGCCGGCTGTCGGTATATGTTCTGGTGGAGGAAGCTGCCGTTGAATAACTGCGTATGCCAGTTTGGCTTCACATCTCGCACAACCGGTGCTGTTTGCGTCAGTTGTCGTACTTGGTCATCGCACGTCTGTCACATACAGTATTGCGAAACATGATGGATGCAAAAGTCATCTGGATCGGATATCAATGTCGACCTGTTTACAGTAAAGGCTATCCACATGGCAGCACCGACGTACACGATGGTGCATGCTATGAGAGTTCTCACTGCAACTCTTACATCACGGCTCGAGCGTTCGAAAGCTGGAGACTTGAGGGTCAGAGAGGTCGACGAGGAAGAGCCAGGCAAGAGGGTATCGTCGTCATGGCTCTCCGAGTCGCGCTCGAGTATACGCGCATGCTGAGGGCGGTTGCGGAGGATGTCGAACATGGCAGGGCTGGGAAACAGACGCGCACGTTCTGGACGCGGATGTTGACGAAGTCAGAAGGAAAAGAGCGAGATAGCTTTACTCACATAACGAGGGGCGCGAGGCTCCTCAAGTTGAACTACCACGCAGCTGGGCCTCAACGTCAACTCTCTCTACAATCTTCCGAGTACCACCGTTGGCTCGAGCGGAACATCAGTACGACGACTCCAGCCGCGTATGACAAGCAGTGACACTGTGATGGCCGTCAGAAACGTCAAACACGTTAGTCGTGCAATGTGAAAGGCGACCTATGTCACTCCACTAGCAGCATCGGATCCAATCATACGTTCACACCTTACACTAACAACATTCAACTTACTTTCTTCGATGCATCCGTCGCCTTGCTAGTCACTATCGCACCGTACTATTGAAGAACCTGCGTAAAGGTATCTCAACGCTCGCATACTTTGACAGGATGACTGGCTCCGCCTTACTGTCATTAAGATGAGCTCTGCACTAGATCCAGATGGGGTTGTAATAGGCCAGTCTGTACTCCGAACCAGCTGTCACGACCTAGCTGGACACATGATGCTGACTTCTTAGCAACGGCGCACAGCTACATTCATCCTGCAAATTTCACCACTCAACCAATAGCTGTTCCTATTGGGAAGACACACCTTGCTTGCTTCACTTGAACGCGGTGTACATCGTTGAGGGCATCTGAACCAAGGCTTCAAAGGACTCCAGGCTAATATTCCGGTGCCGAGTTCGTCCCTGCGCAACCTGAGCGATAAGTTCATTGCACCGGCATGAGCTACCCAGTGCGGGGCTTTCCTATGCTTACAGCAGATGCGAGCAACCCAATATTACGCGCATACGGATGGAACATTACTCCAGAATGCACTCGCTGCAGTGGACATATGCATCGCGATTGTGCTCAGTGAGGACCGTTGAATGGCATGTACAAAAGGGTGACTCCCGTAGCAAGAATGGGCGCTCCCTACAGTGGCCTTTCTCTGAGGATACTTCCTCGAGACTTTGGACGTGCCGTTATTCCACGTCCGACCATCTCCTGCTATGTATCGTGAATTTATCCTTCTGGGCTTCGCTGCCTTTACAGCAGCTCTTCCGCTTGACAAGAGTAGCGACGACTCCATACACCAGGCCAGCTACCATCCATACTACAGCTACGGACCATACCCCTCAGCAGTCGAAGCAGAAGCAGCCAAAATGCAGCACGGTATATTTCTCACTCGTCACCGTTCTTCGCGACCACCTTTCTAACCATATTCCAGAAACAGAGACTACAAGCTTGAAGCGCGACACGGTGCAGGCCGGAGACGAATCCTATGGCAACTACGGCATCTACTACATCGCCTACGAGCCCTACCCGTCCGCCGTCGAAGCCGAAGCCGCAAAAATGGACATGGTCAAGCGAGGCTACAAGCGTCACATGATGAGCATGCCCAAGGAGGTGATGGATAAGATTGCCAGCAGCAGCGAAAAGCGCGATATCCACAACGAAGTGCAGGCTGCGGGGGATACTTGGTACGAACGTTACGAGTAGGTGTCTCCTTTCCCTTGTTGCTGTCAACATCATCTACTATACCCATCTTACGCAAAGACTCAACACTAACACGACTTCCCTTTCCAGCCCCTACTCGGCCTACGGCGACTACAGCGGCGAAACTGAAGCTGAAGCCGAAGCTGCCAAGATGGAATAGTCTCTTTTCCAACAATGCGCCCGAGCAAGAAGCGAGTAGGTCCTGCAAGGAAAGAGGGAAATAGGGATTGATGCACATTCACGATTAACGTGGTCTTTTGCGATTGATGAGTCGCGCCGTCGCTCTTTTTGTCTTGTGACTTACTATAGTATATCGTGATGGGGATGTGTAATGGAGGGCAATAGGAATGGAATAAGAATGGAAATGATGACGCTCTTGACATGTGCGGATTTCGTTTTTGCTCATGTGATGATTTGACTGCGATAGTTGTAGTCCGTTATTTCCATCATCTTCATTATGAACTCCCTCCCCTCATTCGTTAGTATGCAGCTTGTGCTATATTATGACAGACTGTGGATGCTGTTCAAACGAACGGTGTTATTGGGACAACCGCTGGCAATTACTCGAGGGACATGTAAGGCCTATACATCTTGTTCGATTGGCCGGTCGTCGCATACAGTTATATATATATGTTGTCTACCCACCCCCAAGAAGAAGGTTGCAGCGGGCTAACGGACCTAGTCGCGGTCTAAGACAGACTGTTATCGAGTACTATGTGTAAGAAGTTTGCTCGCTGTGCTGCTATTCATTATACGAGTGGTCGAGTTGGTCAAGTGTTCAAATGTTCAGTATGGAAAATGGGAAATGGCGAAAAGGAGTATTGGTAAAATCAACCACTCATAGTATGAGGGTGAGATGCAGGGATTAGGAATGGGGATTGGGAGTATATGGAGAATGGAGAGTAGAGAGTGGAGAGGAGGGCGGTTGATCGGTCGGTCGGTTGGTCGGTTGGTCGGTTAGTCGGTTAGTCTTGCAGGACAAATAGGATTACGAGACCATGTGTGGGATTTATCGGACGATTCTTGGGCCGTGCTCTCAAGAAGCGCAGCTAGAAGGTTTGTCTTGTCATGGTTCAGTGTGTAATGTTGAAACGGGGGGAGGCAGGGCCCTGGCAGGGGGGTTGGGTTGGGGCCGTTGGGTCGTGGTGCCTTCTCGAGTCGATGACGCATCCGCTTCGAGACGAGAGGCGGGCTTCTTGTCCTAACAGAGAGGCATGTATGTATGCGCGTCTAATACCAAAACGCATTTTTCCGGTGGTAGTCGCATTTCTTCACTTTGCAAAACGGTCCACTTACCCCCTTCCCCCGCGGCCAAAGTAAACCTAGTAAATCGTTGTGTGCGCACTACCCTCGTGACGCACCCGCCGTACGTCTGAGTAGGCGACAATCATAGCACCGAGCAACCCAAGCTTAAGCGACTGGCGCACAGTCCTCGCGCAACAAAGAGCGAGGCCGGAAATTGGACGCACGTGGTCGAACCGGAAAATAGGGACAATATGGGCGCAATGAAGGACTCATATATCTCGCGTGCGTTCCAAATGTTGTCGTTAACGTACGTTGGAACAGGGGCGCTTGCCCCGCAAAATAGCAAACACATGGCACACGACGGGTCCCGCCGTCAGCTACAGCGCGCGTGTTCTCCACGGGCAATATCCTCGTGATGTGCAAAGGCGGTATTGAGTTATACATGATATACCTGCACATGAGGTGTCTCATAATGTCGTATGAGGATAAGCAGCGCAAGAGCCCCAGGCGGCGATCATTGTCCTGCTTGAGGCTTGGTGGGCATTTCAGACTGCTTTGTGATGTCTGAATAATCAGCGCCAGGTCTCGAACTGCAAGGATTGCCATGTGGGGAAAGGCAGGATTGTTGTGGCTTGCATCGGCCAACGTGCGGCCAGCGACTTGAGTGGGCCGACAAGTCTGATCATGGTTTAATCGGACGTCGGTGGGAGGCAAGCGTGCGAATCGTAAAGGCGCCATTGCATGGCTCTGCTTCCGTTCCTTGTATAGGCGACATGGGGAAACGCAACCATAGTACTGGCGGAGGGACAGGCCGCAGCAGCCACCTCTTGGAAGGCCTTCCTCCATCCCTCCCGAGGGTCACCGTCGTCATACCTCGTTCCTCGTTTCTTGTCTCCTTCAGCTCCGAGTTGTGTCCGCCTTTGTTCCTCGCTACTTTCTCGCTCCCGTCTTGCGTGCTGACGCTCAATCCACCTCCCCACATACGTAGCTCGAGCTTTGATATAGAGTCTAGCGCCCCACTAGTCCTCCAAGCAAGGGCCGTGACTATCCTGTGGAGAAGTCGGAGGCTTACCATTTCCCTTTCCTCGGCCGGCCTTGCGAATCAAGCACACGACGTTTGGACGTCTCGACGCCTGAATTTGCCTGCAATGTTGTTTGGGGGCCGTGGGTGCAGGCGCATATGAAATCATCCTCTTCTCATCTTCAAGTCTGGAACCTAATGTAAGACTGACTGGCCCGGCGCTACGCGACAGATCAGAGACGGCACACAGTCGTCGACAATGGCCGACTCCGGCGCAACCGCAACCTCCATAGCCACTCCCTCGCACGCGCGCTTCGACAACGACGACGCCTTGATGCTGGCCGAGTACGGCTTGCCTGAACTTCGAGCTTCTCCGAATGCGACCGGGACTAGCCCTACAAATATCATGGCGTCCTTCTCCGACTTCGACATGACGTTCGCGCAGAGTCAAGGATTCGCGTCCAATTTCGACGGGGTACAACCAAAGATTGAATCTGGATATGCGGACCACAGAGGCAGTATTGGCAATGTGAGCGACGGAGGAATGAGCGGTGGCGGGAGTGCGCACCTGAATCGGATGAGCACTGGAGGAAGCCCCGGCCACGACGGAAACAACACCAGTCCCGAGAGTGCGCCTGCAATGGGTTTGCTCGCCATTGGGGATCCGATGAACGAGGCTTCGGCGCTGGCTATGAAGCTCAGCGGCAACGACGGCACAGACCATTCGACCACATCGCGGAGGAGCAAGGAAGACACGCAGGACCCGCCACTTTGGAGCGAGATGAAGACAAAGGCCGGCAAAGAGAGGAAAAGGCTGCCGCTTGCTTGCATCGCATGTCGGAGGAAGAAGATTCGCTGCTCAGGCGAAAAGCCAGCCTGCAAGCACTGCCTGAGGAGCCGGATACCATGTGTCTACAAGGTCACTACTAGGAAGGCAGCACCGAGAACCGACTATATGGCAATGCTGGACAAAAGGTTGAAACGCATGGAGGATCGTGTCATCAAGCTGATACCAAAGGAAAGCTTGCCTTCTGTTGCGAATGTGGGCAGATCCGTCGTTAAGCCCGCTATCCCCGGCGCCCCGCCCAAAACACCCACCACGAAGAAACGCGCCGCAGAAGAGGCATTTGGCAATGAGCTGGACGAATGGTCCAAAGCAAAAGGAGCAGACCCAGAAACGGCTGGCTCGACATCGCGCGGCAAGGAATCAGACGAGTGCAAGCTTCTCACAGAAGGCGCCGAAGCCTTGCCTTCGAAAGAGATCCAGGAACACTTGGCCGAGGTTTATTTTGATTTTGTCTATGGGCAAAGCTATCCACTCCTCCACAAGCCGAGCTTTATGCGGAAACTGGCAGCCGGAAAGGTTCCACCGGTACTTATACTGGCCATGTGCGCCATATCGGCACGATTCTCCAACCACCCAGAACTACGGACAGAGCCATGTTTCTTACGGGGCGACATCTGGGCCGAACGAGCGCGAGAGATTGCGCTCAAGCGATACGACGCACCGAATATCACCATATTGATAGTCTACCTGCTGCTGGGGCTTCACGAGTTTGGCACTTGTCAAGGTGGACGGAGTTGGATGTTTGGGGGTATGGCGCAAAGGATGGCGTACGCGTTGCAACTGCACAAGGAAAACGAATACGACCCGCTGGTCAGCGAGTCAGACAGGAAACCCCTGAGTGCTACTGATCGCGAAATACGGCGGCGGACCATGTGGTCTTGCTTCCTCATGGACCGTTTCAACTCTTCTGGTACCGATCGGCCGCTCTTTGTACACGAACAGTACATTGAAGTGCAATTACCAGTCAAAGAGCATTTGTACATACACGAAATACACGCGCCCACGGAGAACCTAGAAGGAAACGTGCCAAACCCCGTTCCACCCGACAGCGGTCAACTGGTGAACCCGCGCGACAATATGGGTGTTTCGGCATATACTATACGATTGGTCTGTATATGGGGTAAACTCATCAAGTATATGAATCTGGGAGGAAAGGAGCGCGAAGCAGAACCCATGTGGTCATCCAGTTCTACCTACCACGCTATCAAGAAAGAGGCGAGAGAGTTCAAAGCGGCATTGCCTGAGATGCTCGTCTACAACCCCGAGAACTTGAAAAGTCATGCGATTGGCAAGACTGCAAACTCGTTTCTATATCTTCATATTTTATGGCAGCAGATCATGCTGTTTATGCATAGATTCGCCTTGCCGTCGACTGCAGGCAGCAGACCACCAAAGGACATGCCACACGACTTTCTTACAGAGTCCGCCCGCACTGCGCTCGATGCTGCGAATCAAATCTCGATGCTCATCAACGAAGCCATGGACCATAACGTCGTCGCGCCATTCGCCGGCTACTCGGCCTTCTTCTCTTCGACAGTACATGTCCACGGAGTGTTTTCAAAGAACCCGAAACTGGAAGCGCAATCGAAAAAGTACCTGGCATACAATGTCAAGTACCTGACGAAAATGAAGAAGTACTGGGGCATGTTCCACTACATCGCAGAGAACCTGAAAGAGCTGTACCGCCAACACGCTGATGCGCAGCTAAAAGGACCTAATGCGAGCGGCGACAAGAAAAAGGGGAGCATCTTTCAATATGGCGATTGGTTTGACAGATACCCGCACGGTGTTTCGAAAACAGACTACGAAGACGCAGCCGAGTCCAATGCGAATGAGCCAGGTACTGATGCCGTTCTGGGACACAAGAGCGACCTGCAGAGTGTGGAAGAGTTCTTCGCATCGCTATCTCCGCCATCGAAATCGGATCAGCAACGCAAGCAAGCGCGGAAGAACAAATCCAAATCCATATCCAAACCCGATCTCGTTTCGTCCAACAACCAAGACATGCCACGAGTACAACGGCACAACAGTCAGTCTCAGCAAAGCCATGCTGCACGCGTACAAGCACAACAGCAGATGAATCATCTCAACATGGCCTCGCAAGACGCAATCGACGCCGCCATCGCCGCTGGCTACGACCCCGCTGCTCTTTTCGCCCAACAACAGCAACAACACACCTCCCCGCAACAATTCCTCGCCGACTTCGCAGGCTCCCACCACGCACACCAACAACACACCCACCACGCACCCCTCCCCCTTCTCAACACCTCACCCACAATGATCCACCCCTCGCACGCCCACCAAATGGATCCTACGAACCTATCCCCCTTCCCCGACCTCGCCACCGACTTCAACAACGCGTTCTGGAACCTCGAAGCCATGGGTCTGGGCAACAGCGCGAATAACAACAATTTCTTCGATCCGATGAGCAGTTACTTTGTGCCTTTTAACGTCGAACCGCCACCGCAGCATAGTCTGGGTGACGATGGGGTCTTCGCAGGACAGGGCGCCGAGGCGTATGGCTTTGCACTGGGGGCAGGGACGCCCGTTGATTTGGACATGATGCATGGTGGAGGAGGAGGTGGAGTTGGAGCGAGGATGCATAGAGGCAGTGTTAGTGGCGGACGACCGAGTCTAGGACGTAGGGGCACGGGTTTGGAGTGAAACACACTTCTTCTTCTTCTTCTTCTTCTTTTCTCTTTCATGTGTGGGATTAGAGAACGTTGGCATGACTG
>JAESFQ010000588.1_pt1 | contig 13392 bp, 9 predicted proteins | sample 9269431 | NCBI WGS metagenome assembly JAESFQ01 (sample SAMN14502588, study PRJNA617103) | algae metagenome | isolation source: Plectolyngbya sp. WJT66-NPBG17 and co-occurring heterotrophs from well... | place: USA: Mojave Desert, Joshua Tree National Park, California | collected 2006-08-06
AGCCAAAATCCACATCATCCGTTCAAGAAGGTCTGTCGCGGAGATACGCGATTTGGAACGTGCCCAGCAGTACGGTCCAGGAACCAAGAAAAATGAACTTTTCGACATTGCCATAGAAGCATGCAAAGACTACTTCCCCATGGTACCAGGCCAGAAGCATTACGTCTCCTGTCTGTTCCTCGATACACATTGGGACACGCATGAGAAGACAGTTCGAGGTCATGCGGCTCTAGGCGGAGGAACTGGAGACCTCCAGCTAGCCATATTTGGCTCTCATGCGCTCCACAGCTATCCATCGAGCATCGAAGAAGTTTTCCAGGCCTTCCAGGACTGCACCCGAACCGACACTGCCTTTGTTGCGAATGATTGCAACGAATCTGGAAGCAACTGGGAAGCCGCTAACATAGGCATTGGTGCCCATCTTCATGAGACGGGTCACCTCTTTGGTTGTCCTCATCAGGAATCGGGTGTTATGTTACGCGACTACGTTACCTTGAACCGAACCTTCACCTGCCGAGAACCCTACTCAATCCGCACCAAGTCAACAGGTCAACGGCTAGTCCTGCCAAACGATGAATGCCGATGGCACAAACTCGACGTACTCCGTTTCCGATTCCACCCCTGTTTCCGTATACCTATCGATAGTCCAAATATCAATGGAGATGGCAGTGTGCAGGTGTGGACGGTTGATGTTAGCCAAGGCGGCGTCATCGCAACCTCCAAATCAGGCATCGCTTGGGTTGAGCTGTACATCGAAGGAGAGGAAGTCTGTCATTACTGGAAAGAGTTTCCCGAACAGGACAATCAGTATCCACGGCAGGTTGCACTCGAAGAAAGCACACTTCGCTCTCTATTACCCAAAGAGAAACAAAAGTCGCGCCTAAAGGTAGAAGTATACTCTGCTGGTGGAGGCAAGCACGTGGTTGAGGATTTCAGTCAGCTTTCTAACCAGAAGAACGCTCGTGTCAAGATACCGGACGGGCGATGGGGCTACCGTGGTGGCAAGTTGGGTTACTCACAGATGGAGGGCTCACAGCCACAGGAAGTTGTCTTCGATTACGTCCACATTCAGACCAAGCTCTTGCTCAGCATCAAAGTGTATCATGGTCTCGCCATAGATGGATTAGAGTTCATGTACGAAGACAAGGACACCCAACTCTTCGGCAAGCGAGGAGGTAGCGTGTCCAAGTTTGCACTAGACACGCGGAAAGGAGAATTGTTGCTCGGCTTTTCTCTGCGCGCCGGACTCTGGATCGACGGTCTACAAATACTAACAAGTCTGGGAAGGAAGAGCGAGTGGTATGGAAACCCGAATGGAGGCAGCGGGTACGTTTAAGAACAGTGGCACGGCAAGTACCAGCTAACCATGTCTAGGCACACCCTCATCCCGCCTCGTGGCTACACTATCGGTGGCATATCAGGGTCTTGCGCACAATGGCTCGATGGTTTCTCTCTGATTATCACACGGTGATTGCATCAATGCGCAACTTGACATACTTTTCTCATTTCCGGTGGCGACCATGATACCGCCCACCTGATAACAGACGTCCCGATCGTCGAGTAGCTGCCAATAGACACAATCATACTGCATTGTCATCGTCCTGGATGGGGTCCATAGACGAGCTACCTTGGTCACCCGAACCAAGACGTACATTTTGGCATGTTTGCATACGCATATACCTGGACAGCTTGTTTCTCGCTACATTTAGGGTCAGCATCCACTGTTCTGGGTTAAGAGGCTGGTTCGATCCTGTTTGATGCAGCCTGTCCATTCCTGTTGTTGATTCAGGAATGCTTGATTCGTAGATTTACAACGCTGATACCACAGTCATTAAATTTGACTTTCTTTGTAATAGTAACACTTCTAATAGAGTTCTCAATACACATGAGCTTGCCGAATTATCACAGTAATCTCTTCTGAGATATGTCGTCTTCAGGTGATGCAGTTTGAATCAAGATTTCTACCGTTGTTGCTTTGATAATAGGGTATCGTTGTATTTTGTACTCCCGCCGATCAATCATAGGCATCGTCATGTGCCTTTTGCAGGACTAGAAGTAGCCGGTTCCCCCCCTCTACAGCCCAAGATCCATCGCTTCCCTCGTCCCAATTGAAGCAGCTCATCTGCACAACACGCTAGGCCACTTCCCTCTATGCTCCAACAGTCTAGGGCTTGGGAATCTTGACACTCTTGCTGACCATGAGACATCCATGGAGAATGAACATGGCAACAACCGGGTGAAACTCAAACGCCGTACCCTCAAGCCAAACACCCATGGGAATCTGTTCCAGCGTCCAACCCTTGTACACCCAGTATGCCATGACCTGCACGATACCCAGCGACATGGGAATCGGGGTACCCTCAAAGTACTTGCTCTTGCCCATGGCATCCTTGGGCACCATGGCAACGGTAACGTTGAACCTCGCCAGACGCGTAAGACCGCAGAGCACGAAGAAGCTCAGGAGGAGATGATCGACGGGTGTGCGCAGACCGAGACAAAAGGCAGCAGCAGCAGGGCTAACACCAAAGGAGACGAGGTCAGCCAAGGAATCGAGTTCCTGGCCCATGAGCGACGCCTTCTTGCGCCAGCGGGCGACTTTGCCGTCCATGAAGTCGAAGAAGAGACCGAGAGGGATGAAGCCGAGGGCGAAGTAAAGGTTTGTGTAGTTGAAGGGGTCCGACTGCGTGCAGTAGCGGAGGGAGGAGAAGATGGACATTATGCCGCAGAAGCCTGTATCGTATATTAGCATGAGCGCCATATTCTTTCGTGTAATGGTCTCGGCGGAGAGGGAAAAAAAAATACGTACCATTGAGCTCAGTGATGAAATCAGCGGCATGCAGAGCTCTCACAAGAGAGAAATGGCCAGCTTCCTGTGACAAAAGCCTCGCCTGCTTGTCCTGCCCTGTTCTACCTGTTAGCCTCTTCTTTCCTACTTTTCTACAATGCTGTTCGCTGCCAACATACCCTCACCCTTTGCCGGTGGCATCGCGTCCTTGGGCTGCGGCTCTCCGCCGTTCCGTCGTTGCGACATGATTTGTTGTCGTTGTTTCGTGTTTGTGCGAGTGATGGTATTTTGCGCAAAAGGTAGAAGCAAGGGAAGAGGGGAGTGCGGCAAAGTTAAGGGTCTGGGTAGGGTTGTTGCATGGGGGAGAAAGCTTGTTGTTGGTGTGTGAGCAGGCAGGCAGTGACGTGCCCGGCGCACTTCGGGGCCTAGATCAAGGCTGGGTGACCCACGTCATTTTTGTGCCACACAAAACTTCCGCGTTCCCTCTGCTTTGCGCTGCCTGGCTCAGCCCCCATATGATTCGCACATCTCTGCGGTACTTGTTTCTTCACACCGGCAGTTTGCTATTCGGCTTGTTCCGGTTTGTGGCTGCGTATCGGATGTTAAATGGAGGGGTCGGTTGCTGTCTACCTGGCGCTGTCTATATGAACTTTGAGGATTTGAGGAATGTTACGCCTGCATGCAGCACGTTGTACAGTTAACTCAAAGGGTCATGTACCATCATAATTGTACAAGAAAAAGATATTATGTATTACGAAGATACCTACATAGCAAAGGAATTATACAAAATAGTACATCGTACACATACACAGGCCATGATCAAATGCTTCAAGTCTCAAACGCCGCCTTCATGTTGACAATGCCCAATGCCCAATGATTAAGGCCTCTAAAGCCTACCTCCGTCTACTCACAATCTTGGTGATGGCATGTCTTATGATCGTACCAGCCTTCTCTGTCTCCTTCTTCGTCAGCCCACTGGTTACGCACACTTTGAGTGCAGGTGTAGGTTGCCAGCCCGCGTCTCGGGGATTGAGTCCAAGACCGAGAGGGAAAGACTTGAGTCGTGTGATGAGAACTCCGTTTGCGAGGCACTGTGACCGTTAGCGAATTATTCAAGATCAACTTGATTTACAGCGACTGGGAACATACCTCATCAACAACTTCCCTGAATATCTGGTTTTGATCGTCGATGCTCAATTTCTTGTTCTCAATAACCTCGTCTTTGAGAACGAGAAGCATGATCGGGTTGTCCCCCGAACTACTACACTTGACCCAGTCACTCCTGGGATCTAGCTGTCCCCGCATGGCCTTGACATTGTCCCTGAGTCCTGCCAAAATGTCCGGTTGTTGTTGCAACATGCCGATTGTCTCGCTGGCTGTCGTACTTAGCAAAGCAGGGAGGGCAGCCGAGTAGGTGTAGGATGCGGAAGAGATACGCTGGTGCTCAACAACTTCTTCGTTACCAGCGCAGAAACCTCCCGCCGCGCAGAGAGGCCCAGAAAGCGATCCGATGATCATGTCTACTTCTGCGGCGTCGACGTTTTGCGCTTCGGTTACGCCGCCGCCGGTGCGGCCTAGGACGCCGTAGGACCAGGTTTCGTCGAGGATGAGACGGAATTTGTACTTGAGTTTAAGTTCGACCTAGGTAAGCTGTTAGCCAGTCGATCGACTTTCATGTGCAACGTAAATACGCAATAGACGTACAATCTTTGGCAGGTTCACCACATCACCAATGTTCTCAAACAGGCCCTCGGTGATGATGAAGCGTCTTGTGAGAGGCTTCTTCGCCTGCTCTTTGACAACCTTCTTGAGCACGTTCTCCAGATCCTCCATGTCATTGTGTTCGAACCATCTGACAGTACTGCGACTGATCTGGATGCCCTTGCGCGCAGCAAAGTTGAGCGCCCGGTCCGCTACAATGATGTCTCCTCTCTTGCTGAAGCTGGGAATCACACTGCTTATGGTCGAGAAGGACTGCGCGTAGATGATGCAGGCGGGGACACCGAGGTGTGCAGCAACATCGGCTTCGGTCTTCATATGCACGTCCTGGGTGCCATAGAAACCAGGCGGACCGCAGGGGCCGACGCCGTATGTGCGCAGTGTCTGGATGGCCTTGTCTTTGAGAACATCGTTAGAGAGGAAGTTGTAGAAATTGTACGATGCAAGGTTCGTTACGGTGCGGCCGCTGGAGAGCTTTGACTTGGGGCCGGTCGGTCTGCGCGGTCCTTAATTAGCATCGGTTCCAAATTCTGAGGATGTTCTGAGCGTCGTATGCCATACCCAACAATGATGGGTCGCTTCTCGTTGTCTAATTCTTCGAGAGCAGTGGTGGGTGCGACGAGCGGTTCTGGCGTCCAGTCTTCGACTAATTCATCAATCTCCTATTTGTTCATTAGCCCACCATGTCTGTGTATGCGTTCCCAACTGCAGAACATACCGCGTCTGTGAGCTGCACCTTCTTCTGTGTGCTGTATTTGGGCGCAAGTAGATAGCGCACTGCAAAGAGGAACAAGAATAGCTCTATCGCGCTACGAACGGGGTCGTTCTGGTAACTCGACTTGATATAGCGGACGGCGATGGCGGAGCCGGGAATACGATTGAATTGCGCATTGGCGTCGGTGAAGAAGCGCGCGGTGACGTTTTGTATTTCATTAAGGTCCATTATTGCTAGTCGTCTTGTGCGTGGCGGCTGTTCACGTGGATCAATGGTATGGGTACAAGGTGATGTCGGGGGTTGCGGCGAAGCGCGGAGGTGCCAGGCGAGAATGTCAGCGAGCAAGGACGCGGAACCATGAACCTAGGTAATCTGAGCGCCTCACGTCTCATTTCGCAAGGGGTTCCATTTCGAGCCCCACGAGCCAATTCAGTTAAGAGATTGCAAAAAAAGTCAAAGAATGCGCAAAAACCAACATGTCAAGCGCCGAGGAGCAGGGTCAATGATAAAACATCATGTATTTATCGGTAATGCATTCACTTCTAACAAATTCGCCTTCCATGATGAACCAAAACAGCCCCCTTCGTAGTGTATGTGCAGCCGAGTCCGCGCCTGAGGCGGCCGGCAGTGTTCAAAAAGAGAGAAAGCAGGTCGATGTAGCCCGCCATAGAACGCCAAAAAACGAAGGAAATGCTGTAGTGGATATTACAATCATTATGGGACCAGACCACGTCGCTACGCTCATGATTGGCCTATATTGTACAATCCAGCCTGCGAAAGCAGCTGACAACGATTCGCCATTTGAGCTCTTAGTATGCCATGTACCGACGGAATCGACGAGCGGCATCGTCGGTCGCGGCGGCACCACCTGTGTCGCCTGTTGCATCGGCGGCTGGCTTCCACACTGGACATGGGCCACCGATACAGCCTCCAGTAGGGGTGTTTGTGGTGTCGTTGTTGCTAAATCCAGTAGGCTGCATGATCTCCATTGGCAAATCAATTTCCAACTTGATGTACTTGCCGGCAACGACAGGGCCAACAATCAAGCACAAGAAGACGACGAGAAGGAAAAAGTACAGGATGGCATAACGGATGACACGGCGCTTACGAAGCTTGGTCTGCTTGAGCGAGTAGATCGGGGGACGGATTTGACGACTATTGTATGTTAGCATGGGTCAATGAACTAGTGGTGAACAGGAGACATACCTAGGTCGCAGCCAGAACAGCATCATAGAATGGCCCCTGTCGGCGTATGGGATCAACAAGAGCGGAAGCATGAAGAAAAGCAAGACGTGGCCAAGGATGAAGTCGGCAGCGAACATGCCCAACTCGGTGATCTTGCAGAGGAATTCACGACCCGGTTGAGAAATCGTGTGCCATCCCATGGTATACCACTTTCCGGTCCACCAGGCAATGTTGGCGGTATCAGCCTTGAACTCACGAGTGAGGGCGAGAGTGATGATGAGCTTGAAGAAGAATCGCTGGATGGCGACAACAGCGATCATACCAGACAAAGCCCTGGCGAAGCTGAAACCTTCAAGGAACATGAGGACAACAAAGAAGATGAGGAGTACAAGGACGGCAATAGCGTGAGCGATAGCGGCCAGGACAGCTCCAAACTTTTTGCAGCACATGCTGAGTAGAGGGCCCGCACAACAAGCCAGAGCGAAGAAGCCACCCAGGACACCAGCGTTGATGGCGATAGGACCAAAGGCAATTATTCCAATGCGGACTAGGGCACCAGACTTTTCAGGTTTACCAACGCCTGGCGCATCATCCTCGGTGTGGCGATTTTCGTTAACACCGGTCTGGGCGTTGATGAACAAGAAGGGAATGAGGGTGATGGCGACCAAGACGAGAGGTCCGAAGATCTCACTCAGGAAGATGTTTGTGAAGCGAGCACGAGGAACATCGCCAGAGAGTTTGGCGGATGGGTCACCGAGAACCTTGCGCTTGAAACCAGTGATACGCGTACGCGAGAGACGGCAGTATCCAATCCATGAGGCACTGTGAGATCGAGTGTTGCCGCGGGAGAGCCAGCGAAGGTACTCCCTGTAGTCGATGAAGAAGTCGTCCCATGAGAACTGGTGGGGGTTGAAGAGGAATGGTGCCAAGCACAGAGATAACAGGGACGCCCAGAAGTAGATAAGCCAAGGACCCCAAACAGTAATGGTGGCAAACAGCAACATCATCAACGAACGGGCACCGATGTAGATGGAAGGTCCGGCGAATCGCGAGAAGAGGATACCGAAAGGAATGCGAGCAGTAGCGAAACCACGACCCGTACCAATGTAGCGCGCACCACCATACGACAAGTTGGTGTGAAGAGCGTTGGCGTAAATCTGTGTGACGAAAACCTCGAAGAAGGGCGATCCGGAGGAGAAATGCTTAGCTAGACGAGTCGCGGCACGCCAGAATCCGCGCTCCGTCAACTCCTGAACCACGAGTGGTACGAAAGAGATGAAGAAGACGATGAAGATGGAGACGATACAACGCGAGACCCAATCGAACACGGGGACCAAGTTGGCACAACCGTTGGGCCACTGAGGATCGGTGATGGGAAGATCCTTGTTGAAATGGCAGAGAATAGTCTCGTGGTTGAGCGCACCAAGGTGGATCAGTACAAACATGAAGCACTGCACCGACAACATGATAAACATGTTATTGATGTGGAAACCGGGATGGGCGTAGTAGAAGGACAAGAACCGGTCGAGGGGCAGTTGGGTACCCATGTAATAGTACTCACGAGACAGCATCTGCTCCCCCATACCTGTACCAATCTTGGTGGTGAAGTTGAGCACGGAACCAAAACCAAGATCACGACCCTTACCGCACTGGTAGTACTCGCAGTGCTTTATGCGACCACCACGAAGAAGAGCGTTCATACCAGCGTAAATATCCTCGTTGAGATGGAGACCCTTCTGAGCCTTGGACACACCACCACGTGTTGTCATGAAGATACCGTTGAGGAAATCAGGATGACCGTAATGAAGCTTGCCACCAATCTGAGCCAATGTACGAGCAAACATAGTACCGAAAGTTTGTTCCTTTCCGGCAGCGATGTCACCAAGGATACCAATGTTCTCGGAGAAAATGTATTCACGGGCTCCGAGAATGGCTACAGGGTTGAAGTTGGTATTGGGAAGGCCAGGAGTATAGGGCGAAACATTGTCGGTAGTCATCTCTTCGAACTCGGCAAGTACACTGCGGATCTTGAGACATTCCTCTAGATAGTTGTCCTGGTTGGCATCGATAAGTTGGATGTACTCTCCACGGTAGAAGATAATCGAGTGGTTCTGGTTGTCTGATTTACCATCACCAAGAATGGGGTTGCCGGAGAGTTGAATGCGGAACTTGGGTCGACGCATGCCGTTGTCCATGATTTCAGAGTGACCATCGATAAGAGCAGAGTAGATACGCGGCTCGTCGCCCTCGTTCACAGGAGGCTCCTCGTCCAGGTAGGCAATTTGAAGATCGGGGTAAGCGCGAAGAAGGAACTCAGTGTTCTCACGCTCCTCCTTGCTGAACTTGGCATAACGTTGCATGGAAACGCAAATCTTGTACTTGCGCCTAGCCATACGCTCAAGCTCACGCTCAAGCTTGTCAGAGTTGCCACCAAACATCTGTACGACTTCAGGGTTCTCCACGCGGTACAGAAGCTTAATAGCACGGCTGTAGTTCATGAAACCAGAGATGGTACGGTAAAGAGTCTGCGAGCGAAGAGAGGCCCAGATACGAGTACGGAGTGTGTACTCAGGAGCGGCCGACTTGAAACCAATGCAGTAGAAAGGAAGATCGTCAATCTTACTCTTAGCGGTATCCTTCTCGCCCTTCTCGTCGTCGCCGTTGAACTGGGATGTCTCGTCGGCAAGGATCTTGGTATCCTTGACAAAGCAGTCCCACTCATGAGGGTGTAGCTGCTTGAGATACTCGAGGAGTGTGACCCGGGAGTAAGGCTCATCCTCACGAATAATCTCACGGAGAGACAACAGAATCTTTTCACCGTAGTGGGGAATCAGGACAGTGAAGGTGGGCATGTTGTCGACCGGGAGAGGCTCAGGAATCGGAGTAGACAAGGACTGAGCGAAGAAGGAGATACGGCGCTCAGCCTCACTTTGGGCAGGAAAGAACTCAGTCTTAAAGGAGTGATCTTCCTGCGAGACGAAGAAGGTAGGAGCACGCAGAGTGCGCTTGCCCTCTTGTTCCGAGGGAACCTGATGGTAGAGGAGCTTCTGAACATGGTCGATGGCAAGGAGATGCTCGCGGTACATTGAAATGACGACAGCGTTCCAGATCTGAGAGATGAGAACCTTGGGCTTGTACTTGATCTCCATATCGGTGGTGGCGAGAACCTTTGAGTAGATACGCTTGGGCAGGCGAGAGAAGATGTTCCTCCAAGGGGTCCAGATAGAAACACCCAAGTAGAAAGATCGGGAGACGGAGAACAACATGTTTGCAATGATGTACCACAGGTAAGAGTCCAAGAAGAACAGGATCAAGTCCATGAAGTACATGAGTCCAAGCAGGATTCTAGGTTGGTACTTGCAAAGGATGTCACCGAGGATGGCGTCTCCCAGGCAGCTGGGCTTCTTCATGTGCGACAAAATGCGAATGGGATCCTTGATCGACAGCGTCAGGAAGAAGTACGATTCGGCGAGTTTGGCAGCAAAGACCAAAACCCACAGACCGTAGGACATCCACATGTCGTTGCCGTTGAGACGAGGGTAGCTAGCAGTGAATGTCTGACTTGCGACATACTTGCGAGAGTTGCGTGTCAAGTAGCTGCCGAACAGACCACCAATAGGCATGATGGAGAAGAAGACGAAGGTGATCAAAGCGATGGCGAACTGGACACCTCCAAGAACGTCGGCGATAATACCAGTGCGCTTGTCCAAACCGAAAATGTAGACACTAGGACCAACGTTGACGACAAAGACGACGATGAGGAACAAAAGACGCTTGGTCAGATGCTGAGCACCAGCCCATCGACGCGGTACGTAGCACCACTCGCAAATGGTAGCAAAGATCTGGATGAAGGCCGCAATAGTACCACCGAGGGCAACAGCTGACAGAATGGCGGCCTTTTCAGGCTTTTGATCACGTTGTTGTTCGTAGCCCTTGGTGTACAGAGGCTGTGAGTTGAAGGATGTGTAGAACCAGAAAGAAGTCAAGTGGATGACCCAGATACGGTTGAAGTTGATGACCATGTGGAACCAGGATCGGCGCTCGTAGTATGTCTTGAAGAAGACCTTCTTCCAGAGAACGTCCTTCAACTTTGCATAACGCTCCGCTGGTGGAATATCGACCAGGCGAGACTTGTCCTCGAATACAATGCGCTCGAGACCCTCAGGGTACCAGAAGAGTTGGTTCATGTCGTCGTATCCGATAATGGCTGCGTGATCGCGTTCACGGCGAACATACTTGCCGTCCTGGATCTCATAACCTTGATCACGGCAGTACTGGTACAAGGGCGTGATGACATTGTTGAGGTATGTGAACTCTTCAATGGGCTCGGTCTGAGCTTGTCCGGCAGGCGAGTTGAGCCAGTCGTCGGCGCACTTGAAAATGAAGCACATGAGTTCAGGCATGAAGCGAACCTGATTGGCCTCTCCCCAGCAGAGCAGATAAAGGGCAACTTGGCGGACACGGTCGTGTTGCGACATGCGGTTCATGCGAGTCTTCCAGCGGTATTCAGCCGCCTCAAGGCTGTTGTCACCCTCGTAAGCGTCGAGAGTTTCCTCCTCGTTGCCCGGGTTCTCACTGGCCTTCTTCTTGGCGGCCTTGCGAGCCTTTCGGGTCCTGCGGTTGGCCTTTCCAAGATTCATGTTGGCGAATCCGACGGCATCGTCGAGATCAAGATGAGCAGCAAAGTACCAGCGGCGGTAGTTGGCGTTCTCTCCACCAATGTAGTCGGCGTGCAGGGACAGAAGAGCTTGGTTGGGTGACATGCGGGAGGCTCGCGAATCGAGCAGGGTCATGAAGTGGTCGTACATGTTGCGCATGCTGTCACGTTGGAAACCGAACTTAGCGGTCAGGTCTAGGAAGATGTCCTCGATCTCCTCCTTTGTGCACGGGATCTGAGCTTCAGCGGTCCATGCCGGGTAGGGTTCGCGAGAGCGTTGTCCGGCAGGCAGGGCGTTGGAGTAGTCCATGCCGTAGATGGGCGTTGAGGCGCCAGAAGAGCGATTGCCACCATACGAGACCTGAGACGAGGGAGGACGGTAGCCGCGGTTGCCCTCGGCGTAGCTGTTGTACCTTTCGTCTCCCCGACCGTAGTAGTCATTGTCGGTAGCGCGAGCCATGTCGGAACGCATAGTGAAATCGCTAAAGGTCTCGGAGTCTTCCTCGGAATCGTGCTGACGGCGGCGGGGTTGCTGGGCGTTGGCTGCGTAGCCGTCTTGCGCACCGCCTTGGTCGTAGTACTGATCGTTGTAATACTCGTCTTGGTAACCCTGTTGACCGCGGTCGTCATAGTAGCCATTCTGTTGATGTTGACCGCCCTGCTGGCCGTCATAGTAACCTCTGCGTGCGTGTTAGCAATCCATCGAGCACCCGGCGCAATGTGGCAATACGCACTGTTCGTCGTAGTAAGAGTCGCCGTGTTGACCTTGCTGCTGGTACTGGGCACCGTGGGCATCGTCATGGTACTGGCCATACTGGTCATCGTGATAGTAGGCGTCCTGGCCCTGCTGGCCTTGGGCGTGGCCCTGAGTCTGGCCGTAGCCGTCGTCGTACTGGCCTCCCTGTGGATGTCCGGACATCGTGGGAAGCTATTAGCGTTGGGATGTAGAGTCTGCGTGGGTAAGCTGTCAATAACTGTTGCTCCGGGAGCCGCCAACGCTGAAACGGCGGGTGTCAGAGGGGCGGGCGTACCTCAAACAATGGGCATTAGGAGCGGCAGAGGCCAATTGCTCGTAGTTGAGCTGCCGCGAGTTACGTGGAGATGGTGGGTGCACGCGGATGCGAGTGTTGTGATGGAACGAGTGTGTTGTGGTGAGAGACGGGGGCAGTAGCACAGCGGGCTGGTGGTGCCTGCCGGTGTTGTGGTCGTGACTAGCGAGTGGAAAGCTGGATATGCAGCCGTGTTGTGGTTGCCAGGAGAGACGCGCGGCGGGTCGGCGCTTGTCTGCAGCTGCGGCGAAAGTGGGAATAGGCTGGGTGGATGTGGCGGATAGCGGCTCTCCTCTCCAGCGTCGGATGGTGAGCGAGCAGTCGAGTCGGTGGGGGTGGTCGGGTCGAAGACTACACAACCTCCACGCAATGAAACGAGAGGAAATGTAGAAGCAAACGCACACGAGGGGGGAGAAGGGGTGGGTGAGTGAGCGACAGTGTGGAATGCGGAAGGGCAGGCAAAGAGCTTTTTAGCAGCTTCCCCTGAAAATGAAAGGCACGACCGCCAAGCTAGCCTAACGCCGTCACTGACGCTGCGCATGGGTCCCTTCACTAGCATTCACGTCCCCGATACTGAGTCGCCCCTCTAAAAACGGCATCGGGGGGCATCCTGGACGTATGCAGAATGGATGCACTCTACAAAGATGCACCGCGGCGCTCGCTCGCTCGCTCGAGAAGGATGTGCTCTGATCTCCTGCTTGCGCTCCTCCCAGTTCCCGCCTGGCTCTGGCGGTGGCGGGACGAGCTACCATGGCATTTCCCCTCTGCCTGCATATCGATAATACCTGTTCCCGACGACACCAACAAAGACTACACTACCCTGCTTGTTGTGAACCGCTCCTCGTGCCAGACAGCTCTGGGTGACTGGGCTGACATCTGGATGCTACCGCTCGTCTCCAGCCCTCGCCCACGTCTGCTTGCATCGAGCCTGTTCGGATTCGCCGTGGGCTTCACGTCACGACTGTTCCCAGCCATGGACCAGCAAAAGGCTACACCGCACGGTACAAAGGCCCGCGCTGATCAAACCACGACTAGCGACCCGGCACACCAAATCATTCCCGCCAGCTTCGCCCGCTACTCGACCGCCGCGATAGCGACGATACGTTTCTTATCTGCCGTCCAATCGCCGTGTGGCGCGCTTCCGCAACGCCCTAGCCCTAGCTCATCTTCAGGTCAACGGTCCTGGGTGTCGCAATGCAAAGGGGGCTGACGCCCACCAGTCGCCGGCTAGTGCTTCTGTTGAGCTTGCTGCACCCCCGAACACGCCGCATGTGCAACGCCC
>JAESFQ010000589.1_pt1 | contig 13333 bp, 5 predicted proteins | sample 9269431 | NCBI WGS metagenome assembly JAESFQ01 (sample SAMN14502588, study PRJNA617103) | algae metagenome | isolation source: Plectolyngbya sp. WJT66-NPBG17 and co-occurring heterotrophs from well... | place: USA: Mojave Desert, Joshua Tree National Park, California | collected 2006-08-06
GAGAGTTGGTCAATCGGCAATAAACTTTGCATTACACCAGTTTTGCGGGGTTTTTTGGGCACAGCAAAGCTCCGGTGTGATGTGAGTTACTCAATCGATTGTGACATGGATTTAGCCATCTTGGTTATTTGTACGACATACTTGCGCGTACACGTGTGTAACGAGATTACTTGACCTTCTCCAACTTCAATGCGCAACCCACTTGTACAAGCCACCATGCCACCCGCCTACTCCCCCTTCTCTCCAGACCTTGCAAACAGCTCCGGATGATCAATAGCATACTGCGCACCCGCCGCCCAATGATACAATTTCGCCGCAATAACATACCCCTCTTCGGCAAACTCCTCCAATCGATCATACAAATCAGCAATCGGAATATTCACCCTCTGAATATCCTCCCCCTCATCAAGATGCTGCTCCGGCTCTGGATCCCCCTCATTGAGATGAATCTCCACCATGCACAAACACAGATTCGCAGACGTCATGCCGGGTTCCGCAGCTACAGGTGGAGAAGTCGAGATGACTTTACCCTTGTACCCTGTTTCCTCGTAGAGTTCGCGTACAGCGGCTTCTTCGGGCTTCTCGTCTGCGTCAATGAGACCAGCGGGCCATTCTACCGTGAAACCGCCGACGGGTGGTCGGAATTGGATGACGACGATTGTCGAGGGAGGTTTGCTGGGGTGGTAGATGATGTTTCCCATGGCGACGGCGTCGACGCCACCGGAGCCCGTGGTTTTCCGAGAGGCCATTTCCCAAATGCGTTCTTTGCCTTTGGCGTCGGTGTAGGTGGCTTTTTGTAATTTGACCCATTTGGCGTCCGACGACGGAAGGTCTACTACCGAGGTCACTTTGGGGGTGCCAGTTGCAGACGACATGGTTACTTTATTTACGCGGTCGACGAGGCGTGAGGTGAGCGTGAGGCGTGTGCTGTGGAAGACTCGTTTTGTTAGGAGAGAGGTTGTTGCGCGTGATATGGCTCGCTTGGAGATGGGCGTGAACATTGGTCTTTGGGCGATGTCGGGGAACTGGGCGTTGGGGTACCGATGACGTTCTAGTGTTCGGAGGTGTAAGTACCACGATGGCCCTCTGGGAGAAACAACAATCACGAGGAGTATTGTGCCTTTAAACCCCGAAGTAATCAGAAATGTACTTGAGAATGATATATAAATTCAATACACTTTGTAATGCCACTCGAGGTAACAACTGAATGGCCCCACTCTGTTTAGCGTCAGGAACGGCAACTCACGTAACGTCATCCAAAATGCTTCCAAGCCACTGATAAGCATCGCTCATCAAGACTGCCAGTGCCGACACAGCCAGACCTGTTGCCTTTGCTTAATCTGGCTTGTTTATTTCACTACGCGTTATTTGTACTGCAGCAAAGCGCGCTGAGTTGTGCTGTTTGTTCACTAATCCACATCATGGCCTCCTTGCGCATTCTCTCTCGATCATCTCAACGGCTCAACCCCATACTCTCCAGCTCAAGACACTTCTCGTCAAATATACAGCGAAATTCAGACTTCACTCATGCGGTCATAGGCGGCGGTGTCGTCGGTCTCGCCATAGCACGTAGACTGCAACAAAGAGACGGCGCATCCACTGTTCTAATAGAAAAGCATGGCTCCGTCGGCACAGAGACAAGTTCTCGAAACAGCGAAGTCATACACGCTGGTCTTTACTACGGACCCACTTCTCTCAAAACAAAGCTTTGTCTGAGAGGAAAAGACATGTTATATGAGCTATGTAAAAAACACGAGATCCCACACCGCAACACGGGGAAATGGATCGTGGCGCAAGACTCGGCACAAATGGACGCCCTCCAAAAAGTCCACGATTTCGCAAAGACCATAGGCGTACCTATTCATTTCCTCAGCAAAGACGAAGCAAAGCGCCGAGAACCAGATGTCAGGGCCGAAGCCGGTGTACTAGAAAGTCCCAGTACGGGGATTGTAGATTCCCACAGCTTAATGCAATATCTCCAAGGCGACTTTGAAGACTGCGGCGGAATTTGCGCTTTCAAATCACCCGTCACACACATCACGCCTCTCGACTCCGGGCGTAGTGGCTGGGAAATCACGACGACAGGAGAAGATGGAGAGGAGACGAGCATAACAGCCGACACGTTGGTAAACTCGGCCGGTCTCTTCGCCGTCGAGATCTCAAACATGATTCTACCAAAAGAGCGGCATCGCAAAGCCTTCTACGCAAAAGGCTCTTACTTCTCATATGCCGTCTCACGTCCTAGGCCTTCGACACTCGTCTACCCAGCCCCAGTCCCCGGCCACGGTGGCCTAGGAACACATCTCACCCTCGACATGTCCGGGCGTATTAGGTTCGGGCCAGATGTCGAATGGACGGATTCGCCCACAGATTACACGCCCAATACCAAGAATATGGCGCAGGCCATTGACGATATTCAAACCTATCTCCCAGGGGTAGACAGAGACGCTATTCAACCCGACTATGTGGGCATAAGGCCGAAATTGGGGAAGCTTGCGGCGACAAGTGGGAAGGATTTTCAAGACTTTGTTATTCAGAAGGAGGATGGGTTTGAGGGGTTCGTCAATTTGTTGGCCATTGAGAGTCCTGGGTTGACTAGCAGTTTGGCTATTGCGGACGAGGTCGATGGTTTGTTGTATCGGTAGTAGGGTTAGCTCATGCCGAGTACATACGATGTCTTTGGCAAGTAGTACAGCTAAACATCACCCCTACATCACATAGCATAACAGACTCAAATATGGCAATGATACCATATCATTCAACATCTTGACCAAGACGTTACTTCTAGACATTAAGCAAAAAAGGTGATGTGTACGACCCATCACATGGCTCTTACAATGTAGATACTCCAAGGCATCTGAGAGCGAACCAAGTCGTGATCTAAACAATCACGTCGTGCAGTTGATCCGTATTTTTCGAAACCACACACCCCGCCGTCATGTAATAATGTGATATATGTACAGCAAGGAAAGGTTTTTGCAAAAGACACTCGCGGTGTGTTGCGGTGCTCGCTGAAAACGCCGGGACATACAATGTGCACAAGGTTTGATAGTAAGATAAAGGTTAACGCTGGTATGTCGTCGATGCAGCCTTGCAGGCAGTAGATGGAAGAAAGATCAAGACGCTAGATCGAAGAATGGAGGAAAGCGTTCACTTGCGGGGCTGCTGCTTGCTAAGACGCTTGCGCTTCTTGGAGTCGGTTGACTCGCTACGTCCGTGGTTTGACGCAGGCATCTGAGGTTGGCCGAGCGGCGCAGGTGATACGTCACGCATCAAGCTGCTTTGCTGGGGGGGCTGAAGCTCAATGCCTTCACCAGGTGCTGTGTGAACGTATTGCCGAGCAAGAGGACTGCGTCCCTGGCGCTGCTCCATGCTGTTGGTCCTGTTGTACGAAGGCTTGGGTGACTCAAGACCAGAGTTCTTTTGCTCGTTGGATAGCGGTGATGTGCGGACTGGGGCGTGAGCAAGGTCGCTGTTGGTCCGTATCTGCGCAGGCCTTTGCGGGCCCTTGGACTGGTACACGGAGTCATCATCGATGGAGTCAACAGACTCGCTGTACACGCCCTTGCTAGCACTCTGACCGACTTCGTAAGGTGCTCCCCGTGGCTCTTCGTAGAAGGCTCCTCCAGCAGGCTTTTGCGTTTGCTGAGTCTTGTGGTAGATACGCGCATCCTCAGGATCCATGAAACTCTCGACACGGCGGGGCATGTAGATGGAGTTGGCGGCAGAGGTTTCTTGCGAGGCGAACGAGTCCATGGAAGAACGGGGGTGAAGAGGGACATGAGGGACGTTGGGATTGCGGGGCATCGTGTTGGGAAGCGTGAGACCAGAGTCGTTGCCTTGCTGGTACCATCCGTTGGGCAGGCGTTCTGCGGCGGCGAAGCGACCATCGATGTTCTCGCCGGGCTGAAGGGGGATGGGCACTGGGCGGTGCTTGTGAGCCTCAGCAGCAGCCTTGAAAGTCTCAGGAACAACGTTCAGGTCGTCACCAGTAGCCTCAGCGGCCTCAATAGCCTCCTGGGGAGTGGTCTTGGTGTCGGCGCTACCAGCATCGGCACGAGGTCCACCCCATGTACGTTGACCGGCAGTGAAGATACCGTAAACCATGTAGACCCAGTTGAAGAAGGGGTTGACAATAAACATGAGGGGATACAGCATGATCTTGTAACGACCGAGCTTGGCACCAAAGTACAACATGAGCAGCCAGTTGAGTCCCAGCGAAATGGCGATAAAGCCAACGGGAAGGTTCGCAACCTTTTGCGAGGTAGTCATCAAAGAGATGCACAGGATGAAGAAGAGTAGGGCGGTGGTTCGGATGGTGTTCTGCATGAAACGGACGATGAGGAGGATCGGATAACGCTTCCAGAGACGGATATCAGTCAACATGCAAACTTCGTTGGTGATAAAACCCAAGAACCAGCGGCGACGTTGCTTAAGCAGAGATTGGTAGGTCTGTACAGCTTCGGTCTTGCAGAAAGCTCCGGTGTTCATCTGGATCTGGTATCGTTCCTTGGCGCCGATCATGAACAAGTGAGTGAGCCAACGGTCCTCGCCCAAATGGCACTTGCCGTAGTCAAAGAGGTCGTCGCATTGCTCGGCCTTGTCAGCGAAGTAGTACTTGGCCATCCTGCGGAAAGCAGAGAACCTAAGCATAGTGAGAGCACCGGGCAAGCAAGTGACGGCGCCGCAGCCAGACTCGACTGAACGCTCGAACAGTTGACCGTGGACATATTCCATATCCTGGAGAAGGGTGATGAGGGAGTTCTTCTCGGTTGTAGAGGTGATGACACCGGTCTGTGCCAACATGTTCTTCTTGCTGCCAGGCTTGAGTTCCATCTCGTACATGAAGTTTTGAATGCAGGTCTTGTCGAGAATGCAGTCAGAGTCGATGAAGAGAACGAACAGGTTGTCATTGCGCTTTAGGTACTCGGCGTAGATCTTGTCGATGAGCTTGAAGGTCCTCTTCTGGCAGTGACGCTTACCACCGTGAGGGAAGCGGGAGATGGTGATGCGGCAGCTACGGTAGATGACATCGATCGACTTGGGGTAAGTGTCGAGCGTAAGAGGCACACCGAGCTTCTCGATGGTGTTCAGATAGAGCTCGTCCTCTTGGTCTCCATCGAAGGAGAGAAAGATGTGCAGGCAGGAGGGTGGGTATTCGCAGTCTACTAGCGAGTCGCAGGTTCGAAGAAGAATCTCGGGAATTTCCTTGTAGCAAGGCATAATGATGACGACCTTTGGAGCGGATGCCTCGTCAAGGACGGATTTGATCCTGCGGCTACGACCAACGGAGTGGGTAACAAGCTGGTAAACGCAGAACAGCCATGGAACAGTCAAGAGACCAGCGAAAGACCAGAAGGCGAACCACTGGAGGAAGCCAACCATCTCCTGGGGGAAGTACTTGGTGACTTGGGATGGAAGAGGCAGGGTAACAACCATGATAGGCAAGAAGATGGCACTGTTGTTGTTAGACTTGATTACCAGGACGGGACGAAGAGGCTTACCGGAGAGCAAAGAAGAGAATACCAAAGAAGATGGACAGGATGCGAACACTGATCGTCTCTGCCTTCTGGAAGACCTTGACAATGCAGTATAGGAAAGCTGCAACCCAGAGGAACCATTCAAGCAGAGCAGCCAACATGAGACCACCGATAATGGCAACATAGGCAATCTGGTGCGGTCAGTTTCTGTGCAGACACAATCGACATGGCGGTACTCACATCCTTAGCCGGCCAAGGGTCGTCAATGTCTGGGATAGAGCCGTCGACTTCAGCGCGGGCAATGACCGCGTGGGCGGCGAGGCCCATCATGTCTTGCCAAACCATGGCGGAGTATTAGGTATGTATATTCGCACCTGTCGTGAAGCGAGGTAGCGAGCGATGATAGCTTGATTCCGAACCGCTGTCGACCCTATATGGAAAGCGAGCGAGTGGATGACGCAGATGCGGTGAGCTGGAGAAGCACGGCCGTCGACGAGGTATGCGTCGGGTGGATGAGAAAGCCCTGAGTAACAAAGGACACGCTCGTAACCCAACAGTCGCACAAGGCTAGGCAATTGACGTAGGTAGCGGGCGGAGGCGAATTGCAAATCCAGGAAAGTCGCACAGCTGAGAAAAGTACTAGTGGTGGAGGTATGGGTGTTTGGTGGTAGTAGTAGTATTGGTAGTTGTTGTGTTGTAAGCGAATGATGAGTCTTCGCAGCGCCCAGATAAACGAGTGTAAGGGTAGGAAGGACAAGAAAGGCTCAGATGAGGATCATTAACAAGAAGCCACACGCAAGGGCATTCCAGAGTCGTGTTGGAGGAGCACCTTGAGGGGGGAAGGAGATTCCTGCGAGGGAATCGAGCTGGTTTACAAGCACGAAAAGCGGGCGGGCACGGTGCACACGACCTTCACCCAAACCGTGCTGGCTGGGCTGGGCAGCAGTCGAGATGCACGATCGTCACAGGGGCACCCGAACCACATGTGGCAAGCTGCCCGCGCTTTGTCGTCAAAACGAGAAGCGTGCAGGCCTACGCCTAGTCTCAGTGGCCCCGACCCGTGTCGAAACGACGCGCCGGCGGCACTATGCCTGCAGCCTCGCAGTTATTTTGGGCGCCCCCATGCGCCGTCTGCCGTTAGCCGTCTGAAGACTGCAGGCCGAAGGTTCCTCTCTGTTTCGTCTTGTTCATCACCGGTAGTGGCACAGTCAAGAGTGTCGAGAGTCGTGGTGCTGCTGCTGTCGGCGCAAGCATAGTCTTGGCCAAACTCTGTCTTATTTGACGGGGAACAGGTCCAGTGCTCGCACGAGAGGGGGGCATCACATCATGGTGGTTGGAAATTCGCCTCCAATGCGCTGCAGGTGGACTGGTCGCCTTTCATTGCCAAGCAATCCTGCAGCTCGCGTCGACGCCGGGCGTTCAGGGGCCGCCATCACTCGCTGTCCCAGAGACGTGTCCGACCAATAACGGCACTACGCCCTTTATGCCGTCTCGTAATCCCCAACAACGGCCCCCCAGAGCATCACGGTAGAGGCGTGTTGTCACCCCGTGCTATGGCTGGTCGTTGTCGCGGAAAAAGAAGCCCATGTCTTCGTGTCCCTATTTCCCACTCCCGAACAAAACACGACCTCGCTGTGGATATGCCAGGCCGACCCGCTCTAAAAAGCACGTAATGGCGACGGCGGCCCCAGCATCCATGGACAGGCCTCCGTTCGTACCGGTAATCATGGAATTTTCCATGTTCCACAGCATCGTGGGGCGCCCACTCGTCATGTCGCATAATAGCAACATTGACGATGCAGCACACGAGCCAGTCTTAGCCGTCTTAGCCGTCTTGCCTCGAATGCATCTCGCCAACCCACATGCGCTGAGGCTGACGACGGTTGGCAATCGATAAAGTCGTTGCGCACCGGCGTCCCGTAGTTTCGGATCCTGCTTTTCTGCCCCGAGCCACGACAAGGCGCTGATCTTTTTCGGTACGACGCTTCCCAATCGTGTTTGCTGTCGGCCCAACAGTGGCAATCGCCATTGCGCTCATCATGCATCATTGCACACATAGCATTTGTTGACTGGCTTACACAGACTGCTACCTGGCAGCATGTTCGGGGCCTCCCTCTGGAACGACTAGGATTATGCCCTCGTATAGAAATCTGACATGTCCGTGTCAGACATGAATCGCCGCCTGTTGAGATGAGAGCGCTTACCGCTAGCCGCAATAGTGCCGTGCCATATAGGCTCGACGAACTTGGTGCTGGACCCCTGAGCTACATTCCAAACTCTGCGATATTCGACTTGTTAGTCCATATGCCCACCAGTCAAGAAGCAAAGAACGCGCCCTGTGGTCATTCTCAGGGGTCAATTCGTAGAGTTCCAGGTTAGGTAACCGTTTTCGCTCCCAGTCCCACACTGGCAAATGCACTACAGGGCTGAACTACCCAGATACGGGTAAAGCTCAGAATGGACATGTTTTCGCCCAAGTGTGATATCGCATGTGATATCGAGCATGAGCATGGCAGTCATTGCTCATCTCGGTACTTGATTTTGGACCTGAATCTATTAAGACGTCTACTGACACATCCAAGTGTCTTCGTGACATCTGATTCCATCCGTCGAACTGCATCAAGTGCTTCATTGCAGACCGCCTGGTGACCACTACAGTTACCTGGGCACTTCGGTAATAAAGACCCAACTTGAGTTCAATCATCCCCCACACGTCACATGATGAAGCTACATGACATTCGGCTTCGAGGGGCAGTTTGGTGTTGAGTACCCACGTACCGCTTAGTCATTCACCTCGTCTGAACCGCGGGCGGGACATTTGGTGACGCACGGATGTTTCCGATATGTGAGCGAACTCGCTGCAAGTACAATTCACAAATCCACCCGCAACGTCGACAGACAGCCCCTCGATAGCGGCCTTGCTAGAGTCGCAAATACACACGCTCTCACTCGAGCTTGTCTCACCGAGCCCGAACCAATGCAAGCAGCACCTGCGCCTGATATATTTCCCACCTTCCATGTGCGCGTATCATAACCGATCCGCGCCATCTACCACCCCTCCACCACTGCGGCAGTCGCCTACATCACCATGGAGAGGCAAAGGAAGCGTGCGTGTCCGCGACATGGGAGACGGGGAAAAAGCTAACGATGCATAGGTGAGCTTCGGGAACTGAACATACGCGCCTGGGATGGCGAACAAGGTACACGGGCCAAGAATAGTCGCACCTGCTGCAGCCCTTGTACTGACGATATATACAGACGTCTTTCCCGTACAAGCCTCTCTCGACTCGTCTATGAAAAAGAACACAGCCTTCATCAAGCGCCTGCGAACCGCCGTAAACGCAGCCGCCCAAGCGCAGTTCCTCCAAGAAATTCGCGCCCTATCTCTCCATAAATACCTTTCCGAAATTATCTCAGCCTGCTACGAGGGCCTGTGCAAGCTCAAGACCCCTGGGGAGATTGCAGCCGGTGTGGAAATTGTCAGCGCTCTCCATCAACGCTTCGGCCCGACAGAGTTTACGGGATACATTGGCTGGTACGTTGGGAGGGGCTTAGCGACACCGGACAAGTCACATCTGAAGACACTGGCACCCGAAGTGCGCGAGCGTGAAGAGAAGGAGCGTCTAGCACGTCAGCGCGTACTGCTCCGAGTCGCTACCGAGCTCTGGCTTGTGGGTGTTCTGCGCAGCCTGGATGACGTAGCCCGACCCGAGGAAGCGAGCAAGACCAAAGACAATGGCAAGCTTGTCGAAGGCTCTGCGAAAACAAAGTCGCGCGCCGAGAACGCTGACGCCGAGCCCTTTCCACTCGAAGTGCTGAAGGACATGCTAGGACACGATCGCGAACACGTAAACCTGCCCCTCGTCGTCATCTTCGTCAAGGCCTTCTCTTGGGATATATTGGGTGCAAAGCCATCGTCCGCAGAGGGTCGCAAGACGGTGAATGAAGATGGGACTACCACGGCAGAGAAGAGTGAAGAGGCTTCCGGCGCTGAAGACGAGGACCAAGACCCACCCATCATATCCTCAGACTTGCAGCAACGGTTCAAGAACATTCTCACTCGTTACTTCGAAGACGTCAAGACCCATCTCCTCCGTGATCAAAAGCACATCCTCAGTCAGGGCAGGAAGAATGCCGAAGCATATGTCAAGTCGGGCGAGGTTTTTGAGGATCGCCAGACCAACTACGAGAAGCAAATGAAGTCCCAAGAGCGGTTGGTGACAAACGCACAGATTCTGGCCGATGCACTGGGCGTGGAGATGCCAGACCTAAAAGAAAAGGACAGTTCTGCAAATACAGGGGATGGTGCGATTGGCCTGATCAAGGCGGGCGAGTATCTACGTGGCCAAAGCGACGGTGCTGGCATCTGGGAAGATGAGGAGGAGCGACGTTTCTACGAAAATGTGATTGATTTGAAAGATCGCGTTCCGGGTATTCTGCTAGAGGAAGTTAAGAAGAAGAAGACGGATGGCGATGAGCAAGTTGGTAGGAAGATCGAGGCAAAGACCGAGCCCACCGAAAAAGAGACAGCGGACGCTGCCAATGACACAAAACCAACCGATGGAGAGGACCAATCCACTGCGATCGCGAACAAGTCTGTCGGAGCACAGGTCGACGCCCTGTTGGCACGCCTGCCAGAACTTGCTACCAAAGACGCCGTCGATCAAACTGCCATGGACTTTTGCTTCCTGAATTCCAAAGCCTCCCGCAACCGCCTTATCAAGGCTGTGCAAGAGATCCCGAAGGGCCGATCTGATCTGCTTCCCCTGTACTCTAGGCTGATCGCGACCCTCGGAAAGTACATGTCCGATGTTTCCCAGGGGCTGGTATCCTACCTTGATGACGAGTTTAGAAGCCTGCAACGTCGAAAGTCCAAAGACTTCCTCGGACAAGTGCGAACGCAGAATGTGCGTTACCTTGCAGAGTTGACCAAGTTCGGTGTCGTCCCTGAGCACGTCATCTTTCACTGTCTGAAAGTCAGCCTAGACGACTTCTCACGGATGAACATCGAGATCATCTGCAACCTGTTGGAGAACTGCGGACGCTATCTGCTTCGCAACCCTGAGACGTCTCCCCGTATGCACTCCTTCCTCGAGACGCTTCAGCGCAAGAAGGGTGCTCAGGTCATTGGCCAGCAGGAGCGCATGTTGATCGAGAACGCTGTCTACTATGTCAACCCTCCAGAGCGCGCGGCAATCGAGCAAAAGGAGCGGACGCCAATTGAGCTCTTCCTGCGCAAAATCATGTACCAGGATCTGACTCGTCGCACGCTAGACAAAACCATCAAGCAGGTACGCAAGATGCACTGGGAGGAAGAGGACGTAGTCAACCTCCTCCACAAGGTCTTCGCAAAGCCAGGGAAAATTAAGTACAGCAACATTCACTTGCTAGCCGTCATGTTGGGAACAATCCATCGATTCCACCAAGATTTTGCCATCTCCGTTATCGACGATCTTCTCGAATCTATTACGTTCGGGTTAGAGTTGAATGACTTCAAATTCAACCAGCGCCGGATTTCGGAAGTCAAATACCTTGGTGAGTTATACATTTATCGATTGGTCGACTCGCCTCTCGTCTTCGACACGCTATACAAGCTCTTGAACTACGGATGGGAGGGCGGGTACGCGCGACCTGGAGGATACAATCCTCTAGATCTTCCCGATGACTACTTCCGCATTCGCCTTGTCTGCAACCTCCTCGAAACCTGTGGCATGTACTACGACAAAGGCGCAGCAAAGAAGAAGCTTGATTTCTTCCTCACGTATCTGCAGTACTACGTATGCATCAAGGAGGCACTGCCAATGGATGTGGAGTTCATTGTGCAAGACGCGTTCAACCTTGTGCGACCACAGTGGAAGATCATCACCAACCCGGAGGAGGCTTCACGTGCTTTTGCAGAAGCTGTCAAACAAAACTACCAAACATCGTCATCCGACAAGCCTGTAGAGCCCGACGAGGATGACCTGTCTGCATCGGACGATGAACTGGATGGCCCAGAAGACGAGGATGTTGTGTTGCCTGATGGCGAAGGAGACAAGTCATCTGGTGAAGAGGACGATGACTCGGACGATGACGAGCCTGTGAAACAGGCATCTTCAGACGAAGAGGAGGAACAAATTGTGGTGACACGGCAAGAAGACGAGCGCGATCCAGAAGCTGATGCTGAGTTTGACCGCGAGCTCGCCAAGCTCATGTCAGAGAGTGCAGAGTCTCGTAAGCATGACCGAAAGCCTGTCTTCGATGTGCCGCTACCCATGCGTCGCGCTCGAGAGGCTCCGGTCAACGCTGAAGACGTTGGAAACGAGGTGCCCGTTCCGGTCGCTCCAGTTCCTTCGCATACGATGAAGTTCTCGCTGCTCAGCAAGCGTGGCAACAAAACGCAGACCCGATCTATTGACCTGCCTTCAGATTCAACCTTTGCAGTCGCTATGCGTAACAAGCAGCAAGCAGACACAGAAGAACGACAGCGAATCAAGAGCCTCGTCCTGAACTACAACGAAGCTCGCGACGATGCTGACGACACGACTGGTGATTCACCGTTTCATTACACTCTTCAACCTAATACCAATAGAATACGTACTGAAACCCCTCAAGGTCTGGACAAGACTCCGAATCCGTACGCGCAGCCGCGACTGGACAAAGCTGGCGCGAACCGCAGCAATCAGCGTGCAAGAAAGCTACAGCTGTCAGATGTGAACTGGTATGACTCCCAATCCTCTCTTCGGCAGAGTCGCCCTGGACCTGGTGCAACGTCTACTCCGTCGCCTACGCCGCTTCCGGTGTTCGCGTCGAAGCGTTGAGACGAAGTGCGAGTCCGGGCTTCTCGCAAGTTTTAAAATATTTGCAGTCGGCATTGGTCTTCGGCGCTACGTTCGAAGCGCTCTTCATCATCACGAGGCTAACTGCGAGGCCCCGTTGTGGGCGACTGATTGTTTAGGACATGATTATCTGTCTGAGATGCTGCAGCGAGCATCCACTAGGAACGCCACACAAACTTACTGTGCTTACCACTGCTACTTCCGCAGCGCATGCCGTCTATGGTATGCATCGCCTGAAGTCAGGCATCCGTCCCGGTGCCGAGAACCCCATTCTTCGACCGAAGAGATAGCTCTCGCCCATGAGAAACATCCTGGTTGACGGAAGAGCATTCCTGGAGCAGGTGAGTATGCTATGTGGACGCATGGATATTACGACTACAGTGTTTGCGACAGGCGACACTCGAGTTAGAGAGAAAGCGACGATGGATCTGCGTTAACTTAGGCGTCATCAAACGACATGTCTCGTCCTGCCTATGGCATATGGCGGGAGAAGGGACACGGCGGCTCTGGGTAGCAGACATGAGCGCATCACTGGAGTGCATTGCTTTTCTAAAACAACGTTCATCTCTATGAAAATTGATATAGTCTTTACCCTGGTCTATGCTTTTGCTGTTATTTTGTGCCATAGCACCTCAACGGCACGCTCATGTTTTCATGCACAAATCGACTCCTTAGATGCATGCACACAGATAACGTTGAACTAGTGACGACGTTAGCATGCGCTATCCGGGCGGCGCGCTACTGTCTGTGCGCTCGTAACGCGCATGCGCCGTAACGCGCATTCTGACACCCCTACTATCTCATCTTGCACCCCTAATATTTCAACGCCACGATGTCGCTAGAGGTAGCTGTAATAGAAAGACGTGCAGCGGATACAGATAAATCTATCCCGTATACTTACTTGGCTAAAAAACATGGTGTTGTGCGCTCAACTTTGACGCGCCGAGAGCAGGGCTTAAGCGTGTCGCGTGAAGAGAAGGCCATTGCACAACGATTGCTCACGCCCACACAAGAGGCGGAGCTTGTAGAGTATAT
>JAESFQ010000214.1_pt1 | contig 13309 bp, 13 predicted proteins | sample 9269431 | NCBI WGS metagenome assembly JAESFQ01 (sample SAMN14502588, study PRJNA617103) | algae metagenome | isolation source: Plectolyngbya sp. WJT66-NPBG17 and co-occurring heterotrophs from well... | place: USA: Mojave Desert, Joshua Tree National Park, California | collected 2006-08-06
ATCCGAGACGTCGAGTTTTGCATATCGGATTTCGTTGGGGGTTTTGGCTTGCACTTTGAGGTCTACACCGCTGCGAGAGGTGGCGTAGATGTGGAGAGGTTGTGGGTGTTGGGTGCTAGCTAGGAGGTGGATGATGCCTTGGCCGATTCCGCGGTTTGACCCCGTGACTACTACTGTTAAAGGTGGTGACATTGCCGTTAAGATTGATTCATCTGACACATGGTAACCTTGACACTGTACACACGTCTTACCTAAGTGGACGTATGTACCTAGATATGTACTGGTGGAAGTGGTGATGTCAGGCACGGTCTATGACGTAGCGATCTTCACGAAGCCACATGTAGCAAGAGACGAGTAAAAACACCGAAGACGCCTTCAGTAAGATGATACTGATACCGATATTGTTCACACAGAGATTTTATTTATCACACAGGCTGGATGACTGAATGCTGTGGATGCACCTCATTTCTAAATTCATGTCCTATGTATTGCAGCGGTGGCTGTGATATCCCCTATCTTGTATGATCTAATGTACACCGTGCCGCTTAATGTATCTTTCCTCGTTCATCTCAACTTGGTTGAGATCTTGGAAGTGTTACTGTCCTTTTTCCTTTTGCCTTTGTCAAAGCTTTAACACCCGTCAATTCCAGATTCAGTGCTGCGCAAAAGATTTCTAATGCAATGAGCTTCTGCTCATCATATTGTAGGTTTGATAAACATGTGTGCATGTTACAGGACTTCCGGTGATACGGTAGTTCGTATCAATGGCGTCATTTCTTTGGCGAAGTCCTCTTGCATGCAACTGCGCTCGCAAAATTGTACATGTGAACGCGATCGGAAGTTCCTGTATGCCATTAGCATCCCTTCAAGACGGCATCGGTGTGCTATTCAAAAGCTCTCCAATTTGCTGACTCAGCCACTCTTCAGCCTCAGTCCAGTCGTCTCGTCCCAGATGCATCAGGAACTCCTTGATATTGGTACGGCGCAGGCCCGGCAACTCAAGCAAGATCTTCTTGATGAGAACGGGGCAATCACCTTCGCCTGTCAGTGCTTCTTCGATTGCGCGATACGTGGCCGACTTTCGGGTGAAGCGTGCGTCAGGACAACCAGTCTCCTCCATGGCCTCAGCATAGATCTGACGATAGCGGTCTAGTTGAAAACTCATATAAGGTGAGTCGCTCAGGGTGAAATCATGTTGCCAATCACGGCGGAGGAAATCTGGAAAAGACGCGTAACCTACGCAACGTGGAACTGCGAGACACCCATCCCAATCCAGAATACCTGTAACATTACCGTCATCATCGACAAGGATATTCTGGAGGTCGAGATCCGGGTGTTGAAGAACGAAGGTCTCTTCCTTGCTGGTTTCGGCATTGGGTGGTTTAGAGGTCTTGATGACAGGATGTGAGGAGATGATATCGAGTACCCTCCTTATGCCTAGCGCAAGAAGGCGGGACTCGGCAGAAAGTTTATCCAGAGTTTCCGAATTCTCTTTCGGCCATGAAGTGTCCAGATTGCCAGTCATATACTCGATGCTCGATGCAAATGGCCCGTACTGGTACAGTTGGGTGTCGGACTCCAAATCCATAGGCGTAAGTGAGTAAGGATCCTTCCACCGATATGAATGCACAGCGCGAGGAGGCTGCCTTCTCCTACCGTCGGTAAAGATAGGCATGCCGATATCCTTGAGCTCCATGGTTTGTAATCCGGCCATAACCTTGGCCAGCGAACGCAGCATATTGACACGCTTCGCCTCAGTCTCCTCCGATATTCGACCTGCGGTAACATGGTTCTGGGCCGAGACATCATCGTACCATATATCATAAGCAGGACGGCCAAAGACATGTTTCATTAGTATGTACGGCGCACCTAGCGTGGTGGCTAGGTCTTCTCCTGATGCAATGACCTCAGGAACCGGAACGTTCGTGTGCTCAAAGAGATATCTCATAAGAGCGGCTTCAGCGGCCATGTTATGCGCATCTCCTAGTCGCCAGCGAGCTTGCGTGCCTACAGCAGGCACTTTTATAACGTAATCTTGCTATTCGTCTTCGTCGTAGACTCGCAGCATCACAACGTGATGAAAACCACCCTCAAAGCGCGCGAAGACGTCGACATCTTCGCGCTCAAGCTGGCCACTCAGATCAACAAATTGGAGAGCGAGATCCTTGAACTTATGATCTGGAATCTGTCGGATAGGCTCCCAGTCATGACGTTCCAGGTGAGCGTCGTCGTCATCAGTGTCTTTTCCGTTGTCTCTATCGCTATGATCAACGTTGTCGTCGGCACCAGAGAGCGGCTTATCTACCCACTCCTGTGAAACATTGGAATTTTCAATCTCCTCGTCCAATGTAGGATCATGTAGTTGATCCCTGTAAGCCTTGTCTTGGTCGATTGCTCCATCGCCTGAAACACTCTTCAAATTGACTGTTACGTCTCGGGCAGCCATATCGATCTCGCGTTCGATCACCGCGTCGATGACTTCACTTGGTGGGTCTTGAGATACGTTTGCGCAAGCTTCGATTTTAGCGTGACCTGCGTCTTGTTAGTGATGTGATCATATGAGAGGAACACAAGACGTACTATCATGTCGATCACGAAACTGTGATACCAAATCAAACTCGTCTCTATTGACAGAAGTCATTGTGGTGGAGTCAGTTCGATCACTATTCGAAGAGCGATCTGAGCGCTCGGAATCAGGAGATCTAAGATAAACCTTGTTGGCAGCAGCATCAATGTCCGATTCGAAATCATTGACAGTAACCCGACGTCGGGACTCGGAAACCGTGGTTGAGGCGACATCAACCCCGACTCCACTGGAAACATAGCCGGTGAGAGTAGCGAGAGTATGGTTCGTCTCGCTTTTCTGAGCACTGCAATCCTCCTTTGCGGCAGACCGGACCGGAAGCTTTGGCTCAGCCGGACCGCTTATCCAATCGACAGAACTCAAGGAGGCTCCTAAAGCGGCGAGTACATTGCTTGATGGCGGTAGAGTACGAGGATCTCCTGATGAGTATGTGGGTTGAATCAATAGCCTGGAGTGATGGATGCCCAGTGTCGTCGTCGCTTTTCGAGGTGCGATGAACAGCTTGAGGGTATCTCGCAGTGAGGTAATGAGACCCATGATGTTGCGTACTCGATATGAGTTGAGTAAGTGGCGAACGTATGGTCGAGTTGCAAAGAAGTCGTAAGTTTCTCAAAGGCGGGCAGTGGGATTATAAATGCTTTCAGGCTGCAGTTGGGGAGAAACAATGCCTAGCGCGTTGTGTGAAATCATGACGCGGAAACACTCGAGCCTGATAGTAAACAATGGTCTGGACAAGCCACACAGTGAATGTTAACGCGCTTTCTCATCGAATTGCTCGTTGCTGAACGCACGTTGTAATAAATTCTTACCCTCTACGCATGTAAGCCCCCAACGTGGTCAGCCTCCTCAACTACAACCCGTACCACCTTGTCCTCTTCAACCTGTAATATCAAATATGGTTCGCGGAAACTCAGATCACGGACTGGACATAAATAGGTTATACGGTAGGATCTTCGTCGAGAGACATGACCCACGAATGGCCAACATCATGTCCGGCGAGATGGACGAAGAAAGCCATCACTGTCGTAAGTACTTCATTGGTTTTGGATTGCTTATCAGAATGCATGCTCACCTCTGCACAGTGATTTGTGAAAAAACAGTCACGACAGCATGCTACTGGAACCTTGTAAGTGTCACTCTCCTAAATTTCATACGCAGAACTAAACTGACACTTAGTAGCACTTTGTATGTTTGCAGCACCGATATGATTGCACCCTTGTGGGCTGTTTATACATACCATTTTTACCCTGCCTGTAGAACTGTATACTGACTTGAAATAATAGGCGTATTGTTGTGCTGTTATCTCAGAACCCACCGGTCATGGCAAGCAACAGTTTCGTTTTTGCGGCGTTCGGTTCGCCGTAGAGAGCCCGTATGGCTGCGGTAACCACATATACGCGGACGGCTACAATGAGTTCTTTAAGTTTGCTTGGAAGGGTAAAGAGCACGAGATACCCGCCGCGATACCACATGAGCTTGAGGGGTTCATCTATCGTGACCGTGGCGATGGTCGCAAAAAGCGCGCAGAAGCTCAGGCAAAGCTTCAGGGCGGTCCAGGGCAGATACAGCTCAAGTCCACGGCAGCGGAGGTACTGAAGTTCAAACAGGGTGCAGCTGAGTTGAACTCAATCATGTACTCCAACCGTATGCCGCCTCGATCGTCGCAGGCTACAGCGCACGGTCTGAACGGCGAGACCAAAGCCAAAACCTCAACTACTGGAATTCGGGGTCCATCAAATATATTCGGGTTACTTCCGTTACTATCAAAGAGCACACAAGGCTTGGTGGCGAACATGGCCGGTATTAGGCTCGATTCAATAACAGAGACGGCTCCAGTCAAGGTGGTGGTAAAATTGGCCGCGAAGGATGAAGAAGACCCTGAAAACTGGAAGATATGGGAGAAAGAAAAGAGCAAGCGGAATATGGAGGTTCAACATGCCAGAGATGCGCAGAAGGAGGAAGCTGGCAAAACTGAAGAGACTGCTGCTCGCACGAAAGGTCGCAAGCAGGCTCTTGCCCCGAGCATAAGAAGCTTCACGAGGAAGAGCCGCCACCAGAAACGAACAGGGACTGCGACGCAGCAGCCATGAGTACGTTTCATTCCTTCTTATTGTCATCAAGTACTCATCAGAAGCAACTCGTCGTTGAAGATGCCGGCTTGCTCTCGGAACACAAAATCCACAAGGAGCAAGCTAGCAATGAGTATTATGTGTGACGATTTTGAATGAAGAAAGATTGGGTCAAAAAGCGAAATAGCGGTGCATATGTGTACAAAGATGCGTCTTGTAGAAGTGTGAAGGAGAAAGTGTTCAGGCATTGTGGCTTGCCAGTTGTTTTGCAGGTCGAGTCGTCGCAGAGCTGCTGGCGGACCTAATCGAGCGTGCGCGCTTTCCTAACATAGAAGGTTGACTATATTGCGAAGAACACATAAGAACAAAAAGAGATACAGCGCCGGCAAGGCGAAAAATGGTAAGGGACGGCGACGTGATGGACTGTTGGTGTTGTTGTAATACGAATCAGCCGTTGAAGCCAGCAAGCTGTGGAGTCACGTGTTTACTAAACTACTATGTAAGTGCTTGGACTAGGATCTTAGCATTAGCCTATCCTGCTGTGGTGGTGATGTTGAGCATCGAATCATCCCTAATACCGCCTAATTACTCTTCAAACTTGTCTATCAAATATGTGGCTTAGCCACGTGATTCTAGTTCGCTAAGGCTCAGCCGCTCTGCACTACCCCTGCCTGCCACCATCCTCAGCTTGTTCTTCCTGATTATTTTCTTCAAACTCGCCTACCAACACGCTCATAGTCCTTCACCTCTTCACCAACATAGTCGTCATCATACCCCCTCCATAATTGCCTTCGTTAGAGCTGCTGTCCAGTACTGAGGCAGAGCAACAGATCCGAATTGAACTTCAGACAAGGTCTCGGCAATCTTCATATGGGCCGTTCTTGTCGTAGGGATTCTAAACAAGGAACAAGACGGTGGCTGGATTCACACACTTCTACGAAGACTTCAGGAGATTCCTAGCGACCTACATCAGCTGTCCCACGAAATTTTGAAACACGACCGAGAAACGCGCGTGGATTCTTACATGCAATGCAGCAAACACTCTGCTCCCGCTGTGAGCAGTTGGATAACACACCTGCTTGTTTCACCGGAAGCGAGGCCGTTCCAGCCACTGGAAAGCCTGTTCTCGTTCTCGGCAAGCTATCTCGGAGAATCAAATGCAATATGTGCCGATTCTTTTTCGAGTTTTCTCCGAGATACAAGAGAAAACACAGATTACATGTCAGACTATTCGATCAAATGAGGCCGAACATCCTATCTCCAAACATTTCCACTCTCATGAACCTCCCACGGACTCGCTTTCTAAGTGTATTACGTGAAAACCAGAGACTCCAATACGACTATTCGGTTCAAGAGGAGGCCACTCAGTCTGGGGTTGTTGTGTATCTTCCGAAAGATCATTCCGTTCTAGAGCCGGTTCCCGTTCGCTCAGTCGATACTGCAACTGTGGATTTTGCATTGTTGGGCTCTTTAATTGGACGATGCCAAGAATCACATAATCTGTGCAACCAGGTGGAATGCCAATACAATCTGCCTTATATCTATCTCATCAACTGTACCGAAGGGAGCGTTGTTCGGGAACATCCAAACCAAAGCTATCTAGCACTCAGTTATGTCTGGGGAGAACCGACGTCTCAAGCGTGTCCCCAAACTGCACTTCAAGAGGAATTTCCGGACGCTCAATTTTCAATTACTGGAGCACCACTGACTGTCCAAGACGCCATACGTGCTGTACGAAACATGGGCAGGAGGTATTTATGGGTTGATAAATACTGCATAAACCAAGCAGAAAGTTCAGAAAAAAAGATGATGCTTCAAAACATGGACCAGATCTATAGAAATGCTGAAGCAACAATCGTCGCCATGCACGGTAAAAACGATGCCGCTGGACTTCCGGGTGTATCCCAAGTTGCTAGGATTCCACAACCCAAGTTCCGCTTAACGCATGGGTGCCTTCTTTCTTCTTGTCCTCCCATTCGGACATTGATTCAGAAATCCATATGGGCAACGCGAGGTTGGACATATCAGGAAGCAAGGCTTTCTCGACGATGCCTGTTTTTCACGGAGCATCAGGTTTATTTCACTTGTTTGGAAACAACAGCGAGTGAGGCTGTTCCTTCGGAGTCACAAAGCTGCTGGATTTCTTGGCTACTGAATCGCAGCTGTCTAGATGCCACTCTTTTTGTGCCAGACACCTCGATCGCGAAGGGTTTTTATTCAGACAGACTTGCGTATTCTCAGAGACTGTTGACCCATGAATCTGACATTTTGAATGCGTTCCGAGGTATCCTTAGTCATTCAGGCTTGGTTACCTTTTGGGGGGTCCCTATTACCCCTTCGAAAGCCGCCATGGATCCACATATCGGATTTGCTCTGGGCTTCTTGTGGACCAGGAGACCAACGTGGTCTATATCAAGGCATTTGAAACCTTTACGGGAACAACCGCGAACTCGCCGAGCCAATTTCCCCACTTGGAGTTGGACAAGCGTCACAGGCGAAATTTTCAATGAAGGCTACGAAGAACAGTCCGTTTTCGGAAAGTACCTCGAAGCTGACAGCCAGGTTTCGATTCAAAGTGATGCGTATATCCGGTTTTCGATATATGCAGAAGGCGAACTGATACCTCTGCATGAAGCAATGCAACGATATTCAGTTGTCTTGCCTGAAGACTCTCCCATCCTCGTGGTCGAAGGTGATGTTGTTCGACTTACGCTTTTGAATGGAACACACTCATATCGGGTCTGGGGATGTGAACAGCTGTCTCTTAGATTTTGGGCAGCATACGATTTGGACGAAGACACGGCAACAGGTTCATCACAGGGTGGAAACTCAAGTCCAACTGAGGAGGCCCTGATATTGGTCGACTGGAGAGACGGTCAGAGGAGTACCAGAAAGAGGTTTGTTATGTTGTTGCTCAAATGGGTTGAGGATGGCCGGGCAGAGCGGAGAGGGCTTTTGTCCCATTACAAGGACGAGTACGATACTGAAGCATTGAAAGAAATCCCAAGAACTCGAAAGACGTTCATTTTACAGTAGATGCATAAGCATCTTCCAGTCGTTACATCCGACGCTTCAGCATTAAATGCAAAATAACGTCTCAGTTTGCTCTTTTACGAAGACCTCAGTCGTTCATCGGCCGAGAGACACAGCCCGTTTAACTTAGTGCATACATCTCGCCGTAAGATTGTTATTAAATCGCTATACACAGTCTTAGTAACTATGGAAAGGTAGTCTCTTGCTTTTAAGTCAGCCTATTGTATAGAAGGGCAGCAACCTACACGTACTGTCTTCCAGGTGTTAGCAGTTAATTAAGAAAGCTTCGAGAAGGCGTACTAGAAATAGAGATACTTTGGATGGTTGCCACATGTACGGGCCCTTCGAAAAGAACCAAGGGAACTGGCCTACCATTCCCAAATACGATTGCGATACTGATTAAGATACACCGAATCTGATTTTTGGTGTACGCAAGATCGTATAAATGCTTCATGCTCAGCCTATGATCACCATTTCAAAAGAAAAGGCCCAACAGACGCTGCAGAGGATGATACGTTCGTCCCCCGTTACCCTAATCTGGATCCACAGAATACACTCTTTGACGACAACGACAGCGGTGCCGGTATGATTGACTGGAATAACTGTCTCGCCACCCCTCGCTGCATCGGCTATTCTTCACTGCCCGAATTCTTCCACCGCGACTGGAATAAGGGATTTTCTCTCACAGACTCATCTCACATGCTGACCTGGGAAATTCAGAATTACGCGCAGATCTACACTGAGGCAATAGAAGAAGCTGACTGCTCCGACGCGAAGTATGCGCGCGAATTTGCCGTGTACCACGCCATTGCCGGTGCACTTCGCCATTGCCAGTGCACTTACTAAAGGAGATATTACCGGTGTCATCGAGAAACTCTCTTCTCATATTCCAGGTTTGAGAGTGAGTAACGTTGAAGAGCATGAGCAGTCTTTGGAGAAGGCTTGGTCGATGGTAAGGAGTCTATTCAGGAGGCGCCTCGGGAGTTGTTGGAGCCTAGTACCCGTTGTTCTTGATAGTCTGATGACTACCGGAAAGAATTTCTACTATGAATATTAGGAGAGGGTCGAAAAGACGGGAAGAACAAAGCATAAGCATGTACCTCATAAGTCGTAAGGCTGCCGTGGGACGCCTGAAGCAATTGGACAAGATAGGCCTAGACTCAGGCAACAGCGCCTTCATGCGAGATTTTGCCTCGTCAACTCCAGATCGCTACATAAGCGTAGGAAATCCTCATAAACCTTTATTTCATCGCTCTTCTTGGTACCTTTTCGTCGATCTGTAAGAATCGTCAAGTTCCGATGATGGTTGACAATGAATGCGGAACCTGCTCTGACTGCATCCAAGCAAAGCTCCGAGCCGCACAAGACGCCGCACGCAATAAAAAGCCCACCGATACAAACCCGCCATGTATCTGTCAGGCTGAAACAGCCCATTCAACATGTCCCGCCACCAAATCATATCAAGAACCGCTAGCCTGGTCCCTCAACTCCCCAGACATCCTAGACCAAAGCAACAGTCCCTTGTTCACACTCGTGCCCCGCGAGATACGAGAATTGATCTACACCCACGCCCTCACAGACACAACCTCCTACCCTGTGGACCGCGACCGCCCGGAACATCCAAACCCGTTCGCCCGATTCGATCGCTTCTCCCAACACCATGGTTCGGGTGGTTTTCGTTCGCATCCTTCTGATATCGCTTTCTCCCTACTTTTCACTTGCCGAGCCATCTATCTGGAGACATATACTATGCCCCTGAGAATCAATGCGTATATCGTCGGAGAACTGTCTAGACAGGTGAAAAAGGACAGGTTTCTAGCCTGGCAAATGGCGCAGATTGGGGGATTGGATATCACGCTTCCGCAGCATTCGTTGGAAAATGGAGCATTGAGGAATGCTCTGGAGGAGTGGGTGGGGAAGGGTAGACACCGAGGCGCATACATCGTGCCGATGGTCTGTTTGCGTCCTGGTGGACGAGCGAAACTTGAAGGGTTTCCGCAGACCTTTGACAATCATTGTGTTCTACCCGCGGTCAAGTCGTTTCGGGGAGGTCCTCAGCGCCTGGTGGATGTTCTCCATCGTCTTTCTATCCCAGAGGAAGATGTCTTACCATGCGCTCGCGACTGTCGTGTTGCGCTAGCCCAACCTTTAACCCACCTTACTCTACGTCTGACGCGTGGAGATTGGTGGACATGGTCGAACGCGCCTAGTGCAAACACTACCAGACATCTCCATCTTGACCCGACGTTTGGAGGGTATTTGGATGGCCGCCCTTCGAACAAATTGATGCGTTTCCGCGCTTCTGAGCGCTTGGCTGGTCGGCACCCGCGGTTCGATCCACAATGCTGGGGTGCACATGTTATGTCCCTACTTCCGGATCTCAAGACGTTGCAGTTGGTGTTGGAGACGTTTAAAGTCAAGGAGGAGCAGTTGGAGTGCGTCGTGAATTGTGCAAAGACATGGAGATTTAACGACGATGGAGAGGCGAAAGAGAAAGAGAAATGGGTGTTGGTTTGGGACGGTGAGATAGTAGAGAAACGGTGGACGAAGGAGTTAGGAGGGCTGAGAGTACCAAGGGGTGCGGCTTGGTGTTATCGATGTAATGATTTCGAGGTAAGAATTGTACGGTATGTCAAGAAGAGGGTAGAGGATTAGTTTACGTCGCATTTTGAAAGAGCCAGTCGTTTCGTTCCATGGGGCACTTTCGCATCCTCGCTTGATTGAGCATGCGGAGAGATCTTATATCTTACTTCCACCCTCTTGCGGCACCTTGACAACGACCTTGCCCCAGCTATCACGGCCACCCAACGCTTTTAGTGCAGCGGGCACGCTATCCAGCCCTACGTATTCCTGATCTGTAAATGCCGTACCCCTATACTTCCCTTCCTTGACGAGCTGGAAGATGCCGTCCCAGACTTTATCTTGCATTTCCGGCTCGTTTATTGCATACGCACCCCAGTGCAGCCCCACAACACTGACATTCTTGAGCAAAATGCGGTTCGTAGCCATCTTCTCGATATCGCCAGCCGCAAAACCAATGACCAAGAGTCTGCCATTCCAAGCTGTGCACTTCATCGACTGAGCGATGAGGCCGACAGGATCGTACACGATGTCTACGCCACGGCCCTTGGGAGTAAGCTTCTTGACTTGCTCCGGCCAATCGGTGTCGCGGTAGGAGACTGCGTAGTCTGCGCCGAAAGAACGTGCGACGTCGAGTTTATGCGAAGTACCAGCTGTAGCTATGACGGTTGCGCCGAAGGCCTTGGCGATTTGCACGGCAGCTAGACCGACGCCGCCAGCTGCTGCGTGAACGAGTACCCAGTCGCCTGCAGGGAAGCATTAGTTCTTGCATGAGACGATGAAGAGATATTGGAGCGCAAATGGCTTACCCTTCTTGATGCCTGCTCTAACCACCAAACCAGCATAGCTCGTTGGTGCCGTAACGAACACACCAGCGGCATCTTCATAACTCCATCCTTCAGGTACGCCCTTGAGCTTCTCCTCTGTGCAGACAATATGTGTTGCGTAACCGCCCTGGGAGGCTCCAAAGACCTTGTCGCCCTCCTTGAATTTTGGTGTCTTGCCTCCCGCGAGGGAGGTAGGCGCTTTGAGGACGACACCAGAGAATTCCGAACCAGCTATCCAGGGGAATGCGGGTTGGTGTTGGTATTTGCCGCGGATCTGAAGGAGATCGAAGAAGTTGGTGGCTGAAGCGTGGATGGCGATCAGATACTCGTTGGATTTTGGTGTTGGTGTTGGGAGATCGAGGACTTTGAGATCCTCTGGTCCCTGTTGAAGTTAGTGATGAAGATGAACGGTTGCTAGGTAGGGAAACGTGCCTTAACGTATTCTTTGATCTGTATACCTTTCATATTGGCGTTTGTTCGAAGCCTACAATGGACGACAATGAGGTCGGGTTGTGAACTGCTCCAAGATGAGAATCCAGGCAAGAAATCAGTCAGGAGCTTGAAGTTGAATTCGGGTAAACACAGTGGACATGGACGCCATGATAGCTCGCATGACGGCCGACAGCTACTCAACGCTCCAAAGATACCTCGGCTTGCTTCCCCGGTCGACCTCCGGTCTTTCCCCACCCGGAGGCTTGGCTCTCAGGCCTTAGTAAGCGAATGCTGCGCCAAATGCACGGGCGCGCGCTAATGGCGGCAGGGTACCATGTGCGGGTCCAGTGACGTTCTACTGCCTTCCAATCGTATCCAAAGCTAAGGACAGCCTCTCTCCCAGACTCAACACGTCTCTGCCTCTATATCCGACGCCCACTTGTCAAGGACACGTATCACTCCGCAGTCAACAGTCATAGAACCGACAGCTCTTTCTCTCCAAGCGTCTGCAGAGCTTCCTATCACTACCCCACGCTCGTCAAATAGCGACCATGGCCGACGACGCCGCCACAACGACGGAGGACACGCAGATTACCTTCAATGTCAAGGCTGCAAACGACCAGAAGCATGTTCTTACACTACCCAACACCACCACAATCGCCGACCTCAAGGCCAAGCTCTCGACTTCGGAATACGCAGATGTCCCCGCCGAACGCCAACGCCTGATATACTCTGGTCGCGTACTGAAGGACCCCGACACACTCGCTAGCGTCAAGATCAAGGACGGCCACACAGTCCATCTTGTCAAGGGTGCCGCCAGCAACGCAAGACAGAACCCAGCGAACCAAGGCACTTCAAGCACTGCAAGCGGGGGCAACACCCAGACGCCACAGGTGCCAACAAACATTGCTGCAGGAACAGGCAACAACCCTCTTGCTGGCCTAACAGGTGCGCGCTATGCGGGATTCCATGGCCTACCCGGTATGGATACTTTTGGACCAGATGGTGGCGTAAGTCCATTCACTCCGATAATCAAACGCAGACATGTGCTAATACATCGTAGATGGGCGGCCCCGCTACAAACCCAGAGGCGATACTAGAGCAAATGGAAAACCCAATGTTTTTATCGCAAATGAACGAGGCTATGAACAACCCAGCGGTAGTAGAGATGATGCTGCAGAGCCCAATGGTAAGCTCGCTCGTGTACTTTACCTTGCTTCCGTCTAACTGAGACAGATCCGTGACAACCCGATGCTCCAGCAAGTCCTCCGAAACCCCGAGATGCGCCGTATGATGTTCAGCCCAGAGATGATGCGCATGCAACTGCAGATGCAGCGGAACATGGGTAACAGCGGCCCAAGTTTCCCAGCGCCGGGCGCTACAGACAACACAACACAACCCGGTTCGACTGCAACAGGCGCAGGTACAACTGCGACACCAAACCAGCCCAATACAACGGGACCTGCAAACCCGTTCGCTGCATTTGGTGGAGCTGGCGCTGGCGCTGGCGCTGGCGCGAACCCATTCGCCAGTCTGTTTACAGGAAACCAGAATCCTGCGGCCCCTCAGCAACAGGGTGCGACACAGAATACACAAGACGCTTCAGGCACCTTTCCCAACTTGTTCGGCGGAGCTGGTGCACAAGGCGGACAAGCGAACCCATTCGCGGCGGCAGCCCAAAGGATGATGCAGGATCCAGAAGCCATGCGCAACATGATGCAGATGATGGGCGGTGCAGGGGGTGCAGGAGCGGACCCGTTCGCTGCCTTTGGCCAAGGTGCTGC
>JAESFQ010000590.1_pt1 | contig 13294 bp, 15 predicted proteins | sample 9269431 | NCBI WGS metagenome assembly JAESFQ01 (sample SAMN14502588, study PRJNA617103) | algae metagenome | isolation source: Plectolyngbya sp. WJT66-NPBG17 and co-occurring heterotrophs from well... | place: USA: Mojave Desert, Joshua Tree National Park, California | collected 2006-08-06
CACCGATACCAGAGCGCTGAAGGATGAGAGGAGAGCTCAAAGTACCACCGGAGACGATGATCTGCTTACGAGCCTTGATGATTCTGGACATTTGCTGTTCGGGGTGAAGAGGCTTGGTTGGGACACACTTGACGCCAACGGCGCGGTCGCCCTCAAGAATGACCTTGTCAACCTTGTTGTTGGTAAGAAGGTGCAAGTTCTGGTGAACGGCGCGCGTGCTGTGGATGTAACCGTGAGCGGAGTCAGATCGTCGTCCAGTGTCGCGATTGATCCACTTGAGCCAGTGCTCGGCACCATGGCCGGTGGTCAAGTCCTGGAGATCATCGGTGGTCGGGATACCCTGAGATTCGGTGGCACGAAGGAAGTCCTCCTTGATTGGGTAGGTGTAGTTACCAAAAGAAACCTTGATGGGTCCTTCGAATCCGTGAATGTCGCGGTTGTTGCAGGAACGTTGGTAGGTTTCGTGCTTCTTCATCAAGGGGATGAGCTCCTTCGTGGTCCATCCCTTAGCCTGGAAGTCATCGTAATCGGAAGCTGAGGCACGAGTGTACATCTGTACTATAGTCAGTATTATCTATTATTTGTGTGAAAGGAAGCATCTTACCATGAAGTTGATGGAAGATCCACCTCCTAGGATGTTTGCGCAAGGCACGACGGCTCGGCGGCCATCGAGCCATTCCGAGGGACGAGAGTAGTAGAAGGTGGCAGTCTTGCTGTCCAGCTTCATGTTCCTCGGGTAGATACCCGGACGGAAAACCCATGGGTTGTTGAGGTTGTTCTCTCCAGCCTCGATCAAGAGGACCTGGAGGTTGTGGTCGAGATTGGCCAGACGTCCAGCAACAACACAACCACAGGAACCACCTCCGCACACAATGATATCGACCTCATCTGGGATCGTCATCGTGAAGACTCTAGGCAGGATAGAGATGTAATTGAATCAATGTTAGGGTCGAATCGTTGACCGCAGTAGAGCAAGTCAACTGGGCATGATGCTTTTCTCAGTTGAAGGCACGACGTCTCTTTAAACTGTTCAGACCCCGCATCTCCAGGATCTTCGGCTTCAAGGAGGGACCGCCATCTAGGCTGTGTCACTACGCGCTGTCCATCAGCCGTCGATTCCGGTAGCACCACAATGCATGCATGGAGAGGAGGGGACATGTACCATTTGGTACCTCCTCCAACCAAAGAGGCTTGGCCGTTGGCTACGACCCTGCATCACGAGACCGCAGGGGTCGCCATCGAGGCCATTTGAAGGAGCGCAGCATGTTAAACTTGCGGATCCGCAAGGTAGGCTGCGTCGCTGCCGGACCTCCACAGGGTGGGTGCGCATGCCATGATTGGTCTAGATGCTCGCGCAAGGGTACCTACCGTTCCGACGGTACTGGATAAAGACCGGACTGGGATAGATGCTGCAGATGTCGCATGTTTGCTAGTTGGGTGCGGAGAAGCATCATATCCAGTAAGGAGACATGCTCGGTTGCGTATGTAGGCCCACTCTTGGGAGTAAGCATTGCGGACCCGAAGCTGAGAGGTCTGTATAGCGTCCCCAGGCGTCGAGCTCCAGCGTATCATGTATTTACAAGAGTAAACGAGGCGTTTGGTGCGAACACCATCGGTAGGAAGTAATCGAGGTGGGAATCAGTCCATGACAAATGTATCAAGAGAGAATTGATCGGATATCTTGGGCGAATGCTGCGCAATGGCAGAGCAGACGCAAGCACTCTATACTGTACGTGTCAGAGCTCCAGGTAACTTCAAGGATGATAAGTCATGGAAGCTCATGTAACTGCGGCAAGCGGAATTAGCTCGAGTCTCTCTGCGGGGGTCGTGCGGCGCTGACGTCCTCCGCATGGCACACATCTCTCGTGGAAGAATGCGGATGTGGGGTGCAGTGCCTCACGTTTGAGAGGTCACATCTTGGCATCGAGGCTAGTGCCAGGAAGTGCGGGGTTAGCTCCGCTTCGAACCACGGAAGAACGGCAGACCAATCGTTGCAACGGTCAAGCGCGGGATGGGAATGGCTTCCTGTTGAACACACCCTGGCTGCCGAGATGGTCGCTATCGACTGGCGAAGCGCCGTGAGCCGCGAACTAAAAGGGTCCTTCCATGTTACCATGTCACCTTATTCCCGAAATCCCTAAACTGTAAAGCTGAGCCATCGCACCTTAGATTAGAGACTGGATGGTAAGATGAACAGGTTCTATCGAATCGTACTCAGCAGTAACTCCATTAGGAAAGCATGGGAATTGGCGGTTCTTAGAACTTGTCCAGATCGGCAGACTACCGCAAAGTTCCTTTTTGAGGCTGCACGAGGCTGGGCGAGACGCGCCACCATGTGACTGACTCGTGATGAGTGCATACACTGCAGCTTACGTGGAGTGTTCCACGGAAGACGGTCACCGGAAGGTTTCCGCATCCCTGAAGCGCCGTTCTGCACAGCGAGAAGGTCCATGCAACACGTTGCATCCGTGTCGTACTTGGTACCGGTCATTCAAGCCGCCAGTCAGCGCGAGTGGTGCCCTGAACCTGAACGGCCCTTCTTCAAAGCTACTCAATCTCCGGCTCTGTCTCGATCTGTTCGTCGACTCTGTAACGGACATCGGTGAAGCTTGGTGATATCAAATTATTGCTGTATCTAGCAACACCACCGGCTATGGTGCTGCAGCTATTTATTTCGAGATGCGGATCCGATGGGAACACACCGCCTGAAACTGCATTGAATCTCTAAAAGGTCCGAAAGTCTAGGGATACATGATGCGTCTTCTCCTCATAACCACCCATCAAGATCTGGGTATCGTCTTTCCAAAAACCAAAATGATCCGTAACGCCGAAGATACAGTTTTGAAAGAGGTGAGAATGGAGACCGAAGACGCCGTATATGCTGAACACATCGCTAGCAAGCAGATAAAAGGAAAGTCTCTAGATGATCTCGTGTCTCTCCCAGCCAGTCGGCTTCATGTGCGAAAGGTCCTTTGTCGGATGAGGCTCCTCTGGGTTTCGGTATTCGCTCACGTATGGGTTAGGGTCTTCCTTCTGGTCGAGGTTACCGAAGGTATGGTTAACTTCTCGATGCTTGGATTCATCTGCGCGGACTAGGATTGTGTTAGTGGGCTGTGCTACATGAAAAGATCAGGGGTATACGCACTATAGAGGAGCAGATCTCGCATTGTGCGGTGGCCCTCCGGCATCTGCCAGTAGTCTACCGCAATCTCGGGTGCTTCCATCTTCTCCCACTTGGGCAGGAGGCCTGCATCGAGGTCTTGGATCTGACGGGTGTATGTGATGACGGCTTCCTCTTCAAGATATCCAACGAATCGATGGACAGTACGAGGGCTGAGGAGGTAGGCGAAGAACAGGGCGTTGCACCAGACTCCTTGAGCACCTAATACCATCAAACGCATGAAGCGTCCTGGCCGTTGCATCTTGAGGAAGACAAGCAGGTGCATTCGTTCGTTGTAGCTCTCTTCGAGTAGCGATTCGATCCTGGCGAACAAAGTGTTAGCGACATGTTGCTGATCCAATAAGCGAGAATACATACCATCCGTTGTCGCGCTTCATGCGTCTCATTGAATGCAAATGTCGGAGCATGCCAGCCACCATGCCGGGCACGCCAGCAACACTCTCCAAGAAGACGTTCCGAATCAGATACTTTTCTTCGTTCATAGCAAAAGCCTTTCGCTTTGCCAGTGGGTCTTTTGCATCCACGTCCACAGCCTTCTGATGCTTGTATCCAGTTGCTTTGTCAAGACCCCAGCGTAGGATCTTTACGGCGAGGAGGGCGACCTTATCGGACATGGTCTTCGCTTCGCGATGGGCAATGATGACTTGGTTCATCTGCTCTTCGGTATATACTGATTGGTGTTAGCTAGCCATGGGGCCGTTGTATGTTTGGGGTACGTACCTGGATGAGGCCATGCTGCATGCGTCTTGCGTACCTTGGCGGTCGGGTGCTTTTCGAAAAACTCTACAATTTTGGCTCCGTCACTGGGCGTAGAAGAAAAGTGCCTCTGGCCAACGGGCGATTGAAAGTGCTGTATCGCAACAAAGGTAGGTCGACATCCAGCATTGTAGCTTTTGAAGGACTTGATAAGCTGAGCCGTAGCCCACCTTGAGGCCGTTGATCCCCGTGTTGCTGCTCTGGTGGATATCATCTGTGAGTTGAGATAGGTGGATATAGTTCAGGGAGTAGTGAAGCGTAAGGGGTACTGTCAGGTATAATGGTAAGTGCTGATGGTTAGCTAGAGGCAGAACTGAGGCACACGTTGGTCTTTTATATCATCAAGGACATGACGCTGACGACTAAAAAAAGCTATCCAAGCGGTACTCGTGCTTGTCTGGCGCACTCAGTCATCAGGGTGAAGTAGGAATGTGCATGAGATGCCGCCGCTAGACCGCGCCATACCCGTCCTACGGCAGGCTCGGCGGGCGAATGAGCTTCGTATGAGAGTCGGAGCATGTCAGCAAGTTATCGAGCACGGGTGCATACGGTCGCGTGCAAAGACGAGTTTGAGGCGGCTGAGCGAGGTGGTGATTCAGCTGACGGAAGGAATCGGGATAGCCTTGCCAAGACATTTGACCTACCCTGTCAAAAACTCAAAGGAGACTTTGACGGTGCAGAAAAAGAAACGACGACATGTTCGTCGCACTACGAGTAGACACGACAGGTTTCTTTTGCTCTTGTTCTACAAAGAGGGACTGTTGTTGCTGGGAATGGGGCGGTTGCTCTTCCGGAAGATGCTCGTCGGGGTCTCGCTGAAGTCGGGGTCTTGTTTGTTCGCCGTCAGACCCACTGTGATAGGGCTGATGGCGCAACATCAGAATGCCGCTGCAACATGATGGCAATCTTTCGTCTGTGGCTTCTGTGACACTATTTCCAGACTCGACGCCAATACTGGGCGAAGCAATACCTCGTGGTTGCTACGTCAACCTGCGATGCAATGCCATGGGTAACTTGGCGCTATCATTCTTCGAATCAGATTTACCATTGTACATTGAAACGAGTCTAGGCTTCATCGATACGCTAGTGACGGGCTGCTGCTTTCACCTAGTATAAAATGCTAGCATGGTCCCGATGACAGATCTAGGAAGAATGAAGAGTTTGCCGTCTAGTCGGCAGGCACGTCTCCACAGCACTTCACGACCGGGAGCCTCTTTGAGCAAGTACTTTTGCCAGTGCTTGAATTCGCTGTGTGATAGCTCAGTCTTGATGTTTGAACAGCCTGCAAACTCGGGACCAACCCATGGTTGATGTGTCTCATGATGTCGCATACACTATTCCATGGCATTCTTTGGTCTTCTATTGTAACGTTCATGTGGTCTACAGCTGCGCAACAAGATGCATGAGTGACAAATATTCGTTCAAGTCGACATCGCCACACCCGTGTCCGTCTCGAACCCTTGGGGAGCCGTGTACAGGCTACTGGACGTTGAAGCCGCTTTCGCCATCCTTGGTCGACAGGTCCGAGTGGTCTACTTTTGAGACGGATGCTGCTGATGGTCCCTTGTGCAGATGTTGGACAAATTCTTTGATCTTGTCCTCGCTGCCCTGCGCCTCGCCCTGTACCTGTTTGGAGTGAGCGGTCGTAGGCAGGGCGGATGCGAATACGCACGCTTCCATCCGATGCATTGGTAACGTAGCCGGTGACACCGATACTCTTGGCTTGCTTCTGGGTGAAGGATCGGAAGTTGACGCCCTGCACCTTGCCCTCGACCTTGAACTGGATCTGTGTGCCTCTATCAGTTTTGCCACTGGCAACGTGGGCGGACAACGCACTCGCTTGCTCGACATGGTAGCTGTAGTGGTAAGGAAGCGTCTCATACGTGAAGTCGTGTCTGGTTAGGTCGAGTTCATGCCAATGCCAGAATCTCATCTAGCTACTTCATGCTCCATGCAGGCGTGCGACGTCATCGCTATTGCGAAACGTACGCGCTACGTCGGGACGGTACCCTTGCCGCTGTGAGCTTTCACCTGGAATGCGGGGCCAGAAGCAAGCCCTTAGTCGGTTGGGAGGCCTCTGGAGCCGCACAGGAGAATTTCCTTTTGGACACATAAGCACTTTGGACGATAATCGCAATCACTATGCCTTTGCGGCTGCACGGAGATTGCATCGGTGACGAGGCTCAGGGCGCTGGTGCCGCTAGAGTCACGCGTTGTTTTCGGATACAATCTCGCGTCGCTCCCCGAAACTTCTAATCAAACGCCCCCCCTTTCCTCACATAGCAACAACCGCACATTTGCCCAGGAGGCTCCGCAAACACGACGAGTGCTTGATAACCCGCCGCCGCTCCGTCAATGCCTAGGATCCGAAAACACCGAATCTCTCTGCTGATAAGGAGTCTGACGACTGCGACGGCCTTGCACCTACCACCCCTGTCAACCACCATGGACACGTCCAACTCCCCACCCGCACGCTCAACCTCGCCCGAACCCTGGGCCACCCCATCGTTGGCCATCGGCGCCATTCCACCACTCGACCGTTCCGTCTCAACTGCCTCGTCTGTCTCGTCGGCGCGCTCGGTGAGCTCGCGCCTCTCCGATGGCGGCAGGCGACGTGGATACATGCGGCCTGAGGGGACCGAGTTCTCCACGTCTGCGAAGAACAGAGAGAGCGTCATGAACCTGGGCACCATCGCACATCTGCAGTACTACTTTGCGAGGACTGGCCTGCTCGACACGGCCACAGGACGTGTGGCCAAGGGCCGCAAGCCTGGATCGCGAACTGCGAGCGGCAACGAACCTGTCTCGCCTGGACTAGATGCCGACTTCTCATCGTTATCGCTTGCGTCACCAGATGGAATGACGGAACATCATCTTGGCGAGGGCTTCGTTGAGTCGCCGCTCGATGAAACGGCATCGATGGCATGGGAGGACCCCGAGCCCATGATGCTTCCGCCCACCGTCAGCACCTACAAGAACAACCCCGTCTACGTTCCACCACCACCTGATATGACTGTTCTCCGCCGCGAACTTCGCGAGTCGCTAGCCGAGTCGATGAAGCATCTACACGAGCTAGAGAAGGGCTTCTCCGATGTTCAGCCAGACGGAAAGACGGCGAAGAACGGCGGCGAAGAGGCTTCGGGCTGGCACGAGGTTCAAGGTCTGAACTTGTTGGATGTTACCACCCTAGCGATCCGCGCCGCAAAGAACTACTACACTGCACACGAAGAACCACAACGACTGTACGCCATCAAGTCGGAACGAACGATCCGAAAGGAGCTATACGATACACTAGAGGTCCTGAAGCGACTCGCCATTCGCAACTTTGGAAACGGTGTGCAGCCCTACGAAGTCACTCAGCTCAAGCAGTGGGTTGACGACATCGGCGCACTGCTGGATACCGAAGAGGAGAAGGAGCGCTTGGAGCACGCAGAGAGAGAAAGCTGGTCGTGGCGCGAGGGTGACTGGACAGGCAAAGAACGCGAGAGGGAGCTCCTCTTCCTCAAGTCGTTTGACAGCAATCCAGACGCGCTTCCTGAGTGGACCAGCGCTGCCGACAGCGAACTCCCGACGCCCTTCCTTGCTGCAGTACAAAACGGACTGCGACTAGTACATCTCCACAACACACTCGTCAGAAGGTCAAAACGACACTTTGAAGAGATCAAGACGTACCACACCGACACGGCAAAGCCATATCGCTGTGCCGACAACCTACGATACTGGGTCAAAGCCGCTGAGCTGCGCTGGGACATCAAACTCGACGTTGATGTCATGGGCGTGGTTCACGGCGAAGACGCGGAAGCGTGGAAGAAGTTCGACGCGGCCATCCTGCAGTGGTGCCAGGGCGTACGTGAGGAAATCACGTCGGAATGGCAAAAGCAGAAGAACCAAACGAGAACCCCTACACTACAGATCGACCCGAACTACGAGGCGCTGTGAAGTGGCCATTATGGCAAATTATTCATGGATCTCAGCCTTTTTTTTTCTTCATTCGTTTCATGTCCATGTTTCCCACTTAACACCATTATCTAATTTGCACGAAGATCATGTCCCCCGAATCTCAACTCCAAACCATAGAATTTTCTCAAAGAGTATTCCCTGGTTGGAAGCAGGGCTCTTTTACCATTCCGCTCAGAGTGCGCCGATGGGTGGCGGCTTGCGATAGATACCCCTTTTGCATGTGCGACTTGCAGTCCTATAGTGTTGCAGATAGTCAAGTCGAGAATGTAAATAATGTCTACATGTATTACAAGGTCGTCAGAGCAAAGCCCAATTCACATGCTGACAAGTCGAATTATGCCGAGGCGAGGGCAATGTGAAGAGATGTCACAAGGCATGCATAGTGTGGATGGTGAACGTGTATAACACAATGTCACAAACGATAAGATCGACCAAGCGTGAGCTGAAAGGGTGGCACAGACGGTGGCGTCGCATCTTGAGTGCCAATGAGTGGGAATGAGAGCACTGATAGCAGGGGGGAGCTGGCGGAAATTGGGCACCGCGGCACCCCGTGAGACACAAGCGGGACGTTTTGTGAACGGGTGTCTGTAGAGCTGTGGGAACGTCTCATCAAAGTCGACTCAAAGGACACATGCCAATCGTACATGCTCAAAGAAACCTTTTCCTTGTTGTTGCGCCACGCCGTTGTCCTTGTAAACAGAAGCAACGCGTGAACCGACTTAGGCTAACGCGATTCCGGCGCCAGCCCAAAGAACGTCGATTCATCTCCCCGATTGACGTCTGATCCGTGCATGCAGCGTATCCAGTCTTGCGCAGCCTCCTCTTTTGTCTGAACGCGACCTGGAGGCTTCCTCGAGGTCCACACAGACATGCTCAATGAGCGACACGGCCGCGCCGCCTTCACCTCTCGCCAGCAGCCCCGCCGCGACTGCCGTTGACTTGCCAGCGAAGACACCGCCGAACCCGCCGCCGACGACCACGACCACGACATCGCCATCGTCATCCTCGCCCAAGCCGCTCCGGCACACGCCTGCACACATCGAGAGCACTACCAAACTCGCGAGAAATGTCTCCCCGGGCCTGCTCGCACGCATGAAATTTCTCAACCAGATCAACGACAACAACAACAAGAGCGCCGTCGACGTCGGCCGCATCGAGGAAGACCGCCTGCGCCGCCTCGACGAGTTCCGCAAAGCCCGCAGTCTCGACATCGAGCGCCGCGGTACTGCGTGGAGTGGACGGGCTGGTCAGCCGGGTCCAGGAGAGACGCCGCTCGTGCCCCAGTCGACGGGCGAGAGTGTGCCTACGCTGGTCATGGAGCCCGACTTTGACAGCGACCACAGCAGCGTCGTCAGCACCAGCGACAAAGTCCTCCCGTCCGAGTCAGAGGCCGAGATAGAGCTCGACCTGCAAAAGTACCGCCTACCCGACGTTACCAAGTCGGAAAAAGCACTCAGCGGCACCATCACTACTGCTGAGCCCGAACCCGCACCCGCACCCGCATCCGCACCTGCACCCACCCCACCCACTGCAGCACCTACCGCACCACCCACCGAACCAGAGCCCACCATCGCACCTGCCAACCCAGCGCCCATGGCCCCACCCACCCAAATAGAGCCCGCCGCACCTACTCCCCCACCCAAAGACACACCACCCCTACCCTCACCTTCAGTCCCCGACGACGAGCCATCCGTCCTGGACGACAATAATGGCATCGACATCGAGTCCTATTTCCAGAAGCGCCACTACCCCCGCGCTGGCTCCATCTACACCCTCTCCAAGGCCAGCTTCACCAACCAGATCCAGCAGTTGACTTCGATGAAACTACCGCCCACGACCATTGCCTCCGAAATCACCGCCCTTCCTACCTCCACCCAAGCCGGACGCGCGTTACACAAGGCAGCCAACGACATCCGCCTATGGATCTCCAAGACAAAAGAGGTCCTCAGTGGCCTCGATGCCGACGATGACGTAGAGTGGGCTGCAGCTGCCGGAAGAGAAGGACTGGAGGAGGTGGATGCCGCAATTGGCAAGTTCGAGGGGCTCGTCAATGTCTACATCAGCGCCATCGAAGATCTGCAGTCGCGCTCCGACATTGCGCTCCTACCCACCAAAGACCAGACGACGCTTGTGAGTCAGATGGAAGACATTGTAATGAACTGGGGTCAGATCAAGCAGACGCTCAGGGGCATCAAGAACCAGGTCGAAGTTGCCATGGAGTGGGAGGAGCTGTGGAATAACGTCCTGGGCGAAATCGGCGCCGAGGTCGAAAACCTCAGTCGTCTGGTCTTTGAGATGGAGGAGCGCAGACACCGCGTCATCTCCGACTCAGTCGCCGAAGCCCCAGAGAAGTTTGACATCTCCGAGCTCGAAACTATTGTCGAGGAGTTGCCCCGGAAGCAAGCTATACTGAACAGCAAGCGGCTTAGCATGCCGCCTACGCTCTCCGTTGTTTCGCCGACCTCACCAATCCCGCAAATCGAACAGGAAAACTCCCGACTACTAGCCCTCTTCGCAAAGCTGCAGCCGCTGCGTGCTTCGCTCGACTTCCTTCCTATGCGACTCAACGCCTTCCAGATGCGCGCAAGCACCATCTTCCCTTCCGCATGCGACGAACTGTTACGGAGGAAGGAACAGCTAGAAGCGCAAGAGAAGAAGCTCGAAGCCGAAGCAGATGCGCTGAGAGAAGAGTTGGGCGAGGACAAGTGGGTGCACAGCTTCCGTCAAGCTGGTAGCAAGGCCGTTGCCATGTACGACTCGTGCATGAAGAGCATCCAAAGACTGCAGCAGGCCATCGACGACAGCGACGACGAGAAGCTGGCTACGCGGATTGCCACCTACAAAGACAAGCGAGATCACTACCCTCCGTCTATGAGGCGAGTGCTGGAGCTGATTGACATCGAGATGAAACATAGGTCCACAGTCAACGGCGAGATCCTGCGTATACAACAAGATGTCCGCTCAAAGGTGGAGGACCTGGAAGAAGTGACTGGAAATATGGACACCATATTGAACGACTTTACCGCATCGCGCAAGCTTCGTGACTCAGTCTCCACTGTGCTGACAGAAGCCTCACTCCCACACTCGAACCTTGACACACCAGGGACTTCCCCTGCTTCAAGTGTCGTCATGAGCCGTAAGAACAGTGGACATGGACCTGCTGTTACGCCTGCAGGCAAGAAGCCTCGTCAGTCCAGTGTTGCGAACTCGAAATTGTCGGCACCTCCCAATCGGCGATACTCGAGCATACCCCAAAGCGAAAGTGTTGTTTCTCGCAAATCTACGCCCTCGGCACGCTTGGACTTTACGCCCTCTCGTGCCATGTCCGGCACCGCGGCTAGTCAGGCACGCACGAAGACTCCCACCGATAGACCTGGGCCCAAGCCTCGCTGGAACTCAGATACGCATATGCGTGATACCGTCGTTGGACACAACTTCAAGCCGTTGACTCTGACTACGCCCTCACCTTTCCGGAAAGATGCAGAGTCACCCGATGGGTCGCGAAGGGGCTCGGCAAGCCGTTCGTCCATACCCCTGAGGAGCCCATTGAGTCGCTCGTCAGCTCTTTCGCCGCCCGCAACTAGTCGATCTGCGTCTACCACTCCAGCACAGCAGCGCCCCGCCCGATCCTTGGCGAGCCCAATGAATTCTCCAGCTACCCCCGCAAAGGGCAAGTTGCCGATACGAGCTACGCCTGTTTCTTCACCTCAGGTGAAATCTAGCACGCCCGCGTCTAGCCGCCGTATCTCAACAGTAGCTGAAGATAGTAAGAGTCCAGCCAAGGAAGAAAGCCCTGCGGCCCGTCGCGCATCGCGCCCTCCAAGTGTTACAGCCAGCCGTCGCAGCAGCCTGTTGCCTATGCCTAAGCAGCGCACCACTTCCGCTTCCAACATCACCGAGTCGACTCCCCCTAGACGCACCAGCAGCAGGCTTGATAGTCTAGCTGAGAGCCGTACTTCCAGCCGTGTCAGCGGTCGCCAATCGAGCCAAGGAGACAGACCAGTTTGGAGATAGGCTCTTGCAAAACGGACATTTCTCCTCGACGCGCCGGCACACACCTAAACCACACATTTGTCTCTTTAAGCGAACGATAACATCTCGCATTCAACGTCAGCGACATTTGCGCTAGCTCATTCCCACCAACTTCAATTCGCGCCTGGATCCTGGCCTGGTCCTAACCCGTTCACTAATATGGATTTCTAGTACTCAGCTCTGTTTCTTTCGAGAAAATTTCACTCGATGTACCATCGAATATCCATCTCACCTCTGGATCCTTTTATTGCTTTTTTTGTCGTTATCTGGCGTTTTAGCGGTTGGGAGAAAGTATCCTATACCCCGGAGTTTACATATGTTTGGGCCTCTGAGAAGCATTCAGTTTCACATATCTGAGCGAGCGTATGGCGAATGGAGTGCGAGTAAGCGTTGGCATTGTGTGTTAGGCGCTTGCAGCATGGGGGATCTTGCGGGCCTTGTGCACCAAGGCGTGCTTTTGGTAGATATGGAGTAGAATAGTAGGCATAGGTGGATTGAGGACACGGGAGACGGGGATGGAGGATGGAAGGGTGGAGCAGACTAATTCTATGTACGAGTGAGCACGTTAGATAGCAGTTGTGCGAGATATAGAATTGATACCATAGTAAATCGACGTCTTCCGTAGTGATTACAACGTCTCCATGTCTTACCGTTAGGATAGGAATGTGAGGGGGAGAGAAGAGCTTTATGTATACATGTAGTGAGATCTTGTCGCAGCGAATGGTGATAGTTACTGTTGGCATCCGGGCATGTCTCGTCTGAACAGCGACGTTGAATAATCATGGTGTGAGTTGTAAAGGACGGTAACGCAAGCTCTAACGTGTCCGAAGCCTTTGTTCGGAGATGGTTGTCGTGATGTGTAAAGTCTTTCGTGCAGTGTCTCGCGGCAAGTCGAATTACCACTCGCGTCTCGGGTTTCGTCTGCCCATAATAATGTTGCAGTTAGCGACAAGCAAAAGGCGCAAAAGCGGCCACGTGAAAAGTGAGTAGTCCATTACAGTGACGAACCCACCGCCACGTCGTAAGCAGCTGTAAAACAGCCCATGGAGTCCGAAACCATGGGATGAACTACAATCCATTGTCCAGAACAACAACACAACCCGTGCGACGAGAGATACCTTGAGTTAGTCACAGACTCATCACCAACGTAAGCACGATGCCATTAACGCCTGGCTGACCACTCGCTCCGCCATCCAGCACTTGCGGACAAATCTGGAATCCCACCTTTTCGTAAAAAGCTCTTGCACTTGTATTCGCCCGCACCATATCAAGATGCACTCCCTTCGCACCCAAGCTCTTCACGGTACCCAAGAAGCGCTCCATAAGCACCGTTCCCCACCCCTTCCTCTGATACTCCGGCAAAAT
>JAESFQ010000591.1_pt1 | contig 13289 bp, 18 predicted proteins | sample 9269431 | NCBI WGS metagenome assembly JAESFQ01 (sample SAMN14502588, study PRJNA617103) | algae metagenome | isolation source: Plectolyngbya sp. WJT66-NPBG17 and co-occurring heterotrophs from well... | place: USA: Mojave Desert, Joshua Tree National Park, California | collected 2006-08-06
CTTCATCACTGAATGTTATGTGATTGAAGGAACGGTCCCGACGGACTGTACCATCTCATACACAACCGGAAGATTTACAGGCTCCATCCGCAACCCCTTGAACCGCCAATCATGATTACTGAAAGCAAGGTTGCGAGCTGAGATTGCGGGGTAGGAGACCCAAAAGATGAGCAACCCTGCAACCCCAAGGCGTCTCATGTAAACGTTCATCTATCTACCCTGTTAGTATGACCCAAGGGACCGGAAACATAGCAAGGCAGTGCCAGGTAACGAGAAGGGAATGCAACCATCCAAGGAGTTGAAGACATACCCGAGAAGAGTCTTCAGCCGCACAACCCCAATGATAGTTTTCCACAAGAAGACAATCCTTCGCCAGTGACCTAGATGCTCAATGGGATTTACCCAGGCGTAAAGAGAAGCCACTCGGAAGAAACTAGTTCTCGCCTCCCACTCAACTGGTTCCATGTCAGTGGACTTTACTATAGTACCATACCGTCATTGATAAACCTTCATTTAAGCCTCATATCTCAAGCGCTGATCGCACAGACCCAAGGCGGAAACTAACCTGCGCAGTCTACGGGCCTGCTTCCAAATGAGTCTGTACCTCAGTACTGAGTTGGCGCCCTACTACTAGCGTACTGTCCAATGTCGATATAAGAGGCTGTCGATACCCCAAGGCTTTCAGCATCGACACACCTGAGTACTCAGACTACCACTTCCAGGCTTCAAAATGAAGGGTCTCTTTTCTGCCGTCGTGGCTTCGGCCATCACGGGTGCTTTTGCGCTTCCTTCTCCTATTGAGAACGGCCCCATCACAGCTCGCCAAGCCGCAGCATGTGCCACTCCCGTTACTCTGTCTGGAAACCCTTTCGCGTCTCGTTCCGTCTACGCCAACAAGTTCTACTCCTCCGAGGTCGTGGCTGCGGCTGCTCAGATGACCGACTCTGCTATGGCGGCTGCCGCTCTCAAGGTCGCCAATATTGGAACTTTCCTCTGGATGTGAGTCGACCTTCTCTTACTTCTCATAAGTCTCAACTAATAGATGTGTAGTGACACCCGCGCAAAGATCGAGGTCGTCGAGGATGGTATCAAAGACGTCCCTTGCAACCAAATTGCCGCACTCGTCATCTACGATCTGCCCGGTCGTGATTGTGCAGCCAAGGCCTCCAACGGCGAGCTTGCTGTTGGTGAGATTAACGTCTACAAGACCGAGTACATTGACCGTAAGCCTTCTGTCGCCATTCAGAATGACCTGGTCTAACTGTACAACAGCTATCGTTGCTATCTTCAAGAAGTACCCCAATACCGCCATCGCTCTGGTCATCGAGCCCGATTCCCTGCCCAACTTGGTCACCAACGCCAACCTCCAGACCTGCAAAGACTCCGCCTCTGGCTACCGCGAGGGTGTTGCATATGCTCTGAAGCAGCTCAATCTGCCCAACATTGCCATGTACATCGACGCCGGTCACGGAGGCTGGCTCGGCTGGAACGACAACCTCAGTAAGCTCTCTCCCATCATCTCTCGAATCCCCCACTCTTCACTAACAAGTCTTGCACAGAGCCCGGAGCCAAGGAACTAGCCACCGTGTACAAGAACGCAGGCAGCCCCAAGTCGGTGCGCGGCGTCGCCACCAACGTCGCCGGCTGGAACTCGTGGGACCTGTCCCCAGGCGAATTCTCAAAGGCCACAGACGCCCAATGGAACAAGGCGCAAAACGAGAAGCAATACGTCGAGCTCTTCTCGCCCGAACTCAAGTCCGCAGGTATGCCCGGCCAAGCCATTGTCGACACAGGCCGCAACGGTGTTACCGGTCTGCGCAAGGAGTGGGGCAACTGGTGCAACGTCAACGGCGCTGGATTCGGTCGCCGTCCTACAGGCAGCACGGGCAACAGCCTCGTTGATGCCTTTGTGTGGGTTAAGCCTGGTGGCGAGAGCGATGGTACGAGCGACAGCTCTGCCACGAGGTACGATTCTTTCTGCGGCAAGGACGATAGCTTCAAGCCGGCTCCCGAGGCTGGTCAGTGGAACCAGGCGTACTTTGAGATGCTGGTCAAGAACGCTAAGCCTCCTCTATAAAGCAATGGCTAGCTACAGAGGGTATCGGGAGGATGAAAAAGGTAGTTGGTGGAGGCGGACATAGTGTCCACCGGTGATGGTGTGAGCTTGTATATAGATTGCTTGGTCAGTGGGAAGGAAACTCATCAAGTAGAAGCCGCGGGTTGAAAACTTCGCTTCTATTGTGTATACATCAGCGCAGTGCCGAGCAACGAAATAGAACTGTCATTTGTTCAACAACCTACAATTGTCTCTCCTTATGTTTAAGGATGAAATGATGGAAGATACGATCACATCGGCGTTTTGAAAGCAGCCAGAGTAGCCCAACTTATATCATTCAACCACTCTAACCACGCCGGTCTTTGGCTAGTAAGATGAAAGTTTACCTAAAGGAGTGCGCCTAGTGGATTTCCCTCCTTACAAACCCTTATGTACGTCCCAAAACTCCGCGTGCGCATTCACAAAGAAAGGTATGCTCGCTCGCTCGCTCAGACCCCCAGAAAACGCCTCGGCTTCGCCTTGTAATGCATCGCAATCCAAACAGTACCATGTAACGCAAAATTCAAGCCGCGAGGCTTCTCGTATAGTATAGCGCACGTCGGTTCATTGAAATCATTCATCTACAATCCTCTCTTCATCTTCATCGTCTTGTGAACTTGATGTCCGTTCAGTGGAAGAATTCTGTCGGCTGAAAGAACGCTCCAGATCCTATCTTAGGCGTGAGATTGACTGCTCGTCGGAGTCCCTCTAAGACATCCGCCTCCTCCTAAAAGGCTCCTCCTCTTCTTCTTCTTCTTTTTCTTCGTTTACTTGCAGTGTCAACCATGCAGCGATTAAAGCGCAAATACCACCAAAGCGTAGCACCCAAGCCACACTCGTGTCGCCTGCTGTGCCTCTGGGCTTTTGGAGAAGTTTGAACATGACAGCACTGACGAGCGTCGCAATAACTTGCGGCGCTGCGATGGCAACATTGTGGATTCCCAGCACGACACCGGCAGAGTCAGCGCCTGAACCATCATCCTCCCCCTCGGCGATGAGCTGTGACTCACGGTCACGAGGCTTGATGATGCCGCGGCGGATGGCGTCTCTCTTGGAGATCTCAGAGGAGATGATGGCGAACGGGGCCCAGTTGGTTACGCACCAAGGGATACCAATAGCACCGACAAGAACAGTTGCTCCCCACGTACTATGAACGAAGAAGGTAAGGACCATGAGCACGGCGAAGAGAATGTGCGAGATAAACCAGGATCGACGAAGAGTGAGCGACTTGATTTGCAGCATTTCCATCGACTTGGAAATTTTCTCCATAGTTGTGTTCGGGTTTCCCTTGGGCGCGGGGCCCAGAGCAAAGTAGCCCGAGCCACCCATGGAGTGTGGGGTTGTCGGTGTCATGGGTGTTGCGGGTGTTACTGGACGGTCGGGTTCCGGGGCTTGGAAGGTTGGAGGAATGACGAACGGCAAGAAGACAGAGGAGAAGAAGGTGGTGATGGCGAAAATCAGAAGAGCTCTGGTGCCAATCCTCGTGCCATTCTCCAGGATCTCGTCGATCTTGCCATCCGGCAAGTTGGGGTTCTCCTCAAAGTAGGGATCTGCATATATCTCACCAACATAGGTGGTGATGTAGAAGAGAAATGGGAACCATCCAATCCAAGCAAAGAATTGCACGGCGCACACCTTTTTGATTTGAGGCGGGAGTTTCTTGACTGAGCGCGCGAGACCCTTGAAAAATTCGATGACACCGTCCTTCTGCTCGGCTGGGGCGGTGTCAAATTGGGGGTCGCGTTCCGAGCAGGTCGAGCAACTGATGCCGACGGTAAGAGCCATGACAAACGAGGCGATGGCGCAGAGGACCTTGAACTGTGTGCCACCAAGCCATGGGAGGTAGTCTGGTAGATTGATGTAACCTGCAAGGTAACCCAGAATGTTACCAATACCAGCGGAACGCATCAGCCATGCATTGGCAGACTCTTGTTGATGGGTTGGCGCCACGTCGACGATGTATGCTCGCACACCGGCTTGGATGACGTTGATAGCGAAATCCAGCACGTATACGAACAAGACAGCGAAGAGCATAACACAGGTCTTGACGCCGGTTGACTCTGGGTCAGCGCCAAAGATGCCGAGGAAACCTCCGATGATTTCCTTTGCCCAAGCGAGCACCATAAGAGATACGATGGTTGCAGCAGCACCGCCAATAATGAAGGGTCTCCGCTTTCCCCAGCGCAGGCGGCAGTTGTCACTCTTCAGACCGACATAGGGTTGGACGAGTACTCCGGAGAGAGGGCCGGCAATCCAGACGAGAGCAAGCATTGACTTGCTCAAGCCGAGCGAAAGTAGGTACGGCTGCGTACAGTTAGCTTAGTTCGCGGTTGAAGTAGGCTGCAGTGGCTCGACGGGACATGCACGCATGGCGCACCCAACCGTAGTGACGGTGCGCCCAAAGGTGCTCAGGGTCGGATCTGCATGCAGGGTCCATATCGTCCTCATAAGGGTTTGCTCCGGGAAAAAGCACTTACAGATCCGTTGGAAGTCTCTACGGACCATCCTATTTGCAAGCCGAGGCCGCCAAAGGTGAGCAAGAACAAGAACCAACTGCTCTTTGTCTCCTCGACCTGGTTTTCTCCCAACCAGTCATCGTCGTCGTCGGGCGACATGACCTCCTTAAGGAGCGGGTCGACTTCGGAGGACATTCTTTGGGGGTTAACGGTAGGTGAGTTCTCGTGGATGATTTCTACGTGGGTGTGGCCTTCAGTGTCTGGCCGTCCGCCCATGAGCGAGTCGCGGCCAAAGGAAACGAGTTTCGGGCGCGGGCGCGGGCGGGCGGAAGTGTCGAGTCTAGGAGGAGGAGAGGAAAGAGGTGAAGACGAGGGCGAGGGCCCGCCGTCGGGCCGTGAGGACGACATGATGGCACAGGTGGCAGTCGCTGTGGGGAGAGTGCTGGCTATGGCGTGTGTTGGGCGACGTGGTCAGCCCTGGTGGCTTGCGGCTCGCTGTAAGGGCCGGCGAGATTGTGATTGGCAGGAGCGAGGGTGGGTGAGCGCGAGGTTCAACGGTGGAGAGATGTGGTGAGAGGCAGGGCTATCAACAAAAAGTCAAGTGGCGCGGCGGGACTTAATCCATAGTATGCGTGTCTACCGGAAAAGAGCCGCTAGTGGGACGGCGGGTGCTTGGGTGGCGATCGATCTCGAATCTCGACCAAAGTTCACAATGCGGTGCTGCTCAAAGGGAGGATCGAGGGGCGAGGAGGAGCAGATAGGTATAACAACGGGCAGGCAGGCCGTCACAGTGTGCTAAGAGGCGGTGTAGGTCATGTGTGTGTGCCAGCCGTCTTCGGTAGGCTTGGTGAAGGGTCTAGCAGGTCTTGCAGGTGATTCTGGGTAGATGTCATGCAGCCGTCCTGGCCAGTGTGCGTGCGATGACGTCGCCGCATCAGCGGTTCCACATCCCTGTCCGTGGCGCTAGGCCGCAAGCTGATTGGTGCTCGCTGGAACGCCAGCCGAGACATGGAGAACACCTGGACGCTGTGCATAGGCAGCGACGCGTCCATCAGGAGCGACAACACGCTGATATATCGCCAGCCTTGCATCGCCTCGCTGTTTCACCGTGCCAGACTCTTGCCCGAATCTTACTCAGCGCGCGCGGCCGTCACCGGAGAAGCCCCAAGCCGCTCCGGCCTCAAACTCCTTGCGCAACGTTGCCCTAGGTTTCGTCTCGTCCAGGCAGCCCAGCCAGCGTCCGACGCCGAACAGCCACCTGTAACCTTCACCTACCCTCATACCCCCGCGCATATCTCCTGCGACACCGCACACGATTGCGCTGTTGATGACAGCCCGACTTTGAGTCCAGCATGGCGTCGATAATGGGGTGGTGGGCAGTCGGCCAGCTACTCAGTATGCGCCTTCGAATCTTCTAGAAATGCTCGGTATACATACTGACTGTTGACTGCAGAGCGAGATGCATCCGACGCAGACCCGGACGGTCAGTTCTCCGCTCCACCATACACTTCGCCATCCCATCTCTAATGCGCCCCAACAGACGAACCAGAGGCGGGCCAGAAGGAGATATTCACATCATGGGCCCTGTCCATCCTGATTATGCTCCTTATAATAGCGCTCTTCACGAGCTACATACTACACACACGGAAGATCCAGGCGGTCCATGAGACGGTCCTCTCGATTTTTGCTGGTACGTCGTTCCCACACACCCTTTACACCTTTCCGCAAGCTTGGCATCCGTTGAGACAAGCTCGGCGTAGCGTGCATGGTCAAGGCTACAAAATCCGATCACTTGCAGCCTGAAGCCCATCACACGACTAACTGTGGGGTAATCTGCACATATCCACCTGCGATGTCGCTAGTCCATCTCGTAAGCCCTTCGCGCTATGATCCTCGCTAACGCGCTTCAGGAATGGTCGTTGGCCTGTTGTTGCGCCTGACAGCAGTCGCTTCGGTGCGAGATGTCGTCAGTTTTGACTACCAGATGTTCTTCAACTTATTACTGCCTCCCATTATCCTCTCGGCTGGCTATGAACTGCATCAAGGCAATTTCTTCCGACACATTGGAACTATTCTCACCTTCGCCTTCGCCGGTTCTTTCATATCCGCCGTAGTGCTTGGCCTGATCCTGTTCCTCTGGACTAGGATACCTCTCGATGGCTTTAAGATCAACTTTGTTGAGGCCATGTCCGTTGGCGCCACGCTCTCAGCCACCGACCCAGTGACCATTCTTGCCATTTTCGACACTTACAAAGTAGAACCCAAACTATACACAATCATCTTCGGCGAGTCTATTCTCAATGACGCCATCGCCATCGTTGTCTTCGAGACGGCTCAAAAGTACAAGGACGGTGCTGAGTCACTAGGCTTCGTTAGCCTTTTTGAAGCCCTGGGCATCTTCCTCGGCGTCTTCTTTGGAAGTCTGTTTATCGGTGTCATGGTGGGCATTGGCGTGTCTTTGATGCTCAAGTTCACCTATGTTAGGCGCTTCCCCAAGACCGAGAGTTGTCTTATCATCCTTACCGCATACTTGACCTACTTCCTATCCAATGCCATTCATATGTCTGGTGAGTCTCGCCACCCTTCTTGTACGGTCATCTGCTAATCCGCTTACAGGCATCGTTTCTTTGCTGTTCTGTGGTATCTGCATGAAACATTACGCCTACCACAACATGTCAAGACGCACCCAGTTAACCACCAAATTTGTCTTCCAGGTTACATCGCAAATTTCGGAGAACTTCATCTTCATTTATCTAGGATTGTCCCTCTTCACCGATGACAAGCTGGACTACAAGCCGCTTTTCATCTTGATCACCGTATTTGGCATTTGCGCCGCTCGCTGGTGTGCAGTGTTTCCACTTGCGAGGCTCATCAACTCTGTTACAAGATATCGCCAGCGCCGCCGTGGTGACGAGATTGCAGAAGAGATTCCTTACCCCCACCAGGTCATGATCTACTGGGCAGGTCTGCGCGGTGCTGTAGGTGTTGCACTTGCCGCAGGTCTCACAGGTAACAACGGCGACACCTTGCGAGCCACAGTTCTCGTTGTAGTCGTCCTGACTGTCATCATCTTTGGAGGCACCACTGCGCGCATGCTGGAGATTCTGGGTATCCGTACGGGCGTAGTCGAAGAGATTGACAGTGACGATGAGTTTGATATCGAGGTCGTTAATGGCGGCACCTACACACGCAAACAGGGTCAGGCTTATGGAAATACTCCTCGCCTTAACCAAAATGGCTTCTCACTCAATAACGTCAACGGACCAGACGCTACCTACTCGAGTGGATCGGCTAGTCGAAGTAGCCCACCCACACGACCCAACGGCGCTACGCGACGCAATTCGAGCCATCCACGTGCCAAAGACGGTGCAGACCAAAGCCTTCTCAGTCCCGCAGATAGTGGCTCCGCTGACGAGGACGACATCGATCTTGATCTCCCACCTAGCGCACGCCGCTCGCCCAATCGCGGCCCATCGCCATTGATGGGAGACGCATCCCCATACCCGACATCAGGTATAAGACCCGTCGGCTCTGCGGCGGAGGGCTCAAGTAGGGTCGCAACTGCCACAGTTGCGGTGAAGCAGCTATTCAATGAGATTAGCCACGATCCTGCAAACGCCTTTAGGCAGATTGATGATGGCTTCCTCAAGCCACATTTGTTACTAGACCAGGGCAAAGGTCCAGGGCCGGGTAACGTTTGATTGTACGAGTAGACGGGTGGGAAGGGAAGCATTCGTGGCGTTTGAGTCATCTTTGGGAGTTGGTAGTTAGCGACTTTGATCGCCCGGCACATGGCGCAGCATGACTTGAGTCATGCTGAGACATGGCCACCGCTACTTTGGTTGCTAGAACGATATCATTATAGGTAGACTGGAGAATTAATCCAATCCCATGGCATCTTCGATTTCAAGACAAGAAATGTGGGCATGTGAATGTCAGATTACGCATGACGATAATGGGTGTATGAATAGCAGGTTCGGATTAGAAAACCCAACTGTAATCACTATAGTAAAGGAAAATTGGGAATCAAAATAATACCTCATAGCAACCCTAGTTTCACCAAACTCAACACGAGAGACAACAAGAAAAGCAATACAATTGTCCCCATTTCCTTTGTCCGTTTTCCACACCACCCACTCGACTCCCTCAAAGGTTAGCAAGAAACTCTGTCCGTGGCGAGGGAGCACTATCGCTGACATTGGTACCGTGACTGGCCTAAGGTCCGGGATACCTGTCAAACCTGTTGTACATATCAGCATGTGTACTTGGGGACGTGATCATGTGCGTGGTTTGAAGACTTACCTCCAGATACGTGCGCGCATGTCGCCACTGCCGGTAGCGAAGACTCCTCCTGTGGGGCTTGGCGCGACGGAGATGACTGGAGAGACGTGGTTAGTAATCTGCGCAAGACACCCAAAGGATTCCAAACATACCAGAGTTTTTGTGCCCTTGCAACATGAGCTGCGCAACACCAGTGTGGGGATCCCAGAACTGAACACCACGGTCCTTGGAACCACTCAGTACCCAATCGCCATGCGGCGTAAGGGCAACGCTGAGCACAAAGTCCTTGTGACCTTCAAAGGTGCGGATGCACTTGCCGCTTGGTTGGTGCCCACCTGGGACGAAGCGGTTGTTGGTTGACAACTCCCACATTTTGATGGTCTTGTCGAGACTGCCACTGACGAGCCTGTTGCCAGAAGGAGCAAAAGCCACACTGTAGACACTATCCTTATGACCATGCTCGCCTTCCAAGCGTACGACAAGCTGGCCTGTCTGAATATCCCAGACGCGGACACTCTTGTCGAGAGATCCGGCAGCAACATACAGGTTGTCCGGAGAAATGGCCACAGTGGTGACACCGTCCTCAATAGAGAAGTTAGAGACTTGCATGTTGGACTCGAGATCCCACAAGCGGACACTCCTATCGCCGCTACCAGATGCAATGATCTTGCCGTTCCTGGCAAAGTCGAGCGAGTAAATGTCCTGCTCGTGTCCGGTGAACTGATGCTTAATGGTGCGGCTAGCAATATCCCAGACCTGCCTCGACGTTAGCAATGTTGGTATTAGCGTATCAAGATAAGACTCACCCTGATGACCTTGTCCTCGGCACCGGTCGCAAGATATTGTCCGTTGGGACTGAAGCAAACGCTTCTGATGTACAAATCTCCATCCTCTGGTAGGCTTCCATCCTGAAGATGCGCCACGGGGTTTCCAGTCTCGACATCGAAAATTTGGGCTGAACGATTGCAACCTGTCGCAACCCACCTACCATCCAAGCTGAAACGTACACAGCAAACCACACTTTGATGTGGCAGGTTGTGGATCAAATCAACATCAAGCACACGCCTTGAACGCGGGTTGAACACGGCAAACCAATCGCTGCCCTCTTTCTTTAGGTTTTCTGGCAACTGCTCAATGTCCAGATCAGCCAGGACGTTACTCTGACTAAGAGGCATGTGGCTGGGCGCCATCAAAGCACTCGGCTGCTGATGGTGGGGAGGAGGAGTCGGTCGCGGGACTTGGGGCGATCCGGGATACGGAGCAGGGTTGTTCTGCTGAGGAGTAGCGGGATTGGGTGGGCCGTTGGGAGGACCGCGGGCGGCTGCAGGACCTGGACGCTTAGCACCAGGCGAGGCTGTGGGCTGTGGAGGCTGACCATAACCTGCGATGTGTTAGCCCAGACGATGTTGAGAATAAGAAGTGCTTAATGCTTACCATTTACAGCTGGGCCCTGCTGGTAACCACCAAAGTGCTGTGGTGGACCTGGAGCAGGGTTTAGCCCTGGTGGGCCTTGAGGTCCTCCCAGTTGTGGTGGCATACCATGGCCCTGCGGCGGCTCCTGTGGAGGAGGCGCCAGTCCCGGGCCACCCTGAGCAGCACTACCTGCCATTATGCCGCCGAACAAGTTGCTAGGTCCGTGACCGATCTGGGGCGGCTGAGGCTGCGATGGGCCGTGGTGCTGCGAGTTCTGGCTGGGGCCGCCGCGGGCTTCAAGTTCGCGCTCCAGCTGGGCAATTCGCTCCTCATATCTGCGATCAAGGTCAGCGTCCGCAGTGTAGCATGCCAGAAGCTTGCAGTAGTCTTTCGTGGGCGATGGATATGGACGCGCTTACTTTGCTTTTATCTGGTTGTGAGATTGCTCAAGCGAGTAAACCTTGCCGCGGATCAATTCAATCTCTTGAATATGACGGGTAACTGGGAGGAGTAGTCAGTAACTGCGAGCTCGATAGCGACAAAAGGCAATCGAAGGCATGCGCACAGAGTTTGCTCCACAGATGCTTCCATTTCGAAATGCGACGGCTTCAATGCGTGGCTGAGTAGTATGGGAAACACTCACTTTGGCCTTCAGCATCGACACTACGCTGGGATTCCGCCTCGAACTCGGTCTTGATGCTGTCGAGCAGCTCGTTGAGGCGCTGGGCTGGGCCAGCTTGCGGGCCTCCCATGACACGGGGAGGGTAGTGGTTCATGCTAGCGGTTGGGTTGCGCTTTTGCGGGAGGGTGCGAAGATGGGTGGTGTTATGTTTCGCGTCGTGCGCTATTCAGTCGCGAACAACAGGGCGTGGTGGGCGAGGATGTCGTGTGGATGCCTGGCGGTCGCAAGGCTGTTGTCGCGCAGCTGGCACGAGCTATCTGAACTGGTACACAAGGACGGGGCCGGCCCTCTGGTGGGCGCGACGGGTATCGGATGGATGTAGGGTGGATGAGGTTGGATAGGGATGCAGAGGGGTGAAGTTGGTGTGGTGGCCGTGAGATCGCTGAGGTTTGAGCGCAAGATGTGGTGGGTCTTGGTGCTGTGGTTGGTGCTTTTGCTTGGCTTGCACGGAGGAAGAAGCGTTTCACATCCGGCAGGCGGGAAACAACAGCATCTGGAGTCTGCGCCGAACGGCTGTTCAGCTACGACAGTCTTCAACCGGAGTTTCGATACTTGGAGCGCGCAACCACAGTACCCGTCCGCCCCGCACGTGACTTGACTCACTCTAACGATTCGACAACATGTCTCCTCCTTTTCGTGTCAGTCGCTCCGCTCCACCCCATCATGACCTACAGGCCCCTGCTCGCGCTAATGCTGCCGTTCCCGTCGCGCTAGGCTGCATCGAGCCAAGCCGCATGCCACACGTGTCTATCCTGTTTCGGTCACGATTGGGTTTCCCAACTTACCTCAGCAGCAACAGTTGCAGTCCTAGACCATCGTGTTCCACAGTGGCTTGCCACCCCCACGAGGAACTCCCCCTTGTTCATTGATAACGGGAAAAAGAATGCTTGCGGCCTTCTTAGCTTCTGGCTCTAGTAATTACACGACGTGGGGAAAAGTGTTGCAAGCGTATGCAGGCTACTGTATCGTAGTACGAGCATTACAATGTATTCTAGCCGGTTATTTATACACATGATTGCAAGTGTCCCCAAAGATCGAATCTGCATACATGGCTGAGTGTCTTGTGGTGTTCAAGAGTATGCGACATGTTGGAAGTCAGAACTAGTCTGCGCATCCAATGTTGCGTCACTCCGTGTACCCGCAACACCACCTACACCACCTTCACATTGAACAGCGTCGACCCTGAAATCTGGTTCATCGGCAGCGTTAGTTTCACACATAATCACGATGGTTACACGACTACACGACGCATTTGGCCGCTGAATCATATAACCATGGCACGCGGGCCCTCGACCGCCCCGCGCTCCCCGTTGTACCATGTCTGATTCGCCCTAGACAGCCACCGAAAACTCGTTCATGTCAACCGACGCGCTCTTCCAGTGCATCCAGAACAACACGGCAGATCCAGCAGCGTGGTTGTCCTCGCCGTTGTGGATATCTTGTCATCACTATCCGACGAGTCTGTAGCTGCTGCTCTTTCCCATTCGTAGTCCTGTCCTAGTCTCGCGTCAAGGTCCCTAGTGCCCTCGCGTTAGCCATCTAGCAATGCTCACCTCACCCGTGGACCACATTTTGTCCCGCGGCCAGAGCTATCGTTGCGTCACCCCGTTCCCCCGTATCCATCGCTTGGCCTGCTGGTCGCCACGACTAATGTAACCTGTGATCTTTTGTTTTCCAAGTCACCGCTTCAAGGGCCGACGCTACATCCTCTTCAATGCGCGACCTAGCCGCCCTAACGTGCCTCTGGCCTCCAGCCTACTGGTTGCCATCTATTGCCACTTCTTCCCGATGTGATGTCCACGCTGCGCCTAGCATGCCCGCAACCGCCGTGGCTACGTCAATGATCGTGACAAACACAGCCTACTGTTCTGTGAAGTGTCCAAGCCCACCATAAAAACGCTGCACCCGCCCTGTACTTTCATTTTGACACAGAACGTTCTTCGCTATCATCGAAGCCTACTATTATTTGCTAATTGCTATCGGCCAACTAATCGTTACTCTAATCATTGACGTTTCACTCTTCCCAGAATCGCATCCAGTCCTAGTGTTCACCATGTCGGTACAGGGTGACGATACTGCCGAGTGGCCGATGTTCCGACGTCAGCCGACTCTTGAACGCCGTCAGGCCAGCATCACGGCTTTCCAGTCCTCGGACGCACTCCACAAACTCAAAGAACAAAGAGGAACTCCCATGGCCGCTGTCGAGGTCAGTACAGCCGGTTGTGCATCCTGGAGCTATTTACTAACTTGTGGTTGGCGCAGCCTCTTTACGCAGGCCTTGCTGTCGCCCAATCGGACGACGGGGCCTTTCACTATTGCATTGCTTTGCACGATGGAACCTATACTGTCAATTGTGAGAGCA
>JAESFQ010000592.1_pt1 | contig 13286 bp, 15 predicted proteins | sample 9269431 | NCBI WGS metagenome assembly JAESFQ01 (sample SAMN14502588, study PRJNA617103) | algae metagenome | isolation source: Plectolyngbya sp. WJT66-NPBG17 and co-occurring heterotrophs from well... | place: USA: Mojave Desert, Joshua Tree National Park, California | collected 2006-08-06
TTGAACGCGGCATCGAGATTCTCACTCAAATTTTCCATATATGGTCTTACAAAGCAGTCCCAGTCAACGACGGGCCGCCAGGCAAAAGTTGTGTTCAGCCAGGCGTAAGCGTCCTTGAGTCGATCTGCTAACGGTTCCTTGTAGTCACGGCCTTGTTCGGCGGATGACGTGGGGAGGGGTTGGTACTTCTGGATCAAGGTGAATGGATGGAGAGGAGTCGTGCTGTTTGCCTGCCACTCAGGCTGCAGTGGGTATAGGCCGTAGTCCTGTGATGCAGCTATTCGACCCGCATCGTGCAGCTTTACCAACATGGCGGGTAACGTATTGATATGCGTTCTCTCAAGACCGTCTAGCAGTTGGTCATGGTGCTTCGGATCTGCATTTGTACACTTCTTCTGGCTTCGAAGCTTGCTCCAATCGCAGTTGTACGCGCGGATATCTGACCCGCCTCTAGCACCGTAAGGATGGTACTGAAACGCCGGCTTTGCATCGAGCATTTCGAAATCCGGCCGAACACAAGAATCCAAAATGCCTGACATGTTGACTGAAGTCGGAAGATCGAGAGGGTCCTCTTCTGGCGCTGGTAAAAGCCATTTCGAGGACGTAGATAGGATCTTGTTGTGTTCTTCTTGATAGATCTCAAAGCGAGCTTTCCGAGCTGCCTTGGAAGCTGCCGATACTACATCACCGTCTAGCATCTCCCCAGACGTGATCCTAAGGGGATATACTTGAACCCAAGCACCAAGGTCAAGTCCAATCTGATTTATGTTAAGCTTGCTCTCTGCGTGTAGAGCAAGAAGCAGCTCAGACATAAAAGGGACCGAAAGCCGGAGCTCGAGAGCAGTGACACTAGGTGGGGTGAATGTCCTGATGAGGTTGGTGAAGTTGCACACATATTCGTGTCCACTGAGGCCAGACGGTGGAATTTCCTCTCTGTATTTCCCACGGATGGAGATTGTCTGGAGACTTGTACAGATCGGTAGGAACTTTTTGAGGAGGATCAACGGAGCGACAAGCGAGGAATCTCGAAAATCTGGAAGGCCAAGCCATTTCAGTTGAAGCGCTATGTCTTTTGCGGGACATTTCTCGCGCATCCTGTTGAAGAAGAGTGCCCATGTGTCAGTCATCGTTTCTGGCTCGTTTGTATAGGCCTTGTTTGGCTTGACTGTCAGACATGCTATGTCGCTCAAATCCAGGGCTTCGAGCGATGGCAGGTTTTCAAAAATCCTAGTGAAATGTCAGTCAAGTGAATCCAAAGTCAAGTAAATTTGATCGAGCCAGCGCAAAGCTCAAGAGCTTGCTGTTGATTCAACGTAGATGCACCGGGAAAGTCTCACCATGTGATGTCTTCCACATTCATCCAATGCGCCACTGCGATCTTCTTAACCCAATGACTCCTCTTCTTATTGTTCCCAATCAGGCGTCGAAATCGCACCCACGCGTCCCTGGGGGTGGGATACCCGTATTCTTCACCATTGGCCGTGAAGCCTCGTTGACGTTCCCAGAGAAGCTGTTTCTTGTGCTTGGAAGCACTTTCGTCGTCAATATCCAAACCATGCCAATCCCAGTATGCGAATGGTTCGTAATATACAGCTTGTAGGGCTGCATCTGCGTCTAGACCGCCTGCCTTGTTATTGTATAGAGCGACATACAGCATAGCACTGGCTTCTCTGCCTGCGTGGCGACAGATGCACGAGGTGACCTTTTCATCGAAGGGCCATTGTCCTGGAAGCCTACATCTGCCTTCTTTTGGCTTCATCATGAAGTGGTGGTTGTTCCGATGTTCTGCAAAGAACTCGGAGTACTGTGATGCGTCGTGAGAAGCTCCAGCGACATGTGCAAAGCATCAAGAGATGTATGGGTAGCTGTGCCGAACAAACATGACGTTGCCACAACATTAGGTCTTTGTTCCACGGGCCCGCAGTGTTGTTGTTTCGTCGCGCCTTCCGCATGCGGGTTACAAAGACAGTCGCGCTTGTTGTCAGAAGCACATGCACGTTGTCGTCTTTGTTGACTAGCCACACGCTGCAGAATCCAGGGCAAGTACGATGAACGGATCCGGAAGTCGCAACCTGTAGGTGTCCACAGCAACAGCGAAACGGCTCGATTAGTCAGAACGTGTGTTGCATACTTGAAGACAAGCACAGAAACAGTCCCTTAGTTAGTTGCCAGCAAGTGTACAGTGAGGCTCAAGAGAGTAAAAGGTGGTAGTTGTCATAAATTATCCATATCCTACAGGAACCGCCCTTGGGTTAAAGGATCATTTCGAGTCCCCTGCCATAACCGTCGTTTTCTCCGATGCCATACGCGACTCGTGCGCATGCTTGTTGATTGCCGTCTAGTTCTTATTGCTGTCGCCGGCGGAACGTCTGGTACTTGCGGAGCGGCCGACGCATCAGTTCCGCCTTTTCTGCTCAACTTGAGCGACAAAAGTATGAAGACACCGGCGATCAAGATCGCCAATAGTAGCATAATCTTCCTCTTGATGCTTCGCTTCTGGTATCCTGACGCTACTTTCAGCTCCTTGTCCGCTTCTTTGACGTCTCGCGTCATGTTCTCCACGTTGTAGTCTATGCGGTCCAGCATGCTACCTTGATCGATGACCATGGTCTGCAGCTCTTGGAATATGTTTGCTAGCTCGATGATACCTTGGGCGATGTCTTCAATTTCGCGCTCGCGTTGGGCTATCAGGGCTTCGTTGGGGTCATGGCGCATGCGCTGTTGTTTTGTCTGGAGGAGCGTGGATTGGGAGAAAGAGCGATCGGCGTCGGATTCCTGCAGGGCCGGGTCGTTGTAGGGGTTCTGGACAGGTGTTGCGGAGCGGAAGGGCGAGGTGAAGCCGCCAAGGTCGCGGAGCTCTGAAGGAATTGTCAGCATCATGTTCTAGGTGCAACAGGGAGATGACCTCACTCTTCAGATAGGCTGACTGCTTCTTGCGGAACATGGCGCTCACTTCGCCAACGCGGGTAGCCAGTGAGATCTTGAGGTTCTGTGCCATGACCTCTTCACCCTGGTTGATGTTGCCCTGCTGCTTCGCCTCGCGCACCATCGTGTCTATGCGCTTAATGGCTTGCTGGCACTTTTGGAAGAGGCGTGTGATGCCCTGAGTAAGTTGCTCGATTTCCCGCTCTTCCCGCTTCTTGACGTCCTCGTCGTCGAAGCCCGGCAGCACGTGTTTCTGGTGTAGCTGGTCGAGCTTGCGTGTTTGCTTGGCTATGTCGGCAAGGTGCTGGGTGATGTCGTCCTGTATATCCAGCCACCGTGGAGGCAGCAGGTCCATCTCGATGACAGCATCGCCGTCGTCTTGGTATGCGCCGCTCGACATGAGCCCCTGGCGCTCCTCGGACATGCGCCTGCTGTCGCCGAAGCCATTGGAACCCGGGCCTGCATAGCGCGTCTTCTTCTGGGGGTGGTGCGAGTAGGACTGGCGGTAGGATATGAAGCTAGGTGCCTACGTCAGCGAGGAGACAGATGGCAGCGTGGTCCGGAGCAGCAGCATACAGATTGGTTCGATCCCGCCACATGCTGGGCTGGCAAGGGTCAACGGGGCTATGTCATGGTAGGATGGAAATCCAAGAGGGTTGCAATACCACGCGAGCAGATGTGAATGATGGACTTTTGGCCAGACATCTGGAAGGTGTCTGCGCTTTCCCGCTCTGGGCAACGCTAGCCACAGCTTCCCAACGGTAGGGCGGCGCTAGATAGGGCCGTCTGACAGCCTGCTCCACTCCCGCCCATCCTCTCCAGCCGCAAACACTACTGGAACCTCCTTGACACCGCATCTGCGCCTCTGCTACGTCTCCAACCTTCGCCTACCTACACTCTCGCTCACCAGGCTCGCTTCCACTTCACCCACCCCACCCAGACACCACCACCACAAGGAATCATGGTGTGTATAGCCCCGCGCTGCCCTCGCACATTCCCAAACATACCCCGCCCTGCAAAACACCACGCCAGCCCGCCCGCCAGCAACGTCGCGCATTGCTAACAGACGCCATGTAGGCCGATTCTCTCACCGAGGAGCAAGTCTCCGAGTTCAAGGAGGCCTTCTCTCTGTTCGTAAGTGCCATGCCCCACGCGCTGCCGCGCGGCTGCCTGGAAGCCCCCAGCTCTGCGCAACGACGAGCCTCCAGCTAACGACTTTGTGTTGTAGGACAAGGACGGCGATGGTCAGTACTATCCCTGCCACATCACTTCCGCCTACTCTGCCCTGAGACCAGCGCCGCATCTCCAGCCTACGCAACCAGCACAAGGCGCTGGAGTGAGGCTGCCAAACCTCACTGGCAGCCACACTACACCGACATCCACCGCACTCCGCACTCCGCACTAGACACAACTGACGATGGTGCGTCACAGGTCAAATCACCACCAAGGAGCTAGGCACCGTCATGCGCTCGCTCGGACAAAATCCCAGCGAGTCTGAGCTCCAGGACATGATCAACGAGGTGGATGCCGACAACAACGGCACCATTGACTTCCCAGGTAATCGCCCTCCCCGCTGGCCTTGAACTTGAAAACTGACCGCGCCAAGAATTCCTTACCATGATGGCCCGCAAGATGAAGGACACCGACTCCGAGGAGGAGATCCGGGAAGCCTTCAAGGTCTTCGACCGCGATAACAACGGTTTCATCTCCGCCGCCGAACTGCGTCACGTCATGACTTCTATCGGCGAGAAATTGACCGATGACGAGGTCGACGAGATGATCCGGGAGGCTGACCAGGACGGCGACGGCCGTATCGACTGTAGGTCACGTTTGCTGACTTTGCGAGTGCGACGCTAACTCTGCACAGACAACGAGTTCGTCCAGCTGATGATGCAGAAATAAGCATTTGAAGTTGCGGGGGCTGAATGAATACACATATCATGACGGTGACACGACTGAGGGTTAGCGGCGACGAGTGACGGGACAATTTGAGCTTCTTGGCGTGTCTTTGTACGACGGGTTCGATTGCTTGCAATCCGAGTCGGTTGGCTCGTTTGTCAGCGTCTCCGGGGCAATGCCTCCTATACCTTATCTTCAATCCACATTCCCACATGTTTTACTCCCATTCCTGCTGTGATGATGAGTCTGCCCTGAAAAGTGTTGAGCCACAATGAAGACTCTGGATTTTGGGAAACATGCAGGGCCATGAGGCGGTGCACTCATACAGACAAGCTTTGGCCGCTTAGCCTGTGGGGCCATTGCTGATCAGTCCCCTCTGAACGCGAGTGCCAGCCTTGCACTTACGACAAAACTTCACCGTGCCCTTGAAGGATGATCCTTTATCCCAACGCATCTGCGGATTGCGATCTTCACATCTTTGATTGCGATGGCCTGACGCTTTCAATCATGATCAACCTTTCTGTGCCCTCGATGGGTTCATGCGAAGAGTGAGGCGACACGACTCCTTTGCACGAGAGAGAAAAAAAAAGAAAGAGGTAGGTATCCACAGTATCTGCAAAGAGCATGGCAGTGCAGTGATTCTCCACTTTGGCCTGTAAGGATTTACGCACTGTGTTTAGCCGTAGTCGTATCCGCAGTCGACGTACGCATGTTACGTTGCGAGCAAGTATCTCCCCTGCTCTGCTCGGACTAAATGAGGCGAGACATGTCTTACAAACCATGTACTTTGCTTGCTCGCTTTTTTTGGGGGGTGGGGGCAACCATGAAACTCCTACAATTAATACGCCTGCTTGGCAAATACCCAACGTAGCGAGCATACCTAGACAAAGAGAGAGAGAGCATGTGTGTGAGACGGTCGAGTTGTGTAATAATAGAAGACGCATATTGACGAGGGTACCCGACAAACCTTACCCTGTGGTGACCCCCATGGCAGAGCGCTTACGCCCGAAACTTTATGTTTTCCTTCTGTCTTCTACCTTGTTCTTTGGATGGAATGAAGCGCGGACAGCGGACGAGTGTATACATACCATGTCGTACTACATGGTACACAGAACACAGTAGAAAGTCTAAACCCATGACAACGGCAACTCCCGTTGACGTATCCTTCTCCACCTATATCCTCCACTCATTCGCTCATTCTTTCCCGCAGTGAGAATAGGCTGACACGCTGATCAGTGTACCTCATATACCTGTTTTAGCGAGTCGTCGTCATTATTTGTCCGAGTGCGTTGCTTTTGGACGGTACAACGGTTGTGGGCTTGACTTGGCCAAGTGGAGCGGCATGGGAAGCGGAGGGTGCCGCGACGTTGCGTACCGTCTTTCTGGGAGGGAGGGTTTGGTACAAGGTAGCTGACCGGTGGGTGGTGGGGCTTTGTTGGGATGGCTGCGTGAGGCTGTGAAGGGAGGGGATCGTTTGGAGGCTTTCGTGTGTTTTGGTGTTGGAGACGCGGCTAAGGTAGGTTGTGGAGAGATGTACGTGGTTTGTTGAGTGGTGATGGTCTGGCGGAGGAGGAAGCGTGTACTGGTTCTTGTAAAGTAAAGATATGTGTAAGAAGCGTTAAGCTAACTAAAGAGAGTTTTGGGTAACACGCTTCGAAGAGACGGCGTAAGAACAGAGTGAAAGTATAACAGGTCGTACTAAGAAACCATTTAGAGATAGTGAAACTTACTGTTTTTTGTTTGAGTAAAGACTCAAGGTAGTAGTAGACTGTACATGCTTGGAAAACTTGGCCATGTCCATTGTTCAACGGCGATATTTCACGATTACTGCTCTGCTGCTCGTGAGGCTTGTCTGGAGATTCTGCCGAAAAATGTATAAAGTATATGTTGCTAATTACAAAGACCAAGTGAGGATATTCCGGGTATGGGTCATTCGTAACAGAAGGTTGAGGCACCGGCTTGCATCTGATCTGATAGGCGTGGGATCTGCGCAATCTGTATTCTTCGAGTGCAATTGAAAGTCACATTAGGTACCGTCGTCCTCACTCTGGGTCACGTTATCCATTGATCATAATGAAGTAACGCTTGCTGTGGTTGAGATATTCCCAATTATAACAGTTCGATACGTCTGCGTTTCCAGATCCGCAATATATTTCGTATGAGCGGCTGGAGGTGTACGCACACTCCACATTTCCTCATGTCGCAGGAAATGGCCCCATAGTCATGGCGTCTCCGCGGTATTCGTCCACCCACTTGTCTGTTCATCGGCCTAATAGCGGTCGGAGGTAGGTACTTGCCAAGCTATTGTGTCGTGTGGTAGCAACTGGGTGGACCCTGCATTTGGCCGCGATTTCCCCCGTGTTCACAGAGATACCAGTAGCAGTTTATTGGATGCTCGATGTCAGCTCCATACGAAGGGTCGTTTCGTCAAAATAGCATCTGAGTGGCTCGGCTTTTGACTGCGATGAAAGCTTAACTTGCTACACGTGTAGGTCCGATCGCGTAGAGTGCTCATGGCGTTATGACAATGACGCTATGTTTCGGTATGGAACTGGTGGCTTGAAGCGTGCCCCATCGGCCCTGGAGAGGACTAATGCAGAAACGTTTGACTATTGATCCTGGGTACCTATGCGTCTGTGGTACTATTTCGAACAAGCCAATTTCCATGGCATCTGGATTGCGAAACGCCGGATTTTCGCAGAGATCATGCTCAAGTCGTTCGCACTGTCTGCATAAGGCAACATCGAGTAAGATCGGCTCCAACGATCGCCCAATCCATCGGTTCATCTGGACGCACTGGCCTCTATCGTACGACCATCTGCACCTACCCTTCCTCACTTAAGCGCCTCAATGTGCATCGATGTACCGTAGATGAGCGGGGATTCATCACAGTAAAGAAGTACCGAGGCTAGCAAGGTTTTACTATCCAATGCCAATGCCGTCCGGGGACGGCATCAATGCCGCATGCGATGTGGTTCCCGTGTGTACAGCCATGTGCTACGGAGAAAAGACCAGCCCTAGATTTAGCGAGGGCACTGGTTTGCCCAAAATTCTCCGCGTGCAATTTGGTTGTGGAATATCTTCTTGATAGCGGAAACGTCATAGGCTGAGTGGATTGTCTTCCTCATCGTCATACAACGCGTGAGAATGGCATGATGTCATAGGCTTCGTAGACCAAGGGCGTCAAGTGTGACAACAGCTGCATGTATCCTGTGGATAGTGTTGTTGTGTAGCAGTAGACTGAAACCTAGTCGATTGCGCACACCACGTGTGTGCCAATTGTGGAGCTCGGACCTCCTTCCGGTTGGGGCCTCAGCAGTTGCATGCAGACAATTCGTACCGTGTGCTCTGTACAGCCAGCTCGAGTCCAGCTGGAGCTGAGACAAAGACATAATTTCGTAGGGGGTCCCAGCGCACGTAACCTGGTGCGTAGTGTGTACGTAGGGCGTTGGGCGGATGGGGTGTTGCTGCCTCAGACATAGCTATTAGTGGGCAAACGAGGCGGAGTGCATTCCGCTAGCATACCCCGAGCTAAATGTTCCGCCCAGAGCCATGGGTGACCCTTAGGTAGGTGTACCCAATTTATACCTGACGGTGCAAGGTACGCCAGATAAGGCATTAGTTGAAATGTACGCGTTGCGCACTGCGATGCTTGGCGAGGTTGGTTCACTCATCGTTGCTGTCGCACGGATACCAGACCTAACTGCAGATAGTAAAGGATGGTCGAAAGAGCGTTGAGGTTCGGAACGGAGCTGTGGATCATCGTCGGTGGGTAGATGGTGTTGTGGTCGCGAACAACAGCTTAGCTGGTGGAGGGTCTGGGGAAAGCGTGCTAGTGGCGCTGGGCTGAGGCAACACAGGTCACATTGCGCAAGGCTCTGCCCAGACTTGTTCCGGTACGGTATCGTACATAGAAACCACCTAGTACTTACTGTAGTAAAGTTTCGTGCCGTCTTGGAACTGCGCCATGCAGCTGAACCCTTCGAGCACCAAGCCGGATCTTGCCTCGAGGTTTGTCTGCCAGGTGCTGGCCGATGCTCTGGTGCATCCAAGGGGACGGAATCAGCCATAGGTGCGCATGCAATCATTACTGATTATCCAATACCAACATTTCTCCCTCGCTAGTGCTCCTGCGTGTGTGAAAAATCTGTCGCGTGGCATTGCTGAATGAGTGGCTGGGAAGTCGTCCGAGATAAGGGGACCTTCTAGAAGGAGCGGAGAACGAAAACAAGGCGAGAGGCGGGAAGGAGCGCACATGATCGTCATGGATCCATTCATAGAATCGTGTGGCTTGATTTGGGCGCAAAAGCGCACAAAGGCTGGGTTCGAAGAGGCTTCTGTGGTGGTGTGGTGGTTTGACTTGCGCACACTAGATGGGAGGCTATTCAAGACCGCCGCCAGACTAGTGCAGTCCATTAGTCGCACCACTACACGTCGACTGTAGGCAGGATATCTCCGATGGACGACAAGATAAGAGGCAAAATGTGGAGGGCGGTCGACATGCTATTTTGTCTGGTAACAGAATATCCGTTGCATAGTTGGGTGTCCTGACAATAGACTGCGACGACGCAAGAGGCAGGAAAGGGGGTATTAGCCCGGTCGTCCGCGAGTAAATACTCTGCAGCAAGCGAAGCTAACACTGTATGTAGAAGGTCGACGTCTGAACGCAGTAGAGGCAATGACGAGAATATCGATGTTGAGCTTGCGATTGCGTTGAAGGCACTGGACATGCGGTGAGTACGACCAGAGGCCGCATCAGTAGCTTCGAAGGGGCGCTTAGCGACATGACAGCCAACTTTGCAGACAACCAGTATCAGACGAAGGCTGCAAAGGCAAGACAACCGAATGATTTACGACATGAGGCGTCTGTCACGATAGTGACAGCTGTTGCTCGTATTCCCCGCGCACACTGACCGCCATCGCATGGTTTGACTGCAACACGATTCGTTCATGCAGCATATCTACGGCGGCTAAGTCGCAATTTCTTAGAAAGACCGATAGATGTTCCATATGCGTCGTCGTCTGTTTTGCGCACACTCCAGTCATGCTGTAGGCTATACTTGTGGCGCTCGGCCGAAACCAAATTAAGTAAATTCGCAAACTTGTCGGCTAAAAAGGCAGGGCGACGCAGACTTTGCGATTGGCATGGATAGAAAGTGTCAGTGATGGCACTGTGATGGAAAGTTATCGTGCATAGCCTGTACAGAGCCTGTACAGAGTTTGTAGATGGACCCCACGTATTGGCAATCTACCGCGGAGGTTGGCGTATCCAATCTGGTTACGAGACGTGCGTGCAGTTGGCAGGTGCATGATCATGCAGGAAAGGGTAGCTTGCGCAATCCCGATACGAAAATATTGCACTGCAGAGCTGCACATGAGAGACGTGGTTTGCCCTGCTGTAGATCCGGAGATCACGCTCTATGGGGGACGTCGCTGGTTGAGCAGTTTGGAGATCCTGCATGTGGAAAATTCCTCATGACGTTCCTGCATCCACGTGCGTGCCATGTGCTGATTACGCCAATACCCGCCTGGGGCCGGAAGATCCAGGGACCGCCATGCTATACCTACAGCGTCGTGCGTCCGAGGCGACTATTGTATAGGCTGGATACGAGTTTTACTGAAGCTACAGCCGCGCTGAGGAGTGTGCAGGGTTCGGGTGGTAGAAACAAGTCGCGCCTACGTTCGCGACGACGGTGCATATTCGTTACCAGCAGCACCACGACACAATGTCCTGCAAAGATAGTATGACACTCGCTTGCGTAACTCGAGTGCACTAGCAGCGGATTGAACGGGGAAAGAAATCGATTCCGCAAGGTCCCCCCTTCGCGAGTCGCTCCTGGCAGAATTCACACGAGTTTTCTAGAAGAGGTGCGTTTCCGAGGCATCCTGGCTGCAGCCAAACCTTAGCGGAAGAGACTGACTCGGCAGTGAATCCGCGACGCTGGACAGTGGACCACGGTTTACGAGGACCAGTGGAAGAAGAACCCTCTGCAATGGGTCCAATCAGGGTTTCTAGCGTGTCCCCTTTCTGGAAGATGCAGGACGCTGCCCACGCACGAGAAGCAGCTACTGCGAACGAGGTGCAATGTCGTCACATGGAGGAAGAGACGTCTCGTTAGTCACGAGCGTTCCCCCTTACGTATGGTGTTTTCATCTCTCCTAATTGAAATCCGCTCGCCAACACACTCAAGCGGGTATGTGGGCTTCCTCCCTACTCGGTTCTACCTGCTCACGGACCGCCAAGTGGAGGATTTGCGATGCGAACGGTCTCTGGCCCGCCATCATGGGCCAACTCACGGACTGAATCGCATGTAAAGTATCGACGAATGATTGACGGGGTGGCGCATGTCTGTCGCTCCCAACCCTCCCTATTCATGCATGCCATGCCCGGTCGGGCGTTGCAGGGGATCAAGTGCCTCCGACGCCCCCCGTGCAGGGGTCGCACAACATGCTTGCAGCCATGCATCGGTGCTGCTTAGTCTTCCCTGCAAACGGGATGCTGCAGTCGTCCGGCCTTGTAGTGGAGGCCAGGTGTGACAAAAGCCAGGCCATGTCCTGCAAGCTTCCATCTGGTCTCTAACGAAGCCTACTTTGTTTCAACGACCAATCCTAACGGGCCGGCGCATCGCATTCTCCAGTTCTGCACACTTCATCCCAGACAGGTCCGTGTAAGACGGCTCGAATCGCGTCGGGCACAATACCCCCGGCTAACGCACCTTGCCGGTACCTGGTCCCTCTAACCTAAAGGCCCACCCATTCCGCGGGCTCTTTCAACGATCCTCCGTGTGCTCTCTCGATGCTGAAACGTGCTTGAGGCGATCCAACAGTGAGCCCTGCTCCAGCCCCGGCCATTCCATGTCGAACGGTTTTGAACTTTCTTTGTCTGGACGCCGTCGTCTTCACGCACCCCACAGCCAACCCAAGGACCCTCTACATACGCATATCTACCAGTTCGGGCTATTGGGCGACAAACACCATAACAGAGACACCAAAGCAAAGAAGAGTGTCGAGTTCAGTCCGGACGTGGACTTTAGCGATAGTACTGCTCTCCCCGAAAGCATTGTGACCTGTCTCAGGGCTCAGGCCGCTCATGTCTTTCCTAGGACTCCGTCCCCATTCGCGCAGTAGTCATACTACGAAACCCTTCACCTCGCACACTCAACGATCCGACGCAACTCTTGTTAGCTCACAACCGCCTCCTCGTTCCGGCAGAGGCATGGCAGGGGTAATGGATATCGAGCGAAGCCGGACGAGACGAGAGCGAACCTTTATTGGAAGCGAGTGTTGTGTCTGCGAGGAGAACCTGGAGTACACGCTGCGGGGCGAGCGGATCCTGCAGCTCTCATGCGGCCATGTTTCCCATGAGGCATGCTTCTACGAGTATATTCGCGAGTTCGAGTCACAGCACTGCCCCACGTGCGACGCCACATTGGGCCTGGACACAAGCAGAGGTGGAAACGTGCTCGATCTTGGTAGGCGGCCCTCGGAGACGGCGCTGGCTAGCCATGCTGATGTGCGCGCAGAGAAACTGTCGACCATAGTGCGTTCAGTACAAGGCGAGCCGGCGCCCTCGCAAGGCGAGAGTCACCGCAGCGCAGCCAACACACCAACACCATGGGATAACCAGACGGTGTCGTCGGAGCGGCAGCACGACGACCAGATCCATGGTCGCTCTCGCAACGGAAGCAACGCGTCGGCGCGTTACCCACCCACGATGCACACGCGCCAGAGGGACAGCAGCCACAGTCGCGATCGCGATCGCGGCTCTGACAGAGGCGCGTCGCTGTCCAGGGCGCATGGCCGCAGTGACTCTGGAGCCACGGGATTGGCCTCTTCCAACGACTATGCCCCAACCCACGACGGCCGGCGACACGACTACGACGTGCAGTCCATGGAGACCAGCCTCAGCAGCCCGCGCGGTCTCGTCAAGAGCCCAATTCCCCCGCCAACAGTAACCGTCCGAAGCGAATTCCCGACTCTGAGCAGATCGCGCCAGCAGCAAAGCCTGACGTGTCTCATCACGGTTGAGGTGGTCGAGGGCAAATGGCGTCCCAACCTAGATGACATGCCAAAGGCGCCACCGCTTCCCCCCCTCGCAAGTGTTGCGGAGAGCGACTACGAGCGCAGCAAGTCGCCCGTGACTAGCAGGCCGACGGAGCCGCAATACGAGCCAGCTGAGGTTCTGGATGAAATAACCGAAGATCTCCATGCCCGCGTCGACAACTGGCACGGCCTGGACTTTTCACGATTCGGCAAGCTGCGCCTTCACGGCCACATCCGCGTTGGCAAGGACCGCCAGTCGTGGCAGGAGCTCGAGTGCTACCTCTTCTCCGAGATGCTCATCTGCGTCAAGGAGAAGAAGATTGCACCACAACCACAGTGGGATGGCGCTGCCCCGATCAAGAAGACAAAGTGCACCCTCAAGGGCTCCATCCTGATCAAGAAGCACCTCAACCAGGTCG
>JAESFQ010000593.1_pt1 | contig 13278 bp, 14 predicted proteins | sample 9269431 | NCBI WGS metagenome assembly JAESFQ01 (sample SAMN14502588, study PRJNA617103) | algae metagenome | isolation source: Plectolyngbya sp. WJT66-NPBG17 and co-occurring heterotrophs from well... | place: USA: Mojave Desert, Joshua Tree National Park, California | collected 2006-08-06
GCTTTCAGCTCGGCCGCAGATAGCGCGTCAGGATCGGCGGGCGGGACCATGCGCCCGATGGAATCAGACCAGCCGCCGCCTGGAAAGGGCAAATCCCACCGCTGCCACAGCTTTTGCCCCTCTTACGAGGAAGAGGCGTAAGCCTCTGACGTGCTTGCTTTTTTTATCGCTCGTCAGAGCCCTGGTGGGCACGCCGCGAAGCAAGTGTCCACTCTATGAACCTTTGGTTCGATGAGACAGAGAAGATACATAGGGTGGACACTCGGTCACTCGGCCCGCGGACCTCTTGACCGAAGAGATGGCCGGCAGCAGGTCGCCGCGATGGATGTATGGCGCCGCGTAAATATGCGATGACGAGACGCGCACCCGAGGTCCACATGTGGCGGACCAACCCGACAGAGACCCACATTGGCGAGGTGATCAGCGGCGAGGGCATCTACGCCGTCGCGCTTGATGGTGTCCCCATCAGCCTGCGTACTCGCCGGCTCTATGACGATCCCCGCACAAAATATCGAAAAACGTTGTTCAACAACAAGGGCTGGTGCATCGTCCTGGCTGAGCGGCTGAACCGCCGGTTCAAGACCGATAGGTTCGCAGCGATGACGCTCATCGTCGGCGAGCCCATTACCCGCGAGGACGACTAGCTGCTGAGCCGATGAGGGCCAACGCCTTCAACGCCAACACCTCCTGCTCAGCCTGCATGACCCGCATCATCAGCAGGATGTTGTCCATCCGCAGGCCAGTGATCTCCTGCTGGAGTTCCGCGATCTCACGCCGCGATGGGCTGCGCTTCTTCGACATGGCTCTCCTCCAAGCGGGCACGGATGTGGCGCATCCTGCCGCGGATGCGATACACCATAGAGGGTGACCAACGGGCAGCACGAGCGGGAGGCCGGATGGCATCCAACCGTGCGGCAAGCTGACGAGCGGTGAGGGGACCATGCTCTGCGATGAGCGAGGCCATCAGCCCATCGATCTCCACCGCATGGGCATCAGCACGCTCGCGCCTGACCTGATTGGCGCGGGCGAAGCTTGGCCTGCTGGCCTGAGCCGCGGTCTTCACCTCAGTCTTGAGGGCCGCGATCTCCTCACGCTGGGCGACCATGGTCGAGAGGCTGTCGATCTGCCGCTCAAAGCTCTCATGCAGCGCTGCAACTGCCTGATCCACCCGCGCCTGCATGGCAGCCATCTCCGCGGCATGCCGTGCCCGCATCTCCGCCATCCGCTCCTGCTGCTCGGTCAGGTAAGCCTGCCGGCTGGCCGCGCTCTCAGCCTGGGCGGCGTTGTCCTCCACCATCTCCTCAATGGCTTCCAGCAGATCGTCCCAGCAGCCGTTGGGCGACGGTTCGCAGTCCACCATCTCGGCAATGCGGGCGAGGACGGCAGCCGGCTGGCTACGCGCGGAGGAGAGACCACGAACCATCTGATACGCCCGGCCGAGATGGCTGACTCGTAGGTGATGTCCCATATGGCCGGGATGGTGCTTCGCTGCTTTGGCGGGTGAGCGGAGGCGGCGATGGTGGCGGCAGTGGCGATCAGCCGGACGGATTTGGACGCGGCGGGGCTGCGTCTGGCCGCAGGACGCGAACGGGACGCGGCAGCGTCGCGGCGGATGTTGGCCTTGGCGCTGGTGCTGGAGGGGCAGTCGCGGGCGGACGCGGCCCGTGCGGCGGGCATGGATCGGCAGACGCTGCGCGATTGGGTGCATCGCTACAACGCCGAAGGCTTGGCGGGCTTACGAGATCGGATAGGCGAGACCGGGCCGAAGCGGCGTCTGTCGTCCGAGCAGGAGGCGGAGGTGGCGGAGTGGGTGCGCCGTGGCCCTGATCCAGCAAAGGACGGTGTGGTGCGCTGGCGCCGGGCTGATCTGGCGCGCGCCATTGCTGAGCGGTTCGGCGTTGTGTTGGCCGAGCGGAGCGTTGGTCATGTGCTGCGCCGCCTCGGCTTCCGCCGCTTGGTTGTGCGGCCACGTCACCCCGGGCATGACGCTGCGGCACAAGCGTCTTTCAGGCCGACTTCGCCGCCCTGTAACCGCCGCCCTGCCATCCAAGGCGCGCGACAAGCCGCTTGAGATCTGGTGGCAGGACGAGGCCAGGGTTGGCCAGCAGGGCACGCTGACGCGCATCTGGGCGGCGCGCGGCTCGCGCCCGGCCGCGCCGAAGGATCGCCGCTATGCCTCGGCCTACCTCTTCGGCGCCGTTTGCCCGGCCCGTGGCATTGGCGCCGGCCTCGTATTGCCCAACGCCAATGCCCGCACCATGTCCCTGCACCTCGCCGAGATCAGCAGCCAGGTCGCGCAAGGTGCCCATGCAGTCGTCGTCATGGACGGCGCGGGTTGGCATCAGACCGGCGGCAAGTTGCGCATACCGGCCAACGTCACCCCGCTCCGCCTGCCGCCCTATGCGCCGGAGTTGAACCCGGTGGAAAATGTCTGGGCCTACCTCCGCTCCAACAGGCTCGCCAACCGCGTCTACGAGACCTACGACGACATCCTCGACGCATGCACCGAGGCCTGGAACTGGTTCACCAGTCAGCCCGAACGCATCACCACCATCGCATCACGACCATGGGCACAGGTCACTCAATGAGGCCGAGCGTATTACGCCCCCCACACGACGCGAGGGCGCTTCGGCTTGGTGGCCTTCAGGTCAACCGGCGGCGCCGGGTTCTCCGCTTCCCAGCGGGCACGCTCCTCCGCGGTGAACACCCGCACGGGCTGCGGGCGGCTGGCGTTCTGCATCTGGTCGGCGCGGAACGCCTTCAGCTTCCGGTGCTCGACCGGCGGCAGCGCCGGCAGCTTCGCCTTGGTCCAGTCCATCGAGCGGCCCATTAACGGCCACCGTCGTTGGCGAGGTCGTCGATGACGCTGGCGTAGGTCTCGATCGCGGCCAGAGCCCGCTGGATGATGACATCCACCTCGGCGGCGTCGGCGGAGGGGCAATCGGGGAGCGCCAGTTCGGCGGCCACGAGGATGTCGGCGAGATAGGCCAGCGGGTCGTGGATCATGGTCGCGGCGAAGGCGGAAATTGCCTGCGACAACCGCTCAAAGGCGGTGTCGTTGGTGCGGTGAATCATTTTCGTCCTCAAAAAAGCATCGAATGAAAAGCCGACCTCAAACGGTGCCGGCGGTAGGCTTCAGCCCAGTGGTGCCCCCGAAAACCGAGGGCGCCGGGCTGAAGAGACATATACATATAAAGTTGCGAAATAGTCTAGGGCTTTCTACTTAAGCGTCGTGGACGGCGCTGCCGCCATGCGGGTGTCCCGCGCTACGGCCTTGCCCTTCAGATCGACGAGGTGCGCCCGGTACTCATCGCTGTAATGCTGCGCATAGAAGGCCGCCGCGTTGCCGGCGCCGGCATGCCGGGATGGCGGGACTAGCAGGGCGGTGCCGCCCTCCGGGTGGGAGATGCCCACGATGGACACCCAGCCGAGATCGCCCGCGGTCCACTGGACGAGGCAGAACTGGCCGCGCGAGCGGATCGTCCCGGCGCCGTAGAAGCGCACCGACAACAGGCCCAGCTAAGGTCGGGCGCGAGGTGGAGGAAGGCGTCGATGGCGTGGACGGCCTCCCGTGGAGCCACGATCAGCCGGGCGATGAGCGCGGGCCGGGTACGCACGAGCGCGGCCATCCGCCCGGCGAGGTCGCCGTACACGAGGAGCATCGGCGCGCGCTCGGTCGGGGTTTCGGTCCGCATGTCGGGCATACAACGGTGATACTCGGATTCGGAATTCTGGGAAGGAAATTGGGGTCACGGCTGCATGAGGGAGACACGCCTGTAGGGCTAATGCCGGACGGCTCGGCGGGCGCGGCTGGTAGAGGGACGGTGGGCCGTAGTCCCACGTCGCCGGGCCACCGAGCCGGTCAACTGCCGCATGGCGACCGCCGCTCCAACGATGGGCGCGCAATCGCGCCACCGCATCGGGGCGCGTAACCCACCAGAGCCGAAGGATGTAGGGGCGTACGAAGGCAACCTTGCGGCTCGTTCTGCCCGCCCGGAGCGGGGCATCAGCCCTGAGGGGGCGGCGCCTCACGGGATGACGAGCCGGACGGCGAGGAGGGCTGAGGCAGCCAGCGCCGCCGCGCCTCGGTCTCGCCGTGGAACCACGCCTCGAAGATCGGCGCGGCCAGCGTCGCGCGCACGTGCAGCGTCGTTGGCCCGGAGTTCCGGAAGCCGTGCTTGCGTCCGGCTGGCACAACCACGGACTGACCGGTGGTGAGCGTCGCTCGCTCTCCGTCGAGCCAGAGTTCCGCCGTCCCGTCCAGCACCGTCAGCACCTCCTCCACGGCGTGGAGGTGGGTGGGGGCTCCGCTGCCGGGATCGCAGAACTGCTCGAACACGGACAGGTGCTCCGCGCCAGTCAGGGCCGACACGAGCATGCGCGTCATCACCCCGGCGCGCCACTCGTCGAGTGGCTGGCTCGCATGGTCGATGATGTCCATCGTGTTGGCTCCCCGAAGTCTGAATCCGGGTCAAGCATAGCCTGTTCTCGTCGCCGGGACGGACATCTTCAACGGGCATCTCTGCCGGATCACGGGACGCCCTTGCGTGCCTCAGTAGCGCCTGACCTACTGCCTCATGCTGCCGGTGTCCGAGCCGCTAGCGATGGTCCCGGAAAGCGCACTCCGGAAGGTCCCCTCATAGAAGGTCAGCCACAAACAGGGCGTGATACCCATAAGGCTTAGCAGAGCGGCCGCGGGCGGCCGAGACATTGTTGCTGGCGATCGCGTTGGCAGCAAGGCTGACGCCGACGGTTCAGAGCATGTGTCAGCCAGATACCTCAACATCGTGCAGGCGCCGGATTGCGAAGGATAGATGGTTAACGATGAAGCTGGTTCCGCCCGCAGCGAACAGCAGGCAACCGACCACTGACACGGGATGGTTTACATCGTCGAAATGGATCGGGTCGGGGGCGAGAGGCTGGAGACGCGAGGGGCAGAACAGCGGTGAGCAGCGATTCGCCGCCCCTCGGTCATGCAGGTGATGCGCGCCCGCCCATACGCCGCGGCAGACAAGCTGCCGAGACGCCCTTCTTGGCCACGGTACCGGCAGCCGGGCGGCACGGCCTACCCTGGTTCACTCGCCTTTCTTGCGCGCTGCGATGCCCGCCTCGACGAGCGCGCGCGCTCGCTCGGGGCCGCCTCGGCCGACAGGCGTGAATCTACGCCCGCTCAGGGCGTTGTAGTGGCCGAAGAACGCCTCGATCTCGTCCAACAGGCCGGGCCGCAGGTCGTCGAGGCTGTGGACATGGGCATGCGTGCGCGCCTTGGTGGCGACCGCGAGGAGGCGGTCGTTACGCTCCATCTTGCCGTCCCGCTCCTGCTGCTCCGCCTCGATCACGCCGAGTGGCCGTGCCGAAAGCAGGCAGCCCACGGGAAGCGGCACGTCGAGCAGGACCAGAACGTCGAGCGGGTCGCCGTCCTCTCCAAGCGTGGAAGGGATGAAGCCGAAGTCGTGAGGGAATAGGTTGCCCTCCGGCATCACCGCCTTGAAGCGGAAGGCGCCGAACTCCTCGTCGTAGGCGTACTTGTTATGGCTGCCCTTCGGCGTTTCGATGACGACGTTGAGGTCGCCATTCGGATCGAATGCCGGGATTCGGGTGAGGAGTTGCATTCGGGGGCTCCATTGCGCGCAAAGCGGCGGCGGATCGGGCAACGCTCGGGAACGGGAGCCGGTTCGGAGGGTGGAGCAGGGTTATTTTGGCGCCATGGCCTTGGCGAACCATGATGCTCTTGGCATTCGAAGCAGTGCGTCGCCAGAGTGACGGGCGAGACACAATGTCCGACCAAGGGGACTGCGATGATCGAACTCAAGAGTGACTTCCTGTGCACGCTCACCGGCACAGTGGCGCCGCCACGAGAGATAGGCGGAACGCCGCGCGGAAACCGTCGCTTCTTTGCCGTGACTGGCGGATCGTTCGAGGGGCCACGCTTGCGCGGCGAAGTCCTGCCAGAAGGTGGCGACTGGTTGATCATCAGGCCCGATGGCGTTGTCGAACTCGATGTGCGGGCCACGCTTCGGACAGATGACGGTGCCCTGATTTATCTCCGCCAGACAGGTCTGCGCAGAGCTACTCCAGAGGTGCAGGCGCGTTTGGCTCGCGGAGAGGCCGTCGTTTCCGACGAATACTACTTTCGCGTTGTTCCGACATTCGAGACATCCGCGCCGCAATACGCTTGGCTCAATAGCGTCATCGCAATCGGGGTCGGCGAGAGGCTGCCTGACGGCGTGAGCTACCGGATGTACGAAATTCTCTGAGTCAGCAGATTGGGTTCACCTTGGGCCGGCCGGGACAGGCAGCGTATTGGTCGGGCCGCGGCAGTGACATCGCCGTCGCAGAGTATGGTTACCGCGTACCCGCGGTCCCGCAGTGCATGGGAATTCGGCTTACGGCCGAGGGGGCGCGGACATCCGCTTCGAGCGAGAGCGCCTGCGCTTGCCGTTACGATGCTCGCCCGCACGGGCCGCGAGGCCGACGACGCCTGACCTCCGGCATGACCGCAGCCTCGACACGCGACGCGCGACTACCACCCCGGCCTCGGTCCGTGGCCCGCGCTGACGCGGGTCAGCCCGTGGCCGGGAAAACCACCGTGAATTTTGCTCCCGGGCCGCCGCCGTTCGCCCCGAAGCTCAGCCGCCCGCGGAGTTGCCCGACCAGGGTGGAGATCACCCGCATGCCGAGGCCGCTGGTCGCGCCGGGATCATACCCCACTGGCAGCCCCGTGCCCTCATCCGAAACCGACAGCGCGTATTCGTCCGGGGAGGTACGTTCGAGCGAGACGCTGATGCAGCCCGCCCCGTGCTTGGTGGCGTTGGCCACGAGTTCGGCCACGATCAGCCCGAGGGGAACGATCCTGGCGGTCGGGAGCGCGGCATCGACGACATCAACGGAGATCGACCCTTGGTCGGGCCGCAGCGTGTTTGAGAGATCGTCGCACAGCCGCCGGAGGTAGGCGCGGCAGTCGATGGCGCCGTCGCCATTGCCCACGTAGAGGTGCTGGTGCACCCGCGCCACAGCCGCGACCCGGCTGGCGGCCAAGGCCAACTGTGCCGCGGCCTCTGTGTCCCCGAGCGCATGCCCTTGCAGCCGCAGCAGGGCGGAGGTCAGTTGCAGGCTGTTCATCACCCGATGGTCGATCTCTTTCGCCATCAACTCGGCCCGCCGCAGAGCCGCCTCCTTCTCCTCGACTGCCCGCGACAGGTCGGCGACGGCGCGCCGGGCCGACAGGCGAAGCTCCATCTGGTCCATGACCAGCGCGGCGAGGTGCTTGAGGTGGGCGATCTGCCGCTCGGTCACCGGCCGCGGCTCGCGGTCGATGACGCAAAGCGTGCCGAGATTGAAGCCGTCCTGCGTCCGTAGCGGCGCGCCGACGTAGAAGCGCAGGCCGAACTCGCCCGCGACCAGCGGGTTGGCAAGCGCGCGGGCATCGACCCGTGCATCGGTCAGCACCCATGGCTCGACTTGCAGGATGGCCGAGGCGCACAGGCCGAGGTCGCGCCCGATCTGCTCCACGTTGAGGCCGTGGCGTGACTTGAACCAGATGCGGTCGTGATCGACGAGGCTGACGATGGCGATCGGGACCGAGAACAGGTCCGCTGCCAGAGAGGTAATGCGATCAAAGGCGCCGTCCGGAGGCGTGTCGAGAATGTCGTAACGGCGCAGCGCAGCGAGACGGTCGGCCTCGGCGCTCACCAATGGTCGCCGGATGATTGTTTCCATTCGGCAGCATACCCCCATTCCCAGGGGCGTAACAGGCCGATCGGGAGCCGGTTCGGAAAGCTTGAGGAAACGGCGCCCTGCCGCAATGGCGTGGAGGCCTCGTAGTGCGTTACCCCAGTCGAAGTTCACCCTGGAACACGACCGATGGCCATCATCGCAGCCAAGGGCGCCGGTCGCCGGTCCGGCATCGGCCGAGGCGCAGATCATACCGAATGTGGAGCCGTCACCAGCCAGCTTTCTGCGGTAGCCCGGGATTACCCGCGGCGAGAGGTGAAGCGGAGTTGGGGGACCGTAATGGCACTGCCCGTTGTCCGAGGAGCGTGGCTGATGCAGGAACCCGACGACGCACGCTTGTTGCTAGCCTCCCAGACCCCGCCCGCTAACTCACTCTGCCTCCGCAACTAGGCCCGCCAACATTTCGACCAGTGCGTCCGGGCCGAACGGCTTCAGCATCACCGCTGTGGGTCCCCCACCGAGCAGGAACCCTGGCGGGCCATCCCGTTCCGTCAGCACGGAGCCAGTGACGATCAGCACGGGCAGCGAGGGTCGGGCGACGCGGAGGCGGGCTATGACCTTGGTGCCGTTCAGGTTAGGCCGACCGAGGTTAATGACGAGGGCGTCGAAGCGCGCCGCACCCGGCCCAGCGGCGTCCAGGGCACTGCGTCCATCATGCGCCACTGTCACCGTGCAGCCAGCATCCTCCAGCACGTCTTGCAACAGCATGGCGATCAAGGCCTCGTCCTCGACGACAAGGACATGGCGGCCTCCGAGGCTTGGGTTGGCCATCGAGGCGGGCGGCTCCGTCGGCACGACTGATGTACCTGCAAGTTGAGCGAGAGGAGCAGAGATAACTATTTCAGAATAGCACTAATTGGATTGAGCAGCAATCGGCTTTCGGCTCAGTGGTTGTCCCGGATTTCGCTGGCGAAGCCGGCGTGGTCATTGTCAGAAGACCATCCACCGGGGAGGATGACGAAGGGTGCTCCTAGCCGGCAACGACCGAGGCTGCCGCCGCCGCGCCGACGGCACGCGAGAGTGGGATTGCGGTCTCGACGACGTGGCCGGTCGGCTCCCAGCGCGGCTCGACGGAGCCGCCAAGCTGGCCGCGGATGGTGGTCTCGATTACCCGGATGCCGAAGCCGCGACGCGCAGGGGCGCCGCGGACTTCCGGCCCGCCGCTTTCTGCCCACCGAAGCCGCAGCAGTCCGTCCTCGCCCGCCCGGCGTCCCGCACGCCACCGCACCTCGACCCGACCATCAGGCGTGGATAGCGCGCCATGCTTGGCGGCGTTGGTGGCCAACTCATGCAGCACCATCGCAAGCGGCTGCACGGCGATCGGGGCAAGGACGACAGGCGGTCCGTCGAGCGAGACGGCCGCACCCCTCCCGCGGGCCATAGGCGTGTAGGGCGCCAACTCCCGTTCCGCCACCGTGCGCAGGTCGGCACCTGACCACCCCCCGGTGGCAAGCAGGGAATGTACTCGCGCCAGCGCGGCTACGCGCGCCTCGACCGAGGTAGCGAAGTTCTCGGGCTGGTCCCGCGGGGTGAGGCGTATCACCGACTGAACCACTGCCAGGGCATTCTTGGCACGGTGGTCCACCTCCCGTGCAAGCAGTGTCCGGCGGACCTCATCAGCCTTGCGTGCCGAGATGTCGCGCATGATGCCGGTGAAGAACCGCCGCCCGCCGGCATCCCGCCACTCGGCAATGGCCAGATCAAGCGGGACAAGCGCACCGTCCCTGCGGCGGCCCTCGACTTCTCGCCTGACGCCGATCATGCGCTTCTCGCCAGTCCTGCGGTAGGTGGCGAGATAGCCATCGTGCTGTTCGGCATGTTCGGTCGGCATCAAACTGGACAGATTGCGGCCAATGACCTCGGCTTCGGCATAGCCGAAGATGCTCTCGGCAGCGCGGTTGAAGGACTGGATGATGCCTGTCTCGCTCATCACCACAATGGCGTCCGCCGCCGTCTCCACCACGGCCCGCAGCCGTGCCTCGCCTGCCGCAATCTCGGCCGCTCGGTCCCGGAGCACCGTGTCGGCTCGCTGCATCGACAGCCGAAGCCGCTCGAACTCAGCGATACCCGCAGGTTCATCCCCGCCCACATGTGCGTCTCCTCCAGACGCCGCAACCGCCTCGGCTTGCCGGGTTAGGACGCGAACGGGCCGGAGTATGCGCCGGCCCAACCATGCCGCGGCGGCGAGTGCTGCCAGGAAGGTTGCCGTGCCGCCCGCTGCAAGAGCGAGGAGGGGCCGCTGCCAGCTTGCACGGTGGGCGGCCAGCGGCAGGGCGATTGTCACCGTCCATCCGGGCGCGCTGGCGAGGCGCCGGAAGGCCAAAATGACTGCTTGGCCTTCCAGCGCGGTTCCTTCGACGATGCCTGCGTCCCGTCCAGCCGATGCCTGGGTAAACCAGTCCGGCACCGGGCGACCCATGAACTCCTGAGAGGCGCGCGACCGCGCCACGACGATATTGCGGCTGTCACTGAGGGTAGCGAAGGCGTCGCCCGACAGAACCCCGGGCGTCGCGAGCAGGGTTAACAGCCGCGGGGCTCCAAGCGGTGTTGCAAGGAGCGCTACGCTACGGCCGTCCCGTTGGACAGGGATCACCACAGCCGCGAGCGGCGTGCCGGACACCGAGCCGGTGATGAGGTCGCTCACGACCGGGCGCCCGGTTGCCAGGGCAACACGCGCGGTCTCGGCTGCGTTGATCGCCGGCAACGGCATCCCCAACGGGCGGCCCGTGTGAGTTCTTATGTGCAAGTCTGGGCCAATGAGGACGATTAACGATCCTATGGCTTCGGCAACCCGCCGCGCTTGGGTACCGAAGGCGCCCAGGTCACCGTCCGGTTTGTCCAGCAGCGGGGAGGCTGCCAGTACCCCCAGGGCCGCGCTGCGGGCCTCCAACTCCCGATCAACGGCGAGGGCCATGGCGCCCACCGTGGCAGACAGGCGCTCCTCCGAGGCGGCCCGATAGTTGCCGGCCATGTGCCATGCGGTTGCCGCACCGAGGGCGAGCGAAGGCAGCAGAACGGCGAGGATGAGCGCAACGAGGTGTGCGCGCAAGCCAAGAGCCGGCGCCATCATCTTGGCGACCGGCCGACCCGGATTGCTGCCCGGCTGAGATGGCCTGCCGTCCTTCACCTGCCCCTGATCCGCTGCCCGCGAGCTTGCTCTATACTTGGCGCATTCAGGCTATGTGACACTCGCTGTTCGGCGGCCCGCATCATCTCGGTCCAATGCGTAGCAAAAAGACAGGAAAACCAGGGTTGTTGTCCCTCGGCATAGAGCCGCGAAAAGCGCTCGGCCTCCGCGGGAACTCGGACGAATGCGCGCCTCCGAAACAGAGATTGCTCAACCAAGTTAACGGTAGCTTGACGTTCATTGCCTCCAGCGTGGGTGCGGTGAACCAGCATTGCTTTGGTGATTCGCGATCGGGGCCATTCAAAGGAGCGAATAGGTGGCTGCTGACTTACACGCTATACGCAAGCGGGGGCTGGCTAACCCTTTGATGGCAGCCACAATCCCGAAAGGCTATGCTGCCTGTCGGACAAAGGCCAAAACAAGCTTGGCCTCACCCTGACGATCCCGGATCGAGGCTCCGACCACCGCGGCTGTTCAGGGCGGCGCGTACACGGCTTGCAAGATCGGTCTGGCTATAGGGCTTGCTGAGGACTTCGGCACCCTGGGTCGGCCTCTGCTGCACCATGAGGTCGTCGCTGTAGCCGGTCGCAAGCAGAACGGCGATGCCGGAGCACATAGCCCGCGCCTGCTCCGCCAGCACGAGGCCGTTCATGCCGCCCGGCATGGAGATATCGGTGAACAACAGGTCCACCTGCTCGCCTGCCCGCCCCAGCACCTCCAGCGCTTCCTCCCCGCTCCGTGCCGAAAGCACCCGGTAGCCAAGGGTCGTCAGTTGATGCACCGCAAGTTCAAGCACGCCCGCATCATCGTCCACGGCGAGGATTGTCACGGTCCCGCCGGGGCACCGGTCGTGCAGCACGTCCTTGTCGTTCGTGGGCTGTGGTAGGGCCAGTGGGTCGCCCGACGCCAGGGGAAGGAATATGCGCACACTCGCTCCACGGCCCGGCGGACTGACGATTTCCAGCCGCCCGCGGGACTGGCGGACAAAGCCGTGGACGGTTGCGAGGCCAAGGCCGCGCTTGCCGGTCTTGGTGGTGAAGAAGGGCTCAGTGGAGCGCGCCAGAACGTCTGGCGGCATTCCTGGCCCCTCATCCTCGACGCTCAGCAGCACGTAGCGGCCCGGCTTCAGCCCGTCGCCCCCGGAGAGGACGGCTGCCTCGTCCAGCGTCACCGTCCCGGTTCTTATGGTCGCCCGACCGCCTTTCGGCATGGCGTCACGCGCGTTCGCCAGCAGGTTCAGCAGTGCCACCTCGACCTGCGCCGGGTCAACGGCACATGGCGGGAGACCGGGGTCGAGGTCGTAGCGTAGCTCCAGGCCATCGCCGAGGGTGCGTGACAGCACATCGCCGATCTCCGACAGCACTGTGTTGAGGATGACCGGACGCGCTTCGAGCCGTGTTCGGCGAGCGAAGGTCAGGAGTTGTTGGGTCAGTGTCGCCGCATGCCGGGCTGCCTGCCGTGCGCGCTCAAGCGGTTTCAACGCCTCAGGCTCGTTTGGCAGGCGTGTCTCAGCGCGCTTGAGGTTGCCAAGCACGACCTGAAGGGTGTTGTTGAAATCGTGCGCCAGCCCTGCCGCCAGTTGCGCAATCGCCTCCATCTTCTGCGCCTGTCGCAGCGCATCCTCCACGTCGTGGCGCGGCGTTGCATCGAACTGCGACGCGAAGAAGTGGAGGAGTTTGCCATCCGGACCGAAGACTGGGCCGATAAACAGGGCATTCCAGAAGGGGGTGCCGTCCCGCTTGTAGTTCAGTATCTCGACCGCAATCGGGCGCCGCTCAGCCAGGGCGGTCCGGATTTGGCGCACGGTGTCCCGGCTGGTGAGCGCGCCTTGGAGGAAACGGCAGTTGCGCCCAAGGATGTCCTCGCGGGCATAGCCGGTAAGATCGAGGAAGGCGGCATTGGCGAGGACGATTGGGTTGTCCAGCAACCGCGGGTCAGTCAGGAGCATGGGCATTGGTGTCATTTCAACAGCGGCGAGAAACACGCCGCCGCAGTCGTCCACGCCAGAGCGGGCAGCGGTGACCTTCTGCCAACTGCTCAGCCCCGGGTCGCCTGTGAGGTCAACCGAGGTGACCTCGTGACCGCCGGCTACTAGTCCACCCGAACTGCACCCGGCGGCCGAGGCTCCACGCGACCGCTGCCCTGAACCCGCGCCCTGATCCTTGTCCGCCATTCTACCCCGGTTCCGCATCCAGCCTCCCAACGCCCGGGATCACTGGCAACGCCGGGAGCCTGCGATGGCTGCACAAAAGTGATCGTTGGTGCGCCAAGCCTTCTTTTACCAGCCAAGTAGTCGGCCCTGAACAACTCTTAACCCACTGATCTGCTTGCAGGCTTCGTCGGTTTGAACGCTGTGGAATTGCAAGCTTTGATTGGAATGGACGGCAAAGCCTGCGAATCTGGCGGGCATGAAGCAT
>JAESFQ010000594.1_pt1 | contig 13278 bp, 12 predicted proteins | sample 9269431 | NCBI WGS metagenome assembly JAESFQ01 (sample SAMN14502588, study PRJNA617103) | algae metagenome | isolation source: Plectolyngbya sp. WJT66-NPBG17 and co-occurring heterotrophs from well... | place: USA: Mojave Desert, Joshua Tree National Park, California | collected 2006-08-06
ATCAAAGCCAATTAAGAGCATGGTACTAACAGAAACGATCGATCAAATTGCTTGGAGAGAGAGAGAAAGAGAGGGAGAGAGACGCCGCGTTGACGAAGTCGAGAGGCTAGTAGGCGATGTCAGGATAAGGAAGACTAGGAACTGCAGGTCAGATACAGACCCACATGAATCGCTCACCTCTTACTTTAGTAGCTTTTTCTTACTGCCTTGTACATGAGCAAGCAAGCTGAGTAACTTTCTGCGTTTGCTTCAGCTTCTCATCAGCCATCGCACGGTTTGGCTTGAGGGCTGATGCTGGCCAACACCACGGCTGTTACAGAGATTTAGTGGGACAACAGATGAAGATTGTTGAGTAGGCAACGTCCGAGGCAGGAGGCCATTATTTGATATACTGGCATCTATATCAAAGGGCTTTCTAACGCTAATTAATCTGATAAGTCCTTGCCGTCCACCGATCAGCATCATCGTACAACCTCAGGTAATGATATCTGCTTTGCCGCTCAAATACCCAAAAATGCTCGGCACGTGTAGCCGAGTGCCTGGCGAATTGCGCGCAAGTCATGTAGTGTGGTATATGGGGTGATGATCATGTATATGTACTAGCTACCGAGCTAAACTAGCGGGGAAAGCGTCTATGTACCTGCGGGGTAGTCACGTGAAATATAGCGTGCCATTCGATCAGGTGCGTTGTCGTTGATCTCCCATTGATTTGAAACAAGATGTAGTAGAGAGACGCAGTTTGTCACCACCTCACGCCATGGTTAAATGGCGACCTGTATATTAGGTTTTATTCTAAGATCTCCGTCTTGGATCGAAACAGTTGCTCTTTCGACGCCATGATGAGCCAGGAAAATGGCAGCATGTGCGACAATTACGTCGTCGACTAGTGTCAATGATATATACCACCTCATTGTCATTACTTCCAACAAGATGTGCACCACTTCGAGTCAACCAGAACCAAATCTAAGGTGTTTAGCTCTCCTCTGTAACACCCTTGATCGAAACATGCCGTTACTGGAGGCAGTAATGTCTAAACCAACGTTCCATGACACTGAGGAAGGCATCTCATTCAACTACGAACACATCGCTCTGCCCGAGAACTCTGGAGGTCCTGAAATCTATCAGGACTTGGGGCATCTACAGCATTAGTCCTCTGATTACCAAAACCTTCGTTCAAAGATGGCACATTGTGGTTAGGACATCACCCAGCTTACTTAATTGAAATAAATAGTACTAATATAGTTCTTCAAGAATCATCATCACTTCGCTAAAGGGAGGAGTCGCTCTGTCCTTCTATTCGACAACCTGCTGTCGTACCAGAAGCAGTCCTATTGGACGAGAGAAGATTGGTCGGCAATCAATCGAGTAACGGTCTGGTGGTTAGCTTAGTTATTTGACAAAGGGGAAGGGGATGCTGTTGAGGCGCAACCTGCACCGCTAGCTCAACTAAAATCAACAAGAACACGATAATACCAATACGATCGCACAGACAGTAGCGGCGCAAACTTTTGGTTTAGTACAGTATATCATATTCCTGAATAACTCCTCATATTCCATCTACTAGCAACCCCGAACATCCTATCCCCAAATTAACCCTAACAGCATCTTCTCAGCTGACTTCTGGATCCCTATGGGAATTTAAAGTTTGGCGGTACGCAGTAGGGCGACAAGCTTGGCTGATAGAAAACACAGCCAGTGTTTGGAGGGCAGTTGCCAGCAAACTGCAGGTCTATTAATTTATGCATCCAGACGAATATGAATTTCAAGAACTGAAGTTGGATTGACTTACAACCCACTTGCGAGAAACATCGCAGACCTGCCAGCCAGTTTTATCGGTCGTGCAAGAATATGTGGCAGGGGTACATCCGGCCGGTGGATCGTTTGGTGTAGGGCTGCAAAACGCCAGCGTAGCTAGGGCGAAGACAACAGGAATAAACTTCATTGTGGAATGATTCGGACAAACTGGCAGAAGACGTGTTGGGTATGTGTATCTGATTCAGGAATCGAGTTACCAAACTGTGGTGCCTGATGGTAGAAGACCATCCGGATATATATACTACTTCGCGAAGGCGTGGATCACTTCGTAACAGTAAAAATAGAAACATTCCTAATAAACCCATGACCTTGGTCATGAGTTCGAAAAACGAGATCATGCCACCTCCTAGTGTAGCCATTTGCTGAGCGTACATATCTGTGCAACAGGGTCACTGACAGAATCTGATGAGGCTGTCTCGTTATCTGCACAATCGGACAATAACCCGATGTACGAATGCTATAGCTTGATGCCAGTTTAGGCACTTTCTCTATAGATAGAGCGGTAACTATGTGTCTTATGAGCTATTTTTCGTACTAACTCATTTGATCGCCTGATGGTATACACGATATTTTACGTATTACGTGACGGCGTGATGCGTTTTTCCCGCAAAGGACTAAAGTGCAATGATATATCGTAATCTGACATACTTCAATATATAGGCTCGTGTGTAGTGGAACATCCGACGTAATAGCAAGTAAAATGAGTGGCCTGTCCGAGTAGTAAGCAGTGGCGAGCGTGTAAGAGGCGTTCAACAAGAAGCGTCTTTGTTCAGTGGTGATGGTCTGACCGTCAGCACTTTGCGCCTTGCATTTTTCAATTGTAAGATGCAGTAGCAGAATCAATTGCAATGATACAGTAACGAATCGCGTTCAGATTAGAGGCTTGTTGACGAAAGGAGGCGTCTTTGACGAACTTCGACCGCAAATGCTACCTTTCAGCTGTTAGGACTCTTCCGCACCATTCAGCCACAACAACTAAAAAAAGGACTAGTGATTAACTTAGGTTTGCCTCGTGTGCGGAACATGCCTTTACTCCCGCTAACGTGGGCGTGCACCTGCTGCCAACCTACCCCACATAACTCAGCGGCTTAAGTACGAGCTAAAATTAATTTAACCTAACGTACAATAGGCAATTCCCCTAAGATTAGCGAATGTAAGACTGGAAGCATAGGAAGCACAGAGCAGAACTGGTGGCTCTTCCCAACACAAATGCCTTTCGTCGATCCGTTCTGATCGAGCCAGCTAAAAGTTTTCGCTTGCTGGACGCTGGGGCGGCGCAGTCGGCAATGCTTGGTCACCAGCTCAATTCGCGGGGCTGAGCTGCGACCTCAAGTTAAGGCTCGAGTCCGCCCTGGTCCTCCATGAGCCCCCATCTGGTTCGCCAACAATCTGCTCCAACGACTAACAGTCAAATCTACATCCGACAGGTGTTGATGCGGGCGCGGCAGATTTTAGCCATGGCGGATACAACAACCATGGCCCTCAGCTGCTGAAAATGAGACATGGCTGTCCATGGAGGAAACGAGCTTCTTCGTACCCGAGTGTGCGGAAACGGCCCGCTGTGACTGCATGACATGTGAACTTCTCGCGTTCCGTCTCCACATTAACTTCTAACATCAAACCTCCACCATGCCGCGCCGCAGCCGGACACCCGAAGAATCTACAACGCAGTTGCCGTCGCAGTCGCGTGCTGATCAACAGTCTCACGCAGCGCGTACCCACAAGAAACATCACCGATCGCATCGCTCGCGCTCCCCCCGTCGCGACGATGACGGCCATCGACACAAGCGACACCGTTCGCGCTCACCCGTACCCAAGCCTGTAGCTTTACCCTACAAAGCGAAGCCGTTATCGAAGCGCCAATACGACGATTACAGACCGCTGTTCCAATCCTACCTAGACATACAAAAACAGATCCAACTCGACGACCTAGACGACCGGGAGATAAAAGGACGATGGAAGAGCTTTGTCAGTCGCTGGAACCGCGGAGACCTAGCCCGAAGCTGGTACGACCCATCCATGCTGAAGTCAGCCCAAGAAACCATACAATCGTACCGAGTATCGTCTCCCCGCGCCCCCACAAAGCGAGCATCACCAAGCTACAAACCAAAAGACGAAGACCCATCAGACGAAAGCGACGACGACTTCGGCCCAGCACCGCCCACAAACCTCCCCCGGCACCAAGGCCACGGCCCCACAATCCCCAAACTAGACGACCTAACCTACCGCAACGAACTCGTTTCCGAAAACCGCGCAAACGACCAATCAAACTACATCGACGACATCCGCCACGCGCGCAAAACCGATCGCAAGTCCCAGAAAGAAGCCCTCGAAGATCTCGTCCCGCGCGCCGACCCGGGCTCCCGCGAGCGCCAGCTAGAAAAGAAGCGCGAGACGACGTCTACCCTAAACTCTTTCCGCGACGCTAAAGAGGCCGGGGAGCTGGAAGTGCCGGAGTCAGATCTCATGGGCGACGACGGCATAGATGTGTATAAGAAGAAGAAGAAGGAACAGGAGAGGCAGAAGAATGAAAGGGAGATACGGAGGGAGGAGATTGCGCGGGCGAGGGACGCGGAGAGGAATGAGAGGTTGGCTGAGCGGAGGGAGAAGGAGGGGAAGACTATGGAGTTTTTGAGACAGATTGCTGCGGAAAGGTTTGGGTAGATGGGGCACTGATGTGTTGGCATAGTACTGCGTTACTTGTGTAGTCAGGAAGATGTCCTCAAGGGCTTTGGATTTTGACCGTAACATGGTCTGAACACTGTTAAGTGCGTGTGGTTGAGTCTAATATACAAAACATCAAAATCTCGAGTAGACTCACCCTTTTGACGTGCTAATCGCCTTCATACCAGAATTATACCCCACCCATGCTCATGTGCCCCTAAATTTCACGTCCTTGTGCTCCCAAATCTGACTCTGACAATCGCTCACGACGACGCCGCAACACCGCCCCTCCCCTTCTTCCTGTCATGATCCACAATCCCCCTCTTCCGATGGTTTTGCGCCGTCCTCCACCTAACGTACAGCATGATGAAATCCTTCAAACCTACAAACATACACCCACCAACAACACTCCTACCCCAACGCGTTTGCAAGAACCCTGTTGGCTTGCCCACACCACCAGCTTTACCACCAGTATTGATCCAGCCGCCAAGCCATGATATCGCTGGCGCGCCCGTGGGAGGCGTAACCCATGAGCTAGGTAAGCTGTGTCTGAGCAATTCGCCCATCGCGGCGGCTATGGTGGGGAAGATGAGGGCGCCGAGAATAGTGTCGGCAAGGGAGGTGGTGGAGAAGGTTACGCCGCGTTCGCGTCGTACGCGTCGGGGTCGGGGGGCAGCAGGTTGCATAGGGATGTTGGGCGCGGGTGCAGCGTTTGGATGGGGTTCGACCTCGATGAGATCTGGCATATCGGCCTCGTCTTGATCGTCCTGTGGTGGCGCATCGATTGGTTCGGCTGGGTCTCGCGCCACTGGCACATGAGGATCCTCGGGCGCGTCATTATCATCGGCTTCGCCGCCGTTGTTCCAGTCTGCGAAAATGTCGAAATCCAGTTCGATCTCCACTTCTTCTATGACTTCTTCCTCACCTCCATGATCGTGGTCGGGCTGAATTTGGGCATCGGCAGTTGTGTCTTCACCAGCTCGGGGCTGGATCTCCTTTAGCCATTGCTGCTCTCGTGGGAGCCAGACGCGTTCATAGTATGCATTGTAGAAACCCCGCAGATACGGCAGTGCTGCAAAAGTGAAAGCGGCACTTGGTGGCCACTGCAGTTGTAGCATCTCGTCGCCTGGCTGTCCAGAGCTGACGAAAAATATGAGCGGGAGGAAGGGTAGGAAGGAATCGGCGAAGGTCGTTCTGCTTGCGACAAGCACTGTTGGAATTAGCGGCAGTCCAAGGTCTAATCTCCAGTGCTGCCTCAGATGTTCGAGCCACTGCAATGTCACTGAATTTACCGACCGACTCGGAGTCTCATAAAGCGGCCCGAGAATCTGCAGCGCATCTTGCGTGCCAAAGATCTGGTATATTGTCGCAGTCCCAGAAAGCGTCAGGGTCGAGTAGAGCGCTGTACCCATGACAAGTGCAAAGCCAGGAAGAAGCAGGTTGCCCGTGAGGCGCTCGACGCCTCGGACTATATCCACCACGTAGCTCCTCGGTCGTTGTATCCTAATCTCGCTCTTGCATTGAGGACACAGTATCTTCCCTGCAGATGTGCCAGCCCGCCGCCGTGAGCTCGGCGCCTCCATATCTGCTATCCAGTCCAGCAAACACTTCTCGTGCGCCACTAGTGAACACGCGCAAGGCGACCGCCACTCCGATGTCGTTTCGTCATCTTCCGTTTCATCATTGAAGCATATCCAGCATCTGCGTGGTTCGTCGTCTTCCTCTAATTGTGGCGCGGTGGTTTGCGCGGGAGCCTCTTCCTGTTCTTGAGGCGCGGGAGTGGCTGACTGCGTAGGCGGCGAGTTGAGCAGTAGCGTTTGCGAGTCTATTGACTGGCCAGAGAAGCTGTTCGTTCGCTCTTGTTGTGTCGACGATGATTCAGCAGGGGGTGCGGGTCTATGTTGCGACGCGGGGCGCTGAGGCGGGAACGATGCCATGGCGGCTGAACGTTTTCGATGGGAGTGGAGAGCGCGTATTCGACCGGATAGGCAAGTGTGCAGAGTATGGTGTTGCTCTCCAGAACTTGTGGCACAAGACAGCAGATGCTACTAGATTATCGCGAAAGGTGTACACAAGTTGAACGGCGGCTCGGTGTTTGTTGATTAGAGTTGCCGATGATCTACAAGACGTCACCACACCCTGTCATCTGTAGCGTGCCAAGAGTACTCACGTGCTCTCCAACTTCATTTAAACCATTCATACATCTCATCGTGAGAGCTAAGACTAAAGATTTGTCTCTCATCTCATGTCTGTATCGTGAAACATCACAGACCTTCAAAAATAGAGGCTGACCAAATTGAAGAAAAATAAGCAAAGCATCATCCATCAATCCATCATCTTCAAAGCCTCATTAATGCGATCCACGAACCCAAACCTCCTACATCTCGCTCATTTCTCCCAGTCCACCAGAGTGACTGCATCGTTCTCCTGAGCCTGTTCATTCATCTTTCTTGCCTTCCGCAACCGTCGGCGCGTGTCAATGTCCTCGATAGAGTCTCCCTAAAACTATTAACCGTCAACAGATGTCGTTTAGTCCAACTGCCAGGACGACCCACGGGAGGATACGGGACCATCGGGTAAGGCTGCGGAATTGGAACCCACACCCATGTCGGTTCCAGTTCTGATTCAGGTACTGCGGGGTACAGGTATTGCTGCTCCGCTAGCGGCCATGGTGGTCCTGGAGGTCCTGGGGTACCCATCGCAGGAAAAGCATAACTCTGCGGGCGCACGACACCGAAGCCAGATTGGTTATTTTGACGTCGGTGATGAGCCATGCGCTGCGGGCGTACTCCGTTGAATCTAGGTCGACTGTTGTGGTACTGTTGATAAGCCATCGGATGGGTAAGCGTGAAGAGCTGTCTGTTGACCAGATTACGATGCTCAATTGTGCTAGGGGAGTCGCCAAATGGTGTTTCGGATTGATCCGGTATATTTGGATCTTGATTTGAAGCGCTCTCGTAGTGCGGCTCTGCGATCTCCTCCACCTCATATGGGTCAAATGCCTCGCGCGTCTTGAAAGACTCTTCCGCTGCTGGTGTGTCCTGGCAAGGTAGAGATAGTGACTTTTCTCTCGTAGTTGTTGCGGTCGAACGGGCACGCGAGGCGAAGATTGGATCGAGACGCCAGTGCGAAGTAACACTGTCGCAGTCTGAGAGACTTCGGTAGTCGCCGCGCATATCTTCTTCCTCATCTTCCTCTTCATCGTGTTCCTCTCCATTCTGTTCTCCGGTCGCTCCATTCTCTGTGCCCACATTCCCTTGGTTTCCACAACCAGACTCACCCTTTACCCCTTTCTCCGTGCCTTTCGCATTACCTTGCTTGACAGCTTTCATCCAGCCTTTCCCATCTATATACTCAAGTTCGAAATGGGGTATTGGGGGATAGTCTTTTACCTCAGAAGAATCCGTCTGAACACCATCCTTGGCCAAGCACTCTGTACAGTGGAGGACCGTATCTTCAAGCAGGAACCGATGATGCGATTCAAAGGTACCCGGGCAGTCGGTATGCGTGCAGTGGTATGAGCCGACGTAATGCTCGCGCGGGCCGTCGTGGTGTGATTCAAAGAAGACGATGCACATGATGGCGGTCGGTTGTGGGATGTAAACAAACGATTATGAGAAGCGATCGCTGACGCGAGTTGAATCTAGCCAATGTGATTTGCGATATGATTACGCTCAATAATCAAGAAGAGAAGCAAGTTGTTGTCAGTAATCAATTGGTAACTGGTAGCTATGGAGAGCGGTTGCACGGGCCAAGCGGGTAACCCAAGACGACGCTCATAGCAAACGGAGAAATGAAACTGAGCGTGAGTTACTACTCCGTTTGCGTTGAGGTGACCAAGCTTTCTCGACTCTTCTTAAATAGCTAATACCACAGCTGACTGCTTTGGCCGAAAGAACAAGATCTGAACAAAGCACTGATAGAACATATAAATGGATGGAGAGGAAATGAGACGAAAGTGACCGCAATAGAGACACCAGGACAGACAGCACGTAAACACTCATGCCCTACCAACCTTCAATCTTGAAGTCAAACACTCTATCCCCTTTGCCCTTCTCGATCGGTTTCGCGTCGCCGTCATAAAGCGTCCTCTCGAAGTAGGTTACCTTGCCCTCCCGATCGCACAGTACTACAATGTTCTTCTGGGTACCATAACACCCACTCGTAGCATCTACCGCCTTCGCCTTGACAACGTCGCCCACTTCATGCGCAGGCATTTTGTGTTCTTCAAGATGGTCCCTTCCAATTGCCGGTACAAAGATGCTGTGACGTAACTGGTTGAGATACATGTCCCATTCCTCGTTCTCTTTCTGCCGGGGCATTGTGTCCGTGGTAAGGAGGTCTAGAAGACGGTCGATGAGCTGGTCGCGAGATTCGTGCGCAGCGGCTGACTCCGCAATAGCGGTTCGCGTCCAGGCTTCCCCGTTTGTGACTTTGGGCCAGCTGCGGTCGCCGTAGGCGGCATTACTGAGAGCTTGAGTTTCGTTTGGCTTTTGCAGGAGGTGGACCACTCCATTGACGTCTGGAGTACGGTTGCTCACGATCGCCAGGCCTTTCCCTCCCTCTTTGACGACATCTTGTATGAACCCGTAACATAACGAGAATCCACCTACGCCCTCAACACCATCCTCTTCGATCATCCACCTCGCAAAATCATCTGTGCTCTCCTCTTTCTTTGGATCGATTTTCAACCAGGCGTTCGGAATCAGGCCCCTACTTCGCGCACCTTCAACGATGGTTTGATCCTCTTCGCGGTAGTTGGTCAAAACTGCGACCCGGCCTTGACGAGTCACACCTAACCAGGTGCCATGAACGGGACGGTGAAGATCGTAACCGCCTAGAACTTGAGTATCTGGCGAGGGCCACCATGTTGCTTCTGCCGTTGGACGATGAAGGTACTCCTAGTATGCGTCAGTTGTGGGAAGAAACCGCTGCAGCCTCGCAAACGTACGTCTCGGTTGTTGAGCAGTATGAACGGATAGTCTGGATGCGCTGTTGTGAGTATAGCAATGCACATGTTGATGTTGTTGACTCTGAATCTTAGGTAGGTGTGTATGTACGTAAAGATGCAGTATTGTCGTGTTCTGTGATGCTTCGGAAATTGACGGAGCAAGCGAAAAGTTTACCGAAGTGCAGAGTGAGCGGTGTGAGTGAATGCCAACGGATGCTTCAACGGTCAACTATATACGTGGTTCCAACCGTACAGGACGTGGAGTGAGGTGGAACGACACATGGCAACATGGTGGTTGAGACTCAACCTCGGGAGGCGAAACCTGATGTCCCTGTGACGGAAGGAGAGTGCGACCTCGGGCCAGCGATGGGAAGATTACGTCCCCTTACTTAACATCTACTCGTCGGACGGCTATTGAGCCACTCTCGACTGCAGTGTACCAGGGCTTGTGTAAGCCGTCGTTCTCTAGACACGTCCCACAACATCGGCTGTTCCTGCAGCGGAGTAACGCAACGGAGGTGTCCGAAAGCGATCTTTCACGTGTTAGCGGGATTACCCCGGCCCATTCCGAGCTAGGATCCCTGTCAAACGTCACAACCCCGGTTACACCTTGCGCTGCGTCAGCCTATCTCCTCCACCAAATCTTCTAATAATCGAAGGAAACAGAGCAACAAGCTCTCGATACACTACATACGTCATTTGCCGAGAAACGAAGCTACAATGGCAGCCAATTTCGCCCCGTACCAGGACATACCCGAGTCGTCACGCGCGCTCTCTCCACCGCCAGTCCACTCACCGAGGACATCTATCGACCGCACACGTAATATCATATCGCCTACCACACGCGCATACGAGCAACATGACTACTTTCAGGGTCAATCGCCCATGTCGCCGCCCGCGGAACCAGATACTGAGCGCATAGCATGGGATCAGCCGTCTCGAAGCACAGGCTTCGGTCGTTCGCGAGAGGATGTGGACATGTTCACAACGTCCCTGGGCTGGCGACTAGACTACGAAGCTTGTCTGGCGTACCTGCTACTTCCACCAGCAGGCGGGGTATTACTTCTGGTTCTGGAGCACCAAAGCGACTATGTGCGGTTCCACGCATGGCAGAGTAGTCTGCTCTTCGCCTTTGTCTTCGTGGTACACATCATATTTAGCTGGTCGAGCTTCATCTCCTGGGTGTTGTTTGTAGGCGATCTGGTGGGGATAGGCTGGCTGACTTGGAGGGCGTACCTGGATGGTGAGTCTACGTCGTTCTACGGACACGGGCGTATTTGCTAACGGATAGACAGCTGCAACGCTCGATCGATACGAAGTACCATTCTTTGGTCCGCTCGCCAGCTCGATACTTGATGATGAATAGGACAATATGTGGATATAGAGGGTGAATCGATATGGGCTATCTACGATTTGGGCAAGCAAGGCGTTCACGGAGTATCTGACAGCGACGATATTCGCTCAGCTAGGAGTATTATAGATTTTCAAGATTAGATCTTCTGTTCTGGGCAGCCTCGCGTCTGTCAGAAACAAATTACGTAAAGCCCAGCGTTCATGATGTGCCTTGTATGAGATCACATTGTTACGATAATGGTAGCGAACTATCACGGTTTGTGTTCACTGATGTGTGTCAGCAAGGGGGTTTGGACGGCAAGCCGAAGGCATGATATGCTCATCTGATGGAGTCAAAGCGCAGCTCTGCGATGGACAAGGCTGGAACGAAACCACGGACTTCTGCGAATTGAAGCAAAGCATCCTCGATCGGAATGGGCAAACGACGAATGAAAATTACGCGTCGATTATGAGCCATTGTAAGGAGTGGGGAAGGTAGTCGATTGGTTGAGGAAAATGAGCATGTTGAGAGTGTCACATAATATATTGACAGATGGAACGTAAACTGCGCACATGAACTCTGAAATTAGGATCTACAACTTGCTCTAATCATTAGAAGTTCTGGATGAGAATCACTTCAATGAAACCATAACTCTTGGAACCTAGTACGCGGCTTCCAGGTCGCCATGTGAACTCATAATTTGCACCGTCTCTAATTCCAAAAGTGCATGTGGCCAAGGTAATTTCCTTTGTCACAGGAAGGCCTAATCCCTTCACTCTGTAAGCGGATGATTATCAAAACAAAGGTAGGGTTGTCACTGTATGGCAGCACATACCTCCTAAGTGGACAAACTTAACACGGCCTCACTGGATGGCCACGCTGACGTTGTCCCCTCACAAGTCACTCGCTCACAACATCCCCTCCATGACCTATCTAACTGAACGATCTTACACAGAAACTCTAAAGAAAAGGACGCGGTGCATGATTCTTGGTCGCTTGAAATGTCAATTTGGCATCCTTCAGGTATGTGGATGTCCCAGGAACCGTGATCATATTCAGCTTCGTATTTGACTGAGGGATTCGTTCGCCAGGAGTCATTGGACACTCGAATTCGTCCACCATATGAGCGGCAAAGAGAGCGGACCTTGAGGATCACAAGTGAGGTATACCGCGTAGTTTCATACAGAACAGGCGGTGATTCCCTATCGTAGTTGAAATAGAAGTAGTCCATGGTCACTGAGAGGGTTATTCGTGCATAGTCCTTGCGCGAGGTTAGGACGTATTGCGAGAACGGTAGCTGGCTTTGAACGCGCAGGACAAACGCAACTATGTCTATCGAGCATAGACAAAACGAGCGTTTACAACTTTCCAGGACGTTCTCAGCCACTTGTAGGTCCGTAACGTCGTAATCGACGAGCACATCTGAGCCATCTCCACAAAGAGAGAGCAGCGAGAAGACGCGATCGCGTACCACGCCCGATTTCTTGAACTTGAACCGTTCCATAAGGTAGATTAGGCTCCTTCCTCGAAGTTCTGGTGTTGTTCGAGGATCCAGTGCTGCAACACGTAACTGACAGAATTGCTCATATGCGAAAGAGATTGACGTTGCTCTTAAGCTTGCCTTTCCAGCCATGAATGTGAGCTGACGGGCAAGCGCGACTTCTTGGGTGATCCAGGCACGATCCCAATAATCAGTATAACAGAAGTAGCGGAATCCATCGGCGTTAGCTTGCATACCTCCTCCGTTATATTGCGCACTGCCTCGATAACCAATATCTTCTTCGTCATCAGAAGAGCTAAGAATCGCGCATGTTTTCTCTTCTATAATCTCTGCTCGCTTCTTCCGTTCTCCCAAGTTCTTTCGCGCAGCTTCTACAGTCGCCTTCCATCTCTTCGAGTTCTTTAAAAAGGTAATGATCTCCTTCTGTGTGCCAAGCCAGGCTACAACTTTTACTGCTCCTGCAAAGATGTCTCCCATCTGCTTAACCTGGTGGTTCCTCTCGATGGCATTGCTCTGGTCTATGCAAAGCGCGTCTATCCATATCCAACGAGATTGCCACTGCGGCTGCTGCCTTGCCACACTGAAGAAGTCGTACAGGTTCTGTCGGATCCAGAAGCGCTGACCGTTTACCAGAATCCATTGACCACAATCGTCGGCGCCCCAGACATAGGACAGACAGAGGTAAGTGCTCGCGGTCGAAGCATACCGTAGTATACACTGAATTAAGCCTTCTGAAGACTTCGTAGCTTGGATGAGAACTAGACGGATCGAAGGCGCGCAATAGTCAAGGGGCGTGTGGGTGAAATTCGTCGGCAGTCCAGCGGAGAATGTAGGATCATGATTGGCTGACAGCGCCAGGCCCCCGTCCTCCATCACACCATGCAAGGGTTTAAGTAAACTTAGTGTTGATGCTGATAGCCTAACAGAAAGAGTACCGCGAAAGATGAGATGAAAATATCAGGTGATGAGTGCTCACTGCAACAAGCTGCCAGAACATGGTGGCGCTTTGTATGC
>JAESFQ010000595.1_pt1 | contig 13274 bp, 8 predicted proteins | sample 9269431 | NCBI WGS metagenome assembly JAESFQ01 (sample SAMN14502588, study PRJNA617103) | algae metagenome | isolation source: Plectolyngbya sp. WJT66-NPBG17 and co-occurring heterotrophs from well... | place: USA: Mojave Desert, Joshua Tree National Park, California | collected 2006-08-06
TCGCCATCCACAGCTACCTCGCCGAACACAACCACCATCCCAAGCCGTTCGTCTGGACCGCCAAGGCCAGCGACATTCTCGACAAGGTCCGTCGAGGGAAACAAGTGTTGGAGTCAGAACACTAGCTCACACCGCAGTCAGCCGTGCCCAGGCGGTGTGAGAGGCTGCTAAGCAATTTTATTGCGTGCTGGTGGCTGTTGGCAGCAGCGCATAGCAGAGATCCCGCCACCATCTCTGATACATGACGTCGAGTTCTTACCATTCCGACTTGAGCGATGCAGAATGGACGATCCTTGCAACCCTGCTCTGCCCGGGAGAGCAGGCAGGACATCCACAAGTCTTCCCGCTACGCCGCATCGTCGAGGCCGTATTCTACCTGCTCCGCACCGGCTGCCAGTGGCGGGCTTTGCCGCACGACTTTCCGCCTTGGACAGCCGTGTTCTACCACTATGCCAAGTGGCGCCGGCGCGGCACCTGGGAGCGGGTCAACGCGGCACTGCGTCAGCAGCACCGCCTCGCCATCGGCCGCAAGGCGCAGCCCACAGCAGCCATCATCGACAGCCAGTCCGTCCGGACCACCGAGGCTGGCGGTCCACGCGGCTATGACGGCGGGAAGAAGGTCTCCGGTCGCAAACGCCATATCCTGGTTGACACGGAAGGCAGTCTGCTCAAAGCACGTGTGCACACCGCCGACATCCACGACCGAACTGGCGCACCTTTGCTGCTCGCTAGGCTGAATGCCGAGTTCCCCAGCATCGCACTGCTCTGGGCCGACAGCGCCTACCAAGGCCTTAAGGCATGGCTGCTGGAAAGCTTGGGCTGGCAACTGACGATCAGCAAGCATTGGTGGACCGGCCTGCGCGGCATTTGGGGTCACCCCGATCAGCCGCTCCCCGAAATTCCGCGCGGCTTCCATGTGCTCAAGCGGCGCTGGGTGGTGGAGCGCACATTCGCTTGGTTCGGGCGAAACCGGCGCTTGAGCCGTGACTTCGAGCGCCTTATCCAGACCAGCGAGATGCTGCTGTACGCCGCCATGACGCGCATCACGCTCCGCCGTTTAGCCAACAAACAATAAAAAATTGCTTAACACCCTCTGATACCGATCCGCCTAAATCTTGACCTGCTCCAAGTAGGGGTAGCTGGTGAGGCTTCGTAGGCGCTCTGCGGTGAGTGCATTCCAAGCTCGGCAGAGCGCATCGACGATGGCGTCACTGGTATCGAGCAGGCGGTGGCTCCAGTGCTTCTCGCGCAAGTACAACCAGACCCGCTCCACCGGGTTGATCTCCGGTGAGTACGGCGGCAGCCAGACCAGCGTGACGTTGCTCGGGATCACGAGCTTCTTGGCGGTATGCCAACCGGCACGGTCGAGCACCATGACGGCGTGCTCGTCATTGGCCAGGGTTGCTGCGAACCGGGCGAGGAACTCGTTCATCGCCTTGACCGAGACCTCGGGCAGCACGAGGGCGAAGCCCCTGCCTGTTGCGGGCCGGACGGCGGCGAAGAGGTGGGTCCAACTATAGCGCTGGTCGCACAGTCCGGGCGGGCGCTGACCGCGGGTGAACCAGCGGTGACAAACGCGGCCCTTCTGGCCAAACCTGGCTTCATCCATGGACCACAGCGTCAGGCGCTGGTCGCTGTGCTCCGCCCGTGCCTCGTCGAGAGCGGCCTGCAGCCCCCCTTTGCAAACGCCTCGCGCGCTGCCGCATCCGCCTTTGGGTGCGACGGCCGCGCCTTCTGCCACGATAAGTCGAGCTGGTGCATCAGTTTCCCCATGTGCGAGGGGTGGTACGACACGCCCCAGCGCTGTTCGACCTCGCGGCACAGCTCGGACAAGGTCCAGGCGCTCAGGCCCGTTGCCTCGACGTCTGGTCCGTCCAGCACCACCTGCTTCAGCGCCGCCTTTTGCGTCTCGTCCAGCCGCGCTGGCCGACCTGAGCGTGGTCGATCGTGCAGTCCGGCAAGACCCTCGGCGTTGTAGCGCACCACGGCATCGCGCAACGCCTGCCGTTCCATGCCAGCCAGCCGCGCCGCTTCAGCCCGCGGCAGACCCTCAAGCGCGCCCGCGATTGCCTGCATCCGTGCCGCAGCCGCGCGGTCCTCCTCCCGCCGCGCCAACCGACGCAACTCCGCCGCCGGCAGCTCTGTGCGGATCGTCAGCGTTCGCCCACCCATCGCGTCCTCCCTCAACTGGGTTGGACGCCACCAGAATCACTTCCGCCCGCGTCGGCTCAAATCACGTCCGAGTCAGCAATTTCGCGGACTGGTATGAGTAGTTTTGTTGGCCTACGCGATCACTGCCATCATGGTTAAGCGGTAGCCAAGCAGTTTCCTCAGCCATCCCCCGTTTAGCCTGTGTATGTCGAATCGCCGCTGAGGCTCCGGACACAAGCGCACAACGCAAATAGCGTTGGCCTGCATTCGAGATGCTATGCTGCCGCGGCTTGACACCCGTGCTGTTCTGTTTCGGTAAAAGCCCGATTCAGGCCCTGAAATGCCGAGCCGGGGATGAGGTTGGTGGCGTTACCAACGGCGAAGGCCGTGCTTGGGCCGATGCCGGACACGCCCGCAATCCGGCAATTGGCCTCGTTCTCCCTATACCAGCAGCGGATGGCCGCCAAACACCACATCGGTTCGTCCATCCGGAAGGGTGTGCCCGAGCACACTCCGCATCATCCTGCCCTCTGCCTGGGACGCTCCGGGGTAGTGGTCCAACTCGCACCATCCCGTAGCTGTCCTCCAGCGCCAACCGCAGGGTGGCTCCCGCCTCTCATCGCCAACCGGGTGGCCCTCAAGCCACCACCAGGAAGTCGGACGTGTTCAGTATGGCGGGCGTGTTGGAGAGCGCTGCCAATACGATGGCGGTTCCAGCTCCTGACCCGTCCGCATCCCAGGACAAGCGCCCCAGAGTTGGATTGTAGATAATCTGGGCTGCTGTTCCGCTGGCGGCGGCCCCGATCGTCAGGTTGCTGGATGCCAGGGCTCCCGGCGCGAGGCCGGCGAAGCCGGCTGCCGACAGCCAGATACTGTCCACGCCGGACGTGAAGTCGGTGATGGTATCCCCGCCTTCGCTCGTCGTATTGTAGATGAAGATGTCGGCCCCGCCCCCGCCCGTGAGGGAGTCAGCCCCCGCCCCCCCAGTCAGCCGGTCATTCTCCGTGCCGCCATCGAGGGTATCGGCGCCGCCATTGCCGATCAGGGTATCCGCGCCCACTCCGCCGGTCAGCCGGTTGGCCCCGGCGTTGCCGGTCAGGCTGTTGTCGAGGCCGTTGCCGGTGCCGCTGATGGCACCCGTGCCGGTGAGCACGAGGTTCTCGATGTTGGCGCCGAGCGTGAAGGTCAGGGAGGCCTGGATCGTATCCACGCCCTGATCCTGCAGCTCGGTCACCACATCGCCGGCATTGTCGATGGTGTAGAGGTCATTGCCCGCGCCACCGATCAGGGTGTCGGCCCCGGTGCCGCCGTTGAGGGTATCATTCCCCGCGCCGCCGGTCAGGCTATTGGCGAGCGCGTTGCCGGTGCCGGCGAAGTTGCCGGATCCGACAAAGGTCAGGGTCTCCAGATTGGTGCCCAACGTATAGGCAGACAGGATTGTCTGGACGGTGTCTGTCCCGGCACCAGCCGTCTCGGTGATCACCTCACCAGTGCTGCCGACGATAAAGGTGTCGTTGCCGGCACCACCCACTAGGGTATCGGCGCCGACGTCGCCGTCCAGCGTATCATTGCCGGCGCCGCCGGTGATGCTGTTGGCCAGGGCGTTGCCGGTCCCGCTGAAATTGCCAAGCCCGGTGAAGACCAGATTCTCCAGGTTGAGGCCCAGCGCATAGGCCAGCAAACCGGTCCTGACCGTGTCCGTCCCGGCGCTGGCCGCCTCGGTCACGCCATCGCCGGCATCGTCGACGAGATAGGTATCATTGCCGGCCCCGCCCACCAGCGTGTCAGCCCCAATGCCGCCATCCAGCGTATCCGCTCCGGACCCGCCGTTGAGCGTGTCGTTACCGGCGCCGCCCGTGATGCTGTTGGCCAGGGTGTTGCCGGTACCGCTGAAATTCCCCGCCCCGGTGAAGACCAGGGCCTCGAGATTGGCACCTAGCGTATAGGCCAGCAGGGTCGTCCTGACCGTATCCGTCCCGGCGCCGGAGGCCTCGGTCACGACATCGCTAGCATTGTCCACGATATAGACGTCGTTGCCGGTGCTTCCCACTAGGCTGTCCGCCCCCGTGCTGCCGTCCAGCGTATCGTTGCCGTCCAGACCAGTCAGCGTATCATTGCCGCTGGTCCCGAGCAGGGAGTCAGCGCCGGCCGTTCCGGTTCGCGAGACGCCGCTGTCGACGAGGTCCTGCACCGAAATCGTGAAGCTGGTGCTCGCCGAGGAGCCGTCGGCCGAGCTGGCCCGGACGGTGATGCCATGCTGGGTGGCGGTCTCGAAGTCGATGACGGCGCCCATGGCCACCGACACAACGCCGGTCGTCGGGTTGATGGTGAAGCGGCCACCGGCATTGTCGGTCAGGCTGTAGCTCACGGTGTTCAACGAGCCATCGGCATCCGTGGCGAGCGCCGTCACGCCGACCAGGGTGCCGACGGGAGAGTTCTCGGGAACGGTGTTCGTCGCCGTGTTGGTATCCTGCGGCGCGGTGACCGCGAACTCGTTCAGGTCCTGCACCGTGACGACGAGGTTCTGCTGCACCGTGCCGGTGACCTCGTCGGAGGCGCTGACCGTCAGTAGGTAGGTCCCGTTGCGATCGGCATCGCCCGGTGCCTCGAAATTCGGCGCGGTCCGGAACGACAGGGCGCCGGTTGCGGCGTTGATCTGGAACAACGCTGCATCGGCTCCACCCACGATGGCATAGTTCACCGGCTGGGCATTCACCGCCGCGACGGTGCCGACGGCGGTCTGGTTCTCCGCACTGGCGAAGGTGGCTGGCGAGGTAAAGACCGGCCCGCTGCCCGGCGCGAAGACCAGATCTGCCCAGTAATTCGCACCGGTTGTCGCAGTGGGGAAGCTGTTCGGCGTTCCCTCGGCGACGACGCCGTTGCCACCGGCAGCAGGCGCCCGCAGCACACCACCAGACCCGGTGATGTCCGTGGCAAAGGCGGTTGGCGTATACGCATAATTCTGCGTGGTGCCGTAGGAGACCACATAGGTGGTGTTGGCGGTGAGCGCGACCGGCGTTGCCAAGGTTGCCACCTGCCAGCCGCTGGCATACTGCGGCGAGGTCACCGTGACCGAGGCGATTTTCGAACCGGAGGCGTCCCACAGGTTGAGCGTGCGGGTGTCAGTATCGAACGCGTCCTCGGCGCCGCGGAAATAGCGTAGCGCACTAACAACCCCGGACTGTGTGGCCTGGAAGCGCAGGCCGAGCTCGTAGTCGCCGGCGTCGGCCGTGACGATCTGTGCTGGCACGCCACCCTGTCCGAACAGGGTGGAGGCGGTGACCGCATCGGCGAGGTTGGTCAGGGTGACCCGCAGCGACTGAGTGACGGTCGTGGTGCCATCCGAGACGCCGGCGGTCAGCTCATAGATGTTGTCGCCATTGGCATCGCCCGAGGTCTCAAAATCGGGCGACGCCCTGAAGGTCACCACGCCGGTCGTGCTGTTGACCTGGAACTTGGCGGCGTCGACGCCGCCGGCAATGGAGTATTGGAGAGTGCCACCGTCCGGGTCCGTTGCCCGCAAGGTCGTGGCCAGGATCTGGTTCTCATTGGCCGTGACGGTGCTGGCCGAGGTGAAGCTGGGCGGTGCATCCTGCCCGGGCCGGAAGATCACGTCCGTCCAGTAATTCGTGGCGTTGAACGTGCTCGCTGGGAAGCTGCCCGGGGCGCCAGCCGCAAACACGCCATTGCCCGCGGAGGCCCCGCTCGCAGGGGCCGTCAGGTATCCGCCAGCTGATTGCTTGGCGGCGGTGAAGTAGCTGGCGGTTGCCGCATAGCTCTCGACGGCGCCGCTGCCATTGTTGAAGGCATAGCTGTAGGAAACAATGTAGGAGGCGCCGGACTGCAGGCTGACCGGTGTGGCGAGATTGGCAACCTGCCAGCCGGTGTCGCCGGGCGCGGAGGTCACGCTGGCGGAGCCTATATTGGCCCCGGTTTGCGCATTCCACAGCGTCAGGGTCCTGGCATCCGTGTCGTCGGCATCGGCGGCCCCGCGATAGTAGCGCAGTGCCTCAACGGTTCCGGTAGCATTGGCGGTGAACCGGGTGCCGAGCTCGTAGTTCGTGGGGTCCGACGATCCGCTGACGAAGCGGGAAGGGACATCCGTCGCGGCAAAGAGGCCTACCCCGGTCGGCGTTGTCTCGACCACATCCGAGACGCTGATGGCGAGCGCCTGCGTGACACTGGCGAAGCCATCACTGGCGCTCACCGTGACATTGTAGACGTTGTTGGCTCCGGCATCGGCGGGCACCTCGAAGTCCGGCGCGACCTTGAAGCGCAGGACGCCGGTCGACGCATTGATCTGGAAGAGGTTGGCATCCGCGCCGCCGACAATCCCATAAGTCAGGCTGTTGCCGTCCGGATCCTGCGCCGCCACGGTGGCGACCTGGGCCTGGTTTTCGGGGATGGTGTAGGCGGTCGGCGAGGTAAAGGCCGGTGGCCGGTTGGCCGAGGCATCGAGCGGCCGGAAGGTCACGTCGACCCAGTAGTTCGAGGCACCGAAGGTGTTGTTGGGGTATGTCAGCGCGGCGCCATAGGCATAGACCCCGTTGCCGCCTACCCCGCCGGTATTGCCGGTCACCGAGCTCTGTGGGGCGCTGATGACCCCAAACGGCTCGCTGAACGCATCGTTGTCCAGGCCGTCGAAGGTGACCTCCCGCGATGGGTTGAAGAAATCCGACGTCGCAAGGTAGTTGTTCGCCGTTTTGTAGGAGACGGTGTACTGACTGCCGGCCTGCAGGGTGATGGGCGCCGTCAGGGTGGCGACCTGCCAGCCGGTAACGCCCGGGGCGGAGGTGAAGGTCGCGCTCGCCAGCAGTGAACCGTCCGGTCCCCAGAGATGCCCGCTGCGCGTGTCGGTGTCTCCGGCATCCCCCGAGGCGCGATAGTATTTGAGCTCCGTGATCTCGCCGGGGCGGCTCACGGTGAACTTCATGCCGAGTTCGACCGCCTGGTTGTCACTGGACAGCGCGGCATTGGTCGGGGCGGCATTGTCGAACAGGGTAAAGACGCTGGGCGGGGTGGGCGCCGTAACCTGCACAATGTCCTGCGCCGTCGGCACGCTGCGGATATTGAGGCTGTCATCGATGGCTCGCGCCACGATGGTGTAAGTGCCCTGTGCGGTCGGCCGCCAGTCGAAGCTCCAATTGGTGGTGCCCTCCGCGACCCGCCAGGTCGTGCCGCCGTCGAGGGAGACCTCCACCACCGCAACCCGGCCGTCGGTGGTGGCGGCGTTGCCGTCGTTGTCGGTCGCGGTCCCGGCAATGGTGATGGTCTGCCGCGCGCTGACGGCATCCGGCAGATTGGACAGCGTGATCCGGGCGGGGGTTATGTCGGTCGAGGCACTGGCGCGCACGAGGCCCTGTGACGCCAGGACGGCATTGGCGACGCCGGGCTGGATGCCCATGTCGGCGAAGAGATTGACCGTGAATTGCTGGATTGTCCGGTTGGCGATGGTGGCATCGTAGGGCGAGCCATCATGCTCGTTGCTCAGCCCCCAACTCCAAAAGACGGTGCCCGCGCCGAAGACCAGTGCACCGCTGTCAGCCCGGTAGAGGCTGAGATTGTGGGTGGCGATCCCGGGTGCGGTGCGGTTGCCCTGGTCGACGAGGATGGAGCCCCAATTGACCGTTGTCTCCGACAGTTTGATCAGCCCGGCCGGCCGGTAGGCATCCTCCGGTGTGGTGTCCCACTCATAGCCGAGCAAGCCCGGCGCGAGATCGAACTGCCCAGTGGCCGGAACACCGGTGTCGCGCCATACCCGGAGGGCAGCGAATTCTTGTGGGATGTCGATTGAGGTGCCGCGACCAGTGTCGTCCGGGCCGAACAGCTGGCCCGTGAGGGAATTCTCGGGCCGCGCGCCGGTGGCAATGCGCGTGCCGGCCGCGTTCACCGCATCGACGAAGCGGAGGTCGCGCCAAGTGCCGGTCCACTCATTCGAGGGATCGATGTTGGCATAGTCCTGCGGCCCGGCTGTGGGCGTGGCATTGGCCCAGGTTTCCTTGTAGGACACCAACGTTCGATGATCCTGGCCGCCGGCGGCGATGCTGGACTCCCATCGCGTCTTCCAGTAGACCTCGTTGCCGCTCCAAAAAAGCAGGTTGACGCCGGCGTCGCGGGCTGCTTCGACATTGGCGCGCTGCGCCCCCGCCCAGTATTCGTCATGGCCAACCGAGATAAAGGCCTTGTGGTTGGTCAGGTAGCTGGCGCCGAGGCGGTCGGTGTCGACGCCCGACATGTAGGACACGCTGTAGCCATTCTTCTCGAGCCAGGAGATGGCGGCGTAGTCGGCGCCAAACAGGTAGTCCTGCGCCCCCGATGCGGCACCGCCGCCGTCGCGGGTGATGATCGGGCGGTTGTAGCTGACGGCGAAGGCGCGATCTTGGTTGGGGCCAGGATCGCTGGTCAGGTTGTCCGGCTGATCGAAGCCGCCATAGAAGTTGCCGGCGACCTTGGCATTGTTGCCGCCCCAGCCGTTATAGGCCTGCCAGGTGGTGTCGGAGGTCTGCAGGACGATGTCGCTGGTCGAGTTGTCGTCGCGGATGATGAAGGGGATCTGGTTGGTGCCGCCGCCACTGTCCAACCTGACCAGCTTGGCGAGGTAGACGCCGGAGACAGCGGAAGCGGGCGTGTCCCAGCTGGCCGAGACGCTCCAGTTGCCGGCGTCCACCAGCCCGCGCGCATCTTTCAGGGGCTCCGGCTGGGCCGTGCCGCTGGCATTGATGGTCGTGACCAAAGTGGCGCCATCGCCGCCATAATAGCCAAGACGATAGATCTCGATGCGGTAGGGTACTTGCTGACCGACCGCAGCATTGACGTTGATCTTGAACGACACAGTGTCGCCGTGATCGACGCTGATGTCGGTGGCGAAGCCTTCGATTCGATTAGTGGCGGGTGCATCCCAGACCGATCGCGCAGTGCCTTGCTTCTGGTTCTCAAGCAAAATCGCGTTGTCGGCCATAGTCGCGCTCTCCGCATAGTCCGCATTCAACCGGCATAACAGCACCGGTTACAATTTTTAAGAATGTTCTAGCTTATACAACTCGACCCCAGAGTTCGGTAACAAAAAAGAAATATTTAACTTTTGTTGGATCGGGCTGGCTGTTTGTCGCGGAGGTGGTCCGATTTCTTGGAGGTCATGTTGGCACGGTATACGATCGGCCACCTGATGGCAGGAACAGCATGAACATATGATAAAGATTACAATTTAGTAATTTTCCAAATCATGGGATGTGCGCTGGAACCCCGACCATGCGCCTGCCCACCACCCTGATCGCCGCCGGTCCAGGGCCGGAGGGACAGCGTGCGGGCAACGAATGGCCCAGATCTAACCCGCCAATCGCCCCCTCGGACGAAGACCATTTCGGTTATTGTCTAATTTGTGATATTATGTTGCGAAATTGTAACCTGGCGCTGGAAAGCCGAGTGATAGAGATTGTTGCCACGATGGTTCCAACGTGGTCGGTCGAGACGCGCGCTGGTCGTCGGTGAGCCGTTGCCGTCAGTAAGCCGAGATCAACATCATGCTGCCCTATGCGCGCCTAGTACCGGGACCCGGTTTCCAGCCCATGCGAGCGGCTTTGTATTATAGCCAGCGATTCGTGGTGGCACCCCGACTGCGCCGAGTTGTTGCCCGTTGCTTGGGCACGGCCATTGCTTGGCGGCACGGCGCCGCCCAGGGGCGGCCAGGCTCGCCTGAGGAGGAGGCCGAGCGCCAGACAGCCGCGGCGACCCTGCATCACCAAGGCTTGGCGTCCCTGCGGCCCTTGCTGTCGCCCGGGGCGATCGAGGAGATGATGACCTGGCTGGCAAGCCGCCCGGTTGTCGGCCCCGACGGCAGCGCCGTGCCGCTCGCAACCCTGCCGCTCGGAACCGCGAGCGCGGCCTACTCGCTGTCGACCGTCCTGTCCTGCCCGCATATTCTCGACATTATCAACAACCCGCAAGTCGTCGAGATTGCCCGCCGCTATATTGGGTGTCGTCCGACAGTATCGAGTCTTGGGCTGCGCTGGTCTTTCCCGAATCCCGCCCGGCCCACTGACGTACAGGCCTTTCATCGCGATCTGGATGATTGGCGATCCGTGAAACTTTTCATTTATCTCACGGATGTCGACCAGAAATCTGGCCCACATGTCTATGTCGCCGGATCGCACCGCACCAGAGGGTCGTTCCTCTCGTATCTCTACAAGCCGGACGAGCTGACGCATCAGTATGGTGCCGAGGCGCTCACTACGGTCAACGGCCCTGTCGGCACCAGCTTCATTGCCGACACCTATGGCATCCATGCGGGCTTGGTGCCCGAAGAGCGCCCGCGCCTCCTGCTCCAGGTCCAATATTCGGTGTTGCCAGTCTTTGCCTTCCGGTATGCGCCAGAGCCCGTGCGCGCGGCAGGCCGGTTCGACCGCTACATGAACCGCCTTCTTCTTGCGCCACCGCAGGAAAACCGCCATCCCAATGCGGTGGCCTGACGCGGCGAGCTATGAACTGTCACGTGATGTGGCATCGTGCACTGGTGGTCTGAGTTAGAACTCCTGAGGCAGAATCGGGCGACGCTGGCGAGGATGTCGTCTGCGGCTTTGGTCCAGACGAACGGCTTCGGGTTGGCATTCGTCTCGGCGATGTAGGACTGGATCGCCGTCTCCAGGTCCGCTGTGCTGGTGAAGGCGCCGCGCTCGAGGCGCCGACGGCTCAGGAGGGCAAACCAACACTCGACCATGTTGAGCCACGAGGCACTGGTCGGCGTGAAGTGCAGATGGAAGCGCGGGCGCTTGACGAGCCAGTCGTGGATCAGCCGGGTCTTGTGGGTCTTCAGGTTGTCGAGCACGAGGTGAACCTCGAGATCCGGCGGCACACAGCCGTCGACCCGGTCTAGGAAGGCGCGGAACTCAACGCTGCGGTGGCGCCGCTCGCAGGCGCCGATTACCTTGCCGGACTTCACGTCGAGCGCGACGAACAGGTCGATCGTGCCACGACGGTGATAGTCATGGGTGGGCCGCTCGGCCTGACCTGGGCGCATCGGGAATGCCGGTGCCTGAGACTGTCAGGAATTTTGTGTGGGGCGGCGTTGATCAGGTGATGGCAAAGCGGTCCTGGAAGAGGATGGCGAACTGTGCCTTGGCAGCGCTCCACTCCTTCTGCGGCATCTTCCAATCTTTGGACGCGCGGTTCAACACGAGAAAGAGCAGCTTCAGCGCGGCGTCATCGTGTGGGAAGTGGCCGCGCGCTCGCACCGCACGGCGCAGCTTGGCATTGAGCGACTCTATAGCGTTGGTGGTGTAGATGATCCGGCGTGCCTCAGCGGGGAATGCGTAGAACGGGATGACCTCCGGCCAGTGCCGGCGCCAGGTCTGGGCGATGACGGGGTATTTGCGGCCCCACGGGCCGTCGTCGAAGGCTTCCAGCGCGGCCTCGCCCAGTTCAGCGGTGCGGGCACGGTAGATCTCCTTCAGCGCCGCCGCGACCTCCTTGCGGTCCTTGTAGGAGACGAAGTCGAGGGATCGACGCATCAGATGAACGACGCAGGCCTGGACTTGCGTCTTCGGGAACACCGCGCTGATCGCCTCCGGAAAGCCCTTCAGCCCGTCGACGACGGCGATCAGGATGTCGGCCACGCCGCGGTCGCGGAGCTCGTTCATGACCCTGAGCCAGAACTTGGCGCCCTCGGTCTGCTCGATCCAGAGACCGAGGACCTCCTTGGTGCCGTCCGCCCGGACGCCGAGCGCGACATAGACCGCCTTGTTCCGGACCGTACCCTCGTCGCGGACCTTGACCCGGATCGCATCGAGAAAGACCAGCGGGTAGAGCGCCTCGAGCGGCCGGTTCTGCCATTCGGTGACCTCGTCCAGCACGGCATCGGTCACCGCGCTGACCAGGTCAGGCGAGACCTCAAGGCCGTAGAGCTCGCGCAGGTGTCCCTGGATCTCGCGGGTGCTCATGCCTCGCGCATACATCGACACGATCTTGTCGTCGAAGCCGGGAAAGCGGCGCTGGTACTTGGCAATGAGCTGCGGGTCGAAGGTCGACAGCCGGTCGCGTGGTATCTGCAGATCGAGCTTGGCGGTGTTGGTGAGCACGCTCTTGGCGCTGTAGCCATTCCGGCCGTTGGCGCGCCCGTCCGGCTCACCGCCCTCGAGGTGGTGGTCCAGCTCGGCGTTCAGCGCCCGCTCAGCGAGGGCCTTCTTGAGATCGTCCAGCAGGCCGCCCTCGGCCAGAGCGGTTCGAGGATCAGACCCGCCCAAGAGCTGGTCCAGCAACTCATCCGGGATGGCAGGCTGTTTGCGTCGCGGCATGCGATGGCCCCTTCAGCAGCATCGTACCGCCCCAAACACAAACTTTCCGACAGACCCCCAACCCGCGCATCAGAGTCTGCTCACCGTCGTCTCAGCGGCTCTGCCTCCTGCGCTGCGCAACAGCTAAGCGATACAACTCCGCGGCCTATCCGGAGCTTGTAAGGTCATGCCCAAAAGGGTTGACGACGAACATCAGAGTTCTCCTGCTTGCCAAGCTGGCCGCAGTACTGCCGTGCGACGCCGACCGAGAGCGTGCCCTTCTTCGGCAGCGCCGTGTCGTCGATCACCAGCGCCGCCCGCGGCCCGCCCACCAGCCGATCCGCCTGCTCGGCCAGCACCCGCCAGAGCGGGGCGTCATCCCAAGCCGGGCTGGCGATGAAGTGCTGCAGCTGATCGTGCCCGCTCAGCCCCAGAGAGGCCGCCATCGGCTGCAGGCTCTTGCGCTCGCTCGGGCCCAGCAACCCGCGCAGGTAGAGCGGCGCCCAAAGCCGCCGCTTCTTATGCCCGACCGCCCTCAGGAACGGCTCCAGCCAGCTGTCCAGGTCCTGCACACCACGGCTCATTGCCTGCCTCCCGGATCCGAAACTCCTCTGACCAGTTCAAGACAACGCAAGACAGCGCTGAGAGTGCCCAGGTAGTGTTAGGGGCACGGCACGCAATAATTTATCCAATGGTTTGCCGAGCACATGCGCTAAACTCGCCATTACGTCTTAAGAGCCCGTCCGAGAAGTTTATGAGCGTGCCAAGCGCCTTGCCATCAGCTTGATCATCGCCAAGCGGATCAGGGCAACCGAGGTTCGGACCAGGTTTTCGAGGTTGCGCGCGAGACGGCGGCAG
>JAESFQ010000596.1_pt1 | contig 13265 bp, 16 predicted proteins | sample 9269431 | NCBI WGS metagenome assembly JAESFQ01 (sample SAMN14502588, study PRJNA617103) | algae metagenome | isolation source: Plectolyngbya sp. WJT66-NPBG17 and co-occurring heterotrophs from well... | place: USA: Mojave Desert, Joshua Tree National Park, California | collected 2006-08-06
CGCCTGAGTATTTTCTGATTCGCTGACAAAGTCCCCATTTGTGTATACGAAGAGGCCTGCAACTTATCTGCTGAGGGTGTCGAGTTTCATGCTGAAACAAGCGTACCTGCGTTTGTTCTGCAGTTGGTCCTAGGATCAAGAGCCGAACCTGGTTTGTGGGCTTGCAGGTCGCATTCTTGCTCACCATGCGGTTTCCGCTTTCAGCGATGGAGGCGTTTGGTTCCAATGTGGGTGCAGCAGAATTCTTCTGGCCACAAACGGCAAGTGGCAAGGTTATTATGAGAACGAAGCGAACCGTCAAGGAGATTGATCTATTGCAGAATGAAAAATGATTCCAAATGAACTCTAAAATCTAAATCCGTAGAATGAATGTGCCCAATAGAAAACATCATACTGGTGGCAGGCCACATGATGACGTTACAAATCCAAACAGTGCTGTACAAGGAATGCTTTGCTGAACTGCCCCAAAATGTCCACCAAATCAACAAGAGTGATACTGTAATTGCGAAAGCGAATGAAACAGAGAGCTCATGGCTCGAGATATGGAAATCCGTAAGGAGAGATGGCCCAGGAGATAACAATGCTGCATGAGATTGAGCGGTAGTAGCGGCAGCAGGACGTCTTCGTGAACATTGTCGTTGGTGGTATTCGGCGCAGGCGGTACGAGTCTTGGAGCACCTCTAGGTTTCTTCGACGCTGCATGAACCGCATCTCGGATGAGAGCAGACCACGCAGATGGTCTGCCAGAAACTGATTGGACCATCGCCACATCCTGAGCAAAACCATACTAGCTCTCCATCTGTAGGAGCCGGGCCATAATTGTGCTGCATGTTGATATCGGAGATGCTATTCGAAGGCGACCTATTGTCTCCACCGAACAGGGGACCAATGGGAAGCGCGATGGCACCAGAATGCAACACAGAAGCAAGAGCAGTGTCGTTCACCAACGATGTTGTGAATTTATGATGTACGTTTGCTGCTTGGTGACACTGGCCAGCCGTCGAAGCGTCGTGAAGATTTTTCCCGTCGAGATGACGGTGGGAAAGGGAGTTGTCCACCATGATGTTGGTAGGGAAGTGACTTGGTGAGGGTGGAGAAGTTATTGTAGTGGTATGAAACGGTAGTAATTTGAAGCTTCAGTAGGTAGTGATGCAAAGTGTTGAGAAGGCGCGTATGCGCCTTTAAATGATTTCCGTCTGGTGAGACCAAAGCTGTGCTGCTACTTCGCCATCTTCCCCTAGAGGCGCTTAGCACCGCACAGACGGTCCCTTCGTAGGCATCACGAGAGATGCTCAAGCTCAGATAGGGTGGCGGCCGGTGTGAGGCATACAGGCTTCAAGGGGTCTGATGAAGCAAGACCAGTCGTGAAGCGGAGGATGACGGAGGACCTTCCAGGGTATACGACGCAACAGCCACTCTGGATGATGATGCTGTATGGGCACCTTCGCTCGTGACATTCATTGCGTTGGTATCATCGTCCTTGCGTTCGGAGCCAAGGTTCTGAAGAACTCCCTTGGCGGTTGGCGGTTGGCGGTTGGCTTGGGACTGGACAGAGGATAACAGCTGGGCGTAGCAGGGTAAATCCAACCTAACAGCCAGGCCGATGACCCACCTGGGCATAGGCAAGGAAAGCGCACTCGTTTGGACAGGAACATGTAACGCGGCCTGCATGGCTATCCGATATTCAGTTTGGCGGGCCTAACGGTGCCTGTCGATGTAGGGCTGCAGTTCCCGGGATTGGTGCACTGCAATTGCCTGGTATGCCTCTCCAATCACGCCAGGGCTGATATGGCGCAGGCCGGCGAAAAGAAATCTGGAACCTGGCGTAGTTAGCCTTCTTATTGAAGAGGCGAACAATTGTGGGCCCAGCTGAGTGCTTGTCCGAGCCATTTTTGCTACTGCGCAGCCCACAAATGAGCAGATGTAGAGGTGGGAGACCGGAGGAACGACAAGCCAAAGGAATGACCACCGACGCTTATTTTCACAAAGCACACGCTTGCGCCACCTGTTTCATGCAGAGCGATGGCAGAGAACGAAACAACTGGCCAAGTAGCTCACAAGAACGCGTGAAGATACAAATATATCATCGGTGCCGAATGTCTGTGACCTGGGCGAGAAGTGTAATTTCGATGTGCGATTCCATGTACGCGATTCTGCCTGAGGAGACAGGACCGCGATCGAACGACGTTGGCCTGAGTTAAGCTCTTGATTCGTAAAACACAGGCTGACTGGAGTAGAGCCACTGCGTGCATCAGCTGCAAGCACAGCCAATTTGGCACAGAGAGAGATCGGCTCTTTTGCTCAATCAGGCAGTCGATCCCTGAGAATGTAGGCTAACACAGTCGCAAATAACCAAGTTCCATGCGGACTCTGTGTCACATGCAAAATTGTGGGAGGCTGAGGGGCTTCTAGAATACTATGGTCGTCAGAGGCAGTCATGGAGAGTTAGTCTGGCTGGGGTAGTCGTGTGCACGAACTGACTCTCGGTGCTCGTGCTCTTGACCCAGTACGCAACCTGCAGTTCCCAGGGGTCAGCATTGAGTGTGGCTTATGGTTTGTAGGTGTATCCGTTATGATGCCTTGTGGGCTGGTGAATGCAAGTTTGCCGTGGGCGCTAACGATGGCAGTGTTAAACGGTCCGTGAGTTGACCGGTTATGGCAATATTCTTCCTCTAACGATTCTGGTATGACTGCGGGCCAGATATCATAGCTTGTGGGGTAAGGCAATGCTGCAAGCTCCTTGAAAATTGTGCCTAATTTACATGACAATCTCCTCATCAGTAGGTTGAGGGAAGGGGTGCAAACCGACTTACAAGGGCTAGGACTCAGCATTTACCAATTACGGCTTCAATCTCAAGGCTGTCCGCAAATCTGCCTGGTAACAACAGGGCTAGCCACTGGGCCAACAATGGGCGTTATGGTCGCAATGTTAACATCGGAGGGCCGAAGAAGAGTCATATACTCTTTGCATCATCTTATGCAGGGCGCAGCATATATACCTAGACAAGTGCGGAGCCTCATGAGTAGGCGTCGCTTCTCTCGCGATCTCTTGACCCCCATATCCACGTATCCTAGATATTGTCTCGCCGCAAACAGCAAACGGCGGTCCTTCAGGGCCAAAAGGCGGCTGCCAGCGTGTCAAACGGCGAATAAAGCGCGATAGTAGGAGTCTCCACAAGGCTGCGTCCCGCGTCTATGTGCAGCCTTGCGATGTCTGTATTCCAACGGGTGTTGTTTTCGTCAGAATTCGCGCCCGTGATTCAAGTATACCAGCAGTCAGTGGTGGACTAGACGCTGTAGACCCAGCTGGTCCTTCTCTTACCCAGTTCATCTGATCAAAGAAGGCGAGAAGAGATGAATGCTAGGGAAGGCTGAGAAAGGTCGTGCGGGGTCTTTTTGCGGGTCATGCGAGTTGATGCGCCCTTGTCACTAAGTAAGCAGCCTTTGCTTGGCTTTAAGTTGCAAAGAAAAGTCAAACGTGGGATACAACATTGACATTGAGATGTTTGTCATACGGCAAGAGCATTGCAGCAGCTTTGATAGCTGAAATCGGTAGGTGACGGGAGACGGTGGTGTTGTGACGATCTGTTGCTCGGTGCGACGTCGGGGAATGCCGAGATTCCACCGATTGGGTGAGACGCGCACTACGCGTCGTCGTCGTCGTCGTCGGTCGACGAGAAGAGCCATGGATTGAGTGGGAGCATACAACACGCAGTGCAGCAACCTTTGAACAGGATTGTCAGCGTGTTGCTCGCTCTATCGTGTTCGCAGACGCTGATGACGTCTCTCACTCGCTAACCGGCTCTTGGTTAGCTTCCCAACCACGTGCGTAATCTTGGCTGCGCGCCCGGCGGCACCACGACTATCTCAACCTGTCTGTCTTCTAGTTGCCCTCGAGTTTGCCATAATCCCACGCAATGGCGCCCCCGGCAGTCATCGGCTCCCAGAAGCCTGGCGCAACCGATACCACCGCAATGGAACAGAAGATCGGCCAGGCCACCTCTGTTGTCATACCCCTTGTCGAGTTTGGCGCTCTAGGCTATGAGACATATGTTGTAGTCTATTTAATATGCGTCCAGTACTTGATAAACCCCTCCGAGACCCTCCAGCGAGACTTCGACATTCGGCCTCGGCGCTCCACGGGAATTGCGCTCATCGTCGTTTACGCCATCCTCCTTCTCTTCCTCACGATAACATGGCTGCGCCTCATACAACTTATCTGGTCAAAACCAGATCTCGTACCCCTGGGCGACCCGTTGGTGGAGAAGGCAGACGCGAGCACGAAAGCCTTCGGGTTCGATCAGTACGACGCATACATATGTGATTACCAGGGAGTGCCTCTCTGGTGTGAGAAATGCCATCAATGGAAGATGGACAGGGCACATCATTGCAAGGAGCTTGGACGCTGTGTTAAGAAAATGGACCACTATTGTCCGTGGGCTGGTGGAATTATAGCAGAGACGACACACAAGTTCTTTATGCAATTTGTAGCGTATGGATCGTTATACACGACATTTACCTGGATTGTGATAGCCATCTTTTTGGCGGAGCGGAGTTCCAAGGTGCGTTCAGAGGCTTCGCGGTGCGTGTTGCAGCAGGCTAACACATCGTAGATGGGCTCACGGCCAGGAACTTGGATTGGCGCGCTCGCAACCGCTGTTCTTTTCAGCATCTTCGCCGTCACAATGACGTGTATGACAGGCTGGAATCTGATGATCAACTACACCTCGGTCGAAGGCATCCAACGCGGCGGCGTCCACAACATCGCCTTCCTTATATCTCACTCCTCCGCAAACCCCGATACCACGACCACACTTCCTACGACCCCATCGACCTCCTCCACCAGACACCACAAGAAGAAATCCAGCAGAGACATGGTAGAAGAAAGAGAGCACGACAAGGATGACTGGCCCATTCTCACTACCATCACTCGCCTCCCGAACCGCTCCTACGCCGTCATGCAGACCAAGCCCATGGAACACCCCTGGTACACTACCCTCTTACAAGGCTGGCAAGATACTATGGGTATGAACGTACTAGACTGGCTGCTGCCTTTGCGCCAATCCCCGTGTAAACGCAAAAGTCACCGGGGGGAGTTTGAGTGGGGCGAGGTGGTCTACGATATGGCGAGGATGTACGAGAAAAAGCATCCGGGGACCACTCTTGCCATACTCGATGAAGGTAGGAGGCCAAGAAGGTGACGTTGTCGGAGGGTTCATTCTTGGGGGGGTTTTTTTTCGTAAGCGACGTGGGCGTTCTTTGTATATTTTTTCTTTTAGGATATGATACCCATATATGTTGTTGGTCGCAAACTGTCCATATTGGTCCGGTGGAGGGAACGAGACGAGGGCATGCGATATTACCGTACCATGGACTGAGCGACAGTAATCTTGCTACCAGAAATTATTTCTCTTACTAACACAACCACTGCACTCAGGTCCGTCATTCTCCCCCCATCGCACATGTAAAAATGCGATCAAAGCAAAATCTCTCCCAAATCCCCGAAGCCCTGACGTTGCCCTCAGGTCGCACAAACACATACCCACCCACGTGGCCCACTCCAATCCCACCCAACCATCCAAGACCTACCTACCGTTCAGACCCAAACCCCCTTTCACCCAATCAACCTCTCAGCCTCCCCACCCTCCCATGGTATGCCGAAAATAAGCAAAGTCTGGTCCACGAATCGGTACCACCCGGCGACGCTGCATGCACAAAAGAAAACAAGTTTCCGACGCGGGTAAACGAACTTTGCGAACCAAACTCCTCTTCTTGGCTCCGTTGTCGCTATTACATTGGCCGTTATTTCCGTCGGGTGGTCGTTTTAGGGGTTTTTAAAAAACTGCTGTGTGGGTTTGCATGTGCAAGGCCTGTTGATCTGTTCTAGATTGTAAAAGGATGCTGTTCGAGGCTACCCAGCAACGGTGGAGAGATGTTTGCGTCATGTGCCGTGGTGGGCTATGTGGTGAAAGACTGAAATGCGGGCAATGTACGCGTAAGCTTCTTGCTTGTTATTGCAGACGCTGCGATGAGGCAGTTGGTGATGTTTTGTGTAGAGTGGAAGGCTTGGAATATATGATGTAGTCAGCACGCCTGCTTCGCTGGGATGTGATACGTATATTAAAAGTGGAAAAGTGATCGAGATTTGCGGTCGTCGTAATGAACCCACTACGTGTTCCAGCATGGTACTGGCAATACTATTGCAGAAGCTGCTGTTACGTAGTCCTGATCGGGCTGGGTATCAGTGGGCGTGTAATGTTCGGCCAGACTCGACTGCCGCCTAGTACCCTGTATCAAACGGTCATCGTGATCATTCGCAGCCGGTTATGATATACCGTGGTATAGTACGAAGATCCCCGCGGTATCAACCTTGGATAATGAAGATCATCATAACTCGTTCATCACGATCAACCCCAAGAAACGCCCTCACGATTGGAAACAGAATTTGCGCAACGAATTGGAAACTCTCATCGCCACTCGATCAATGTAACACTGCTATCCACCTGAACAGGGACTGATAAGTGACGTCTTGTGAAGCTTTAAACATTGAAACAATGACAGCTTGCGTGTTTGCCTTGCGACCTGTGCGCTGCCTGTGAGGCTGCCGCAGCCTGCCGGTTTCCGCATAACGATGATCGTGATTTCAGTCAGGTTCGTTTCGGGTTACCATGGTACTATAAATGGAGAAAGCTTCCAGCACGCTGGGGATGTGCGTCTGAAAAGACGAGAGCTTGGGCCAGGACCTTCCGTGTTTGACATGAACGTGCGTCAGGCCTCCCAGTCCGTAATGAACAATTGACGAGTTGGGTAGTTCACGCGATAAGCTGGAAGTATGAAGAGTCAGCTGGACTTTAAGTTTTCTCCATTCGCTAATAGTACCCGTATGAATTGAGGGATGGGTGTCAGTATCAATAAAGTGCACGACGGCTGTTCCGGTGTCACACCTGTGATAATTCTCTGAATGCCGACACGTGTTATCCCTTACAGTCCGGGCCGCTCCATGGTATCCTTGCCAGCAGTGAGTTTGAATCACGGTCCTTGGCTTTCGGTAGAGTTAGTGTAGCGAGGGTCGGCAGGGCAGACCCTAGCTTAGATCCCCCAATGAAGTGCAATGTATCCCGCATCTAGGTTGTGAGGGGTCAATCCTAGAAGAGGATCATGGCAAGGGTCTAATGCAACCTCACTCACCGGACGGGTAGCGCTCTTCTACGAGGCAGACCGGCTATCAGACCCAGAGGCCGAGTGGAGCACAAATCAAATTATTGGAAGTGGCGTCCCAGCTATTTGGCCCTCCAGGTCTGGCAAGGATAGCTGATTGAGGTTGGTGGGCCCGATGTGTTGAGATTCGATATCACGAAACATGTCATGGCTCAACTTGTTCAGACGTACAACCGGGGTCGTTACTTTCCGGAAGCACGAGCCCATGTCAAACGGTTGGTGTACCTTCTTACCTTTTCGAGCATTACCGTTGTGTGTCATGTTTTAGCTCTGGGGGTTTGAAACACCGAAACTGTCGATTGCGTTTCGAGCTTGGCCGCTAGGTTGGTGTCCGCGGACACCAGGGGAACGTGCAAGTAAACCTCTACATTCGGTATTGTATGGGCTGTGAGACCAAATCTGGTCGTTGAGCATGAGCGTAGTATGGAGGATTGCGCTAGGCAATCGATAGTTCGGTGGGCGGCCAAGGTAACAGATATGGCGCCACCCGAGTTTCACCATGATCGTGCCTGTAAAGTCTCTTTTAGTGGCTGAGAAAGTTCCATGAATTTGCTTCAAGTGATTTGAAATAGTATTGAAGAGTTTCGTGGAAGAAGTTGTGAAAAGATCGCATTGTGATTAGGCTATGTCAAAATCAATCTTGAGGGCCGAAGCCCACCGAGCAAAACGCCGTTGCAATTCCGAAATGCTGCGTTTGTAGCGCAATATGCACCCCAACTCCATTTCCCAAAACGCTGATGTGTACTCCGTTTTGGGCCCCAGGGTATTCGACTGAAAGAAAAGTATTAGGTCGTTCATGCACCTAGTGAAGATGGTGACATCCGAGAATGCCCGCAAAGGGCTGCGGTAATGCATGCTGCCCAAGAATCGAAAGTATGCAGATGATACCGGCCCCACCAGGATGCCGGAGGCAGAAAGAGGGCAGATTATGTGCGTGATTGATCTCATCGTGACGAAGTGTGAGTGGGAAACGCCAGCGGGGCTCGCGGCCATTCGTTAGTCGCGCCTTCTTTGGGCGAACCCCATTCTGCCCTGAGACACTATGCCTCTGGGCCATTGGCCTCACGTTCTCGTTGTTCTTTTTGTGGAGCACGACGACGAGCGTTGATGAACCAGTTGGATACCTAGTGTGTGTTAGCACGTTGTTCGGTAGACAGATGTGAAGATGCTAAGAGAGACTTGTGATGGTAGCAAAAGGACCGACAACACGCTGTAGTCTAGAGGAAGTGACACTGAAGGACAGGAATGGCAGATGTAGTAGGCATGTCAAAATGAACGTTCTTGCTAGGACACATGACGTACCTGGTTGAGACTCAATCCAGTCCGGTTGCAAAGCTCCATTTTCTGGTCTTCCGTGGGATACGGCGATGTTCGGTTGGCGGCAAACCAATCTTTTAGCAAGTTTGTAGCCTCCTTGGGCAAGTTGCCTCGGCGCTTCCTGTTGAAGGCGTTGTGATCAAGGCCAACATGTTGTTGGAAGCGGATGTCACTATACGATGTGTCGTAACTTGAGTAACCAGGTCGAGCGAAGTACGAATCGTTCGGTCGATCGTAGCCGCCGTAAACAGCTGCTTGAGGTTCGTGATAGTAGCTGTGCCGGGGCTCGTACATGGTGCTTGGATGAACCATGGCCTGTTGGAAAGGGCTGTGCCCGATGGGTTGCTGGAGAGATGGTGGCGCGTAAGACATGTGGCTTTGAGGTGCTGGCGATGACTGGTGTCGCATGTGCGGGATCATAGCCATCGGATGCGATTGTGATGGCGCATACGAGTGGCTCGGGCGGTGATGCATACCGGATCCTACGGGCTGCACTGCGTGCTGTTGTGCGATGCGAGGGGAATAGCCAGCAAGGGCAGGGTCAATCGCACTGCTCATACGACGAGCCTGCACTACCGGCGGTTCATAAATGTCGCCGAGTGTATCGACACGCCTTCGCTTGCTCTCAGACCAAGAGACATCGTCAAAGTGGGGTTGCACATGGGGAGAACTTTCAGCCGAGTCATTTTGACGCTGTGGCGTCCGCGGCGGTGTGGTAGTCCGCGTTGTATGGAGAAACTGATAGCGTTAATGAATCTGTGCTGTGATCAGCCGGCCGAGGACAGACATACCTCGGAAAAGGAAGGAAGCTTTCCAGGAAAGTTCTGCTCTCCTGGCTGAATAGGCGGAGAGCTGCGCATGTGGTGGTTCTGTGCTTCTGTCAGAGTGGTGCTCGAGCATGCAGACGGTCGTAGGTCGTCGCGATGGACTCGGTCGGGAGTAGTTGTGGGCAGGCGGAAGTTGGGGAGCATCCTGGACTCTAGTGAAGGTGATGGCCGGCGTGTGGGCAAAGAATACGAGCGTGGTAGGGTAGGCGAGCGGGTGTTCTCGCTACCTCCGCCCGGTGCGAGCCAGTGGGGATGGCTCGAGTAGTGGGCAGGTGCATATGCGGAGGGTTCGGACGCTCTTGCCCTGAGTGTTGCTTGCTGGCCACCGACGCGGAAGGGGTCATGCAGCACAGGCTCGAGGAAGCGGGGAGGGGAAGGAGCGGAGGCGGGTGCGGGAAAAGAGGAAGGAGAGTCTTGATCTTGACTTACCGCAGCGACCATGTTAGCCAGAGGCCGCTCGACAGCATGTGACGAAGTCATGTTGCGCGAGTGCAGCGGCTCACAATGGCGGTGCGGAATATCTTGCAGAGTAAGATATTCCATGTGTGCAACGGCAGCACTGCTTAAATACTCTGCAGCAGGCACGCGTTAGCAAAGAGCCACTCGTCTATCAACGTCTCCATGGTGAGTGGGCGGGCTGCCTTGCTCGCCCATAGTTACTGACAGCTTGGTACCGCTCTTTGGCTGGCACCGTCGAATGCCATCACCCACGAGCGGGGTTCCATAGGACGCTGGCGATTTGGGTGGCATTACTCACCCAGGTATTATGGTAGTGATGTAACAATGAACTCGAAAGGGCAACCGAGGGTCCGATGCAGGACTACTGAACCAAGGATTCTATATCGCAGATATACGAGTGCTGAGGCAGCCCGAGGGATTCGTCGTAGGCTGGGAGTTGTCGGGGTCGCAGTGGTGATAAGTGGGCCGGCGCAAGCACTCAGCAATTCGCAAGAAGGTAGTTGGGGTCGTGATGACGGGTCCGAGTTGTTTAAGAAGCAGCAGCACTGTGAGCGAAAGAGGCGTTTCTAGTCTAGGAGGGAGTGCAACGGGCCGTAATCAAGCATGCCCTGCCATCTTGCAGCACCAGAGTGCGCGTCAGGGGTGGTGCCAGTTGGGGCCAATGAAGGATGGACAAGCGTGTTTAGCACCACGTCTGTGGACTTGACAGGTGAGGGTTAAAGTTTGGTCTATATTCTCCGAGCGTGACAATGCAGCCTCTGGCCGGACGCAGGCCGAGCGTGGGAAACAAGAGACGCTCAGTCTACGCCGCAGATTTCGAGGCACAACCCGGTCAGTGCTGTAGTCGCGCCATGTGCTGCAGACGCGATGGAGCGTCGGCCGCTGTCTCCACTGCGAGCATCGTCGCAGATCTCGCTGTTTCTGACTCGGCGCAGGTTGGTGCAGGGGTGCCGAATGCCTCTTGCCCGGCTTGTCGCACCCTGCCCATCGATTACCTCATCTGCGCTCCCACACACTGGATGCCGCAGCAACCCTACAACGTTCCCTTGCGGCGGCAGCGGACTCTGGCCAAGCATTGGCCCACATCCACCGTGTAGTCTGGCGCCTCGCTCCTTGCCAGCAACCACAAGCAGTAGTTCATCGGCACCAGCCTCGCCATAGGTCGCTACCGCTTGCCCCAAAATCTCAAGCCTTGCGCCCCCCTGCAAAATAACCATGGTGGTAATTGCGTCCAAGCTAACATCCATCGTAGTTGACCAACTCGCCTTGCTGCTGGACTTGACTTGAACTTTGTCGGGAGCCGGTGACACGGTACCCTTATAATTGCTTTTGCCGGAGATATTTGCATCGACAGAAGCAGCACCGCATCTAGGGCCGTCGCTGCTAGGGGGGCCAGTGGGGTAGGTGCAGCAGCATTAAGGACATGGACGCGGGTTGCACTTCTGTCGAGAGCGGAGTGTAATCCGACGTTTTGAGGGCGGTCGTGCACACCAGAGCCACGCTGACGGCGTGTATGTCACCCAGCACAAGGTACGATACCCGGCAGACAGCTGCCGCAGGACAGAACCAGGTCGGTGGCTGGCCTTGGTGGACACTTGTGCGACGGAGCTTTTCCAGCATCCAGGAGCGGGAAGTCTTGGTGTCGTGACGGGGGCACAGAAAGCAGCTAGTGCTGCAGCAGCGAGCTTTGGGAAGGGTGAAAGAGGCGTTCGTCCGGTGGGACGAGAATAGCAGCTAGAGCGACGACGACGACGTAGGAGGGCGGGACATGATGCACGGCGTTCGATTCTCCACCATGTGCCAGGCACGACTAATTGGGGAGCCGTCGCCTGCAAGACCCTGAATCAGTTGGCGCATAGTGCATAGCCAGTGCTCGCGAAACAATTGACGTGTGCAGCCGTCTGGCGTGGCTTCAGAGCTGTCCATGGCGACCAGCCAACAGGTCGTCCACAGAGGCATCGCCGTAGTAGCTGGCTGTCACGGCGGAGAGCCCCTTGGAGTACGGGCGGATGACAGATGTCAGGCTCATGCAGACGACTGATGGTGGCAGCAGAGGAAGAGGTGCGACCTTCTCTGCGCCGCCATGATTGGCACAGGGATAACTGCCACCTTTCCGCTCTCGGCGTCGCGCGTGCCCGATTCGCTGGTGGCTTCCCGCTAGCCCCGCCGATTCGACCTCGCACTCAAGCCTCGACGCCAGCCCTCGACATTCCACATCCGCCGTCTCGCGTGCCGGGACGCTGCCGTCAACTGAGACCTTGTCCACGCTGCCACTGTTTGCAGCTCGCCGGCTTGCAACTCGACGCGACACCAGGGCAAACTTTGCGCCGCCCTAACCTGCGTCTATCGAAATCTACGAAACCTTGTCGCGCCCCACCATAGCAACCATCTCGCCTTGTGTTTCGCGCTTCCAAATCCCCTTCGACGCTCGCAAGCCTCGAAGCTCGACTTTTGTGCTGTGCCATTGGGTTCGGCAGGCGTGCCGGCGTGCAGCGTTGCGTTTATGCTTCGGCGCCACACCGAGAAGAAACCAACCTTGTAAACTGTTTGCATACATGCGTCGGTCGGCGTGACCGCTCGCCGGCTCGTGTGCCTGCACCCACCACCTTGGCCGCTGTCTTAAATCACCATCCCAGCATCAGGGTAAACCTCTGGCTCGGGTTCGTGTCGTTATCGACCCCCTAGAATGGCAGCCGAGCACGCTCGCACCAGCTCCGCTGCGCACCCATCGCCATAAGCCATCGTGGCACAGCACCAGTTGACCGCCTGACAGTCCGTCAACTCTGCTTCAGGCGGCTGCCGTTCGTTGTTGTGTTGCCCACCGGCTCTGCGCCATGGCCCAGAGGGCTGTCAAATTGCTGCAGTGCGGCACCACCTCGATACTAGCACTTAGTACACGACGCCTCTCGATCTGGATCAACAGTCTTTTCGAACGTGCCCTACCTCGACCTTCGTCTTTGCACCTCATGTGGAGATGACGGCGTAGCTCCTTGCTGGCGATCATCTCCAGCGGGGGAGCCCTTGCATTCCAAGGCGCGCTTCGCTCTTCAGAAAATGCAGCAGTGGTGACTGGCGCTGTTGCACCAGACGGAAGCCACGAGCGCCATCTGCTGCGCGAACAGACCTCGAACATGGTTTCCAAATACTCCACGCAAGCTGCACCTCAGACTTTGCGTCTTTTGCGACCAAAGTGAGCAACTGAGCAGCCGACGCTACAACCGCATTCTGACATTTGTCTGGAGCTCTGCGTTCAAAGTTGTGTTGACACTGCCTGGATCGGAAAGCCAATGGGACCTGCTCTGCAGCCTCCGAGACGGGAATCAATGATTCCGGGAGATGCAACACTTAGCATCTTGTACGCGTTATCATCTTGGTCTACTACACCGCTTAGCTGTCATCAAGCTCACCGCACGGTTGGAAGTCGCCTTGGACACTGATCCGATC
>JAESFQ010000597.1_pt1 | contig 13260 bp, 20 predicted proteins | sample 9269431 | NCBI WGS metagenome assembly JAESFQ01 (sample SAMN14502588, study PRJNA617103) | algae metagenome | isolation source: Plectolyngbya sp. WJT66-NPBG17 and co-occurring heterotrophs from well... | place: USA: Mojave Desert, Joshua Tree National Park, California | collected 2006-08-06
CCGCCACCAGCCGCTCCAGCCGCCCCCGATCCTCAGGTGAAAGCTGGATCTCTACCCCGGTCCTCATCAGCACCGGATCGCACATCCCAACCGGATAGGGAAACCTCTGTCTCGGTCAGAACACTAGCTTTTCCTCACCGGTTCGAACTTGCGAAAGGGTCATGGCTCAGCGAGTTGCCTGATTTTGTTCGGCGGAGCCACATGGAGGGACTGTGCGCACTCCATCTCCTTCCGTTCGACGATGCGGAAGCCGACATGTGCCGGATGGTATTCCGCTATCTCGTCTGTTTCACTCACCAGACCGATGCGGCGATGTTCCGCCTATGGTTCGAGTGAAAATTGTAGCAAGGGGCGAGAACGCATCGCCATTCCGTTCGGCTGTAGCCGCTCGACCCACCGGCTCAGGAGTCCTCACAACACAATAAATAGGCGCATCATTAGGAGGACCAAGATGCGCTGCATTATCACCGTTGGCACCCAAGACCCCCACCGCGAGTGCGTGCGCAGTGACGCGGAGTTTTGGCTGCCCCACTACGCACGGTACGGATGGCGCGTGCGAGAGAGGCAGGACTACGATGAGCGACAAATCCTGATCTTCGAATTCGACGACCCAAGCGACGCCTGGGCATTCTATACACGCGCCGAAGTCGCTGAGCGACGCGGGCGCCTCGACTGATGCGCGCGTGGGAATTCATCACCCGTTCCATGCCTATTATGGGTGAGACCGAGGTAGTGACCGTGAAGCGGGCGTGCCACAACGGGGTGCCTAAGCGCGCAGCCAGTGAACACGCCACGCGTGTGCGGCAGGCCGTAGGCAGCAAGAGCCCCCGGAAGGCGACCGAGCCCGACGGAACATCCCGTCAGCCATGACGGCCCGGCGCAAGATGATCGAGGCGGCCGCGTTTCAAGGTGAGGTCATCGCGGCGCTGCGCGCGGCGGGGAACATCCGCTCGGCAGAAAGGCTTCAACGGTGCATGGATGTTAGGCTTGCACGCCAGCGTAACTCGGGCTGGCCCTGGACTTGCCGATCCTCTGGATGCGCTTGGTGCCGCGTGTCGCTGATCAGGCGGTGGTGGATGGGGCTGACGCGGTGGGTCGTGGACGACGGTGCACCAGTGAGCCTCGTTGTCCTGCCGCTCCATCATCCGCCCAATGGGTTTCGTGGCGCGACCGTTCGGCTCCGGCGCGCCCTCAGGGACGTGAGGGACCGCACAACGCGGCGATCTCTGCGCTGGCGCGTGGTGGCAATCACTGGAATGGTGGGGGCAGACGGTACCGCGATGGTGCTGGTGCGCCATCCACACATTCCCCGCGCGGAGGTTGCCGAAATCCTCGGTAGGCGGTGGCCCGAAGCTATCATTGGCGAGGTCGCCGCTGTGTTGCCGAACTCGGAGTTCACCGTCGAGGATGCCGTAGAATTCGCCCGCCTGCGTCGTGGAATCGAGCCACTTCGCGTCATTGTCCTCCCTCAGCGGAGTTCAGGCTCTCCTCCCGGTCAAGAGATGGGTGGCTCCTCATTAACCGGCTCTGAACCCATGCCGGTGCTGTTCTGATTCCTGAGCCGCCGAGACTACCCATCCGGCGAATGGCGGCTCACCGCACTCTCGACACCACAGTTGGTGGTGCAAGCCAACGACATGCAGCCGGGTGTCGCGGCCGACCAACGCCGCAAGTTCCGCCCGGCTGTAGGTCCGCACCCGGCGGTCACACCTCAGTCGTACGGCTTCGTCCGGGGCAAGGTTGGCGATCGAAAGGTGAAGCTCGTGTCGATGGTAGGGTTAGAAGTAGAACATTTTGCTGGTCGGGGCCAAGCACCACCCTGTCGGGGTATGCCCTTGGCCTCAACCTCAACTCTAGCGCCTCGCCGCGTGCAGGAAGGCAGGCGGGCCGCCCGGAGGAAGGACTCCGGCACACCCTTGGTGAGGCGCAGATGCTCCTTGCGCATCACGGCGGCCATGCTGAATGCGGCTCCCGATTGGGTCTGGCAGACCGTGCGTGGCAGCAGTAGACCACCCTGGGGGCCGCCGTAATCTCGCAGCGCAGTGCGCCGCACTGGCAGCCGCCGGTCTGGTGAAAGGTTATCGCGGCCTCTCCGAGTTAGGCGCGCCTGTCCAAATTTGCGCCGTCCAGGCCCGGTGCGGCGTTCACCCTGCCGCGAGTAGTTCGAGGGCATAGGCCGTACTCCCTCCGCGCCAAGGGATCACGGGGCAAGGCCGCCGCTTTGTTGACTGTTCCGCCTTCGGAGGAGCAGCCTTTCACACCCGGTCAACGAGCCGGGATCGGCAGAGCCGCGCGGCCGTCCCTTGCAGGGCAACGTGGCTGGGAGAACGCCATGCCCCACGACACCAGCCGCTCTGGCACATTTGCGCCCGGAGAGGCCCAGGCGGACGGGTACCCCAAAAGCACCGCATCCCGCTCGCTGGGCAAGATGGTCGTCGGCAGCATACTGACGACGACCGCCCGCCGCTTCCCGGACCGGGAAGCTTTCCTCTGCGCCGGTACCAGACGGCGCTTCACCTTCCAGCAGACCAACGAGCGCTGTAATCGGCTCGCGCACGCCCTGCTGGGTTTGGGTCTCCGCAAGCCAGACGTTGTGGCCTTCCTGTGCAACAACCGCGCCGAAATGGTCGAAATCTACTTCGCCCTGGCCAAGACCGGGCTGGTTGGCATCCCGCTCAACTATCGCCTTGCTGTGCCCGAGGTTGTCGAACTGATGCGGGCCATGCATGCAAGTGCCTTGCTGTATTCCGACCGCTTCACCGCCGCGGCCACCGCAGTGCGCAACACGCTGCCCGAGGTGCGACACTTCGTCGCCGTCGGAGACGAGGCTTCGGCCCTTGGGCACCGGTACGAGGCGCTGCTCTTGACCGCTGCGGCAGGCGAGCCCGAGGGCGAGGTCGAGGAGCACGACCGGTACTACTTCAACCTTACCTCGGGCACTACGGGGGTGCCGAAGTCCTACCTCCTGACGCACTACAACAATGCGGCGATGAGTCCGAACTTCGAGGTGTTCGAGCCATCTCGCCGCGATGTCATCCTGACTGCCTTCCCGGCATTCGGGCGCATCGGCTTCGGCTGGATGGCAACATCAGTGGGGTATGGCGCACGAAACGTCCTGCTGGACTTCACGCCAGCCGAGGCATTGCGCATCATAGAGGCGGAGCGCGTGACGCTCGTCAATCTGGCACCTACCATGGCCGCGATGATGCTGGCCGAGCCGAGCCTGCCCACGCGCGATCTCCGCTCGTTACGCACCATCATCTTCGCGGGTGCGGCGCTGCCCGCGCCTTTGCGCGAGCGTGTGGCCGCGGCGATGTGCCCGCGGATTTCCGAATACTACGGCATGCAGGAAACCGGAGTGTTGACCGCCAGCACCCCCGAGGAGCGGGTCCGGCGGCCAGACTCCGTAGGGCTGCCGACCTGCTTCGCCGAGGTCCGGATCGAACTCCCGGACGGCAGGCAGGCCGCGCCAGGGGAATTGGGCGAAATCCTCGGCCGCTCCCCGAACACGACCACCTCCTACTTCGACAACCCTGGCAAGACGGCGGAGACCTTCCGCGGTGGCTGGGTTCACACGGGCGACCTCGGGTTCATGGATGAGGAGGGCTTCCTGTACATCCGTGGGCGCCTCAAGGACCTGATCATCACTGGCGGACAGAACGTGCATGCCGCCGAAGTGGAGGAGGCTATTCTGCGCCTGCCCGGAGTGGCGGAATGCGCTGTGTTCGGCCTACCCGACGAACTCTGGGGTGAGCGTGTAGCTGCCGTGGTCGTGACGCAGGGGACGGAGGTGCCATCGGCCGAGGTGATAGAGGCAGCGTGCCGTGAGCATCTGGCGGGCTTCAAGATGCCTCGGACCATGTTCTTGCAAGAGGAACCATTGCCGCGCACGCCAACCGGTAAAGTGCAGAAGTTTGTACTGGTGCAGCGCCACGGCGAGCAACAGCATCGCTGAGGTCTAGCTGGTGATCGGACCGCATCTGTCATCAACCACAGCTTCATCTCGCACCGGGGCAGGTGCCCAGCCCGATATTTTGCCGGTTGAGGGCAGGTCGCATCAAGGATGACTGTGCGTGTATGACCGATCGATGCAGTAGTGATTGAACGCGATGCTCAAGCCGGACACCGGCACGTATCCGCTCACAGGGGGAGGACAATGGGCATGCCTATCTATCCACAGATATGCGCATGACGAAGCCCTTCCTTTCAGTCGGAACTGAGGCCCCAGCGGCCCATGATTCGCCTGCCCGGTGCGGCAGCCCGCTCACGGCAGAGCACGCGTCCTGACGGCCAGGAATACCTCCAATGGATAAGCCGACGCCCACCGTCCCGCCGCCTAGGCCCGATAACCTGAGCGGCGCTCTAAGGCGGAACATCCAAGCGTTAGAGGATCGCCGCAGACAGGAAGCCGCCTCCGCTCCGAAGGAGGCGAGCATCGCCGAGGTGATCACCCGCTTCACCGGGAGCATGCCGACCCCGAGATCAGTGAGATCAAGAAGGACGTAGCCCCGGAAGCAGTACTTGACGAGATTGAGACCAAACAAGCCTCGAAGTAGCTGCCTGCTAGTTGCCGAGTTCATCCGCTTTTCGAGGTGCTCGGCTCCCGGCGACGCTCCGCTGGGGGTAATGAAAGGACGCGTCCGACCGAACAGCCGGTGCGCTGGTCTGCCGTGGCGACAGGTTGCCCGAAGTGGCAATTGTGAAGTTTGGAAATCGAAGGACCCGAAGCCGTTCAGACGACGACGGGTCCTTGGAGGTGCGCTTCCGTCCCTGCCAGCCCGATCGCCCTCTTACGCGAAGCGTATAGGCTGGGACAGACGGTGCTGTTTGGGCGTGACCCCCGCCAGCACCGGCCATCGCCGAACGCCGCGTCCGATTTCCTGACCGGGTTTGGTGGCGCTAGGCCACACTGAGGTGAGGGTGCGTGACTCTGGTTGCAAGCCCCTTCTACCGACACTTGCCTGACGCTCCCGTTCGGGTTCGCCGTCGGCGCGGTCTTGGTAGTCGCGCATCGAGAGCCCCCGGCGGGGTGGTGCGTAGAAGGGACCCGAGGCACGCTCTCCGCGTGGCGAGTAGCGAACCGCGCGGATTGCCGCCTCGGCATCAGCGCGGGTGGAGATCAGGGGAAAGCAAAACCCCGGTGGCGCCAAGGTCGAGCGGCGCCTTGGCGTGACAAGGCATCGTACACTCCACCCGCGGACTCGGCTGCGGTGGCGAGGATGACATGGCTAGGGTCGAGGGTCAGCACCTTGTCCATAGCATCGACCATGGTTGCGCGCATGTTCGCCAACTGGTGCGCGAACTGTGCGTCGTTCCGGGTTGGCGCGTTTGGGATGCGGAAGCCGCGCACGTGGTTGGTGACACCGGGTGAGCGCATGGCATCGTACTCGGGCTGGACTGAGGTGTTCGTCGAGGGGACGAGGACACCGAACTTCATACGCCAGCCGAGCGTGGCCATGATCTCCGTTTCCCTGTCGTCCGGGTCGTTTGGGAATGCCAGTGACCCTGTGGCTGGGGACGACGCCACGTGGGTTCAGCCCATGCGGCCTCTGCCTCGACAAGGGCGCAACTATCCTCGTCGCTCGCCCGGCGCGCGTGTTCCGCTATTTCGAGGCGGCTGAACCGGAGATCGTCGAGGGACTGATCGTGCCAGTGCGCGACATAGACGGCTCGCCGCTCGGCACACTGTGGGTCATCCACCATGACGAGCGGGGGCAGTTTGACGGCGAGGACGCGCGCGTAATGGAGGACTTGGCGGTCCAGTTGACGCTCGCGCTTCAGCTTCAACGGAACGCGGCGACGCAGGAGGTCCACCATCGGGTCAAGAACACACTGGCAGCCACCGCTGGGGTGCTGCGGCTTCAAGCCAGTGCGGTGCCGTCCCCGGAGGCGCGCGCCGCTTTGGAGGAAGCGCTGGGCCGTCTAGGGGTGTTCGCCTCAGTCCACGAACTCCTCTATCGGGCGGCGACTAACGCCAGGGTGGTCGAGATGGCGGCGTTGCTCGACCGCCTCGTGGACGCGCAGAGGCAATCAGCCTTCTGCGCCGATGGCCGCATCCGGCTCCGAGTGGCGGCCGATCCCAGCATCTCGCTCCCCCTTAACGCGGCTGTGCCGCTCGCGCTTATCGCCAACGAGGCGGTCACCAACGCCTGCAAGCACGCCTTTCCGGCCGGTCGATCGGGCGAGATCGTGGTCCGGCTGGAACGGCTCCCAGACAGCGCGTTCACTCTGATCGTGCAAGACGACGACGTTGGCCTGCCCGCCCAGGCACGTGAGGGCAGCCTGGGGTTCAAGCTCATCCATGCCTTCGCGCGGCAGGTCGGCGCCGCGCCCACCACCTCGGCCGACCACGGGACCACAATCGCGCTGACGCTGCCCGCGGCTCGCCCGCGCTAGCGGAGTAGCCGAAGAACCGAGCCGCGTTGCGCCGTTCAATGCCTTACGACCAGCACGACGAGTGCCAGCGGAATGCAGCGGAGCGCGGACATGAACAACATCATCTACATCGTGGGCCTTGTGGTCGTCATTGTCGCAGTCCTGTCTTTTTTCGGGTTGCGGTAAACGCGAAGGCGGCGATCTGCACCTAGTCGTGCTCCTGCCGCCACTCCCGGCTTCCCTGGCGGGCCAAGTCTGGCGAGACAGTTGGTCCGTGATACGGTCTCGGTTTACCAGGGAGACCACTTGCCCCAGCGTAGAAGCGTCAGGAAGAAGGCGAGCGCTGCCAGCGTCAGCAGGACCACCGCGACGCGAGGCGAGAGAGACGCCCGAAAGGCGATGGCGCAGACGGCCAGGGCCGTGGCGAGCGCGAACGTGATTCCTTGGATTTCCGTCATCGCCCCTGCAATCTCCGGAACGGCAGCGCGGCTGGTGGTGTGGGTCACCGAAGCAGGCCATCCTGCTGACTAGGCTAGGGGAGAAACAGTCGGGACGCCCACCGTGATGCGGTTCTTCGCGCGGGAGGGCCGCACCCGGTTGCAGCGCGACGGAGGCGACGGGCGGCATGGTACCAGCACTGGACCTCGTGCTGACTGGCATCGCCCCGGAGCCAAGTAAAGCGAACATCTAGCTCTGGACATAGGCGATCAGTCGCCGCGGCCAATTCATTCCCCCGCGTTCCCCATGACGGACTGAACCGTCTCACACGGTCGCAGTTCGGGCGCACATAATTGTCGAAACCAAATACGTGCGTCAGGGCGGAAAATTCAGCGCGTAAATTCATTACAGCCGAAATGACAAATGAGTGCTGGTCCGTTTCGCAGATGCTCACCTAGTGTCTCTATGCAGCCCATGGCGGAGGGCCACGGATGGTAGGCATACCGGACGACCTGTTCCGCCATCTGCTAGGCTCCCTGGCCTGCGGTCTCGTTCTTTGCACCTTCGCTATGACTTCGATGCGTGCGCTGAGGATGGTCGCTCTAGCCAGCAACGTTAGCTTTATCGGTTACGCATGGATGATGGGGCTCTGGCCCATCCTTGCTCTGCACTCCATCTTGCTGCCGCTCAATGCAGTTCGGCTATTGCAGATCGAGGTGCAGCGGCGGCGCGTCGCATTGGCTGCATTCCGGCTCCATCCGGAGGCGGCCTTCACCAAGCACACATGAGCGCCGCAGTACCGTAAAGGGGAAAGTGAGCCCTAGACGGTGTTTCTCAGCGGCGCATCTCCGCCGCTGATGCGAAAGCCGCAGCGCTTCAATCTGTGGCCTCCACCAAGTTTTCGCTCGCAAAACTCCACTCGGAGAAAAAACCCGCTCAGTCGAAAAAACAGGGAGGAATAAACGTCATGGCCCGATTGGTGCTGATTGTTCCCGTCATCCTGTTGGCCGCAGCGGGCGAGCCTCCACGCCAGACATCGCCTAACTCATCGCCCGACGGTCTGACGGGAGCCGAAGCGCCCGCTGCCTCCATTTCATCTGACAACTTTGACGTTGGCATGCCGGGTTTCTCGTCGCCTACGTGCTCACCGATTTACGGCGAGCAGCTTGCAGCGGTCGGCCCCGCGCAGAATGATCCAGAGAAGAACAACTACGCGAGGGTGATTGTCGGCGAAGCGTGCCAGTAGACTTTGATCGGCTGGCGGCTTTCGCTGCCGGTTACCTCGTCATACTGGCAACGCCGGGACCCAACCTCATCGCCGTCAGTGGTGTGGCAGCGCTGCATGGATTGCGAGGCGTCTTTCCGCTGTGCCTTGGGATATCAATGGGGGCCGGGGCGCTGGGCGCCACTCTCGTAGTTGCCATTACGGTAGCTCCGGAGAACGGAGAGTGGCACAGGGCGAGCCGCCTTATCGGCGCCGCCCTGCTTGTATGGCTGGCTTACTCGATTGCAAGGCAACCGGCGCCAAGCGATGGTGCGCCTGCTCGCCTCAGCAAGGGCGACGGCCTCACAGCGTTCGGCGCGGGGTTCTTTACAGCACTCACCAACCCACTGACGGCCACTTTTTTCACCGCCCAGTTTCTTGGACCACTGCGCGACCACGAGGCGACAGTTGCGCTGGCGCCGCTCGCCATCGTGGCGGTTGCCCTGACCTTCTTCCTTTGCGTCTCCGCCCTTCTCGCCAGAGCAGCCTGCCGAGCCACTGTCCTTGCGTGGCACCGACCCATCTGCCTTTCAGCGGCAACAATGCTCGTGTTGATGGCGCTCGCTGCTGTCAAGATAGCGTTCTAACCTCACGGTTGCCTCAGTTTGCGCATAGATGCACAGCACGACGATCACGGCTGTGTACCCTTGGTTACTAGAAGTACGGGTGAGCCAGAGCGCGCCCGGATCGCCCTCCACAGGCAACCGCGTAAACCGGCAGCCAGCGGCCAACCTCGGCCACGTGTGTCGGTTTGAATCGGCACGCCTGAGACGGCTTTGTCGGTAGAGGCTGGAAAAGCCCCTGTTCCGATGCCCGGCCTCCGAGGGGTAACTCCGGGCCGAGCAGCGATCGCGGCCGTGAGTGGCAGCTAGTATGGCCGCCTTGCGCACGACCACCGTCGATGATGATGGCGTCCACTGCCGTATCGGCGATGGCCCGCAGTCGGGTGGCACTCTCCGCCACCGCAGCCTCCGTCACCTTGCGTTCCGTGATGTCGGGCAAAATGCCCATGGGGGAGCGCACTCCTCGGCACGGCGCCGTTCGGCGATGGTCAGGTCGAGCGCCGCCTGCGAGCCGTCCTTGCGCTTCCCCTCAACGGCACCTGCGCCTTGTCACCGCGCTCCGCACCGGAACGACACCGGAGAGGCTTCGTTCACCCAAGTGGGGCAACGGTCGCTTCCTGCGAGTAAGCCGCAGGGTGGCGGGGGTGAAACCGACGCCCAGGTATTTAAGCCTCGGACGGGGCGGCTTTGGCGGACGAGGGACGACCATGGTGGACCAAAGCGGCCTGCTGGTCAGGGAGTACGAGGCGATCAACACCCACTTGCGGGGCAACATCGGGCAGTTCGTCAACTGGTTCAGCTTCTTCCTGACTGCCAGCCTCGTGGCCCTCGCCGCCTTCCTCGCCGTCGGCGATCGCTGGCCCGACGTGCGACTTGTGCGGTTGCGCTACGTGGTGCCGGGAGTGTTCCTGTTTCTGCACGTGTTGGCCTTCGTCGGCATCTTGATCTTTCGCCGCTACATCGCCGCCGCGAGCAGGCGCGTCGAGGAGATCATCGCCGAGGCTGGGGAGGCGGGCCGGTCCCCGATCCCGGTCGGCTTCTGCAAGTGGATGACCAACCTCATGGCTGCGGGATTTCTGGTCTCCTACTTCGCATGGCTCTTGGCCCTGTTCGTCTAGCGGGCTGCAGCACCCACCACGGGCCGCGGCCGTGCTCCGGGTGGCAGTGGAAAGGGGTGGGAGGGGTATAGGTCGAAGGTAAGGACCTGCGGCGCCAGACCGGCACTCAGCACCACCCACGTGCCGAGGACGGTGCTGTGCATCAGTGCATCAGTGCCGAGACGGCGGGGTCGGTGCCACTGAGCATGGCCGCATGCACTTCCTGTCATCCTATTGCCGGACCCTGCCAGGGCTCTTGCCCAGATAACAGGGATCATTCCGGCCGCAGCGGTGGGGTGCCAGGAGCGCGGGAGCGGGGTATCTCACTCACCAACATGGGGGAGAAACAGCCGGGATGACGATTGGTGATACGCGCTTCTTTGCGCGGACCGGGCCGCACGCGCTCGCTGCGGTGGCCGAAGCGGCTGGCGGCACCGCAGCCGAAGCCGATCTCCTGCTAACCGGCGTTGCCCCGCTTCATGCTGCGGGACCCAACGAGGTGAGCTTTCTCGATAACCGGCGGTATGCTGCTGCACTGGAAGGCACCTCGGCCGGTGCGGTGATCGTCCATCCCGAGATGCTGGCACGAGTGCCTGCGGGGACGGTGCCAATCGTCACCACCGAACCCTACGCGGGCTGGGCGCGGGTTGCTGCCCTGTTCTACCCCAATCCGCCTGTGCGCCCTGGCGTACATCCGACGGCATTCGTCGCTGAGGGGGCACGCATCGACCCCTCGGCCGAAATCGGGCCATTTGCGCTCGTCGAAGCCGGGGCAGAGGTCGGCCCTCGCTGCCGCATCGGTCCCTACGCGGCTATTGGCGAGAGTGTGGTGCTCGGCCCCGACTGCCGGGCTGGCGCACACGCCAGCCTCAGCCATGCGCTGCTGGGCGCGCGGGTCTATGTCTACCCTGGCGCGCGCATCGGCCAGGAGGGGTTCGGTTTCGCCTCCACCACCTCCGGCTTTCTCTCCGTCCCGCATCTCGGACGCGTGGTCCTTGGCGACGACGTGGAGGTTGGCGCGAACAGCAACATTGACCGGGGCTCGACCGGCGACACCGTGATCGGCGCCGGGTCGCGCCTCGATAACCTCGTCCAGATCGGGCACAACGTCCGCCTCGGGCGGTGCTGCGTCGTCGTGGCGCAGGTCGGCATCGCGGGGTCGGCGGTGATCGAGGATTTCGTACAGGTCGGTGGCCAAGCGGCCATCGCCGGGCACATCCGCATCGGCAAGGGGGCGCGGATCGGTGCACAGGCGGGTGTGATGTCCGATGTGGTTCCCGGCGCGGCGTTGGTCGGCAGCCCCGCCCAGCCGCGTCAGGAGTTCTTTCGACAGGTAGCCGCCTTGAAGCGGATGGCGCGCGACCAGCGGTGAGGAGGCTCAGCGGGCGGCGACCGTCGCCAGTATCGTTATAGCCCTGCCTCAGGCCAGCTTGAGGTTCGCCGCCGCCTGCTTCCCACGCTCAGTCACCACCTCGTAGGTGACCCTCTGCCCTTCATCGAGGCCCCTCAACCCCGCAGCTTGCACGGCAGTGATGTGGACGAACACATCCTGGCCGCCGCCCTCGGGCTGGATGAAGCCGAAGCCCTTTTGCATGTTGAACCACTTCACGGTGCCGACTGCCATTGGCTGTTCTCCTTACCCCAAAGCCGACGATGATGCGGCGACGCGGAGCGGGCAAGCGTCGCCGCTGCTGTCTTGCGTGCCGGTAATTAAGCCATCGCCAGCACGGCGGTCTGTCCCGAGGCCGCGACCCGAGCGGCAACGTGCGGCTGGTGCTTGTGCATGATAGCCAGAGCGGCTTCGTGCGCAGCAATGGCGTGCTCGCGGGTATCGTAGAACGTGACAGACGCCCCACGCGTCTGGTCGTCGGCGGAGCGCTGGAAATATCCTCCTCGGAAACCGGGGAGCTTTTGGATAGCAGCCAGTGTCTCCTCAATGACCGGCCGTAAGATTGCTACGGGGGGCAGATTCTCCGTTTTCCTCACCATGCAGTAGAGGGACTGGCCTTGCCCACCGCTTTGTGGTGCCACGAGGGCATGCGGACCGACCTCACCATGAAAACGCTCGGTCGGTTCGCCGAGCCCGGAGAGGTTAGCCATCACCCATTCTCGAATCTTGTCGCGGCTGTTAGCCGCCGCGGTGGCATTCTCCCAGAAGGAGACGGAGACGATATCACCCTGTTCACTGCCCAAGGCCGCATAACCCAGAAAGCCCTGCTGATCTTTAAGCAACGGGACGAGGCCCCGCTGGGCTTTTGGTGCTGCTTCCGCGGTCATGCCCGCAGCGCCAGCGTAGCGGCTGATCATGATGTGCATTTTTGCCCCTCCCTGTTGTCCTGAGGAACAAGGAATGCTGCTCGCCGCGTGCTGCGCGGGTCAACGGCGATGAGAATGGTAGAGCAGTTCGGATGGCCTACTGCGGTACACAGCGCCGTGTCAGACGGAAGCCGCGAACATGCTCGTTCCACAACGCTCGCGTGTGCCGTTTCGGATGCAGTTCCCGCGTGCATAAGCCGTGAGTGGATCGCTAGAGTTTCGCTACGGAGGAACAGCGTCAAGAGGCCGACGCCTCACCAAGGCGATCCGCACGTTGCGCAACTCCACGTAGTTACTCGTGATGCATCGCGGAGGCAGCTATGTCGGAAGAAACGCATGCGCCAGCACCACGCGCGATCGACAACGCCAAGCTACATCAGTTTGTTGGCAAGATGCTTGGGGACCTTGGGGGCGCAGCGAGTGTGCCGCTGGTCCGGATGGGCGATGCCTTAGGTCTATATCGGATTTTGCACACACGCGGTCCCATGACCTGTGCCCAACTCGCTCAGCAAGCAAAGGTCCACGAGCGCTACCTTCTTGAATGGCTCTCGCACCAAGCCGCATCCGACTACCTCGCCTACGACCCTGGCAGCGGCCAGTTCAGCCTGCCACCTGAACAGGCCATGGTGTTCGCTGTCGAGGACAGCCCCGTCTATATGATGGGAGCCTTCGACCTGATGGCGGCGCAGACCGAGATACAGCCGAAAGTACAGGAGAGATTCAAGAACGGTGGCGGCTTCGCATGGGGGGATCAGGCGTCGTGCCTGTTTTGCGCAACAGCGAGGTTCTTCCGCCCCGGCTACCAAAACAACCTCTTGTCTCAGTGGCTCCCCGCGCTCGACGGGGTGGTCGCCAAGCTAGAAGCGGGTGCTGACGTGGCCGATGTGGGATGCGGTCACGGTTGGTCCACCGTCCTAATGGCTCAGGCGTTCCCGAATTCCCGCTTCGTTGGCTATGACTACCATGAAGGTTCCATTGCAGACGCTCGGAAGCATGCCGAGGCGCATGGCGTGGCGGGCAACACCCGGTTCGAAGTTGCCACCGCCAAGGAAATTCCAGACGCGGCTTTCGACCTCGTGGCTTTTTTTCTAGGTTGGCAAAGTTGGCTGGCAGGCAACCTGTTCCAGTTGGGCCAGATAGGCTTCGGGGTTGCGGCGGAACCGGGTGCGGAGTGTTCGGGCAGAGCGTCGCTGTTCGAGGCGTTGGC
>JAESFQ010000598.1_pt1 | contig 13244 bp, 11 predicted proteins | sample 9269431 | NCBI WGS metagenome assembly JAESFQ01 (sample SAMN14502588, study PRJNA617103) | algae metagenome | isolation source: Plectolyngbya sp. WJT66-NPBG17 and co-occurring heterotrophs from well... | place: USA: Mojave Desert, Joshua Tree National Park, California | collected 2006-08-06
CCGAGATGCAGAGCTGACTGCCCCGCTTCTCTCCGCACATGCACCATTCCAACAACAACTCCCGCCGCTGTATCCAAGTCAATATATGCCCAGCAGCAATCCCTCCATGTCCCAGGCTCAGGATACGTCCAATGTGTCGGCTAACAGTCACGCCCCAATATGCCCGCCTTTACCATCTCCTGGGAATCGCCACCAATACTATGCTACTTATCCACATCCGTACCAGTTTATGAATCTTCAGAGGCCGTCGCCAGTCTGGAATGGCCCTCCACAGTTGCATCCTGGTCACGCATTCTATGACCCTGGCGTCATGATGCAAAGTCACCAGCCGCTCCCTCACCCAGGAACATCAAGTCACAACCATCAACTTTTACCACCGTCTCATCGCGGGCTTCCTCAACATGCTCGACGCCGACACGATTACAGAATGAGTGTGGAATCAGTTGCACATACTGCACATGCAGATAGTGTACGCACCCCGCAGGAAGGGAATCAAAGCTCAGCCCCGGAAGCCCGGGCTCAGCATCCGGGACTACTACCCCAAGAAGCGATTCGGCCAGGTGACGCAACGTACTTCGCAACTGGCCAACGTCGATGGATGTCACCTGAAGACCCAAGCCGCCGCTCAGACGGTAGTGTATCCCCCCGCACCTCGAATCGCCGCAACTTTGAGCGGTATTCCATTGACCTCTCCCATTCGAGCACGTCGTCTGACGCAGAAGAGGTGGCTGCCCGTGCGCCACCGATGAATCGCATGAGGCACCGACCAAGAGAAGTGCGACCACGAATGGCAGGCCGCTATGCACATTTTGATCCAAACATTGCCACTGTTCGCCAGATCCAAGAACTGAAAAACAATCTCAGGCGGCATTTGCCAAGTACGCTTCCCGAGAAAGCGTCCAAAGCTTGTGACATCTGCCAGAAGAATTATGCCACGACACATGTGTCGCCCACAGAAGAGGAAGAGATTGCGATTGAACTATCGTGTGGTCATACCTTTGGAGAGTTCTGCATAAGCCAATGGGTGAGTGGCAGCCGCTCGGACATGTCGGATGCTTGCTAACAACGAGCTAGTTCGATACGTGCAGAACACATAAGAACAAAGTCACGTGTCCCATGTGCCGAAAGCAGCTCATCGAAGCACCGCGATTCACGCAGAACATGATGCACGGTCAAGCGTTTCTTGATCTACTGGCTCGTCAACACATGCATGCCCATGATTTCCACGGCAACTTTTCGCAGTCGTGAGCAGGGTAGGCTGAAATTGAAACCAGGATGCAATTTCTGAAGCTATGAAATTATTGTTTGGCACGGATGGCCGTAGCAGGGCGACCAAGGCGACCAAGGCGTTATACATGGATAGGAAGTGTTAGTGACGGTTGCACGCTATGTGCGTAATTCGGGAGCAAGTCAGATTGGATGTGTACATAATATGCGGCGAGAACAAGACCAACATGGAGCATCTTTGTGGACAGCCAATCTGCATGCCTGGCTAGCCCCTTGCGTCGATCTCAGATGGGGATCCACTTGCCGGGATGCCTGGAATGCTTCCTGCTTGGTTGCCGGGAGCACACTTGGCCCAAAACATGCACCCCGCCATCAACACAAACTCGACCCTCTCGACCCTACGCCCATCTACCTGCAAACGCCGTGTGAGGTACTCGGCTGCACAACCACTGTCGCCCATTTCGCGCGCCCACACTGCCAATTGTTTGCTTCTTCGTGCCTGTCTGCCTGCCAGCTGCGGCCATTCGCTGCTGCCATCCACCGCTGCTGCCCCGTAATGGAAGACGACAACAGAGACGGTTTCCAGTTGCCCGCCCCGCCCCCTCCACTCCAGACTCGCGATAACGCAATGGACCGCCCCGGCACGCCGACCGAAGCCTTCATGAGCCCGCAACAGACGCCCCAGGGCAGCCCAAGCAAACACCACCAGCCGCCTGGCGCATTCGACCTGCCGCACGTCTTCGAGAATGCCATGAGGCTGTTACCGACCATGGGCTCGCCCTCCAAGACGAAGCCCGCATCGCCAACATCGCCCAACAAGCTTCAGCTCGGTAGTAGTGGCGCCGACTACAATGCACAGGACAGTCCAAGTTTCGCCTCTCCGGGCAGCCCCACACGCAAGTCCAACCAGGAGAATACCCCCCCGAGTGGCCGTCCAGGCCTGCAGAAAGAGTCGAGCTACGTCACACAAGCAGCACAATCGCGGCGGGAGCCCTACAGGACGCGTGAAGACGGCCAGTCCACACGCTACATCAACGGCCCACAGCGTCTGTCACCAGAGGAACTGGAGAAGGCACGGAAGCCTGCAGTGAAGCGCCTGGCCAACGTGACGCAGCTATGTAAGGCCCTCGTCGGACCGCGACTGCCCGGCGCTAATACAATCTCTAGACTTTCTCGACTACTACTACGATCTTCTCACCTACGTACACAGCCGCCAGAGCCGTCTCTCCCAGTTCAAAGCGCAGAACCCGCCTCCACCAGACACACCCGACAACGAGTACAACGATGCCCTCACACAATACCTTGGCCGCGAGCGTGCCAACTTGCGCAAGCGACGCACCCGATTAAGGCAGGGTGATTTTCAGATCCTCACACAGGTCGGCCAAGGTGGCTATGGGCAGGTCTACTTGGCCCAGAAGAAAGATTCGCGTGAGGTGTGCGCTCTCAAGGTCATGAGCAAGAAGCTGCTGTTCAAGCTGGACGAGGTTCGCCATGTCTTGACAGAGCGCGATATCCTGACCACAGCTAAGAGCGAGTGGCTGGTCCGCTTGCTCTACGCTTTCCAAGACGACAAGAGTATATATCTTGCCATGGTGGGTCGCATCGGGAGCAAGCCTTGTATAATGTACTGACGTCTGCTAGGAATACGTCCCTGGAGGTGACTTCCGAACCCTTCTCAACAACACCGGTGTCCTGCACAACCGACATGCGCGTTTTTACATTGCCGAAATGTTCTCATGCATCGACTCGCTACATCAACTGGGTTACATTCATCGCGACTTGAAGCCCGAGAACTTCTTGATCGACAGCACCGGACATGTCAAGCTGACCGACTTTGGTCTTGCAGCCGGTATTCTTGCACCTTCCAAGATTGAGTCAATGCGCATCAAGCTCGAATCTGTCAGCGACGTCATATCGCCATTTGGCCGACCCATCGAAGAGCGGTCAGCAGCGGAGCGACGGGAGAACTACCGCTCCCTTCGCGAGCGAGACGTCAACTATGCCAAAAGTATTGTCGGCAGTCCCGACTACATGGCACCCGAGGTGTTGAAGGGCGACGAGTATGACTATACAGTCGACTACTGGAGCTTGGGATGCATGTTGTTCGAGGCTCTAGCCGGATATCCCCCATTCGCCGGTGGCACAGTAGATGAAACCTGGCAGAACTTGAAGCAGTGGAAGAAAGTCCTTCGGAAGCCCGTCTACGAAGACCCGTCTTACTTCCTCTCGAAGCGCACCTGGGATCTTATCATCCGTCTCGTAGCCTCCAAATCTACCCGCTTTCGCAACATTTCGGAGATCCATGCTCATCAGTACTTTGCCGAAGTGGATTGGGCGAGGTTGAGGGAGCAAAAGGCACCTTTCGTACCGGAGCTGGACAGCGAGACCGACGCTGGGTACTTTGATGATTTCGGAAACGAAGCCGACATGGCAAAGTACAAGGAGGTGCACGAGAAGCAGGCTGCCTTGGAGGCCATGCAAGACCGCAATGTCCAAATGGGCAAGGGTCTCTTTGTTGGATGTAAGTTTCCATGGGCCCCACATGTCGCAAGCGGGCTGCGCACACACTTGAAGAATAAAGATCCATAGGCGCAACTTCATGGAAATGGCTAACTCTACTACAGTCACTTTCCGCCACAAGAAGACAGCCGATGAAAACGGTAAACCGTCGAGCCCTAGAAAACCGCTTCCTATGGTAGAGGAGAATTTTGGCACCATTTTCTAGGAATATCCGTTTCGATTCGCGTGCCGTAGCACTGGCTGTGTCGGCGCATTCTCTCCTTGGTACACCCCATTCTGTATATCGGTTACAGCACCCGCAAGTTGTAAGATTGGAACGAGTAATGAGGCGCGTACACGGAATGATCGCTTTCTAGGTTGTACGTCAGGGCAATGATGGTTAGATTTGGCGTTCAGTTCCAACTAAGCATAGTTTATTGGGCGGACAAGTGCGTTGCATGCATTCAAGAAGTTGTGTATCAGTAAACTTGCAAGTACATGGGTATAAATACAGTGATTGCTTGAATTGTGGCAACAGCCAGAAGTGTGTCTTGTTAATCATCCAGTAGATTTGCGCGCGATCAGCTGACCCGCGTTGAGCGCACGGACTTTAGACGTCGCGCTAACGAGTAGTTCCCGCCTTGCGTCCCCTCCCTCACACGCGTGGACTGTAGACTCCGCTTTATGTCAACCCGCTCACGCCAGTCACGATCATGCCTGGAATAGTCCAGAGAGGACGAAAGCGACCGTCCCGCGCCATCAGCCAAGACACTGACGAGGACTCCGACGCCTCGGTCCCACCTTCCAGCGCCGGCAAACGCGCCCGTCATGCCGCAGACGCGCCTGATGGTCCCGTCCAAACGGACGACCACCCGAACGGTTCGAGCGCATACGCCGAAGGCGACTTCAAAGCAGGCTCCCTCGTCAGGGTAAAGCTCATCAACTTCGTCACATACACGGCTGCCGAGTTCCATCTGGGGCCGAGCCTCAACATGGTCATTGGCCCGAACGGCACAGGAAAGAGTACTTTGGTCTGCGCAATTTGTCTGGGCCTAGGATGGGGCAGTGAACACCTAGGAAGAGCCAAAGAGCTGGGCCAATTCGTCAAACATGGTGCGGCCGAAGCTGTCATTGAAATCGAGCTTGCGACGGGTCCTGGCAGAGGCCCCAATCGGAGAGTCAAGCGTATCATTCGGAAGTCGGATAACAAGTCCGTTTTCTTCCTCGATGATAACCACGCTACGCAGATTGCTGTCAAAGCAATGGCTAGGGAATACTCCATACAGATCGACAATCTCTGCCAGTTCTTGCCGCAGGACCGTGTAGTAGAATTCGCCAGGATGACTGACATTGATCGCCTACGCGAAACTCAGCGTGCCGCAGCGCCTTCGTACATGGTGGAGTGGCATGATCAGCTAAAGGCCCTGCGTGCCGACGAACGATCCTTGGAGACGAAACAGAACAATGAACGCAGCCATCTAGACAAGCTGGAGAGACAGCAAAACTCAACCAGGGATGACGTGGACCGCTATCATGAACGAGAAAACTTGGTACAGAAGTCGAATTGTTTGGAAAAGGTCAAGCCTATAATCAAGACAAGAATCCTCAAGAATGAGATCTTTGGGCTGAAGGAAGACATACGAGAAGCTAAACTGGAGCTCGATCAGATCAACGTCGACATAGAGCCAGCGCGTAAGGCTCAAGCTGATGCTGAGTTATATCGGAACCATATTGAGCAAGTTGTAAACCTTCGCAAGAACCGCGTCGACATGATCAAGACGCAGGCCGAAAAGCTTGTGACGAAGGTCGAGACCAACAAGATGAAGGCAATGGAATGCAATGATCAGATCAAAGCTGAGCTTAACTCCAAAAGAAAACGCGGCGAGGACATGATCCGCATAACTCGCGAGATCAACAGGCTAGAACAACAGCGCAGTAATGAGCCCGCGCAGTTCGATGCCGAGTCTTACGAGCAACGCAAGGCAAACCTCCGCGATCAAATGTCTTCCAGGTCGAACCTTATCCTCGATAAGAAGAGTAAGATGAACGAGCTGTCTTCCCGCGCACACGTCATTCAGAGACAGAACACACAGCTGAAAGCAGACCGAGCACGGTTGAACACTCAGAGTGGAAAGCAAGCGAGCCTTTTACTAAGACTTTCCCGGGACACGGCTGCGGCGTGGGACTGGATTCAGCAACACAAAGACTCCTTACAACTCAAAGGTAAAGTTTGCGGCCCACCGATTCTGGAATGTTCCATCACAGACCCCAGGTATGCTCAGGCTGTTGAAGGGCAATTACGAAGAGGCGATGTTGTTGCCATCACGTGTACCAACAGTGACGACCGTAGGCTGCTGGAGGGCTGTCTCCTCTCCAAGAAAGCCAACAACGGACAAGGACTCCATGATGTCCACCTCCGAACATCACCAAAGCCCCTCTCTTCATACCAACAGCCTGTCGCCAAAGCAGACCTGACTCGATACGGATTCGAGGGGTACATGTTAGACTACCTTAGAGGACCTGAAGAAGTTCTAGCCATGCTTTGTGACAACAACAAACTGCACCAGATTGCGTATGCCGCAACACCAATATCTGATGAACAACATGTGGCTGTGATGGACAGCCCGATTCGTAGCTGGGTCAGTGGCTCAAATACTTTTCGCGTTGTCACACGTTACGCCCAATCGTCTACTTCCGTGACGAGGCTTAGACCGGCAATGTATTTTGTAGACCAGCCAGCTAATACGGAAGAACTACGAGAGCTTCATGCGAAGCAAACTGAAATAGTTCGAGAGAGCGAAGAACTGCGTGAAGAAAACGACCGCCTCAAGGATGATATCAAAACGCTCAAGGAGGAGATTGCAGCATTCAAGGAAGAAAAGGTGCAGTCTGCTAGCACTCATACAATGTTTAGTTACTGACAATATGGCAGGACGCTGTACAAGCTGAGCAAGACGGCATGAAAAAGGCTCTGGCTGAATGGGAAGCTCTTCCCGAAAGAATTGGTAAGCATCCGGGCTTCGAGAAAAGGCGTGCTTGCTAATCATATGTAGCATCGAAACGGGCAGACTTCAACACTCGTGTACGGGAGAATGCGGAAACAACCGATCGCATCCGGGCAATCAAAACGAATGCTCGTGAGATATCACTCAGCGTAGCCAACCTGACAGCTGAATATGCTGTAAGTTACAGCCGTTCGTTTGTAAGGCTTCTACTAACGTACTTCACAGAAAGTGGTGACGCAGATGAGGACATTTCATGAGTCGCTCATAGAAGCCGAGATTCGATTCATCGAAGCCAAATCGGAACTTAGGGGCTTGAGGCAAGAGAACAGCACGATCTTGGAGAAACAAAACGCACAGGAGGCCAAGATCGCCGAGCTCGAGCAACGCAATCAAGTCCTCCGGGCCGAATACAGGAGACTGCAGCAAGTCACGCAGAATGATATCGATTCCCACACAGAGGAAGAAAAACAGATTATCCTTGAGTACACAGAGCTCCCCAACCTTGAAGCTCTGGAGCTGGAGATTCAGTCCGTCACTTCGCGACTGGAGATGATGGCCGAAGGCAATCCTGGGGCGATCAGAGCTTACGAAAAGCGCGAGGCAGACATCCAGACGACGCGAAACAAGCTGGACCAATACGCTATTGGTCTTGAAAAGACAAGGGACGAGATCCAAGAGATCCGCGGGAAATGGGAGCCTCAGCTCGACATTCTTATCCGGAAGATCAGCACAGCTTTTGCGCACAATTTTGAGCAGATTGGATGCGCTGGTGAAGTACAGGTGAACAAGGACGAAGACGACTTTGACAACTGGTCTGTCCAGATCTCAGTTCGCTTCAGGTAAGCTCACCCTATCGTAGTTGTTCGCAAACCAAGCTAATGATCCCAACAGAGAAAATGAGCCACTCAGCGTCCTAAATTCGCACCGTCAATCCGGTGGCGAGCGCGCCGTATCAACCATCTTCTACCTCATGGCGCTACAAGATCTCGCCCAGTCACCCTTCCGCGTAGTGGACGAAATTAACCAGGGCATGGACCCCCGCAACGAACGTATGGTACATGAGCGCATGGTAGACATTGCATGCCAAGAGAACACAAGTCAATACTTCCTTGTCACTCCAAAACTTCTGCCTGGTCTCAAGTATCACGAGAAGATGAAGGTGCATGTCATCAACTCTGGAGAGCATATACCTGTGGCGCAAGGCATTGAGAGTGAATGGGACTTGTCGCATATGGCCAAGATTGCGCTCGCGGTAAGGAGGAGCGTTGCAGTTGCTTGATTGACGGAAGCGTGTGGGCGCAAATCATCACGATAGGCATGGGACACGATTACGGCTGTTACGGTGGCCTGGAGGCGTCAACGGTTTGATATGTTTCACATGGGAGGCGTTTGGTAACAGCGCAAGTACATGAATACATACGTACGACGGACAGCAGACGGCGACGTCGACAGCATATGGGATGTTTTTAGCCTCTAGTATCAGCGCTATCGCATGGCATGCGTGAGAATTGTATTGAGGTACCCGTATCCATACGTGGTTATGTGACTCCATCCTTTGACATGTCGTGTTCGTGCGACCGAGTATGCGAACAAACATACCCATGTGCAACACCAACCACACAAGAGCTAGTGAGTTTGATTGTTGTCCCACTGTAAGTTATTTCCAACGTGCCATATAAGGGTACAAGCTGGAGTGCTGGGAGTTTTGTCGTACGATAACAGGTACGCCGGCGCTGATTACCTGTATTATAGATCAGGATGAGGCTATGACCTGCTGCACCTGGTGTCATGGGCATGCCATGATGCAGGACATTTTGGGAAGGTTGCATTGCAGCGGGCGACTTTGAGAGACGTAAGTAAGACAAAGAAACAAGAAATGTTCGTTGGTGTACATATAAGGCGTAAAGGATGGCTTTTGGGTGCTCATGTTACAGACCCGTCAATCAAAAGCAATTCTACTATCGCTAACTCGTAGCTTCATCTTCTCCTTCGCAGTTTATCACACAGCTATATCGGAGCAAAGTATTCGCGTTCAAGAAATCTCGCCATCCAAACTCCGATACCTGCTTTGTGATGCTCTCTTCCCTCTTCATGATACTATCCTTCCTCTTCTCACCCCTCTCATCTGCCCTCCCAAACCCACTTCACCGCACTCTCTCCACGCGCCAATCCCCCATCGCAGAGACCTGGCACATCCCGCGCCTGAATATGCACATGATGAGCATCGGCACCGGCATCCCCGGTAACCCGCCTTGGCCCGAAAACTCCAAGTTCGACTCTACTGTTGACTTTGACATCCTGGTGCCCGATTACAAATCGACAGCTGCGATGGGAACGAAGAAGTGGAATTGTCATGGTGTAATGAAGAATGGAACTGTAATGGAGGGTCTGGTTAGCTGTGGCAAGGGAGGATCGGCAGAAGACGACGAACAAGGGGGAGTGGCGTTTGGTATGCAGGCGTATACTGGGCTCGGGGATCGGAGACCGGAGTTGAGTTTCTGGCTGTGGGTGTATAGGCTTAGGTGGGTTTCTTCTCCACTTCTCCTCTTCCGTCTTTCCTCAATAAGTATCGTCATGTATGTAATCGAAGATACTGACGCCTCTCACACCACAGACAATACAAGGACTCTAATACAACCTTTCTCCAAGGCGCAACGCCCATCACAGCGAACAATGCGAAAGAACCGAGTAGTTACCTCACCTGTCTTCAAGGACGGCCATATGATGGGGTGAGATGTGAGATTGGTAGCTATTTGAGTGCGAATCGAGAGCTTGTTGTTAGAGGATCAGCTTTAGGCTGAGATTGTCACTAGATGATGTAAGGATTCGTGTCCTAGTAGACGACATCAGAGAAGATTGCTATCTATGTACCACGAGTCATTCCACGCCTTATTGGCGGGTGCAAAGTGACACGATGATGCGCGGATCCGAAGAGAAAAGAACAAAACGTGATGTCGCGATGCCGCGATGCCGAATGGTTCCGAAACAGGCGAGTGATGCTGTCTTTGTGTGGGAAATGGAAATAGATCTGTTGCTACGGTCGCATGTTACACGGCGTGTATGTTGTGAGTAGAGGGGCATGTTTCATCATCTCAACATCTCATCTACCACAACCAGGATGTAGACTGATCACTGTCAGCAACATGAGAAAAGCCAGTTCTCGCATTGGTAAATCTTCAGCTTTGCGATAGCGATAATGATACACCTGTACGGGCGTAGTTCCTTCTGTTTCGGCTTCCACGAATATTAGTTTAGACACCCGCGTAACTGGCGCTGCTAAAACGATATGGCGAGATCCGAGACATTGACTCGTTGAAGTGCTACTGCAGGGACACCACCGCAGATATGCATAACATGATTGTTGTGATTGTTTGTTTTGAGCGCAAGTTCGTCAATTTCCCCTCTTCTTGTACACTTGCTGTCGATTCTCTTACCACTTGGATTTCGTTCCTGGTGAGCATCTTGCGTTCAAAGCTGATTTTTCTTGGAAGCACTGCTATGATGGATCTTGGAAATAGATGTGCAGTCTATCACATCGTCGTCGGGAGAGATAGCGTGAGGACGGTCTGTGTGGTAAGTGCTCGTTCAAATGCCCCATGATGTAAACATGAGACTGACGGGCTTGATCAGGCTTGGCTTTCTCAAACCATGAATACAGCCTCGAGCAATGCGCAGACACCGCCTTCTGCCGATATATCGCTACCTCCAGCAGAAAAGCCTGCTTCAAACATTGGCATCCACCCAAGCCATTCATCGCACGAAGAAATCTCTTTCATGCCGCCTGCCCCGTTGATCCACTCAACTCAACCCTATTCTCAACTCAGCATCTCAGCGAAGGCAGGTGTCATCGCCGCGTCCATAGTTGTCTTTCTATGCTTGCTCCTGGTCATACTTGAGTATACCTATCTCCGACGTAAACGCCAGGAGCGCGCCCTGAAACAAGCGGTGGACGAGGTAGAACGAGGAACTGAGCTGAAAGAACTGACAACGGGTGAAAGCAAAGAAATCATGGTGTTAGAGAGTAGGATTGAGATCGTCGTGGACGATGAAAACGAGCATAGTGTGAGGAGTAGTTGGGATGGGGAGGTTCAGTGGAATGCTGGTACGGAAGGAGACGATAGCGATGGCGACTTGGGTGAGTGGGGAAGAGGAATGAGGTGGGAGAGAGGCAGAAACGGGATGAGTTTGCCACGAGCAGAAAGCTGAACATGGAGCAAATGTTATCGCGCAGGCGTAGTCGATGACATGTGTTCATGCTAGTCCAAGTCTGCTTCTCCCACCTATGACTTAGTTGCACACTTATCCTATATTCTACCACTGTCTTCCATTCTGCACCAACACTGAACTAATGTTTGCAGTCACTAAAAGCAACTCAAAATCCCACAAAAGCAGGGAATACTAAAATAACGTCGACTAGACATCGTTTATGGACTCTCGACCCTGTCGTCAACGAGCTTCAGTGTCCGGCCATTCGTGGAGTATAGTTCACGGGGCTTATAGCCCGGGGTCGCGTGAGCTTTCTTACTTCCAAATTTCGCATTGTGATCCACAGCTTTGGCAAAGCCTATGGCACTCAAAGAGTCACTAGCATGACGGCACCGACCTGTACGACATAGGTGCTTGTCGGCTGCATCTACGCTCGCTAAAGAAGATACTCAAGAATCACCCGTCGTGGATGGATGTCACTCAGTTCTACCTATCTCGAATTCATTCTCTCTTTCTTCCTTTACTAGGCGACGTGGATGGCAAGAAGACAGCGTGAGAATTGTTGGAGCATTTGGACGATCAACACTATGCCGCATACGCAACAACACTCACCTTCCGATAGCCAGCCATAGACCAATGTCTCAAGCAGTTCGTGGGTCGCAACAAGACTCCAGTTATACTCTCTAAGCCGTCGACCAACTCCACTTCAATCATGCAGTGCGGTGTGCTTCTTCCTTTGGAGGCATCAGCTTTGATGAGTAGCAGTACAATACATCTCATCATTGGTGTGCGCGTGTACATCGTGTATCCGCCTACGGAGCAAAACATGACGACACTGCTCAAGTACCTCAGGATCTTGTGGAGGATATTGCGCCAGATCACGCAAACGTATGTAAATGCTTTGCAGCATGGCTTCACCTTTGTTCAGTGCACGGGTGAGACAGTCACTATAACTCCGTTCTTCCCGACGATAGTTTTGGCCACAAAGACTAGCGCTGGAGTCACGATTCGCTCGCGTTGCCAGAACGACGTGCCATCGCAGCTAAGACACTTGGGTCTTATGGTGAATCGTATTGAAGCTGTGCAATACGTTTTTCAAGAAATAGTGGATACTTCGTTGGAACACCACTTAGCACAGTTGAATAATGACTTGGCCATCGTTCTCGTAGCATCAGAGTTGACTACGTCCAGCCGCGAGTTGACTATGGCCCTAGGAGCCGCGTGGAAGGAAAACAACTCTCGCTTCTGGACACTAATTGAAGTTTATATCTCGACGCCTTCGGAACAGCAAATCCACAGGCGCATTGCAAGACTTTGGAATTTGGCTCTGAAAAACCAAGGCCTGTCGCAATGCTCAGCCTGCCTAGTGGATGGCGAAGATCTCGAGATGGGGTTTACTGTACATTTTCAGAAAGAGCACAGGAACCAATCGGAGGAGGTTCGCTAGGAAAGGACAAATTGACGCCTGCGGGGAGTATGTAATGGCTCACAGAGAGCGGCCGGCTGGATTCGACGGAGGAGGGAGTAAAGCCAAGGAAGCGGACCTATGCAACTCTAGCGAGAAACCGGCTTCAAGCATGCAATCTTTGGTTTTGCCAACTAGATGCCAGTGGCCGGTACAGACCGTGACGCCGCCCTTTCTGGAAAGTAATGACTCAGGCGAAGCTTCTAGATCAATGTTGATGAGTTTCGGTGGCGGTGGTAGAAATGCTGGGTTGACGGCAAAATGAGAGCAGCATCCAGTATCCAGAAGCTAATGAGTTGTGGGCTGCTAGTTCCTAAGGCCGGATGTTTGATGATGAGAGTTTTGTCGAATTTGTGATTGCGGATCGGAGGTCTTCCGCACTAGCACGCACAGCGACGTGATTAGTTATGACGTATGCTGCAATATCGCCTGTCAAGACATGGCTTTCAATGACTTCTGTATGATGTGTCATTCAGAATCTCCTCGTTCGATCTGCATTGGTGAAGGGGTAATGTATGAAGCTTAATTACATGCCAGGTTTCATACACACAATGGCAACGATGAAAGATGAGCAGCGTAGGAACAAGCGCTTTTCGGTCCGGTCAGATTACGGATCCCAGATACCGGTAGGGCCAAAAGCATGGACCCTCTTTCTTCCTCCAAACCGCGCATAACCCGTCTGATGACCGTCCTGTTACTTGTGACCAATACTGCTTCTATTCCAAGCGTTTTAAACAAATTGTGTGACCTCTGACAAGCCCAGTCGCCTTATTGTTGTGAGTAGTGTCGATAGAACATGCTTCGGAACCTGCTCCAGGCGCAGGAGATATGGCGCTGAGGCA
>JAESFQ010000599.1_pt1 | contig 13238 bp, 12 predicted proteins | sample 9269431 | NCBI WGS metagenome assembly JAESFQ01 (sample SAMN14502588, study PRJNA617103) | algae metagenome | isolation source: Plectolyngbya sp. WJT66-NPBG17 and co-occurring heterotrophs from well... | place: USA: Mojave Desert, Joshua Tree National Park, California | collected 2006-08-06
CTCTTCCGAAAGACAACGGGGCACTAAGACTTGTTATCTTGTTGTATCCGTTTCCGAACAGTCCGGTGAAATATCCGAACGAACTAGAAAGCTGATCTGCCGAAAAGATCGCCCTGTGTTACCGCACGAGATTAGGACCCTACCGCATGTCGGATCGAGACAATGGTATGCAGTGAGAACTGCTATGTACGAGCAAAGTAACCGCTTGAGGCGATAGCTTGGGATGGAATAGTACCGAAGACTGTATACATAACTGGATCTTGTGATCGAATGAACCTGATTGAATAGCACTGAGCGCATGGGAGGTGGAGAAGAGACGGCATTGCTCACCGACACGATATTATTGGTGCATCAGTGAGATGCGGAATGTTCGATTTCTTGAGTGAATTCCATGCCAGAGCGTGCTAACACGTCGACGCGTGCGGGATTGGAGATCTCGGCGCGGCTGCTGATTGGCTCTACGGCCATAGCGCCGAAGTGGCGCCACGAGACCTCGATACGAAATTCCACTTCGAGTCTTCATCCGCCAGGTAGCTACCAACGACTCACCCTTCTTTCTGCGCCACCTTTATATAAGTGCTTATCGCGTAGCCATGCAGCAGTCCATGTAGATTGGAGTCTAGCAGTCGAGCTTGCTCTAACAGCGCGGTTGACGTCATTGCTTTGGAAGGAATGGAACCAGGATCCGCACGGAATCATCCACCACTACGTTCGATTCTGCCTGCCCCTACCGGCGGAGCTCGCAGAAACTCAGTAGAAAGACACAAGGCTTCTCGTGTGAACGCTTGCGAAGCTTGCCGAGTTCGTAAATCAAAAGCAAGTACATACATCCTGCCCCTTCTCGTACTATAGCTGACCTAGGAACAGTGCGACGGATTAAAGCCCAAGTGTACCGCATGCGTGACACGAGAGACTGAGTGTCGTCACGGAGAAACTGAGTCACGTCAGTTCAAGCGCAGATATCAGCAGCTCAAAGAGAAACGTACTGCGCAAGAGGAACTGTTCGACATGTTACAAAACCTGCCAGAGAGGGAAGCCGGCGATGTCTTCCGCCGCATTCGAGTAGGTGCAAATGCAGAAGCTGTGGTAAAGCAAATCCAGGAGGGAAGTCTGGTTACGGAGCTTCCGAATGTCCCTCAAGCATCGTCGCGCTTTCATTTCCCGTACATGGACAAGATACCAGCAAACCTTCGAGAGAGCACCTATTTCCAATCATTCGTATATGAGGCAATTGCGGCATCCGAACAAGATGCCAACACTTCGAAAACGCATCCTGGTCTGCAGAAGAGTAATTACGGAAGGTCTTTTCTCACAGCTAGGATGACTGACCCTTTACTTGCGGACGCACAACCTTCGCATTGGACCACTGTCAGCACCAACGATCGATTACTGCGGAACATCCTCGAAAGTTACTTTATAAATCAGTATCCGAGGCAATTCTTCTTCTTCAAAACTTATTTCCTGGAAGATATGGTGTCGAGAAGAACCGAGTTCTGCTCTCCACTCCTGGTCAATGCTCTTTTAGCCAAAGCTTGTGTGAGTAAGTATACTTGATTGACATGAACGAGGGTTCACTGACAGACGACAGGCTAGTTCTCGACTATTCGCCAATCGAATCACGTCCTGGAATCCAGACAGTTTGCCATACCGATTTTTGGCTGAAGCAAAAAGACTGTGGGAGCTAGAAGATGACATGACAAAACTCACCACAATTCAAGCTGGCTGTCTCATCAATGCTACAATGAATGATTTTGGACATGATAGGCCCGGATTCGCCTATACGCTCAAAGCACTCAGTATGGCACAGCGGATGGATCTTTTTGCACCCCATTCAGTTGGCAACAAATTCGAGCACGCCAAATCTTTCACTGCATGGGCATTGTCCTCGTGGCTATCGTAAGTGTATTCAACACATGGTGTTTCATATCTGACTTTCGTCAGACTACAGAGCTACTACTACTTCAAGCCGCCATGTCTTTTGGACATTCCGGCAGATCCCCTTCCTGATGTCGACGACAGTTTAGAGTGGTACGGTAAGATAGTGCTACATTATCCACCGGACGAACAAGCCTATTCGAGCGAATTTGGTCACGGTATGAAAGCGCTGAGTGAGTTGCGACTCATCCAAAACGAGATTGGTATGATGTGCTTCAGTCGATCCAAAGAGTCGAAGAAGATGCCATGGGGTGCAGCCCTGCATATCCAAGCGAAGTTGGAAGCCTGGTACGGGAATTTGCCTATGCAGCTCCAGCCTCGCTGGATCGTGTACCCTGCTCATCTGATACTACAGTGAGTAATCATGCCAGAGAATCGTACCATACATGCTAAGACATCTACAGTTGCGAGTATCATGCGGTCCTTATAACTTTGTTCAACTCACAACTATCTTCTGGAGATGACGGCGTACAGCAGTTGACGGAGTATCAACGCGACGCAGCACAGCAAATTGTTACGCAAGCAAACGCTGAACTGGAAAGTATCCTACGTATATACTACCTCCGCCATAGCTTCGAAGCCTACGACCCTACGCTCGCGATCCTCTTGGCCCACCTCGCCAGCCTGACCCTAGAACCCCTAAAAGAACTTGAGCAGGATCCAACCAGCGCACCAAGTGAAACAAGCGAATCGCTCCTCTCGACACTCATCCTGTGCTTTCATGGCTTGTATGAGCAATCCAAGAGTTCATACGTCGCCGGCATCCTGCTCACCATCATGAAGAAAAGACTAAGCGTGGACGTTCGCAATGCTATCGGACGTCATGTTGCGATTGAAGAGCCGGACAGCGATACCGATTCAGTTGACGAAATAAACACAGAGTACTCCCAACAAATTCTCTCGGAGCTTGTACTCCCGGGTGCGAGCCTTAGCGACGACCCAAAGAGGTGGAGACTGAAGAATTTGATGGATGAACCCAGGAGGGGTTCAGGATAGCGATCTAATGGTATGCAATTCATGCGATGATAGTATTATGCCGACATGGTAGCCCAAAGAGTAATGCGGACTTCGCGGTCACCGCGCAGATCAATGATATGTAATTACGTCATTTTCAACAAGACTTGCTGTTATAGTTAGGTATTCAGCCTTCTGGCTACGTGATATCTATTCAAAGCTTGTTTATCCTTCCATCTCTCCCTTGTACGACTCATACCTCAAACTATCAGCGTCTTGTAGTCTGGGTGGGGGCAGCGATAGGATTGTATTGGAGGAAGCAACACAGCTACATCTATGATCCTTCCCCACGACTGAGCCAAGATACTGTTGTGGTTACAAAAAGACCTATACATTCTTGCTGCGAAGTCGTCAGACCAGGTCTAATTGAAGGCGGATATCGGCGCGACTGATGGTCTTAGAATAACTCGACAGGTCGACACCGCATTGCTATGCTGAGAGGATCGATGCTTTCCCATTAGCTATATAATAGGAGACTACGGTGATCTATCAGTATATCGACATGGTGGCGCTGTGCTGTTTTGTTCTTAAACTCTCTTGCAATGAGTGTATTCAATAAACTATTTTGGAACTGATCAGTCTTCTGCTATACACTTCAAGTTGACGAAAAGCCTCTACGCTTCCTGCGTCAGTTTAGGTCTTGAGTGAAACCCTCTCCCTTCCGCCCTACTGTCAGCCACTAGCTTCTATACGGAGCCCGCGACCTATATCGTCGACCAAGCATTGTCTATCGGCATCAAAATACCGCTGATCGTCTTTGCAGCATCGGACGCAAGGAATGCAATACCCTGAGCAATATCATCAGGGCCTACCGATCCGTATGCAAGATCGTCTCTCTTGAGGCCTTGGCATAAGGTCTGCACGGGGCTGCAAACCTGTCAGTAATGGCACGACTTCTGATAGCGTGACAACGTACTGGTACATTTCCATTGCAGCCTGGTCGACGTTCTCTTTCACCATGGATGAGCTGATGTTGGTTGGAACGGCTGGAAGTTGATCAGAATAACACCCTTCCGGACCAAGGACTACTGGCGATACTAACCACCTGGGAGTACGGCGTTGCATCTGATGCCGTCTTTTCGAAAGCGCCACGCGACGTTCTTGGTTGCACCCACGAGTCCATGTTTACTGGCTGTGTATGCAATACCAGCCACCGCCCCCGAAAGGCTTGCATAACTACCGACGTTCACAATGGCACCGCTCTTTTGCTCCTTCATGCTGGGCAACACGGCTGCCATCATCCGGACGGGTACTGTGAGGTTAATGGTAATGACGCGCTCCCACTCTGAGTCCTTGACCGTATCAGCGCTGGCAAAGGCATCCATGACACCCGCAACATTGGCCAGCACGTCGATTTTCGGGCCATATGCTGCGATGCAAGCAGCTATTGCCTCTTCTGCCGCGTCGGCTTTGCAAAGGTCGGCTTCGTGGAACGTGAAGGACTCCTTTTGTGTAGCGTCGAGCTCATGTTTGAAAGGCGATATGTCAATACCGAAGACGTTTGCTTTCTGCGAAAGGAAGAGAAGGGTGGTTGCGAGGCCAATACCACTGCTGCAACCCGTTACGATGACAGTTTTGTTATCGGAAGATGCCATGGTGACGAATAATTGTCTGAAGATCATGCATCTTATTCACAACCTCTATGTTTTATACGTGTAGAAATGTCACATGTGGCTTCTAAGTGAATCCGTATAGACCGTACTCGACGTGCGTCTTCTTCCATGTGTCCCGCAATCTAGATGCAAAGCGAGGTCAAATCGGGCTATTCGCGCGACCCAGCTCAACACCTGACCAACCAGAAGCTTGCCAGTACGCGTACGGTCAAAAACGGTCAGACCACCGAAAGCGAGGTGCATTGCACGAAGTCCTATCTCGCAGTGTGGCTGTTGCGGTTGCCTGTCGTTGGTCAAGATGCTTGCATGAGTACATTGTTTTGCTTGGTGCAGAGGAAGATGGTTCGGCAATTGTCGGTCGAGAATAGAAGCAAGTCCGAGGCTGCATCTATTTTTCTGGTTATGTGGAGGCGTAGAAAGACTCCAAGAGAGGTATTGAAGTCTGTGGTGATAGAATATGGAAATCGTTTCGAATATATGTATTGATCATCACAATGACGTTGTAGTCGGAAGGACTGTAACTGGGGCTGCCACGTGCGCCAAGCTTTGCTCAGGTTCGCCTAAACTCATCCTGATATGAGCACCGCACTAACGTGCGGTCCGAGCCTTACCTAAAGAAGAATTCGAGGTTTTTGTTGGAAGGGGCAAGGTGCCTCTGCAATCGTCCTATCCATTTCTAGGGGCGACTTCCGTGCTCAAAACTACGGACCATTTGGATGGTTTCGTAGCAGGCTACAGCCTCTCCGAACGCCGAGCTCATGCCGAAACCACAACGAAAGTAAATCGAGCTGTAATACTCAGATCGCCGAAGGATCTTATGGATGTAGCTTTTGGTCACATATGTCCTCATGATTTAGAAATATACCAAGAATCCCGGGTTATGTTTTGATCCGGTGTCTGTTCTGGGCAAGACCTACGCTCCAACTATATCGTAGGATAGCCTGCGACAAGCCATTGCTATTTTATTGGAGTCGTTTCACAATTTCATGCTGCTCGGACAATGCCGAGGGTTACCTAGCGCACACTTCCGGAAACCAAAGTTACCGCGGCAGGTCCCTCGGGCTCGAGCTCCCAAAGCAGAAGACCAGAAGGAATTGCTGGATGTCCAAAGAGACTGCATCCGCGAAAACGTCATCGTCGTCCGCGTTCTACTCGAAGCGTGGATTACTCCGAAGATTAAGTGGAGATTGGACGGATGTATCACACAAAAGCTGCAGGTGCTAGCTGATCACATGCTTGATCTGCTCGAAATACAGCCTAGGAACAGCAGATGTGAATTTTCCAACATGACGTCCCTGACGCTACGGATGCTGCCCCGCATAATCGGGCCTTTGAATCGTAGCCACCCCGCATGTCGTCACAATAACAGGGTACTCTCAAGTAGAAAGCTATGGAACTTTTCTTATGCCCTCAAAACCCTTACGTTCGCACACCAATTCAAACTCATCACATCACATCAAACACTTCATACCTTCAAAATGTCCAAGCCAAACATTCTCTTCGTCCTCACCTCGCACAACAAGCTCGGCGACACAGGCAAGCCTACTGGCTGGTACCTGCCCGAGCTCGCCCATCCCTACCACGTCCTACACAACAAAGCCAACATCACCGTAGCATCGCCCAAGGGCGGTGAAGCACCTCTCGACCCTGCATCCGTCGAAGCCGCGAAAGACGATGTATCCGTCAACTTCCTCAAGAACAACGAGCAGGTGTGGAAGATGACGCAGAAACTGAGCGACTTCAAGGGCAAGGCCAAGGACTTTGACGCCATTTTCTACGTTGGCGGCCACGGACCCATGTTCGATCTCGTCGACGATGCGACGTCGCAACAACTTATCAGGGAGTTTTGGGAGGCGGACAAGATTGTGTCAGCTGTGTGCCATGCACCCGCTGTCTTCTACGATGCTAAGCTGAGCGATGGAAGTCTGCTTGTTGCTGGCAAGGAGGTCACCGCATTCACAAATGCTGAGGAGGAGCAAGCAGGTCTGACTAAAGCTGTGCCCTTCTTGCCGGAAGATGCGCTACAGAAGGCGAGCGGAGGCAAGTTTGTCAAGGCTGCGGAGCCGTGGGCTGAGAAGATCGCTATCTCTGGTCGCTTGATCACTGGACAGAACCCTGCGAGTGCAACGGCAGTCGGAGAGGCGATCGCAAAGGCATTGGGCATCTAAGGAGGATATATCAAACGTATATAAGGGACTATAGAAAGCAATTTCATCATGAGATATAAGCACGTTTTATTTACGGAGGGTATTATGTACGTCTAATATAAGAAGGTTTTCATGATCTATCTTCTAAACAACCTCTCTAAGAACTGACTACTTTGTCCCTACTCGTACTTGGTCTCCGTAACGGTTTCGTAAACGGTGGCCGGTGGGCAAGCAGCAGCGACGGCAGGGTATTCTGGTCCGATGGTGGTGGCGGGCGCGGGTGCGTGCGACTCTTCAGTTGGCAGGTATGTAGGCGCATAGGGCTTTTCAGAGGTCATGAGAGTGCTCGACGCATGGACGGTAGTGTTACTGTAGGGGACAGTGCCGTTGTAGTGCTTTTGAGGGATGGGAATAGGGTATGCGGTAGCCGCCTCGGAGGTCACGGAGGAAGGTGTGACGATAGTGACGACTGGGATATATGAAGAGATCATGGTAGAGGGCTTCATGGTGGTGGTCTCGGCGTCTTTGGTGACAGTCAAAGAGGTGACTGGTACTTCGATTGTGCTTGAGGATACCTCGGGGGTAGGAGTGGGAGTAGCCGAGCTGGAGGGAGCAGCGGACGACGAGGACTTGGCCAGAAGAGGTGTCAGCTTGCTGACAACCCAGCTCGATGCCTCATCAGTGTAGAGCTCGAAGTAGTTGAGATGCTGAGCTGCAACGTTCCCACCAGCGCAAACAGGGTCGCCGGCCGCGCAGTACGACCTCAAGACAGAGGAATAGCGGTTTAGGCGCTCAAGGTTGGCGCCGGTACGGGGCCAAACTTGTTTGTCCGCTCCATCAAGGACGTTGTAGACCTGGTTCGCAGTGTGTTTGACATCACCCCAGAGGAGGGCTGCCTTGACAGCCTGACCAGCTTGCGAGTTGGAGTCGAGACCGAGAGTCTGGGAGTCGACGCTGCAGGCATCGTCGCCTCCACCACTCAGAAGAGCTCCAGAGACCATGGAACCTTGCGAGTAACCATTGATGACGATCAAAGTATCCGGGCACTGTGCGTTGTACTCGGTGATCTGCCTGATGCCGTTAACGGCACCTTGCTGAATTGTAGGGCAGAACTCTGCGCCGAGGGTGGCATCAAAAACGATATCCATGTAGTCGCAAGAGTTGCCCTGGGCCTGGAATTTTCCGCACGTAGCGTCGATGAAAGGCGAGGTACGGCCATCGTGGTAAGGTGCGTCATTGCCGCGGGCCATGAAGATTGCGACATCGTTACAGGCTGCAGTGAGCTTAGGAGGTGTGGTACCTTGGGCACGGGCAGCCAAAGGAAGAGCTGCAAGAACAGCAGTGGCGAGGCCCTGCTTCATGGCGGTCGTGGAAGGCATATCGAAGTTCGCGAATAAGGAGTTGCGGGTTCGCTGTGACTTGGAGACTGTGATAGTCGAGCGATATTGAAGATGGTGTGATCCGGTAGTGAAGGTCGTGAGAGTATTAAGTATTAGAAATGCGATATAGCATAGACTATGTCCCTTTGATACTATGGATGGAGCGAGCGTTGATGGCCGAGCGAACGGACAAGTACTACACAAGAGGCAGAGCTTAATTGAGAGCGTGATAGAAAAACCTCATACAGCGGAAAGATGCGACAAGATATGTCGAGCTGTCAGTGGATCCCTCCGTATCTAGGGGACCCATTTGGTGCTCTGTGAATAGACCTCTGCGTGAGGAACCATGATCGTGCAAAATCGCATGCTGGCAAGCGCATACACCTTTGAGGCCTTATTCGAACAGTCGCGGCCCTAACGACTGAGACTATTGCATATCCACAGATCTCGTGTTTATTCTAGGTTAGCAGCATGCCGCTAGTACAGGAGAGGCATTACGATTTTGTTCTTTATGACTCGTGTGCATAGTTGGCATTCCAACCACCGGCATTATCTCGTATCAGATGAGAAAGATAGGATAAGGCTGCGACCGTTGATACCGCGTGTGCTTCAGATATTATTCGGTGTGGATAACAAACAACTCTCGAATGTCTCATGACTTTCATGCCTCTTCCTCACAAGATTGTTCTGGTTATGGAGACGAAAATTTGCATAGCTCAACGTTGAGAAACTAAGCCATATTAGCTTTTTGTGGTGGTCAGATCATTCTCCATAGTGCGTGGATTCTCAGGGTTCAGCCGACACTATGGCTTTCTGAGACCCTGACGTGCTGGCATTCCCTTCCATCGTGCGCTATCATTTTCCTGAACCAAAAAACCACTGACACCACCCTGTTGTTCCCGAACCACCGCATTGGGTAGGTTAGCCTAGACCTGTCTCGTTGACGACAAGTACCGATATTTGCGAACATTGGAGTAAATATTTGCCTTCACGCTTGCTACGGAGCAGATGGGTGTGTGTTCTCTGTGCTACCATGTTTGGTCGTTGAACTGGGAAACCTGGACATGACGTTCAATTTTGCTCGGCGTCCGATCGGCCTGAAAATACTCGGAGCTACGACACATTTGTTGGTCATGGTTTACCTTGGGTGCAGCATTGGTGGCAGAGGTAGGGATGTGGCAGCAGAAGCACACCTATTTTGGGATGCTTGCGCTTTCGCCGTGGATCGAGATCTTCCGAACGTCCTGGTTAAGCTTGCGGCCTGTCTAGCGCCCGGTATTTCCGGTGATCACTCGCCTTAACTTAACAATGACGAAATGCGGTAGGGTTGGCGGAGACGCGAGGTACTGTGGAGTGAAATATGGGTTTAGGCGATGTCAAAGCCGTCAATGACGGATGCGAAGCTTGATGTCACGTTGCCGCTAGCGGCGCAAGCTTTTCCTGGTTTTGGGAACGCTTGGACAACGCTTGGTGCCCGCAGCGATTATCTGTACGAAGATAACACTCGCCAAAACAACGACTTTTTGATGATTGGCCAGCATTGGAAGCAACCTGGTCATCTCATTGATGGTGACTTAGTTACGTGACGCGGCCCCGTACGCCTACATTCCACTATTGGTCAATTCGACTTCAGCGCATGTGCTCGTTTATTCACTTCGCCATCAAACATAGCAGACGTATAGCCTTAAGATCATCCTCTTTTTCGACGCTTACTGTCGCATAGTCGGCACTAAATAGTCGTTAAGGAGCAAAAGAAGTGGGTTGAATGGGCCAAACTTACGACAGCTTGTGATGTAAAAGACGACTTGGAAAGAGTAATCGATCATGTTTTGGCTCGCAAGCTATCCGATGATACACGAGCGCGAGTATGCATGAGCTGAAGAAAGGACCTGTGAAGTTTGGAGGACCTCACATCATTGATCCATAGCCAATATTGCGTCACCGGTCGCGACGACAACTCCGGTAGCGCAAGTATTCTAATCTTGTGCCTACGGGTTGCTTTACAATATGCGAAACAAATTCGCGAACAAGCTGATTACCCTAATCAACGACTCAGCCTTCTCGATAGCAGCATCATTGATTTACATTCATCTGTGCACACGAGCTGAATGCGGGATATGCATAGGCTGTATACGAGATATTCGTAAAGTCAAAGGTCCAACGACATGCAAGGGGAAAGCGTGTTGGATATACCGCGCTTGCGTAATGCCGCGGCACAAATGGAGCCACGCAGCATGTGTCAACCAAGTAAAGCGGGTTAGGTGCACAAGAAGCGAGATAATAATGTCTGAATCGGGTTGAAACTGTGAAAAAGAAAAACGAGCAAAACGGTAAGCGGATGGAATATTGGTATCTCAATTACAAAACGTAAAGCGGAACGCTAACAACAAGACCCGAATAATTTACGAAGAAAGAAAACGACCTGACAGGATGGTGTCTGTGGGAGTAAGGACGACCTGCCAACGGTGCGGACGTGAAGAATCTAAGTCGGGTTACCAAACTACCTGGGGCAACGCAGAACAGCAATACAGGCGCGATCCTTCAATCCCGTTTCTCCGTTGTAACGGGCACATCCTGATGACTATCCGATCCGCTCGCAACGCGCGATGCCGTTGAACCCGGATTCGTAGGCCCGTATCCGGTCAAAACCATCATATCTACGTCCGCATCACTAAAATACTTGTAGTCCAGTCCCCTCAGCTCATCGTCCTCGGTTGCGCGAATATGGCAGCCGGGGATGCGGTTGATAATGAATAGCAAGATGATCGAGACGACAAAGGACCATGCCGCACATGTAGTCGCAGCAGCCAGCTGGTAGCCCATTTGCTTCCAATTCCCGGCCCACCAGCCGCCTTCGTAGAAGTTGCTTACGCCGTCCATGGCGGGCACGTATGGTGCAGCGAAAAAGCCAGTCATGATGTCGCCGACGAAGCCGCCGACGCCGTGTATGGCGAAGATGTCGAGACCCTCGTCGATGCGGAGGAGGTATTTGTATCGGACTGTGAAGAAGGATGCGCAGGAGGTAAGGGCTCCGATCAATGCTGCTGTTTGAATAGGCACGAATCCGCAAGCTGGTGTGATGCCGACGAGACCGGATATAATCCCAGAACAAAAGCCGATGATGGAGAATTTGCGGGTGAACATGTATTCTAGTAGAACCCATGCTATTCCACCACCACAGGCTGCTAGGTTGGTGTTGCAGACGATGTAGACCGATCGGATGGAGAGATTAGCAGTCGACGCGCCTATAAACCCGTCAGTACACTGGTTCAGTTTCTCGTTGTGCTGCCGCTACCCACCGTTGAACGCGAACCATCCAAACCAGATCAAAATCGTGCCAAGCCCCACAAGGAAAGGGCTGTGAGGCTTAAAGTGCGGTATCTTGGGATGATGCGACTCCTTATGTGGATCAATGCGCGGACCGAGCATGACCGCCCACGCGAGGGCAGAGAAACCAGATGCAATATGCACAGGACCAGAACCTGCAAAGTCGAGAACACCGAGCTTGTAGAGCCAGCCACTAGGATTCCATTCCGAGTATGCCAGGACGTAGTACACAAACGTGGTCCAACATAGCAGGAAGAGCATCGAAGGCCACAGTCGTCCTCGCTCGAGCATCGCTCCGGCTAAAATCATCGCGGTACAGGTGACAAACGTGAAACCAAAGGCAGCATAGAGAATATCGGGAATGCCGGCATTCGCGAGCGAAGGCGAGGCAAGCGTGTTATGTAGACCTGCTTTTGACAAATCTCCTATGAACGGCCCGGTGGTATGCGACTGATAGAGAGAGTAGCCGTACACCCAGAACTGGATACCGGCAGCACATGCGCAGAAGAGGGATTGGAAGATCATGGTGAGTGCGGATTTTCGACGATGCATGCCTGCATAGAGGAAACCGATCGCGGGTGTGATCTGCCTATGGACAATCAGTATGTTTGATATCAGCAGATCTGAAAGCGATACGCACCAACATAGCACTGTGCTGACCAGCATCCAGCACATGTCGCCCTTGTCGTAGAGCGCATTGAGATCGGTGGTCATGACATTTCCGCCATTAGGATCGACCGCGTAATCCGGCCATTCTGTAATGGGAGTTGGAGCTGGTAATTCCGCCATTTTGGCTGGATGTTGTGCAGAAAAACACCGGAAGCCGTTCACTCGGAGCAATTTGCAGTGCCGTTCCATCGGGGAACTACCACGCTTATATCTAGACCTTATCCGCACATCTCGGTTGCACGAGCGCACCATGTCCATCTTGGGATGACATGATATGCAACCCGTCATATTCAGCCAACCAAGACTCCGCCAGCAGAACCATAAGCCATGGGAAGGAATTAATATCCGTGACTGGTATAGTGGAAGATATTCAACGTTCCTTATCGTTCCACTTCCCCAGGTCACTAAGAGGAGTGGAGATGGCCAAGAGGACGGAAGGCGGAAGCCAGCCATATGTATCGCTTGGCAGAAGATAACGACCTCGGGACACGTGGGGTCCCTTGCACGTGGACCCATCCGCAACTCCCACCGATTGCAAGTCCTCACGACATCATCGTCAATTTTTTGAAACGAGATCCCAGCACTTGCGCATCCCAGTAGACAAAGTCTCGCTGCCCATGGATTCGCCATCTACCCATTTACGGGCAGGCGGGCCCTTGCATATAAGCTCGACCTCTCCGGCGTTATCGGCGTCGATCCTGTACTGATATGTATGCATGGTAAGCTTCAAATGGCTGAAGACATGGACCAATGGGGGGAAAGCGGCCACATAACGCGCTTTGCTCATATCAATCGCACCGGCATCGATGCCAGAGATGTACTGCTGCGCAGATGTTTTGCGCTGCTGAGGCGTCTTTTGTGATGCAGTCAGCATGCTCTGCGGGAATTGCCTGTACCACAGTCAGCGTGCGCCCCTGTCCTGCACGAGATAAGAAAAGCCGAGCAATGGGCCTATCTTAAGACATGATATGTTGCTGCACGGCAATGCGCGTTGGGCAGTACCCGAGAAGCCACATAGCAGCACCTTGATGATAGCATGCGTTTCTTACGTACCACAGTGATGCGAGGAGGCCTTCGCGCAGTCGTTAGCTGTGTTTTAGCAGTGTGGTGCATGACGTACCTTTGGCGGGCCTTTGCTCTATTAACCATTTGCT
>JAESFQ010000600.1_pt1 | contig 13236 bp, 7 predicted proteins | sample 9269431 | NCBI WGS metagenome assembly JAESFQ01 (sample SAMN14502588, study PRJNA617103) | algae metagenome | isolation source: Plectolyngbya sp. WJT66-NPBG17 and co-occurring heterotrophs from well... | place: USA: Mojave Desert, Joshua Tree National Park, California | collected 2006-08-06
CCACACGCAGACGACCAGGTCGGCTGGGCAGCGGAAGCAACGAAACCCGTGTAGGCACGATAGCGTCGCACACTAGTCAGCTGCCTTGGAAAGCCTCTCGCTCTGGCCTTTGCTGTGATATTGACCGGGTTGGCCAAGTTCAGTACGACGTCATTGCTTAACGTTGCCGTAGTGGCCGTCTCCACAAGGTCTCGTGAAGGACCCTACGTTCTCACCACAGCGCAACCATCTTCAGTAGCCCGGGTGATGCTCTGAAGCGCGCAATTTCTTCTGACGCTGAGCACTAAACTTGGGTTCCTGGGTAGCTATTTCCAGCGCGGAAGCGCTGATGTAGACCATGGCGCAAAGTCGGTGGTGGTGGTGAGGTGGATGTGGTCGGACTAGAGTTCTGATGCTCGCTGGGTTTAGACTGTGCCGCAGATCCTCGCTTCAACCCTGTCCGAGACACTGCGAACGCCAGAACCCCTGTCAGGTCAACGGTGACCGGGGAGGCCTCGCAACCCCATGACACGGTCCGCAGCAGATTCGGTTAGCGACAAGATACAAGCAATGTATTATAGAAAACGGAGGGTGATGTATAAAGCCACGAGGCGATGCTCCATTGGGTGTAGCGGACCGGTTGGCTTACGTACACGATGTGTAGGAATGGTTTGCAGGCCTAAGATTTGAAGGATGCAAGACCCATCAGAATGCAGGACGGAAGGAACCGGTTGGGAAGATCACATGGGGTAGCGCAATCCAGCGTAGGTAAGTCTCCACTGGACTGGCTTTCCAGCTACTGGATCCACGATGCGGTAGACAATCGTGGCGCACAAAACCATCATGCTCGAGACGTTAGTACATAGTCAGATACGCAATACCTCACGATGATCAGTATGTGCACTGTCACAGGCTGCCTCAGAGCCGCTGGCAGTCACAATGACAGCGGCTACACAGCGGTATAATCACATGGTAATACCCCAGCTGTCTCATCACAACCGCCGCGATGTGCGGTTTGATCTGGCAAGCCACCAAAGTCAAGGTGGAGTGAAGGGCTTGCAAATCTTACTCTAACGGGCAGTGCACAAGGTTCACCAGGGCATAATGATTTTCATATTACGGGATCGGGAACTTCGAGAACACCGAGACATTGGTCTTTATACAGCCACAGCCACAGCACGAGGTACGGGGGTGTGCTTCGAAGTATTCTCCGATAATGCAAATCACGAAATGGGTGGATACAAGCGGTCTAATTGGCCGTTGTCGCCAGGGTCGGCACCAGTAAAGAAAGAAAGTGTAGACAGAAAGCGGACTCTGTTATTCACTGGTGTCTTGTTGAATGACACCGACGTGACAAGAGGGCATTATTTTTTGGGAGATGTTGTATCATGAGGTGAACCTATGAACATCTCCATGCTGTTGCGCAAAGTCGCATTCAAGTCGACTTTGCATACTCTTCAAGGTACGAAACGAGCAGTTTTGTGCCATCTAGCGAGACCGCATTGTCTAGAGCACCAAAGAAGTTAGCCTCAGTCACTGATAAGGCTTTCCAAGGTTTCCCCAGGCCAAATCCTGGATTAAGCATGTTCGACCGTGTTGGCAAGCATGCCCTGCAGAGTCACGGCTGAAAGCATGTCTGACAGCGGGACCAATAAGACAGGAATTATAGGAAGACTTACAATTACTGGCACGGATGCCGCCTACACTTCGGTGTCCCTTCAAGCCTAGCAGGCCCTTCTTCTCTGCGCCTGCAAGGAAAGCCTTCTCCTTGTCCGCATCTCCACCATGGACTCGGAAGCAGATGTTCATCCTACTACGTACAGACTTATCTGGGACTACTTGATAGACGCTGGAATACTTTTCAAGTGTCTCGTAGATGAGACAGGCCTTTTCGTTGGAGACTTCTTCCTGACCACCGATGCGTTTGGCACCATAGGAGTTGACCAGTCCAGACATGACCTGGCCAGCCACCCAGACGTCGAAGATGGGCAATGTGTTGTAAAGCGAGTTGTTCTTGGCGATGGTGGGATAGTCGAGCACAATAGGGCCCACAGCCAAGTTGAGCTCTCGCAGCAGGTCGGGCGAGGCTGGTGTCGAGTGTGGCGGAAGGAGAGACTTCCGCATGATGACGATAGCGATACCCGTGTTGCCAATGTTCTTTTGAGCGCCACCGAAGATGATTGCGTACTTGCGCACATCGACTTTGCGGGAGATGAAGTTTGACGACATGTCGGCACAGACCAGTGGCGCATCGTCGCCCTCGAGACTCTGAGGGAAAGACGGGAACTCGACTCCATCAACGGTCTCGTTGTCGCAAAAGTACACAAACGCCGGCCCACCCTTGGAACGCGGAGTGAGGCTCCACTGGTCCTCCGAGGCGATCTTACCGAATTTTCCGCCGTTGATGCTGCGCGAGTCGGTGGCCACATTGACGTGTTTGGCTCCTACAAGGCGCGCTGCCTCTTGCGATGCCTTGAGCGACCACGAGCCGGTAACGAGGTAGTCAAGCTTGAGCTCCTCGTCCACGACCTTGCGCAGCCTCTTCATCAACTCATCCTTGTTATCGCCCACCTCTTCTGCGATCTTTGCGCGCTTCTTCTCTACCCATATCGAGACGAGGTTGTATACGGTTGCGCTGAACTCGCCGCTACCGCCGCTCTGGAGGAAGAGGATCTCATAGTCGTCTGGAATTTCGAGCAAGTCGCTAAGCGCCTTCTTGGTATCTGCAAGGATCTCGTTGGCTTCTGGCGAGCGATGGGAGATTTCACATAGGCCGATGCCCTTGTCTTTGTAGTTCAGCAGCACCTGCGAGGCCTTTTCGAGGACCTCGGTGGGCAGCGGTGCAGGGCCAGCGCCAAAGTAGTTGACGTCGGAGCGGTTGACCATGGCGACGACGGACTTGAAGATTAGTAGTGGTGGATGCAAAGTTTGTTCCAAGACACTTGAGAGGAATTGAGCAAAGAGGGGCGGGTTGTATAGCGGAAGTCTGAAGTCTTCTCACGTCGCGTCACATGAATGACTCCAATGCCAGCCTCTTACCAAATATTGCTGCCGACTTCGGGCTGGCATGCAACATGGACATGCTGGGTCCCTCATGCAGAGTACTCAAGTATGGCCCGCGCTGGATCCTACATGCTCCCCGCGTGGGAGTTGAATGCATTATGCGAAGCCATTGAGCGTGTGCGGTTGTGTCCAATGGCAGGTGGAGGAAATTGATGACTTCCGCCGGCTTCGGTGGCTTAGTGCCATGGCGAAAATATGGGGAAACACCACATTGTTGCCATCCCAAGTAATCGCACCAGCAATGGCAATGTCGTTACGGGCAGCGCGGCTCTTGGGTCGCAGGCAACTAGCAGTATGTCTGAGAAAATTGTCGTACTCTATGTACCATCTAATATTTCCATTGTAGCCTCGGGCAAGTCTTGCTCTTCGTGCCGCCTCGCATTCGCCTCGACCATATTTCGCGCCACGAACCTTTGCTACGACCGTTAGCCGTCGCGATGCCCAGGACGTATTTCCCTCGATGAAGGAGAGCCCTGCGGCAAGCTTCCTCTCTTCGCTCAACGAGACGCCCAAAACACCGCAGACCCTCACAGAGAAGATTGTGCAGCGGCACGCTGTTGGTGTTGCGCAGGGCAAAATCCTCAGGTCCGGCGACTACGTGACATTGCAGCCACACAAATGCATGACACATGACAACTCATGGCCCGTGGCTCTCAAGTTCATGGGCATTGGAGCCACCAAGATCAACGACCCGGAGCAAATTGTCATGACTCTCGACCACGATGTACAGAACAAGACTGAGAAGAACTTGAAGAAGTACAGCCAGATTGAGGAGTTCGCGAAAAAGCAGCATGTCGTCTTCTACCCCGCTGGAAGAGGCATTGGCCATCAGATCATGGTAGAGGAGGGTTACGCCTGGCCGGGAACGCTCGCCGTGGCTTCCGACAGCCATTCCAACATGTACGGCGGTATTGGGTGCCTGGGTACACCTGTTGTGCGAACAGACGCCGCGAGTATCTGGGCGACGGGCAAGACCTGGTGGCAAATTCCACCCGTTGCCAAAGTCACTCTCAACGGCAAGATGCCCCAAGGTGTGACTGGCAAGGACGTCATCGTTGCTCTGGCCGGCCTTTTTAACAAGGACGAAGTGCTCAACCACGCCATCGAGTTCACCGGAACCGACGAGACCCTCGGTAGCATACCCATTGACGATCGTCTCACCATTGCGAACATGACGACTGAATGGGGCGCCCTTACTGGATTGTTCCCTATCGACGCTACCCTTCACGGCTGGCTTCGCGCGAGAGCAACTCTGGCAGCCATGGGAGAGGGACAAGCCAAGGATCACCATCAGCAACAGTTCACTCACGAACGTATCGATAAGTTGTTTACTGCCACCGGTATCGTTGGAGAGAAGATGGGCCACATCTTCAAGCCTGCGTTGGCTGCAGACAAGGGAGCGGTATATGCCAAGGAGCTTTTCCTGGACCTCTCAACGCTGTCACCATATGTATCCGGTCCAAACTCTGTCAAGGTCGCAACTCCTCTGCTTGAACTCCAGAGTCAAAACATCCCCATCAACAAGGCATACCTCGTGTCCTGCACCAACTCGCGTGCTTCGGATCTCGCTGCCGCCGCCAACGTCTTCAAAGACGCTGCTGTTCTGAATGGTGGCAAGATCCCCAAGATCCCTGACCATGTCAACTTCTACATTGCCGCCGCGTCGATTCCTGAACAAAAGGCTGCAGAAGAGGCTGGCGACTGGCAGGCGCTTCTAGAAGCCGGTGCGCAACCACTACCTTCCGGCTGCGGTCCTTGTATCGGACTTGGTACGGGTCTTCTCGAGCCCGGTGAGGTTGGCATCAGTGCCAGTAACCGTAACTTCAAGGGTCGTATGGGATCGCCTGATGCCAAGGCCTACCTCGCTAGCCCTGAAGTAGTTGCAGCAAGTGCCTTGTCTGGCAAGATCTCAGGCCCCGGGTGGTATGAGGCCCCCGAAGGCTACGAGGGCGTCCGACGAGGAGAGGGTGACGGTATTCCTGAAGAAGAACGCATGATGACCATCGAGGATATGCTCGAGAAGGCCATCAAGGATGCGGAGGCCGCTATCGATACATTCGACAACGCCGCGCCTGAGACACAATCCGTCAACCCACCTGCAGCATCAGGCTCGGAAGCCGAAACCCTGACTGAGATTCTCCCCGGCTTCCCCGAGAAGATCAGCGGGGAGATTGTCTTCTGCGACGCCGACAACATCAACACCGACGGTATCTACCCCGGAAAATACACATACCAGGACGACGTAACCCGCGAAAAGATGGCGGAAGTGTGCATGGAGAACTATGACCCCGACTTTGGTAAGATCGCCAAAGCCGGTGATGTCCTCGTCTCAGGTTTCAATTTTGGTTGTGGCAGCAGTCGTGAGCAGGCCGCAACTGCTATCCTGGCCAAGGGCATTCCTCTGGTAGTCTCTGGTAGCTTTGGTAACATCTTCAGCCGAAACAGCATCAACAATGCTTTGATGGGTGTCGAGGTACCCAAGCTAGCCAACCGTCTCCGCGAAGTCTTTTCTTCCAAAGACACATCTTCCTCACAACAAGCTATCAAGGAGCCCTCCAACAACGGTGAATCGCTCGACTCACCACCCCCAGCCGCTGCTGCTCAGCCTTCTCAAGCCAAGCAATTGACCCGCCGCACTGGCTGGACTCTGGAATGGGATGTTCGCAGGAGCACTGTCTCCGTGCAAGAAGGACCCAATGGCGCCAAGTGGAACGTCAAGGTCGGCGAGCTGCCTCCCAATGTGCAAGAAATCATCGCCCTTGGTGGTTTAGAGAATTGGGTAAAGAAGGAGATAGGCAGCCCTCTCTCCTAAGTGTGATGGGAGCTGCACAATTGACTTGTAACATTCGTGTATACCCACTTGGAAAAAAGCATAGACGGCGTTCTAGTATTTAGATCAATTGAAGCAAGAAATACAGAGTTCAGAATGTACGTGCTATCAAGTCCAACTCTTTGTAGCCAAGCAAAACGTCTTCAGCGTACCGATTAAGTAGCGCTGTCGAAGCTAAAATCGGTATTTTCGAAATCCCGCAGACGCTGGCGCTGAACAAACTCGCTGGGTTGATTGCAGAAAGGGTTAAGCAGTAGGTAGGCAGGTAGTTGGTTAGGGTACAGCCTTCGATGTTAGGCGCAATGACGCATAGAACGAGAGCGTAGTTGTTTTGTATCTTAAGGGAATGTACTAATATGTTATTGTTGGTTAGAACAGAACTTGGAATGTGTTGATTACGAGCTCTAGTATCGATTAGTACTTTGTTCCGCAGCAAGTTTCGAGTGATTCAACTGATTGCACCTCAATTATGTGCTGCTCATGTCGTGAGGGTGGGGAGGACATTGGACTTCGCAATTCCGAACACGTCTGGTAGCGGCTTGGCGGGGCGACACCGGACATTGAACTCGCTTCCCCGACTACTTTTTTTTGAGCGGGTATCGTTGGGCATCGTATCTCTAGCTCCCGTCATTCACTGCTCGGTACCGCAATTGTCTTGCGCTGTTGCTCCCTCTAACACCTGTCCATCCTCAATTTCTCTTACTCGAGATCCGCGATCATGACGCCATCACCTTCAGAAGCCGTAGCGAAGGTTGCGCAAGCCGCTGCCGGCACCAACTCGTCCGCGAAGGTGTACAAGAGGGAGTCCAACACAGCCAGGGTGCTGGGTGCAGGTATACAAGTCATGCACCAGCCAATGTCTCAAATCTGACATGTACAGGATGTGCGGGAATCGCAGAGCTCATGGTGTTCCACCCGGTAGACACAACGGCGAAGCGGTTGATGAGCAACATTGGCAAGGTGCGACATGTTGACGATACTACCCCACGATGGCTTCTGACTCGAGTACCTGTAGATTGAGAGCGCATCACATCTCAACAAGGTCGTCTTCAGAGACGCGGCCGGAGCCTCAGTTTCTGGTCGATTCTTTTCTCTCTTCCCCGGTCTCGGTTACGCCGCAGCATACAAGGTGCGTAAAATATGCAGGTGCGAAAGGAATACAACTGACAGCGCTAGATACTTCAACGAGTATACAAGTTCGGTGGACAGCCCTTCGTGCGGGACTACCTCGCGCACAACCACGGTGACAGCTTCGACCGCGCATTTGGCAAGGGCACCGGCAAGGCGATTATGCACGCGACTGCAGGTTCCATTATCGGTATCGGTGAGATTGTTCTCCTGCCACTGGACGTTCTCAAGATCAAGCGACAAACAAACCCTGAGGCTTTCCGAGGCCGTGGACTGGTCAAGATTGTCTCGGACGAAGGATTTGGGCTATACCGTGGTTGGGGATGGACCGCAGCGCGTAATGCGCCAGGATCGTTCGCGGTATGCTTAAACTCTCTGAACAAAAACAGCAAGACACTAACGTACGAATAGCTCTTTGGTGGTTCCGCAGTCGCGAAGGAGTACCTCTACAAACTCACCGACTACAACTCGGCGTCGTGGTCGCAAAACTTTGTCGCCTCCATCGCCGGAGCCAGCGCATCGCTCGTCGTCTCTGCTCCTCTCGATGTCATCAAGACGCGTATTCAGAACAGGAACTTTGAGAACCCCGAAAGCGGTTTCAGGATTGTGTCCAACATGATGAAGCACGAGGGAATCACTTCCTTCTTCAAGGGACTGACACCCAAGCTGCTCATGACGGGACCCAAGCTGGTCTTCTCCTTCTGGTTGGCTCAGACGCTGATCCCCGCTTTCGGCAAGATAATGTAATATGTAGCGATGAACTTGTCCTGATGTCTGTACTATATACATGAGAGGTTTAGGGTTACCGGTGCTATAGATTTGGCAGGTTGGGCTACGTCAAAGGCAACGACGTATGAAGGACCGCATACTGCTGCGAACGAATGACACATTCTCCATTCCATGAAGAAGTCGGCTGGAAGCTGTCATGCTTGCAGAGTGACAACCGTGTTGGGTGCCATGGCGGGCTGAGACAGGTGGACCCTGGCGGCTGTCACGTGCGTGTACTGGCGGCACCCGCTGCTGGAGTATGATACATGATGTGCCACTGACTTGGGTTAACAACGGGTTAAACCAAGAGTCATACGTCAGACAATGTACCAGGCTGGTCACTGGACAAGGCTAGGCGGCAGATAAGCAGGTGTGAATGTCATGTTTAGTTAATGGTCGACGAGCCACGGCAACTTGTGACCATCGGATTTGGGGCCTTGCTGAATGCCAAGCTAATTCACATCTGGTGTCCGCGCATTGCACCTCACCACCCTCCTCTACTTACCATCGTCCGCCTCGACGACCCGCGATACCCCGCCACTTCTGCCTCTGATAACCTCCCCAACTCACACCTATTAGTCTTTACCGTCTTCTTGCCTCCGCAACACCGCCATCATGAACCCTGAGTGGTACGTAACCTCCGCGCGACGCCCACCGCCACGGACTGGGGAACAGCGGCGTCTAACTTGGGTTTGGGACCATGCTAACCTGAACTTCTACAGAGTAACTTTTACATCGACTGCAGTTCGGTCGCTGTCGTTCCCGCCATGCAAGGCTCCCGCTGACGATTCGCTGCATCACAGATACGACTACCTCTTCAAGCTCCTCCTCATCGGTGATTCTGGTGTCGGAAAGTCGTGCCTGCTCCTCCGTTTTGCAGATGACACATATACCGAGAGCTACATCTCGACCATCGGTGTCGACTTTGTGCGTCGTCCCGCGCGCTCGCAGCCTAGGTTGGCGATGATCTAACAAGTATCAGAAAATCCGAACGATCGAGCTCGATGGCAAGACGGTGAAGCTACAGATTGTGCGTACACATGAGAATGCAGTGTCTGGCTGGGGGTACTGACAGGCATTACAGTGGGATACTGCCGGCCAAGAGCGCTTCCGAACCATCACATCGTCGTACTACCGCGGCGCCCACGGCATCTGCGTCGTCTACGATGTCACCGACATGGACTCATTCAACAACGTGAAGCAGTGGCTGCAGGAGATTGACCGATACGCAACCGAGGGTGTCAACAAGCTGTTGGTGGGCAACAAGTCCGATATGGCGGACAAGAAGGTGGTCGAGTACACCGTAGCAAAGGTATGCTCATATGCTATCTGCCGAATACTGACAGCATCTGACACCACGATTAGGAGTTCGCAGACAGTCTCGGCATCCCCTTCCTCGAGACGTCGGCAAAGAGCGCTACCAACGTTGAGCAAGCTTTCCTTACCATGGCCCGCCAGATCAAGGAGCGCATGGGTACCACAACTGCGAACACCAAGCCCACAGTGCCCATCGGCCAGGGCCAGGGTGTGCAAAACGGATCTGGAGGTGGTTGCTGCTAGAGAAGAGGAAGAGTTGTTATGTGTCGGAGAAACGTACCAGTGTCTACGGGCGAGCGCTACACGGCGTTGGTGTTTTCAGCTCTGGTCTTTCGGCGATGCGAGGATTGGTGCGGTACTACCATAATGCTCACTGACTACATGACCGCCATGTCTCTCCCGTTCGTCACAATCCCCACGTTTCCAACCCGAACTTGTGTGCTAGCATGGCGACATCCGATGGCATAGAATGGGGGCTCTCGTTTGGATTTCTGGGACGTGTTGGTGTCTGCATTACAATTTGTGGTGGCCACTAGGTCTCTTTCCTTTGGTGTGTGTTCAGGTGTTCTTTAATATGGGCAATCAGACTTTACCTCGTAGATCTTGGTGCTTGTTCGTCACACAAATTCGCGCTCTAGTGATGTCAATGCATTGGTTTTGTCACGGCAAAGCTGATGAACGGAGTCCAATAGACAGTCAGCTCTAATAGCTTCGATACCAACTTACTGACTGTACCTGGACAACATTTTCGATAATAGATGTACGCCCTAGAAGCGCCCTTTGGACATGTACGACATGCCGCGGATCCCTCGCTCCTTCCCGCATCCGGTAAAATGCAGGCGCTGACGTATGACGCGAAACTTGACTGGGCCTAAGGATTCCAGGCAACACCCGACTAATTACTCCGGTCTACTATGAACGGGCAAAAGCAATTCCTATCAGATGCTTCCGTCTTTGCTTTTCCTTCTATAACTCTTCTAGCTTGTCCAATGCCTTGGAGTTGTGGCGCATCGACTTCAACCCTCACGTCTTCGTCCTCTTCCCGCATATACGCAAAGAGAGAAACCGAAACGATCGCACATATCCCCCGGGCATGTCTATTCGCAATGCGCCTGTCAAAGCGACACAATGGCTCGCCCGCGAACTCGGTCTCGCAACCATGAGACATGCCGGGAAAGACGTCTACATCATCATCCTATCACGGTACATCCGGCTTTTCGCATACGGAAGCGTAGCGCTCATCCTAGCCCTCTTGTTCCAGGAACAAGGCTTCTCCGATGAACAAATTGGCCTGTTCATGTCGTTGACATTACTGGGCGATGTAGTCGTCAGCCTCCTCCTCACGCTTATAGCGGATACGCTAGGACGGCGGCGGACCTTACTCCTTGGAGCCCTGTCCATGGCCATATCCGGCGCTGTATTCGCAACAACGAGCAACTATGTTGCTTTGCTTCTGGCAGCCATCATCGGTGTTATCAGTCCGAGTGGAAATGAGATCGGACCGTTCAGGGCAGTCGAGGAGTCGACGTTAGCGCACCTAACTGCCGAGGACAAGAGATCGGATGTGTATACTTGGTATGTCGTCTTGGCTGTAGTGGGTACGTCGACGGGGTTGGCCGTCGGTGGTGTGGCTGTCGATCAGTTGCAGGCGCGAGAGGGTTGGTCAGATCTGGATGCGTATCGCGCTGTCTTTTGGATCTATACTGGTGTTGGCATTGTCAAGGCGCTGATGACGCTCTTCTTGAGCCAGAAATGCGAACGCAGTGACTGGAACGAGGAACGCGATAAATCTACTGCTGAGACGGAGACGGAGCCGTTGCTGGGCGGCGATGAGGAGAATCGCAATACTGCAGCACGAGAAGCCGCGCCCAAGAAGTCGAAGAAGTTCTGGCACTCTTTGAGCAAAATCTCAAGGTCGAGTCGCATTGTTCTTATCAAACTTTGCAGCTTGTTCTTCCTGGACTCTCTGGGCTCGGGAATGGTTCCATTTAGCTTGATCAACTACTATATGGAACGTAAATTCGATCTGCCCAAAGGGAAGCTAGGTGGGATCATGTCTGCAACATGGTAAGTCACTCAACTCTTTTCCAAAGTTGTGCGCTAGATTTAAGTATACTTGCAACTATACACACGCAGCAAATACCTTTAGGATACAGTCTATCTACCGCAGATTCTGAGCCATTGACTAACCGATACACAGGTTCGTGTCGACACTGGGCAACGTCTTTGCCTCCAGCATAGCTAAACGTCTCGGCTTGATCCAAGCCATGGTCTTCACTCATCTACCTTCATCCATCTTCCTCGCGCTACTGCCCGTTCCATCGGGTCTCGGCCTAACTATATGTCTCCTTGTTGGCCGCTCAGTGCTCAACTCGATGGATCAGGCGCCGCGATCAGCCTTCCTCTCCATTGTCGTCTTACCGGAAGAGCGAACAGCTGTTATGGGCGTAGTAAACATACTCAAAACGCTCTCGCAGAGTAGTGGTCCGAGTCTTACGGGAGTGCTTGCTGGGAATAATCATTTCTGGGTGGCTTTTGTTGCAGCAGGCAGCTTGAAAGCGACATATGACTTGCTGCTGCTCGCCTTCTTTGGCGGGAGGGTACAACCGCGGAAGGAGGAAGTGGAAGCAAGTAGGGACGTCGAGCAGGATGATATTGATGACGAGCCAGTGAATGGACAGAGGACTAGTTGATGCATCTTGGATAGATTTGACCGAGAATTGATAGAGAGGTCGGCTAGGCCAATACTGTCTTGAGGCAGAATGGAAAACGACTCATAGTTTCTAGAATGTTCAACATGTCGTTCTTGATGCTACACCGCCAGATGCGGATAAAAGCTGTCGGGCTTTGCCTCGGCAAACATCTTCTTGGCCTTGACAGCGGAAAACTGCCTCCGATACCACAGGGACATCACCCCGACATCACGATGATTGATATTCACCATGCACACCATTCGCCATTGCCGATCGTCGGCGTTTGATGTACTAGCCTGTGCCCAGCCATGCACGCAGTCTGCAAGAGCACCCAGTTCAACGGTTCAACTTGCCGGCCAACTCTCCGATCGTCCATACGCACGATCCAGCCAAGGGCAGGCCTCCTAGTTAATGCACCACGCGTGCCACGAGACCAAGTTCGCAAAAGAATCACCCGAGCCACCAGCATGTTTCTCAGGCTTTCTAACCACGGCAAGAAGGTCGGATATGCCCCTCACCCAATCAGCCTCGAGCACGGCTGGAGGAGATGACAGCTCCACTTTGTCTGCACGCGACCAAGACCGATCCTGTGCATGGTTCGCCGCTACTACAACGCTTACCCGAAAAGCCTATCCTAGACCCCGCAAAAAAAATATGCTTAAAGACCGCCTCTCCATGTCCTACCACCCAATGTCACGGTAGCAGTTTCCCCGGATTTCTTTTACTTTTGTCCCTGGTCCAGAGTGCAGCGAGTGGAGCAGGCATTGCAGACACCCCCACTCTCGTCCCAAAGCAGTCCAGGCGGATCGCCACCATTGGCCCGATTTTGTTTGGTTTGGAGAGAAAGAAAGAAGATTGACGGACAGAGCACATCATGGCGGAAGAGAAGGATATCCAGCCTACGACGGCGAATCCTCCGTCGTACCATGATGGCGATCATGAGGCCGACGAACATAAGCGCGCTGCTAACAAGCTCGTTGGCGATGCGCGTCTTGCCACGGACAAGGAACACAAGATGACGCTGTTGCAGGGCATCAAATTGTATCCCAAGGCGATTGGATGGTCGGTTCTTATCAGCACGTGTATCGTTATGGAGGGCTATGATGTTTGTCTGCTGAACAATTTCTTCGGGTTCCCGCAGTTCAAGCGAAAGTATGGCGAGCAGCTTCCGGACGGCTCTTGGGAGATTCCTGCGCCGTGGCAGGCTGGATTGTCGAATGGTGTTATTGTAGGCGAAATCATCGGTCTATTCCTTAACGGATGGATCAGTGAGGCTATTGGGTACCGATACACTGTCATGGGGTGCTTGCTTCTGATTATTGGGTTTACGACAATCTTCTTCACGGCGCAGACGGTGGTGCACTTGCTGATTGCCGAGATTCTTTGTGGTATCCCGTGGGGTGTCTTTCAAACGCTTACCATTACGTACGCTTGCGAGGTCTGTCCTGTTGCTCTACG
>JAESFQ010000601.1_pt1 | contig 13225 bp, 16 predicted proteins | sample 9269431 | NCBI WGS metagenome assembly JAESFQ01 (sample SAMN14502588, study PRJNA617103) | algae metagenome | isolation source: Plectolyngbya sp. WJT66-NPBG17 and co-occurring heterotrophs from well... | place: USA: Mojave Desert, Joshua Tree National Park, California | collected 2006-08-06
AGCCTTTCACAACCGACTGACTAAGCTATACTAGACGTACACTAAGTACCGTTTTTTCCAACAGTACCTCAAACAAAGTGTTCGCATATTCTACTCTGTGTCTGACTGAAGAGCAGTCGCCATAACCCACACCAGAAGAAAAAAGAACAACGACAACTACCTACCTACCTTCTTTACAATTGTTATTGTTCGCTATTTCTGCGAACATAAGATACTTGAGAGATACACTCCCAACAGGATTGAGCTATCTAACAGTATTAGGTTGTCGTGCCTCAGCACTGCTACCTACTCTGCAGTATTGAAGTAGATAGCGGTATATCGTACGGGGACGACGTGTTCACCGTACAGCAACCAGGGTACTTAATTGAGTACTTTACTATGTATTTGACTGTGTTACTACTCTACTACTGCGTGGTCTAATCTACGTAGGCATCGATTTCAGTCATTCGTCACTGACAACAATCCACGTGCACAAAAGAATGCCATCAAGACCAAAGCTTACACCACGCTGGAGCGCGGACTAATGCATTTATACAAAAAGTCATACTCATTCTATTTACTACTTCGTCGTCCAAAACGCAACGTGAACTTGCCATAACGCTGAGATCTACTAAAAATACCAACAAAAAACTCAGTGCCCACAAACGCCAGAGAAATGCAGTTCACGACACCGTCTCTTTCACCCCTTTTCATATCATCACCGTCAAATCATCATTACGAGAACTCAACGCGACTTCCTCCTAATCTAGCCTGCTTAGCCTGCGCACGCTCTGCTCTCCGCCTCCGCCTGTTGGAATCGTAGTTACTGAGGTCCGTTTCTGTGCCGTAGACGGGGCTGCTCAAGACAGTGTCCGCTGCAGCCGGGATGGGCGGAGGAGGTGGAAGGTTGACGTGATCTGGAGCTTGGTGTTGGTTGTTGCCGAACATTGGTGGTGGGCCTGGTGGAGGCGGAGGGATGTTAGGCTCGGGCATGCGTAAAGTGCTTGAACTAGGCATGGGCATTGGTGGAGGTGCAGGGATTCCGGATTGCTGTGCCATCTCCTGTGCTTGCGCTGATTCCATGGCTTCGGTCCGGCGCCAGCGGTCTCCGCCAACGCCACTCATTGAACTGACACTGCCGGCACGATTCTTCCGTTGACGTTCTCTTCTCCGTGCCTCTCGTTCCGCTGCAGCTTCTTCTTCATTCAGCCGTCGTAGGGTTACATGCCGGCCGTCGTTGTGCATCTTGACCTTGACAGATACAGGAGGAGATGCCACGTCATCTCTGCTACCGCGACGCTCCCGCTTAGAGGGTGATCCGGCAGAAGTTACTGTGCCCGCTGCAGCCGCACCAGCAGGTAGTACTGGAGCGTCTCCGGTACGACGTCGGCTGTGGTGACGGCCTCCAGGTGAGTCGTAAGCTTCGGATCCGGAGTCTGACAGGACACTGTAAACGCCTGCGCGAGGGGGCCGACTAGGGTTGGGCGTTACTGTAGAATCCATGGGTCGGGATGGACGCGCTACTGAGGGTGTGATGCCGGTCATATCGCTCTCGGACAGAATAGTGGATGGTGGTCTGTTGCCTCTCCTTGGGGGTGCTCCATCGCCAGTGTACTTTTTACGGCGTTGGCTGTTCATGCGAGCGACCCGTTCCTCTTCAAGGTCTTGTTGCCTCATTTCTTCCACGCGTTCTTCTTCCTTCTTCTTACTGCGCTTGCTGAGAGAATGCTTCAGGAAACCAACGACACCCATGGCCGCAACACCCTCCTTCAATCCATACTGTCGATCCCTGGGCCTCATCTCAGTCTCTTCGCTAAAGCTGGTCCGACTATCGAAGGAGTCAATGGAGGTGACACTTCCAGCCGGGCGATGACCAGTTCGCAGAGCACTTCCAGAAATTGCCGATGCTTGTGTTGTTTCTCGACGCCAGTCATTTCGGCGATTTGCTGGGGATTCGGGCGCCCTTCCTTCCTCAAGCCTGGAAAGATCAGTCTGGGTGACTTCAGAGGGTCCTAATGGGCGGCTGTAACTGAAGTCGCTTCCTGTCTCGGTCGGAGGATGCTTTGGCTTGCGAGCGAATAGCTTCTTGACCGCAAAGAGTCCTCCAGCCGCTGCTCCAGCCCCTAGGAGACGGTCCCTCCAGGTGTGACCTTTGTTGCGATCACCACCGTACTTTTCGTCGCTCAGATAGGATTCTGTGAACTCCGAGTCGGCAACACGAGAGCGGGAATCACGCCGGGATCGAGAGTCTGGTCGGGAACTAAGAGCGGTGCCACCGTGTCTGCTACGGGTGCGGCTTCGAGATCTTCTTGAGCCCAACGCGGCTAACCCTGCACCAGCTGCTCCCGCTGCCGCAAGTTTTGCAACGCCCGGTCCTCTGCTCGTCCGCCGACTTCTCCTGGTACTGTATGAGCGGTCGGTGATGTAGGTGCTACGATCATCAAAGTCCATCTCGGGCTGGGTCTTGTACGAAAGGACGAAGTAGAGGATGACCAGAATGAAGGTCCACACAGCGAACAGGATGAACAAGGCCAGTGGTGATCCGTATAGAGTCAGCCCGAGGGGAATCTGTGCAAGTCCAAGTAGTGCAATAGTACGCCCCAGCCATTGGTGGATCTAGAAATGTTAGTGGTTGCTGCCATTACGCGTACTCTATGCATACCATAAGCTTAAGCGGAATCTTGAATCGTTCCTTGCCCTTCTCTAGTTTGTGGATCACAGAGCCACCAAGAGCCTGAACCATAATGAGGGTATATAGCGCGACGCCAATGCCGTGATGGGGGTTGGACAGAGATCTCTCGAGGCCAACAGCTTGGAAACTGCAGACAATGGCAGCAGTCGAGAGAAGAACTGCCAATATCTGCAACCAGATGTGGACTCGTAAGGCGGTTCGCGGGTTCCGGTGGTAGAAGCGAGCCATGAAGATAGCTGCCGGTACTACGACTAGAAAGGCAATGGCTGCTAAGACACCGTGGGCTGTAATGAGAGCCTTGTAGCCAACCATGCTGCGAAAGCGACTGCCCATGCCTACGAAGTCAGTATCTGTACTCATTTGCTAATTGCATAATCACTTACCGTTCAATCGCATTGTCTCAAAGTTCGGGCCCTGCAAGTTTGGTAGCAGAAAGGTGTTGCGCTGCGAATCCCACGTGCCATCTCCAACATGCATCGTGGCCGAGTCGTAGACACTCGACCCTGGATCCGAGAGTCCGTTCGACATTTTCGCAGTGACGTTCCGTCGCCAGGATAGAGGTCAAATGCTTCGGGAAAGTCGCAAGGCAGATACGCAAGTCGTTAAACACACCAGGCTGACGGACAAGGTAACGACAGAAAACCGGATTCTCGCGAACAAGACAAGCAAGTAACAATACGTAGAAACAGAGAGTCGTAACGTCGTGACCGGCGTAAGGATAGCGGAAGCGAGTTTCGCGCTGTCAAGCAAGTAGATGCAGGCTGAGATGGAGGTGTTGTAGTGTAGAGCGTGTCCGGTTGGACAGCTCGCGGTGGTGGGGGAACGTCAGCTCCTGTCGCCGTGCAGCTCGACGTAGGTTGGGCGAAGAGGAATCCGAGGAATTTGGCTGCGAAAGTCGTCTCTAAAGCGCAGCTGCAGATGTCATGAAAGGATGGAATGGGTAGCCAACTCAATTAGCTCGTCGATGGATCCACCTGCAGCCATGTTTATGGGTCGAATGGCCTGGCAACGTAATCGATAGGTCTTCTGGCGGTGAGTGGCTGGGGCTAGCCAATCACAGTGCCCCCAACCCCTGCACCCAGCCGCCCACATTATCCTTCAACACGACTTTCTGCTTTCCGAGGCTGATTAGTTCGGCCGTCTGCTCTTGGACCGAGATGCGTTGTCAATGAGGCGAACCGTCACTAGGACGTTAGCAGTCATGTGTGTTCGAGCGCAGTGTTCGCACATGCATTAGTCACGCGTTTGGTCGCGCAGAAAAAAATAATCATTCCAAGCAGTGGTATCTCGAGTCCATAACGCCGTTGGAAGCACAGCACATACACGCTCATTGTAATAGACGTCATCCCTCAACCTCCAGCATCTCTCTTAGCGCCTTTTCAGACGCTCGGAGCCATCTTCCTCTCTCTTCCAGCTCATCTCCGATACCACCGCCTTCTTCCTTCCGTCTCCGGGCCTCTTTAGCTGCCGCTACCGTTCCCTGTTTCTGCGTCTCCAGTGGCCTCAGCTCACGCTCCAACTTCTCCAAGTCTCTGCTTCGGTTCGGGATGGTTGCTTGGAGACTCGCGATTTGCGCATTCAGGGCTGCGAGCTCCGCCTCTCGTTCGCTGAGTACGCGCTGAGTTTCGGGAAGTGGAAGCGCCAGCTCAGGGTTCTCTGATGCTGGTGTTTGCTCGTGCTTCAGCTGCTCAATGCTCGCTTCTAGGCCTGCAATCTCGGCCGGAAGTGACTCAAGCTGTTGTGTGCGAAGTTGTAGACCCTCATAGCGTAGTGCGAGCTCTTTTCCCTTGTCCTCCAGCTGCTTCAGGATATCCGCTACTTCGAGTTTGCGCTCCTTGAGCTCTGCCTTGAGACCCAGTATTTCCTTCTCCTTCTCGTCGTTCTCGTCGGCGTCGACTAGGCGGGGTGGGTTCTCTGTTATGCTGCGCAGGAACTTTTCTTTGGTCACCTGTTCTACGTAGCTGAAGCGCAGCTTGCTGAAGAGTTCCTGCAAACGCCCAATTAGACATGTCTTCTTCAGGGGCCGTGCCATCGCATACTTTGTAATGCAGCAAGTCTGCTTCAAGAGCTGCCGGATGTGTGTCGCCATTCTGTTCGCTGTCCTCGGACGCCGCCGAATTGCGCTTCTTCGCAGCCTGTGGGACATCCTTTGGCGACAGTGTTTCCGCGATAGCCAGGAGTTTCAATGACTTCGATTGCTGTAACTGCTCAAGTACTGATGCTGGTGTTGACGTTGCTGATTTTCGCTTGGGTCCCATCTCGGGTTTTGAATCTGTATTGCACTCTGAAGGTTGACGTGTTTGTTTTGGTGACAGTCGCGAATGCCCGCGTAGGGTTGAGTTCCCCGCGGCGACTACCGCATGCAGCTAGCCTAGCTCGCCGCGTGGAATGATTTCACATGGCGGCCCAGGATCTTGGAGGGTCAGACTTCGGTGACCCTTCCTCTCCATCTCTACTACAACCACCCTCTATGGCGAGAGACATAGACGATGATGCATACGTTGCAGAACTACTCAAGCAAGATGCGAAGAAGGCGACAAAGACATATGAGCTGGTTGGCATCGATGCCTTCAATCCGAGGAGGTGCGTTACAAGCCTCCGTACCCGCCATGCAGTCGCATGAACGCTGAAAGTACATGAGCAATCCATCATGAGACTGCTCGTATTGACATGCTGCAGAATGAACTCCCGTGCGCCTAAGCCGAACAAGGGCTTCTTGCAACACCTCATCCGACAGACTGATAGCCACAACGCTGCGCTCCTTGCGAAAGAGGCCGCGGACTCTCGCGCCCGACTCAGGTTGATGAACCGAGAGCAGGACAAGGCCGAAGGACGTAAGAGAGACAAGAACAACGGCGCCGAGGGACGGTTGACTCCAGTTGCAAGCGACAACAACGCGCGCAACACAACTTCGAGCGGACGCCGGGATCGTAGTTACGATGAGAGCAGGCACAAGAGAAGACGCGGGGAAAGGGAACGGGATGATTCCAAAAGTGCGTCCTCTCGTCGGTATCGAGACAGAAGCAGAGATGTGCATCGGCGGAGGAGCCATGATAGTGAAGAGGAAGACCGCTCACGACGGAAACGGAGACGATCGAGGTCACCCCAGGACGGATTGCACAAGAGCAAATACAGTAAAGAGCAAGAGCGTTGGAAACCTCGGAGGAGAGACGATAAAGATAGTGGACATCGAAGGCGCAGGTCACACTCTAGGTTGTCTTCGCGATCGCGATCACGATCACCACAATATGAAAGGCACAGAAATCATAGCAGACAGAAAGACCAGACTCGCTCCCCAAGTCCAAAGCAGAAACACGTCGCCTCTAACTCCAAAGACTACCGACACTCCCCCCGACGACCCGCCTCCTCAGCATCCGACTCCGACCCCCTCGAAGCCATCGTCGGTCCCCTTCCACCCCCTCCCGAACCTATCGTACGCTCCAAAGGCCGCGGCGCCTACAAAGCAAACAACAAGGGCATCGAGTCGCGCTTCTCCTCCACTTACGACCCCACCACCGACGTGCGCGCAAATTCCGATGCAGAAGACGATTGGGGTGATGCTCTAGAAGCGTTGCGCGACCGCGCCCGCTGGCAACAACAAGGCGCTGATCGACTCAAAGCAGCGGGTTTCACGGACGAGCAAGTGAGAAAGTGGGAGAAGGGAGACGTGCGGAATGAAGAGGACGTTGTTTGGACGAGCAAGGGGCAAGCGAGGGAGTGGGATAGAGGCAAGGTTGTGGACGACGAGGGGCATGTGGAGCTTAGAGCTGATTTTGGGCGGTTGAAGTGAGGATTGGTTTGGGTTCGGATAGTGCACTGAAAGTCGGGTTGATCATGTTGCCGTTGGTCTGACACGTTACCACTATCTGAGAGTCCAAATGCCAATTGCTGTTCACGTCTCCCCCTTCCTTCAAATCACTCCCAATGCCTACCTACCAGCCCAACATCCTTGTTATCCATCAGCTTCCACCTTCCTTCGTCATACGACGCACTATCAGAATCTGTATCCGGAAAACTTAAATCGCTTCGCAGAGTCTCGACTTCAGCCTTGTCGCCGACGACCGTTGTATCGTCGCCAAAGTCAGAACGGAGATGGCGATGGCGATGAACCGGGTGCGTGGGAGATGGCGGTACATGCGCGTTGCTATTAGTATTGATGTTGATACCTCGCTGGGGGACTGGGGGTTGCGGAGAGCGGATATTGTAGATGGACATGTGATGGATCTGCTGTGGTGAACTGGGAAGGACATCGAGCTCGACGGGATAAGGGGAGTGCGGTAGAGCGGCGTTATGGGAAGCATTAGGCATACGAGCAGGTGTGTTGCCGAGTTCAAATGCCCTTCTAGTTGCTGTTGCTGTTGCTGCTGTTTCTCTACCACCGTCTACTGGCCCTACCCTCTCAATCTCTTCGTTGGAACTAGAGAACCCGGACCATAGTCTTGGTATGGGCTGTCCTGCTCCATCATTCCGCCTGAGTACACTGTCTAGTGGTCCAGTAATCATAAGCCGCTTATCCGGTTGCGCGCTTTCACTCGTGTTGTCTAGGAAATTGCCTTTGTTCTTATTGCTGAAGAACATAGCCAAGATGATGAGAGCGAGGCCGGCAAATATTGCGCTAATGGCGATGGATGGAGGTTCGATGGTGGGGTTGTGTGAGGAGGAGAGAAGGCCTGGGGGAGATGCGAGCCACATGGTGGGTAGCGAAGTGGCTGCGGAAGAGGACATGATCAAGATTGCAAGATTGGTGATACTCTGTGGTGATAGAACTAAAGTGGACCTGTCTGCAGTGTATGTGATTATGAGGCGTGAGGAAAAGTGTGTGTGCTCTTCTCAATCTGTAGTTACAAACACCATAACTTGCACTTCACATCTGCGCCATCATCTTCCCATTCACAGCATCAATCTCGCCTAGCTGCATTCCGATTGACTGCTGTAGATTCGACATCCTCCTGCAACGTCTGTGTCTGCGTCTCTTCTGACATCTTCCCACTACCTTTTCTCTTCTTCAATTCCGCCATAGAGATCGGCGGCTTGGCCTTCCTTACCTTCTCGTCGGACGAGCTCATTTTGCGCATCTCTGACTCCAACTTCATCGCTAAACGCTGTAGTAACCACTGAGATTCGGACTGATTGCCCATGAGCGGGCTACGAATGCCCAGCCAACTCCATGCCATCTTCTTCCCGTCGTCTGCAGAGCCGATATCAGGGGCTTTACCGTCATCATGTTCAGTATCCGCCTTGGGTTGTCGATGGTTTGAAGGGTCGTTTTCGTCCTGGCCGATTAAGCGCAGGTAGTACTGCCACTCATGGTACTCATATTGCTTCGAAGATGAACTCTCGACATCCTTCATCAATTTTCGAATCTCCTTTGCGAGGACAAAGTGGTAGAAGCGTATATCGCGCTCTAGATAGTCTCCATGCTCACCGGCCTCTTCTGCCTTTCCTAACTCCTCCTCTTCAATGTATGCTGCTAAACGGTCTTGTGTACGTTGCTCTGCGGGTCCGCTGTCATCCTTGCGATAGCCCGCCTTCTCTTCTTCACCGATCTTGCCAGTCTTGATCCTTTTCCACCCAACCTTGAGTGCGGCACTCAATCCTTCCTCATCTGGTAGGACGGTAAGCGAGCCGAGCCAGATCGTGAAGTCCTTGAAACCCTTGATAACCGTATCACCCATGTTGGAGATCAGAATTGTTAGTGTTGGAACTGCAAGCAAGCTCCAAAACACCATGAAGGCCTTTCCAGCATTGCTTTGGACGACATAGTCTCCGTAACCAATCGTCAAGAGCGAGACATAGGCGTAGTACAGCGCCACGAAGTAGCTGAAACCCTGCGGCTCTTCCGAGTACATGAAGACCAAGGCCCCCATGAACCATAATAGAAGTGCTGCTGTGGTTGACAGAGCCAACGCAGTATACCTCCTCTTCCGTTCGGATAGCGTTTGCACACGGCGCATAACATGGAACTCTTGCTCTCGTCTTTGGGCTTCTGTCAAGCCCTTCGAAGAGAACTTGACCTTCTCCCAGAGCGAAATACGTATTGTCTGTGTGTCACCATCGATAGACTTGAGAACCTTCTGTCTCTTAACCTCCATAAACCTAGCAGACATCTTCTGTTTCCCGTGCTCGAGGATAAGGGATCGGATCGAACCAATAACCAGACCAACTGTGACTAGACCACCAATTGCGTAAGGAATCAGGAGCGAGCGACCCGTGTGTGTCCTAGGCACGAACTCTCCACCTAACCCGATTGTGAGAAGGGTGAAGCTGGCCCAGAATACTGCATCCAGGAACATCCAGCCTTCGACGTACGAAAAGATCACGGCTCCGATAAGCAGATAGATCATGAAGGCGATTGTCTGTAGCATCAGGGTTCTCTGACTAGCCGTTAGTCGGAACTCCCTGGCGTAATGCCCCTTCCATGCCCCGAAAGCAGTAAAGGCCATTAGAGAAGCGATGATGAAATAGATGCCTGCGGCCATGATAGCGTAGTAGAATGCTTGGCTGAGGGCATGTTCTTCCATGGGCTGAATCCGGAATACAGATGACGATGCGACTCCCACGAGTGCCATCAGAAGGAAGCCGGCCAGATAGAAGCCGATGATGGTGATTGGCTGCGCAATCTCAAAAGTCAATCTTCTCGACATGTTGAGCAGCAGACTGATGTTCGCGCTCAGAGCGAGGACGAGAGAGATTGAATTCACGGCGATAAGCCATTTCGGATCTGCGATCTTCGTACCGTGTCCCTCGTCGCTTCCAGGCGGTATGTACACCCTCCATTTTTCAACCAGCGCGCAGATTGAGAACCCATTAGCGACGGGTCCAAATGTTCCTGCTATGAGAGGGCTCGCAGTGGAGGCAAACCACCATTGACTGAGTCTGTCAGTGTACGCAAAGGAAAGTCACAGTACTGGAGGACATAACTTGGATCGAGATATTCTCGCTCTTCCTGCTCGGCTTGTTCGTCTTCGGCATGGACCGCGTTGTTGACATCTTGCGCTGCCTCCTGTGCTGGCTCATCAAGACCGGGGTCATTCATGGCTAGTCGAGGGTTAGTGTTTGAGACGTAGGGGTGAGAGGAACAAGGCTAGGTGCATGATATGTAAAGAAGGAATTAAACCTGGACACGTCCTGCAGGTATGTGCACGAGGGGCGTGCATGTGAGATAATCAAGATGCGCGGGTTGTCGCGTGGCCAACTACAGGAAATGAAGGACTGATGACGTACGCCCAGCGGACTCGAACAAGCCACCATTTTCTGGTGGCTTTGATCATTGCATTAGACATTCAATGAATGTAGATCTACTAACACAAACAATGATGGAATATACTGAGACGATGTGTAGTTGAAGGAGTTGGCCGGCCCGAATTAGGTAGGGTAACCACGAAGGAGCTTGCCTAGACGAGATGCGAGTCAGCCTCGCGTATGGCCGCTAACTCGCCAATACATTTAGCTTCCTCGGAATGCGCATGTGTGTTGTATTTGTTGTTTCTTTGCAACATTCTGCTGCACTCATCCCGCGGAAAACGTACGTGTGAAACAGGGAAGTTTCCCGATGATCCTACAGTCTACTCTCAAGAAGCACCCTGCAACTATACGAGTAAACCCCTAGTGTCGCGACCGGGTACGTCTCGGTCTCATGGACAGGAGGCGTATTTCTGAGGGTACTGCAAGAGCATACTGGAGACCGGTCAAGGAAGATTACAGCAAGTGGCAGCACAGCAGACTTTATATCTACATGTCTATGGAAGCACTCACGTGAATCGATGAACTACAACAAAGGATCAAGTGGCGTGCTTTGCTGCGGTAAGAGCGTCACCCGCAAGCTGTTCTATTGGCAGTATGATGATTCAATCTGCTGTCCTGGGCTGAGAACGGTTCAGTGGCGATCCCATGTGAAGCGTATCGAATCGGTGATAGATCGCAGAAGCTCCTGAACCGGAGGCCTCGATCTGCGTCCGAGGGCCATCCTTCGAAGGGCAAACTAGCTCATCGAGCCAAAGAGATCTCGAAGGCACATGCTATTGGTGACGTCGCGTGTACTGCTCCTGAAAGATGACGAGAATTCTGGTGGTAGGGTGAGGGCGGCGGTGCGCACAGATTGCCCGACAATTGCCATAGCAAATCTGTTGGTTGCTTCGTGCCCTTGGTACAATCACCGCAACCACCCTCAACGCCTCTATAACAAGATCGCCTGCTACCAACACAAAAGTACCTGTAAGTCTTCCAATTCTCTTCAGGTGTCTCGCATTCGCCTCGAGGTACCCAACGACGCGCCAACCACACTTTTGCGAGCATGTCTGGCTCGGGTGGGGTGTCTGTTAGACTACCAAGCCCACCTCCTCGGTGCTTTCGGCCGCCAAAACCGGAGGGGAATAATCAGCTCATTGTTGACGTTGTCATGAACTACAACAGACAACAACGAAGCTTCCTGCTGTATTTTCGCAGCTCCGAAGTCCCCACTTCGAGCCATCACAAAAAGCGCGTCTGTACACCCCGCCTGCTTTAGCCAGACCCGTCACCCGCCGCCAGGCGACACAACCAGGAGGTCCTCGAGGTTGTTTCAGCTTCGAGTAGCCCCCACGAAAGTGTCTCACAGTCTGTTGGCCATGGCGACGGAGAACCGTACATAGAAGCACGACGGCGGGGTAGCAGTCCACCTGTGACCATAATGTCACCAGCGCCATGGAAAAGCGCCATGAGCTCTGGAAATCAGACTGACTCGTACTGACAGACACTTCTATACCCAACGTCTCGCTCGCGGTAAGATGTAGTCCACAACATTTACTAGCTGCTGCTGACATAGCAGCAGATGAACAACTTGAAATCTTTCGCACCCTCGGGCACCATGTCCGCTGTCGGTCGGACGAACGCTTCATCAGCTTCCTCCGCGCCTACGGGCAAACGTCTCGTCGATGACCAGAAAAACCGGCTCGTGAGCCTCGACTTGAGCGGCTTTGAGCCTACCAGTGCCACCGTCACAAAGAGGACGAGAGAGGCAGAGGAGGAGGAGGTGGTGGTGGTGGTGAAGAAGTCGGATCCCAGGCTTCCTAAGGTCGACGAGCAACTCCTGTGGCTGGGACCTGGAGAGTCGCTGTGGGATCCGACGATGGACCCAATCCGCTTCAACAACATCCTGGGCGGCTGGGGTGCAACAGACAAGGACGAGCAGCTGGCGAAGAGGAGGTAAAATAAGTAAGCCTGATCCACTTCGAGTTGACAGAACTCAACGCTCTGCTCTTGTTGGAGAGATTAGCAACCTCTTGGAGCCCACATGGACAAAGAAAGCTAAGAAACTTCTAGGTAGATGAAGCATACCGGGGCGTTTTAGAGCTGAGATTGAGGCTTCCCAACCCTCTGGTACCCTTCAACATGTCAAGGCGTATAGCTTCGTGTGCCGGGCTAAAGGCAAGAGCGTGAGATACCCTTTAGTGTGGGTTCGATTGCCTGTGAGACGGCATGTGTGCTGCTGGCGGAGGGTCCTGGTACCTCACAGCTCAGTTGTGTCGTGCTTCGTAGCTTTAATCACGGAAGCTTCGCGAATGCGTGTGCAGCTACATAGTGTCTTCGACACATAGAGTACACCTGCGAGAGCTATATACAAGCCCATGACCACATCGTCGCACTACTGCCCTGATGAGGATCCGAGACCCGGGTATTCTTGCTACAGCCTCCAGACGGCCATATTCGACGACGAGATATCCTCGGGGTATACGTGTACGTATTGCTATGTATGCGCTTAGGTTGGCGTAGCAGCAGCTGTTGAGGCTGCTGTCGCTGGTGTCGACATGGTGCAAAAAAGGACCTGGTAATGAGGCCGTCCTATGTGATCGCTCGTGAGGCACGATTGCCCTGGTTCCCACTGCTTAGGACAGCTGGAATTTTGAGTTATATGTATTGCTGTCATAGGGGCGGTCGTTCGGCGGTGGTAGTGGAGGTAGCGATGGAGGGGCTGAGGAATCTGCGGAGAAGTCTGTTAGTAGCGTCTTCCCCGATGCACCGCAAAACGTGTAGCCAGCGACGGCCACACGTCGTTCAGTGGTTCCGGCCTTGGAAGTTGTTATCAAGAGGATGAGGGCCAGGGCCGACGGCGTAGTTAGAGAGTCGGTAAGCATGGCGCGTGTTTGGCGGCCGGCCACCATGCATGCCCAGGTGGCTCAGGCACGGTGCGCCAGCTCTGTTCAGGCATAGTGTCGTGCTTGGGGCATGGCTTATCGACGACGACGGCTGCAGATGTCTTCTCTGTCTTCCCATACAACTGCGGTTCGCCGCAACCACGACTTTCTACTTTAAAATGCATTACCGACAGGACAAGGGGGTCGTGTTGAGCTCTCATGCGGACAGACAGCTTCGGGGTTGTATATATCGCGTGCCCTTCGAGAGGAGGTCAACACGCCATGGTCCTACACACTGGGCTGAATGTGCTATCCATGTTTCCTCGATTTTAAACATGTGGTAATGCGTCCGAATGGTATGCGCATGTAAGAGGAGTTCCCTTTGCATCCTGAGCGCTGTTGGTTCTCAGTCAATATCTCCTTTAGTCACGGTCAAGTGACA
>JAESFQ010000602.1_pt1 | contig 13223 bp, 7 predicted proteins | sample 9269431 | NCBI WGS metagenome assembly JAESFQ01 (sample SAMN14502588, study PRJNA617103) | algae metagenome | isolation source: Plectolyngbya sp. WJT66-NPBG17 and co-occurring heterotrophs from well... | place: USA: Mojave Desert, Joshua Tree National Park, California | collected 2006-08-06
TGCCTCCTTCACGGCACATCGCCTCTTCCTCGAGGCAACGTTCAGAGGGTATGATCCATCTCCCTTTTCTTGCTTTCTATTGAGACCCTGCATCTATCTATTCGACACCAGCTTACATGTCTGATACAGAGTCATGGATTGATCTCGCATCGGCGCCATCATCAACCTCCCTATCTTCTGCGGCCGACGAGATCATCACAACAGGACTCACGGTGCAGCACGACTCGAACGCGCACAGGCGGCCGAACAGACGCTCACGAGGCGGTGGCCCGTTCTCGATAGGAACTGGACACAGGGTCACAGCAGGAGGGAACAGTAGCCAGGAAGAGTATGAGGAGAGTGAAAGCGAGTCGGACAGGGTCATGACATCCTCGAACGAGGCCATCGGTGCGTCACCTTTGAGGCAGACTCCGCAGTCTGTCGCGTCGTCAGAGACCATGTCAGAAAGGGAGGACGATGAAGACGATGAGAACGCGACGGCCGTCAACTACCCACGTTCTTCCAGGCGCGAGTTTCAGCCACGACCGAACGCCTTTTCTCACCCAAACAATCAACAAGCTATCCGGTCGCAGTCTGGCACATTGTACACACCTCGCAGGAATGCGAGGCCAGTAGGACAACGACAGCATTCATACCCTCAGCACCACCCTTACAATGCCGTGGCACCCAACTACCAACCCGACCATGATGAAGCCCTACGCGCCAGCCTATCTACGTTGCTCTCCGCTGCCGCCGCTGTGCGAGGCCTCCCGAAGCCAGGTCAACCGCGCGCGAACCCTCCCTCATCCACTCGAGTCGATCCGGCCTCGCTCCGTATGGTCCCAGAGTCTGTAGCACTGGGTAACATATCTGAGGAGACCGCATCATCTCCATGCAGCACTAGCAGCAGCCCTTCAGAGAAGTCCAAGCGCAAAGCAAGTCCGCCGGTAGCTGGTGTACGTAGCAGCAGCAAGGACCGTCGTGCTGTCAAGAAGGCACGCAAGACAACGCCAATGATTGAAGAGATCAGCCCCACGCTGCTTACCTGGGTTGTTAGCGCTAGCGTCGTAGTCCTTGTCAGTGCCATCGGCTTCTCGGCTGGCTACGTCGTTGGAAAGGAGGCTGGTCATGCAGAGGCCATGGGCCATCTTGGTGCTGCAGGTTCCGAGGCCGGACGTTGCGGTAAAGAGGCAGCCGCAGGCATGAAGGGTACTGGCCTCGGTCTACGTAAGCTACGATGGGGTTCTGGTGCGGGCATCCGCGTCTAAGAACCTACGACAACCATCACGACATGATATGCATAGCATTTAGCGAACACGAATTTGCAGGTACCGGCGGCGTCTTCTCTCTTTTACTGTTACAGTTTGCATATTGATATCACTCGGCATGGCGCTGGTTTGGCGTTGGACCTGGTCTGAAATTTAGGATGTCTTGGGGTCGTGGCAACGACTCCTTGGAAAGTGAGAAGATAGAAGCATAATTTAGCAGCCTTGTCACTCGGCTAGTTGAGAAAGCAATCATAGACTCCATATCCCCATTTATTCTTATACAAGTGGTAGTGTGAATATGTAGGCAGACAGTTTGCTTGGAGTGTACCAGACGTCCTTGGAGAAAGAATGCCTCAAGTGAAACAATCCTGGTTCTCCAAGGAGAGCACCTAGTACACATGTCCCGCTCTTTACATACTCATTACCTAGATGTAAACACGTACAGGCCTATCAATGTACTTCCCCACTGCATCCCGAAACTCGCTGCGCAACCTAGCAAACCGTATCGTACCACATCCTTATACTCGAAATCCAAATTCTCGAAATCGACACTCTCGAGTGCCATAAAGTGACCCAAGCGCACATACTAGAACCTAATGTTAATGTAAGAGTGTGGTGTTTCAGGGAATGTACAGGCGAGTGGTGACTACTTGGGTAGGCGGTAAAGACATGGGAGAGTACGCGAGATGTTATAAAGACCTTGTTTGTATTCGAAGATAGACTGCTCTATTTTCATCGTGTGAGAAGATGGGAGGTCTGTGGAAGTACCATCCGCTCTCAATCATCTGACCGCTCCTCTCCCCAACCACCATCTCCAATCGCTGATTCTCCTATCATGGTCAATGATGTGTTGTCCGCCATTTATGAGCATCTCAACCATACCTTCCCCAGCCTCGAGTAGAGCAAAGTAAGAAAAGAACCATCTTCACTCCCTAAACTCAAACTCAACGCCCACATCAGCTCGACGCCGACTCTTCTTAATCATCCCAACCACATCGTCCTCCTCTACTATCCGCGGCTCTGGACAATCGAAAACTACAACGCGCTTCAATCCCTTTAGCGCCTTGACCGCTGGGCAAAACATCCAGAACCTGCAATCACTCGCATACCAGTAGTCCACACGTATACTGGAAATAGCTTGTCGCTGGGTAACGCTGAGTCTCTTTATCGGGGCCCTGGGTGTACTCGCAGTGGTACGCACGGTGCCTAGTTCGAACGGAAGAAGCTTGGTCTCTGCGTAGAGCTGTTGAGATACGAGGGTCAAGCCGATGAGTCGATGTAGCGGAATGTTATCGAAAGACGGATCAGAAGATACTACGGAGAACTGGTCTGACATCCGGCTTCTGGAGGAGATGTGGAGCTCCATGCCGCCGAGCGCGTACTCGTAGATCTTGTTGCGCAGCTCGGCGGGTAGACGGAGAAGGGGAGACTGCTGTTGGTTGATCTTGGAGCTGAGAGATTGCATAAGTGTCTGATTGATCACTACATTGATTCGGACTGACATGACTTCGGCGGCTTCGCTAGAAAGCTTCTCACTCGAGGCATCGAGGATAGTGTCGTAGTAGGTTCCCATCTTGTCGTTCTTCCGCTTGCGCGTCTTGCGGTGCAACTCTGAGGATTTGGAGACGAAGTAGAGGCGGAGATGGGAAACCAAAACAAACAGTGGTGCCAAGACTAAACTCACTTTCACCTTGAGTCCGCATCGTTTGCACTTGCCTCTTACAGCCTAGGCCTCTACGAATCGAGGATATGTGATGTCGAGTAAGACGTACCGTCAAAGGCCGAGCTATAGATACCAAGCTAGTAGACCAGCTGGTTACCATAGATGGTATGTTCGTCAACCACGCATACTATCATCCTCATGCATTCGAGGAGAGTGCAAAGCCGAGCTCAACAGTTTTGCAATACCATAACGACATCTCAAGCATAACACCTACAAAGATTAGCGGACTAGAGTAGAACTAAATGTATCTTTAAATACCTAGCTACATGAGTGGTAAGTTTTTCAAATATATTGAAAGTAACAGGAACTGATCCAACTCCCGCTGACTCAACCGATACACTCGGTCATGAGCTGGAAACGCTATACACATGAGAACATAATCATCATCCCAATCCTTCCTTCCATAGATCCTAAATCCGACCTGGCCCTACACTTGGGTATATCTCCTTTGATGGATCCATCTTTTCCCAGTAAGACATCATCATTTTCTTAGCAACCATTAACCTTCCACTATGGTCGACCACCGACGAATTCGCTCCATGACCTGACTTCACTGGGGATACCCTCCTTCTTGGGCAGCTTCTCGCTCATACATTGAGCGAACAGAACGGCAGTCTACATTGAAGTTAGCATTTCATCTCATTAATGATAGAGCGGATGAGCTCACCTTGGGCTCCATGAAAAGCGGCACACCGAAGTCGACCGCGTTCCTCCTCATCACGTAGTCCTCGTCAAGCAGGCCATTCGCCCTGAACTTGGCCAGGTTGAAGCAGCCCCGAATGTCGTTCTTCTCAAACACTTCACGGAGTTTCCTCTTGTCATCCTTGGGGAACTCGATAACGTTAACGCTGATGCCTTCGGTGTTCTTCTCCAGAAGCTCCTTGACGTCATTGTTGGCAGCAAGGAACCTGTACCCTAGTGCATGCACGTACTTGGCGATTTGAATAAGGGAGTTGGAGTGAAGCGAACCTGGAGTGACATCACCCCCGAATAGGAGACCCTCACCAGGCTGGGGAAGGCGGAAGTTCATCTGCGACTGTGCGGAAGCCCAGTAGGCTTCAACCAGGTCCTTACCGAAGCATGCCATTTCACCGGTAGATGACATCTCCACGCCGAGGTAGGGGTCAGCGCCTGCCAACCTAGTCCAGGAGAACTGGGGAACCTTGGTGGCGAGGTAGTTCCTCTCGACGCTCATGAGGTCAGTTGGCTCAGGCACATCACGGCCAACGAGGGCCTTCGTGGCAACGTCGATGAAGTTGGTACCAAGGACCTTGCTGACGAAGGGGAAGGAACGAGAGGCGCGGAGGTTGCATTCGATGACCTTGAGATTAGGCTCAGAGCCTTCAACTTCTTCCTTGATGATTTGCATATTGAAGGGACCAGTGATGTTCCAAGCCTTGGCAACCTTGTCTGCAATCTCCTTGACACGTTCTTGGATGCGCTTGTCGAGGTTGACAGGGGGCAGCACCAGGGTTGCGTCTCCAGAGTGAACACCAGCGTTCTCGATGTGCTCACTAACAGCGTGGACGAGGACGTTTCCGTTGGAGGCAACAGCGTCGCAGTCAATCTCTTGAGCGCCGTCAATGAACTTGGTGATAACGACTGGGTGATCGGGCGAGACATTGGAAGCGGCAAGGAGCTTCTCCTTTAACTCGTCCTCACCACGGATGACTGTCATGGCAGCACCTGACAGGACATATGATGGGCGAACAAGAACTGGGTATCCGACGGAGTTTGCGAACTTCTTCGCATCTTCGTATGAGGTAAGCTCCTTCCAGGCAGGCTGGTCTACACCAATCGAGTCCAAGATGGAAGAGAACTTGTGGCGGTCTTCGGCCTTATCAATGTCTTGAGGATCAGTTCCCAGGACCTTCGCCTTTCCAGACTCTTGAAGCTTGAGAGCAATGTTCTGAGGAAGTTGGCCACCGACAGAGACAACAACGCCGCTAGCGGTCTCCAGCTCGTAGATATCCATAACACGCTCGTAGCTGAGTTCTTCGAAGTACAACTTGTCGGCAACGTCGAAGTCGGTCTGAACATGGGTTAGTCAGGTTCAATGTAGGGATTAGCTCTACCCACAGAGTATGTCTCGGGGTTGTAGTTGATCATGACAGTCTTCTTTCCGAGCTCGTTGAGGGAGCGGGTAGCGTTGACAGCACACCAATCGAACTCGACTGAGCTTCCGATACGGTAGACACCCGATCCCAGGACAATTATACCATGGTCGTCGAAAGTGACGTCGTGGGATGAGGCGTTGTAGGTAGTCTAGAAATATAGATTAGCGACTATGATGGGGAAAATAAAGGGCTGCCGGAGCGACTAAACGAGGTCGTGAAGGGGAGCGTTGTACTCACGTAGAGGTAGTCTGCATGTCGTTAGTAAACTTTCGCGACTGACGGGAGGGGCGAATGTTACTTACTCGTATCTGCTGGGAACTCTGCAGCTAGAGTGTCAATCTTCTTGACCCATGGCCTGATACCGAAGCTCTTCCTGCGAGCGCGAACCTCGTCTTCAGAGCTGTTGACGGCCTTGGCGATCTGCTTGTCAGAGAAACCGAGCTTCTTGGCCTTTAGGATCATCTCCTTCTTCAGACCGAACAGGCTGCCTATTTCCTCAAGCTCGTGTGTGCAGTCGACGATGTTCTGAAGCTTGTGCAAGAACCATTTGTCGATCTTGGTGAGATCGTGAACTCTATCGACAGTGTAGCCTTCGTGGAACAGCGCCTGGCCGACAGCGAGCCATCGGCGATCAGTGGGGTTCTTGAGCTCTTCGTCAAGATTCTCGCCGTACTTCTCGGCCTGGAATCCAAGGTACTTGGGGTCGACTTGGCGGCAAGCCTTCTGGAAAGACTCCTCGAATGTGCGGCCAATGGCCATGACCTCACCGACCGACTTCATGGAACTGCCAATGTCGCGCTTGACGTTTTGGAACTTGCTGAGATCCCATCGAGGCATCTTAGTGACGACGTAATCCAAGCTGGGCTCGAAATTTGCGGTGGTGGTCTTGGTGACGGCATTAGGCAGTTCAGGGAGGGTGTGTCCAAGTCCAATCTTTGCCGCAGTGTACGCGAGGGGGTAACCAGTGGCCTTGGATGCCAACGCAGATGAACGGGAGAGACGAGCGTTGACTTCGATAACCCTGTAGTCGAGACCATCTGGCTGTAGGCAGTATTGTACATTGCACTCGCCAACGACGCCCAAGTGACGGACAATCTTAATGGACGCAGACCGGAGCATGTGGTATTCCTCGTCGCTGAACGTCTGACTTGGCGATACAACGATACTGTCACCGGTATGTACACCGAGAGGATCAAAGTTCTCCATGTTGCAGACTGTAATGCAGTTGTCGCTTGCATCGCGCACGACCTCATACTCGGCCTCCTTCCAGCCCTTGAGGGACTTTTCGACCAAGATCTGAGGCGAAAGTGTGAGAGAACGAGCTGACAAGTTCTTGAGCTCCTCTGGGTTGTTTGCGAAACCTGAGCCGAGACCACCGAGCGCATACGCAGCGCGGACGATAATGGGGTATCCGACCTTCTCGGCTGCGTCCAGTGCCTCATCGACAGTGGAAACGGCAATCGACTTGGCGATGGGAATGTTGATCTCGTCGAGAGCGCGGGCGAAGAGATCACGATCTTCACTGGTCTTCAAGGTCTGGACGCTTGTTCCGAGCACCTTGACACCGTACTTTTCGAAGATACCCTTGGCATCCATTTGTACGCCCAGGTTCAGCGCAGTTTGTCCACCGAAGCTGAGGAAAATGCCATCCGGCCTTTCCTTTTGGATGACATATTCGGCGTATTCGGGCGTTACAGGCAGGTAGTAGATTTCGTCGGCGAGCACGTGGGACGTTTGGATGGTAGCAATATTGGGGTTGAGAAGGACGGACTTGACGCCAGCTTCCTTGAGAGCCTTGAGTGCTTGAGAACCTACAGTTTGGTTAGTATGGCATGCATTTGCGAGTGTATGCTGAGTGTATGCGCACCTGAGTAATCAAACTCTCCGGCTTGCCCAATGCTGAGACCACCACTACCAATGACTAGGACTTTCTTGACATCAACCAGGTTCTGTGCGCCAGAAATGACGCCGCTCTTGAGGTATGCCTCTGCATTAGGCGCGGTCTGTGTCTTGTTCCATGTCGACGCGACCTTTGTGAATGCCCGCAGCTGTCGGAGAGCGGCAGGTGACTCGGTGCTGGAGCGGAGCGAAGTCAACGGCCGAGCACTTCGGGTAGTGAAACTTCGAGCGTATGTGGAAGGTGCAATAGAGCGGGCATGACCTGTGAGGCAAGGTACGCGACGTGCTAGACGTCCGCAGAGAGCCATTTGCAGGCAATCAAGCCAGTGGAGGGCTTCGAGCTCGACAGAGGATGTAGAGGGAGGTTGAAGCGTCGAACGCGCGGGAGGGAAGTCGCTCCGTGGCCGCCAGGTGCAATTGAAGGGCTATAGCTCGACCCGGTTGAGCAGAGCACGAATGACTCCCTCAGGGCTTATGTATAATCTGTGGGGAAGATGTGATGCGGCAGCCAAAAAATTCCAATGATGCGCGACGGGCCAATCAAGCTATCTCCGATAGCGCACAGATAAGACCGTCGGCGATCCTCAGAGACGCGAACGAGGAAGCGTGGTATGAAGTCATTTGGATTTAGTCTCGCTCTTATGAGATGCATTCCTCAAATTTGATCCACACAATATACGCGACCCGGTCATGAGTAGGTCCGATGCAATGGCGAGCATCGCAGTTCGCTACCATGTTGTCGTGGAGAAGACGGATGCGGAGCACCGATTGCGGCGCCGAAACTCTGATGCCCAGCATCTGGCACACAGCACGGATGAGAAGAAATTTTGACATGGTCGCGCAGAGCTTTCTCCATACAGTCACACGGGAGCTGGCCCCTGCGGCTAGTGCGTTGCGAGAGACATTGCATTACTCTTTTCAGTACCATGTGCACCTTGTTGGTAGTCATACATCTCTATTCGAGGCAACTCGTACCATGAGTCGTGACTCTTGCAAACATACACTTGAGAACCACTTCCTTTGCAGTCACTGCAGCCCGAGTATGCCTTAGATGCCAACATCGAATTTCTCGACTTGTGCCAATACGCTAATTCACTTTGTGGGGTCTTCGGACCGTTGGTGACTCCTCTTGTCTTGGGCCGGCACGACGAACAAGGCTGGCGCGTTGCTGCCACCATCGCAGCACTTGTCTGCTTCTGCACACGAGCAGACGTATGACTGTTTCTCTCGCCCAGCTTCCTCCTCATGCCTTCTTTGCCTTCTCTGCCGCATTATGCCGGTTCTTGTACTCGCGTGGGCTCTCTAATGTCTTGCTGCTGGCGCCTCCGAGTCTCTGTATCAAGTTCGGCTTCGCCCACATCCCGACCTTGTTCTCGCGAGCCTTCCTCTCTGCAGCGCGATATTTTTCCTCAGCAGTACCAAATTCAGCACCCGTTTTAGCCTCGTACACCGTGGCCAATCCAGCCTTTAACATCTCCAATCCAACATCTTTCCTGAAGAACCATCTGCGCACAAAGACCTGGGCTACTATGCGATCGTACTGATCACGTCTGTATATATACGCGCGTACTCGGCGGTTGTGGATCAGACTGATGAGCCATTCATGGGCCTCCTTTGCAAACGGCTGAGCTTCTCGGCCCCAGTGTGCAAGTTCTGGCGCGTCGACTCCAGCAATCCGAACGTGAAGCTGGGCGCAAGGTTAGCCGTCGATCAGTTCGAGTGCAACCCTACCGTGACATGTAATCCCGTCTTGCTCCAGTACTTACTGTCTGTCTGACTAAACCCTCCCTTTTTGCTGGTACCTTCTTCCAGGGCAGGATACCCCACCCAGCTATTCTCCCGCCTGGCGTGTGGAACAGCCTAAAGTTGTCTGCATCTCCAACACTCGTGACCTGGCCAAATATACCCTTGCGGCGGTAGTAGTTTGGCTTGATATGGTTAACGGTTGGGATGCGACGCAGATAGGTCTTGTAGAGCCGGACACCAGCGACCGTGGAGACTGTGAGAGCAACAGCTGGGATCAGGGTCCGTGGCTCAAACACTGCACTTGACCAACTGTTCGACTTCGCTGGTGCGGCCCATTCTGGGAGTCTGCCTTTCTTTTGGTCATCGTCGCTGCGTGACCAAGGCCATCGCATCGTTTGTTATGCGAAGTCGTGAAGTGGGAAAGTAAAAACAAAAGCGGTGTGTGCATCAATTGTTGGCAATCGGCGCGACGCAATCGCCTCGGCATGCAAGGTCATCTAGCGTCGTCAAGAGGCACCACGTGATTCTCATATGCCCGCATGGCGGCGGCTTCATGATCAAGGCAAAAGTCTCTTAGTGTGTTCGAGAACAAAAGTGCATTCAGCTTGGTTATCGGCACTTCTATCAATACCCAGCATGTTGCTAGAATCCTAAAGACATAAAGTCCAGACTGCCCGGCTAGCACTCAGCCCAGGAGCTGCAAAACTATAGCACACCACTTTATAAGCAGATCCTCTTCCAAGCGCAGATACATGCTCGAATCTTGTGTATCCCAGGTCCATGCGAGAGCCAGTCAGGAGTCGTACTGGCAGCGTTCGGTAGCCCTGAACGATCGTGGAGCGCCAATCAGTGTCTTAAAAGTATCCCTTCGGCTTTGTAGGCCATTGTAATGGGAATGACACCCAAAAATATGTGTACTGGTCGACATGTGAATCTACGAGAGAGCAGAAGGTATCCCCCTTGGTATCTTCGTTGCCTACATCGCGATGGAACACGATCAATTCTTAGACCGCAAAAGTCGAAGGATCGCGGCTCACATAGAGACGATATAGATGACAAGTTTCGGTTGACGGTTGTGAAAGAGCCGCAGTTTCGACTTCAGGTCGGGAAAGGCTTGCGCGGGCGTCTATGAAAGCAGGTTGCTTCTAGGATCCTATGTCTTCATCAGTCTTGCTCCAATCAATGCGATATGTGCGTATCGGGGGAAAACCTACCGTGCGTCTTACCATGAATCACTCCTTGCTCGTATCCTCCTATCAGTGGTCAAATTAGCTTCGCCGCAGGAACCCTACCCTTAGACGCGCAACAAGATAAATAAACATGCGTATGGAACGATCCAAAGTCTCATAGCTATGCAGCCACGACTGTTGACGCAGTGAGGAGAGTCTGCGTTTACATATTGTACGACGTGCAGGCCGAGATAGATGGCCTTTGAGATGGCGATAGTGATGTCTGGAGCTGGGTGTCGCAATGGGTTGTAGTACTGCTCGCTTCCGTAAGAGCGGGGTCGGCATTGCAGATGTCGGCGCTTCCTGGCTGCCAAGCTATCCATTAACATTGAGATACCTGGTGCAAGTCCGCCATCGCCCATGATGGATGGGGGACGGATGCTCCGAGTTGGGCGAGAGAGGGACGAGGTCAGGAACAACGGGGTTGGCTTGGACCGAGTTTGCCTAGGTGGGTATAGTGCGTTTCTTTTCGTGCCTCGACCTCCACAAGTCTGGGCATCCATCTATCGTCTATCTGCACCCTGCCACCATCGCTACAACTTCAACCGAACCTCTTATGCTTTCGCGATAACTTTCATTCGTTACCCATTCTAACAATCGCAGGGAAATTGTGGCCAACTACTGACTGCGGCCCGTAGCCGCTTCCTCGTCAGGTGCCTCCCATTTCCCTCACCGGATCGCCATCAACATGTTCTCCATCGCATCCACAGCCGATCCCACCGCACTCGATGACGGCTCATATCTCTTCGACCAAACTCACGATGATCTCTTATCGATGCCAATGTCCAATGATAGCATACATCTGAAAGGCGGCATCGCACCTATACCGGGGTTTAGTAACCTGGGCTACGGCCGGGAATCGAGTACGTCGTCCGTGCACTACGGCGATTCTCGCGATACATCAGAACCGAGTACAAGTCACGAGGGAGAAGAGTCTACTTCGGGTGCATTCGTTAATGGATATGGGGCCAACTATACTCCTTCGCCACTGCAAAAACCATTCACACCAAACTCAGCCGTCAACGGCATGACTAATATTCAGAACAAACAATCTTCGCATCTACACGCTGGCAGTTCGCATACGATCGTCAACGGAAACGACGCGAAAGCACATCTATCATTAAAAGACCATCGAAGGGATGCTGCGTTCATGGCAAGAACACCACAGAGCCTGAGTCGCGCATCACATGCATCTTCAACCCCCGAGCTTCCACACTCGCACGAGCAACCGAAGAAGCATCGAAGGACAAATTCTCTTCCAGTAAAAGGAAAGGCCACTGAAATGAAGGCAAGTTCAAGCATACCTGCAGAGCTCTCTTGGCCAGAGTTTGGCAGGCAGTGTATTCTAGCAGCGGAGAACAGTCGACTTAACCCTTTCACCCTACATCCTGCTGAGTACGAGCTGTTACGCGACCATGTAACTCACGCCCAAGTCACCATTTACCTCAACATCAGGAACGCGATACTGCGCTTATGGCATCGCAATCCTATGGTATACGTTTCTCTCGAAGAGGCGGCGGGATGCGCTCGCGACAAGCGTTACTTTGGTCTAGCGAAAGTGGCATACCTATGGCTTATGAGGCACGGTTACATCAACTTCGGATGCGCCGAAGTTCCCGATACTACCGGTACACTCCCAAAATCGAAAGCCAAGGCTGCACTTAGACGGACAATCATTGTGGTTGGTGCGGGTATGTCAGGGCTGGGATGCGCTCGCCATCTGGAAGGATTGTTCGCCCAACTTGGTGATCAATTGACAGAAGCGGGTGAGCTGCCGCCAAAGATCACCATCCTTGAAGCTCGCCCTCGCGTTGGTGGTCGTGTTTATTCGCATCCCTTTCTCAATCAGTTTGGCTCTACGCTGCCACCTGGACATCGTTGTACAGCTGAGATGGGCGCCCAAATCGTTACCGGATTCGAACACGGCAACCCGTTGAATGCGATCATCCGAGGTCAGCTTGGCATACCCTATCATGGATTGCGCGACAACACCATACTCTACGACTACGATGGGACGGTTGTGGAGAGGGGTCAAGACATTCTGGTGGAGAAGCTGTATAACGATGTTCTAGAACGAGCGGCAGTGTACCGGAATAAGCCAGCAGCCCACAGAACAGTAGAAGGCGATCGTAACCTGATGGCCTTTGGTCGCGAGCCAGCCGATGTTGGTGGACCTACCGTTGCCGAACTGGAACACTCGGATGCTCCATTGTCCGCAAACGCTACGAGCACAGCGTCAACGAAGCAAGAAAAACCGACAACAGGGGTGGAAAAGCTAGCAGGTAGAGCGTATCAACTCAGTGCAGGCTTCAACCCAGATATCACGGCAGCCGACACGGTTCAGAGTATGGGGTGGGTGCTCAAAGCAGGTGCATCGAAGGCGCAGTCTTTGGATCTTGACACGATTGCGAAAGCATCCGAGTATCCCACACTTGGGCAGACCATGGACGAAGGTCTTCTTCAGTATCAATCACTGGTCGACCTCAAACCTAGAGATATGCGTCTACTGAGCTGGCATCATGCTAATCTGGAATATGCAAACGCTGTTAGTGTCAATCAGCTCAGTCTGAGTGGCTGGGATCAGGACATTGGCAACGAGTTCGAGGGTGAACACAGCGAAGTGATCGGAGGTTATCAACAAGTTCCGCGTGGCCTGTGGCAATGTCCCAGTCAACTCGATGTCCGTTTCAACACGCCAATCAAAGCCGTTCAGTACAACACCGAGAAGCAGCCCCTAGGCAAAGCTGTCAGGATCGAGTGCGTTAACGGTGAAGTCTATGAAGCCGACCAGGTTATCTTGACCACCCCTCTCGGCGTTTTAAAGTCCGGGTCGATCAAGTTCGAACCTCCTCTGCCTGACTGGAAGCAGGACGTTATCGAGCGAATGGGGTTCGGTCTCCTGAACAAGGTCAGTCGAATCATCTGGCCACTGCTGCCTTTTCTGACAATATGCATAGATCATTCTCGTGTACGAAAAGGCCTTTTGGGAACCCGACCGAGACATGTTCGGCCTGCTTAATAAGGCTGAAGACGAAGGCAGCATGCGACCGGAAGACTACTCTGCGAAACGGGGACGATTCTATCTCTTCTGGAACTGTATCAAGACAAGTGGAAAGCCAGTGCTGATAGCGCTGATGGCAGGCGACGCTGCTCACTACGCCGAAGCGACTTCGGACGATCAGCTCATAAAAGAAGTCACGGACCGACTCGACGCGATGTTTGCACCGAATCACGTTCCCCTCCCGTCGGAAGCGATTGTGGC
>JAESFQ010000603.1_pt1 | contig 13220 bp, 16 predicted proteins | sample 9269431 | NCBI WGS metagenome assembly JAESFQ01 (sample SAMN14502588, study PRJNA617103) | algae metagenome | isolation source: Plectolyngbya sp. WJT66-NPBG17 and co-occurring heterotrophs from well... | place: USA: Mojave Desert, Joshua Tree National Park, California | collected 2006-08-06
CAATCAGAACCTCTTCCTGGATGCCCTGCCTAGAACGCTACTACACGTTCCCTATTACATCCTGTTCATCTGCCAACGTCTAGCTAAAGAACACTCCATCATACTACAGGACTTGGTACGTGGTATGGACGTGTCTTCTGTATCGTCCGATCCAGAAGCCTTATGGTCCTTCGTCGAAAAACACGATAAGATCCCACATGTGAAGGTGCGCGAGTCTAGCCGCCTCTGGCAAGCGGCGAACTGCAAATTTGATGGCTACACGTTCAAAGGGCATCTGACTTTTAGCCTCAAAGATGCTGGTCCCATTGTTTACACCACGTTGTTGCCGGTACAAGCAGACAAATCATGTCGACTTCAGCGAATGTTCGGTTCAGACCGCTTTCTCTACTTGGATACGCCGCTCTTCAACTCTTCCAAGACGAACCGTTTCAACGCTGGGCAGGTGCAACAAATTCTCAGTCAATGGCAAGCATGGCTCCTCACCGAACATGTCTTCCTGGGTCGTAAGTGGAGAGTTTTTCACATTGAAGACCTGAAGAAAAGCAAGAACGTCCGTCACAAGGACGCGGTTCACGACAAAAGGATTGTCCTCTTTGCGACCGAAGGCTGTGGCATTGAGCAACCCTATTCGGTGGGTCAAATGCTCCATATGTTTCTGCCGTTTGATACCAACGACAACCAACCCGTGTGCAAGCTGTTTGCTCGTATCGAACTCGGGCTCTCCCGAACTATACCCACATTATGCTTTGAGACATCACAAATCATCCGCGTCGACAATGACTTGGCCACGAATGATGCCGAAGACCCTCAGTTCAATGACCCAAACTTAGAGTGGCAGGCATTTCCCGATAAAGAGATCATGAATGATGGATGCTCAGTCATCTCAGTAGGTGCTGCATTGGCTATATGGCAGCTATATAAGAGAGCCACTGGGGTTACTGGACCCTTGCCGAGTGCGTTCCAAGGACGCATCGGCGGAGCCAAAGGACTCTGGATGATCAGTGCAGAGTCTTTCACCAGGGATCCTGCACATCTCAAACATTGGATCAAGATTAACAAGAGTCAGTGGAAATTCCATCCACCCACCGACGCACTGCATCATCACCGCACCTTTGAGGTGTCCAACTACAGCTCTGCGCCTTCGCCATCAGAACTACATATATCGTTCATCCCTATTCTGATTGATCGTGGCGTATCGAGAGAAGTGGTCGCTGAGCTCATGAAGGAATGCCTCGAAACAGAACGCAACAAGCTGTTGGAGTTACTTCCAGACCCTGTCAAGATGTACGATTGGATTCACCGGAACGTGGCGAATGCACAAACTGAAGCTCCGTGGCGAGCTGCATTGCCAGTGTCTTTGGAAGAGAAGCTGAAGTTTTTGCTCGAGTCAGGATTCTCACCTACCAAATTTCCATATCTGGCCAAAAGTCTTGAGCGCTTCATTCAAACAAGGCATATACTCCAGGAGTCTAAGCTGCGTGTGCCTCTCGCAAAGTCGGCGTTTTTCTTCGGGGTGGCAGATCCATTTGGGGTGTTGGAGCCAGGAGAAATCCATGTGCAATTCTCATCCTCATTCGTCGACGAGAAGACAGATGAAAAGTACCTCTGCCTTAGAGACATGGGAGCTCTTGTCGCCCGCCAGCCAGCCTGTCGCCGCTCGGATATCCAGAGAGTGCGGGCCGTCATACGTCCTGAGCTATCGCATCTGGTAGATGTGGTGGTCTTCCCATGCAAAGGGCAGTACCCACTAGCCGGAAAGCTGCAAGGAGGTGACTACGATGGCGATATGTTTTGGGTCTGTTGGGAGCCCCTACTTGTGCAATCTTTTTTGAATGCCCCAGCGCCTGTGAATTCTCCCAATCATGCGCAATACGGTATCAAGAAAAGAACTGAAAGGCTCAAGGATATCATGGACACCCGCAACCCTGAAGAAGTAGACAAATTTCTTCGTAAGGCCTTCGAGTTCCGCAACAATCCTTCTCTCCTTGGTCTTGTCACTACTTTCGCAGAGAAACAAGCATACACTGAGAACAGTATTCATTCTCGAACGCTTGAGCAGTTGTATGACATGCATGACTTGTTAGTTGATGGGCCAAAACAAGGCTACGTTTTTACACAGGCGGCTTTTGAACGATGGATAGGCAACCTACCAGAACGACCGAAGCAGCCAGTTTACAAGATCGCAATGGAAGATTGCGCCAAAGCCAAGGATTCTACAGAGGCTGAAAAACTCCGGAAGAAGCGGTACAAACACAAATCCAACCACGCCATCGATTACATCTTTTTCGACGTTGTGAGAGCACACAACATTGAGACGATGAGGCAGGTCAAATCCATCTTCTCGCAACCTACTAGACCAGACGACACGCTACTTTATCCAAGCAAGCGCTTCAAAGAACTGACATCGAACGTGGTCAGGGAAGAGTTTCTTTCTCTGACTAGAAAGTTGGAAGAGGTCAACCGTACTTGGATTGCCGGTTGTCATCGTGGCAAGAACGCGACAGAGCAGTTTGATACTCTTGTGAAGAACTGCTATCAGAAGTACCAGGCTATACGGCCCGAAAGTCCTGCCGATCCTGAAATTCGGCATCTGGTAGAGGAGTACCTTAGGCCTGGATCATGTCTATGGGACGATATCAAAGCATCAGCATTATATGCGAGATTCTCTAGGCCCGAAAAATCCACTTTCGTATTCACAATGGCCGGACGAGAGCTCGCGAGGCTCAAGGCCGACAGCTGTGAGAAGTCCAGGACTATAGTTTCTTCTATCCATGCGAATATGAGACCGAGACCTTTCAAGGCGCCGATTCAGTACGATGAGGAGGATGAGGAGAATGACTTTGAGACTGTGCTCGAAGAGCAGATCTTGTAACGTTCTTAACGTACGCAGCACCTGGATCTATCTGACGCGTTTGGGCCCAATCATCTCAAAGTCCTGTTCTCATGCATCGGCCACCCATCACTTTGGCATCATCAACACATTATAGCGACACTGTTATCACTGGAGTTTGAGCATCTACAGACACTTTGACCTAGAGATCGTACTGGATGTCAGTTTATCGTTTAGCCGATTTGGAATTCCCTCCTCTCTACACAATCTAGTATATTGTCGTTACCACTTTCCACCGCGCCATCCATTGTTGCACTTTGCAACGTCATATTTGATCCGTTGTCTCTGGAGTCAGTCCGGAAGCCTCACCAAAGCCATCCATCACCACATCATTCTAGATAGTGGTACAAACGCAGGAAGAAGAGAGAGAAAGAATAGAAGTTTGGAACGTAGATTGGATAGGGAGAAGGGGTATGCGGAATACTTGGAGGAGTAGTCGGTTGAAGAGAGGATGCTGAAGATTTGCTTCTTTTCGCTCATTGATTTCTTTATTCATGGTTGTATCTACGCACCATCACATTGTACGTTCGTTTCTCGCTGTCACATGAGCGCTCCAACACTCCTTCGTACGCTTTCGTTCTATATCCAGTCTTTGATAAGATAGTTTATGCACAATCGAGACGCAAAATTCCGCGTATAGATCAGAAGCGCCACCATCTCGTCTTAGCAAGGCAAGTGCTGATGCCAAAGCAGAAGCAGAGAAGCACATATTCTGGTGAAACAATATGTGGGTATCATTGATAAACATCTACAGCCTTCCAACACGTATTCTCAGCTCATCCCGCCGTAGGCGCAGCAGCCGCAGCCTTGATCTTGAGATTTCTCCTCTCCTCTTCTCTCCGTGCCTCCACACCAGCCAAGAACTCCATACGCCCCAGATAGGCTTCTTTAGTCTTTCCATGTGTATCCAATTCCTCTGCGATACCCTCCTTGTCCACAAAGCCTGTCCAGTCCATGCGTGATTTGTCCACCACATTGAGCTTCTGTGCCTTCTCTGCCTTCTTGGTAGCTGGAGCGTCGGCTTCCGGCGCGAGTTCTTGCTCTGGTTGTAGGGCAGCAGCGGAGGTCCTGGGCCAAGAGAGTTGATGCTCGGGTGCGAGGGCACGGACGTAGCCCGTAGGGTTGGGGTCAAATCGAGACGGACGGCGGAGCGGACGACGAATCTTGGGCCCGGTAGATTCGGAAGTATCTTTAGGAGACTCTGCAGTGGGTGTTGTTGCTGCGGGCGTGTTGAGTGTTTTCCAACCATCTTTGAGGTATTTGTCGAGCTGTGAACGTGGAATCTGCTTCTCCTCGGTTGTGTCCTGCCCGGCGAATGTAAATACTTTCTTGATCGTGAGCTGTTCTTCCTCTTCCAATGATACTGGGATGTTGACTACTGGTGCGCTATCCTGTAGTACAGCCGCTTCCTGAGGGTTGGTCGATTCCAGAGGCTTCAAAGGCGCTGCTGTCATCTGAGCCCATAGTGCATCAACATCGACAGTTGCACCCTCAATCCTTGCAAGCGGCCTCCGCTCCTTCCCCTCAACCCTCCGTTGAGCCCGCGTTTTGACAAGTCCACCTTCCCCGCCTTCATCATCCGATATCATCAGCGCGTCTTCATCCTGTTTACCGCCTTTCCTCCCCTTCTTCTTTGCCCGCTTCCTCCGCGCAGCTTGTATTGTCACTTCGTCTCCAGAATCGAGTTCTTCATCGACAGGTGCTTTCCGCTTGCCCTTGCGCTGTGTGGGTTCTATCGTGACATGGTCTTCGTCTTCGGAACTGGATGCCTCTTCGGCAGGTGCGGCTTCGGGGTTGAAGTCCCCATCGGATGACTCATGATACTTCTCGTCGACGTTTTCGAGGTCTTCGTCTCCATAAGTATGCGGCATGGTAAAGTCGGTATTGTGTTGGAGACCTGAGATCGCGTCGCGCGAGCTAAAACGAAGATGCGCCAGATCGACAGCCAAGACGGAAGAGGTCTAGCGTTGGACAAGGGTGAGCTTCATATGTACGTCAGTGACGTGGGCGGGGATAGAGGCGCGTTCCAGATCAAAACAAGCGAAAGCGAGACATGCTTCAAGCTGGGCTGGCTTACTTCTGTTCTCTAAACCCCATCATCGCTGTCGCGTAATGCGCATCTATCTTTATCGTTAATCGCATCACCCAGCCGATATCATGGCGCCAGTCGACACAGTCGCATCTACGCGCAGCAACTCGCTCCCCATCGCCCTCTTCGGTGGTCAAGTACTCCTCGTCACAGTTCTCACAGCTCGTGTGCTCCTCACTACTCGACGCGCCGCTAAATCTCAGCCGCCGTCGACACGCACGCGCTCACAAGACTCCGCGCGCCGGCGCCATGCCATCACCTTTTCCATCATCGCGCTCTTTTCACTGCTCTCTGTCGGAAGCTTTGCCTTCCTCTGGCGCGCCATGTCTTATGTGCGATGGGCTGGAGAGAATAACCACGATATTCCAGGCAGCATATGGAGCGGTTCTTACGGTACTGGCGAGGAAGGACGATGGTATCTGGCCGATTGGATCGCCGATATAGATCTCGTGCGTGAGTTTGACAAGGTTGGCATCATGAAGCCTGAGGGTTTCCTTTATACGAGCCAGTACTTTGTTGGACTCATCGCAAGCTCCATCTTTATGGGTGCCGAAGGTATGTGTAATGCAGGTCGCGTAGTCCCACACTGACTTGTAATTTACAGGTCGCAGGCGCAATCTTTCCAACACAACAATCGCGTCCTTCGTACTGTTGAGTTCAATCGGAAGCTTGGGATACGCCTTGAGCTTATTCTTCATTACTATCTTGTATACGCCTCTGACCGTACACCACGATGACACCCCATTACACGATGCGCTGTTCACACCATATGCTTTCGTATACGACACCGGCATCGTCGCGTCGCTCATTACACTCAATCTCTTCCCGCAACTAGTTTCTGAGTTTGGCGACAAGAGCATGATGCGACTGGGATATCTGACCATGCCTCTCGCGTTTGCCTTCGCGCCACAATTGGTCCCGTACGCGCTGGGTCATAAGCATACATCCAAGGCGGCGGCTCACAGGTCATACGCCAAAGTCTTCCACGCACTGTCAATCGCCTCTATTCTCGTATACTGGCGTGTGTGGACCACTCTAGTCTATGTTAATAGACCCACCCAGCGCTCCCATGTTTGGGATCTTTTTGCAAATTCCATTGGCAAGGGCGACTCGGCGAATACGAATAGGCTTCTTGCGAGCATCAGTAACGCAGGCCAGGCTCTGAAGCATATTAGCATGCATCCGGCTATCAGCGTGACGAGTCTCGACGTCCTCTTTGCATCCATCAGCTTGCTGACGTGGACTTTCACGCGCGACCTAGATGTACATGCTATCCTGGAAAGTAGCATACTTTCTTTCCTCGTTCCTACTCACGAGAAACATGTCACCTTCAAGCAAGACCTCGCAAGGGTCATGGACTATGCCAGTGAACCCACGTCGCCCATAGAGGCTGCAATGCCTAGGAAGCCTGGACGCCCTGCAAAGAATGCTGCCGTGAATGGTGCCTCCAGTGCCGCACCTTCGGCACCCACGGGGGCGTCTCTCAGGCGCAGCACGCGAGGGAAAGCACGCGTTTCAGACGTGGATTCTGACGCGGGCTCATTTGCTGGTGATCCTGATGCTACCTACCAGCCATCCGAGCAAACCAAGCGAGCTGTGCAGCAAATGGAGTCGGACGGCTCCGCGTCCGAGGGCGATGTAGTTCACGCTGGAGAATCGACTGCCCTAGCCATGTTTCTTGTCTTCTTTGGCGGACTGGGACAATTAGCTGCGGGTACCTTAGGTGCCGAGGTAACGGGTCCACGTGACTGAGGTCGCCTGAATAACGATCAGGCATGGTGACCTCATTGGAAACATGGAGTGAAGGCAATTTACAAACTGTTTAGGCGGGCGTACAGGCATCCGCTGTGTGGAGACATGGAGGGATGGAAATAGCGGCTTTGAGCTTTTGCTTTGATATACCCCGGGTTGGGCCGGAGCGGCGGGTTGTTTTTGATATTGCTTTTCCGAATATAGTGATGCATGGATACACTGAAGACTGCTGTGCAAAGTACATTGGTTGACGAGCAAGATGACGATAACGCGGGTGCTGATGGATGTTGATGTCTTGTTGACTCGACTCATACACATGATCCCCCAGCTCCATCCGACAGTAAAGGGGCATACAGCGGTTGTATCAAGGAGGTTTGGAATCGATTTTGCAATGCCGTGTAACCTTGGTGCCGCGGATAGCTATCCGCGAGAAGGAATCCTTGTCTGCCATGCGGCGGTGATATCGTTAGCTTGACTCAAGTAAGGTTGGGCTGACGGAGGATGACATGGGCACAGGTCGAATCGGGCAATTGTCCCAAGCCACGGAACATGATGGCGTTCGCTCTACATGAAAGTTGGGGTGGTGTTGGAAGAGCTGAGGGAACGAGGAGAGAATGGTGCCTGAAGATCTTCCTGTGTTAAGCGAACATGGGCTTGCACGCGACCAACCGTCTCCTCACAATGACACTCTGTGTCTTCCCCAACGTATCTAGATGCTCCAGCGTCGTGCCACTGCGGCTCTCTATCAGCAGCACTGACTTGTCTCGGACCCGGCTTCGCTTGGTGTTGCAGTGACGCTCTGGTGCCCGACGACTGGGCGCGCGCAGAGTGCCATCCTTGCCGACCCGGCTTTCTTCGGCTGCTGGCTACCAACAAAGGGGTGTTTTCGAACAGCGGACGTGCAGCACGGGCGAGGATTCCGTCAGAGGGCAATCCAGGTATCCTGGGAAGAGATATAGTACTCCCGAGTGTTTGGCTGGCGGCTTGGTTTGGGCGTCGGCTCCTCAGCAAGGACAGCGGTTCTGGGGCAGTGGCAGGCTCGGGCCTAAAGACTATCACCACCGTGCGCCACGCAAAGACGCTCCACTACCACTGAACAACCATGGAGGTAAGCCCAGATTCCTTCTTTTCCTCGTTCCTCGTTTGCTTTGCCCACGCCCATCGTCGTCTTCCCGTTGCAGCTAGGCTGGCTACGTCGCGACTTCCTCAGCCCTATGTACGGCTCTGCACCATGGCCTGAGCTCCCCTTGGTGCCTTGCGCGTATCACCGACTGTTGCTGTAGAACATCACGGGCGCTCCTGATTGACTCGTCGCTCCCTTGCCAGCTCCCTTTTCCATGTACCGCCCGTCCGCGTGGCCTCTCTCTGCCCATCTCGTACTACGCGTCGTCGCAGCGTGCCTGTCACTGCCACACGAGAGTACCACGCTTCGCTGCGCAGATGCCTGTCAGGTGAAGGGAGATAGGGAGGGCCGGCTTTCTGTTTTGTGTCTGTATTCGGCGCGGCGCTTTCTTCACCCACGATACCCAATTTTCTCTTAGTTTGGCGACTTCTGCTCTTAGCGATATACCCTGTACCACTACGCTGCACCATGGAGAGCCGCTTCATCCCACCGCGCCCTTCCACCACCATCGATGCTGCCTGCCATCTTGTCCGAGATGACGGCGCAGAGGGGAGGCGGACATCGACCAGCTCATCTTTACTCAAGCCAAGTGCTCAATTGACCATGGAACGTTTTCTGCAGGACCTACCAAACGCCGAGGAACCACCTGTTGACTTTGCGCCGCAGTATCACACTGGTCGCGTTCCGAATAGCAAAGCGGGAGATGGCAAGCCACGACTACTGCTCATGGGGCAGAGAAGGTAAGCTCAGTCGACGCCAGCGTATCTGCCTCGCTAATCAGATATCTGTAGGAGTGGCAAGTCTTCGATATCAAGTGTCGTCTTTCACAAGCTACCGCCAAGCGAGACGCTGTACCTCGAGACAACGTACAGGATAAAGAAAGAGTCTATGCAGTATGTCATCGACCAAGTACCCGTATCCATCTGCTGATCAGCACCACTAGTTCATTCATGGACTTTCAAGTATGGGATCTGCCAGGCCATCTAGACTACTTCGACCCGGCTTTCGACACAGACAACATTTTCGAGGAAATCGGTGCTCTGATATGGGTCATCGACGCTCAAGATGAATACCTCGATGCAATTGCGCGACTAAACATGACCATCCTTAACCTACAGCAATCATACCCCAACATCAACGTCGAAGTCTTCGTGCACAAAGTCGACGGTTTGTCAGACGACTTCCGCGGCGACACGTTTCGCGACATCATTCAGCGTGTACAAGACGAGCTCTCGGATCACGGCTACGAGCAGGCTCCTATATCCTTCTACCAAACTTCCATCTACGACCACTCTATCTTTGAGGCCTTTAGCAAGGTAATCCAAAAGCTCATTCCACAGCTTCCCACCCTCGAAGCACTGCTCAACAACTTGTGCGGTGCATGTAACATTGAGAAAGCCTACCTTTTCGACATCATGAGCAAGATCTACATCGCAACAGACACGAGCCCTACCGATATCGGCAGCTACGAGATATGCTCTGATTACATCGATGTGGTCATCGATGTCAGTGAAATCTACGGCTGGGATCGACCTGATGAGGGCGAAGACGAAAGCGAGACTGGCAACAACGACGCCGAGAGTCTGATTACCATGGAGAAGAAGAACAGCAGATACCTCTACTTACGGGAGATTAACAAGTAAGATGGTTGCCGGCATGGTTAAGAAACAACGACTGTACTAATTATGAATATAGGTATCTTGCTTTGGTGTGCATCATGGGCCAGGACAACCCAGCGGAGAAGAAAGCCATCATCGACTACAACGTTGGCGTCTTTCAAGCAGGACTCAAAAAGGTCTTCCCCAAGAGTGATAGAGAAGCGCAAGTCGAGATTCGCGATGTTCATGACAGTGCAGAGTGATTGGTTCCTTAATTGTTGTACTCTTACTTTTGCTCCCCAAACGAACGCCTCCACGGTACCTGTCTTATGCGGACCGCACACGCATCTGAGAGAAGATGAGCGGGAAAAGAATGGACGTTATGTACTCATACGAAAGACAGGGTTGTATCACTACGCGAGCGAGACATTCGCATGAAAATTACAGTTCTGCTCAGTAGCTTAGCCATGGAGATACGCATATCAATCTCATCAACAATGTGACTCGAAGTCTACGCCTGTCATGTCGATCTCATCCCATCGCAAAGCTGTCCAATACTGATAGTCCAACAGTAGCTTCTTGACAAGGGATTGCCAATGACCTCAATGTGAAGGTGGCCAATCATCGGAACCGGGGTTGTGGTACTTTCCGAAAGCAGCGCCTCGGAACGCGAAAGCGCAAGCAATCTATTCTGCGCATCACGTATCCGACGATTCCCGGCTTGCGGACACGTCTCCGATCACTTGCTACGGTAGCTTGTTACCTTCGAGGGAGGATTGCGCCTCGGTATCTGGGTGACTTTGACGTGCGAGTACCACACTTTGAGCTACACGAGTGTTCAATGAACAGGTATGGAGACCCGATGCAACTACGGTCGTATATAGAAACTGACAGTGCGATTCAGGCAGTGAATCCAAATACATCATCACCCCTACTACAATGTCTTCATCCCAGCGATACCGCCGTTCCGCCAAAGATGAGCCCACAGACACGACCACGTCCTCCGTTCCTCCAACTTCCACGGGCGCACAAGACAAGGCAGAGCTCAAGCAAGCCGTCAAAGAACAAGCCGTTGCGACATCAAATGGCGTATCAGTGCTCGACGTACTGCGCATACTGGGTGGCATTCTCCTACTGAGTTGTGGGCTGAGCTATCTGAGTACAAGTGGAGAGAGCATGACATGGGGCTACAACGCATGGTGGACTAGAGCTCGGGAGTGGAAGAGCCTGATGGTACGTCCCACCACTGTAGTCTGTCATGCTTACCGTAACTAACAGAATACCTAGCAAGGAGAAATCACCCTCACCGACGCTGAACTCTCCCTCTACAACGGCGCCGACCATTCGAAACCAATCTACCTCGCCCTAAACGGCACAATCTACGACGTCTCCATCTCGCCCACGACCTATGGGCCCGGCGGCTCATACCATTTCTTCGCAGGCAAAGATGCCGCGCGCGCCTTCCTCACGGGATGTTTCGCCGAAGACAGCGTACCCGACCTACGTGGCGTGGAGCAAATGTTCATGCCCGTTGACCCGGAAGAGAAAGTCGGCCTGACACCGGAAGAGAGGGAAGCGGAGATGGAAAAGGCGAAGAAGAGGAAGCCGTTGAGTAAAGGGGAACTGAAGAATAGACATGCGCAGGAACTCAAGAGTGCGAGGAAACAGGTGGTCGCTGGTTTGGAGGGCTGGCACATGTTGTTTCGTGGGGACAAGGGAAAGCCGTATAGGCGGGTGGGCTATGTCAAGAGGGAATCGGGCTGGCAGGATAAGATGCCCAAGAGAGGGTTGTGTGAGCAGGCAGAGAAGGGCAGGCCGGTTAGGAAGTATGATTGAGTGGTTGTATTGCCTGATCATGTTGTTTATGACTTCTAGGATGTATGTTCTTTGTACATGCATTGCACAGGTACCTTTCGCTCGCAGAAACTGCTTTGGCACATTCGAACAAAAACAATAGTTACTACTACGCCCACGATTTTCTACCTATACTTTTGGGCGGCGTTTACCACAACGAAGCTTGCTTTTCTTCAGTCATGCCCAGACATGTTGTCCCGGAAAGATATTCACCAAATTTTGTATGATTCAGTATACTGTATCTCCTAGCTTCTGACTTTCACTAACGTTAAAGGGCAGGAGCCGATATTCCGCAAACTAGAAAAGATGAAACTGTGATTTCCTAACCAGCCTAGACTAAAAAGCCTGCTACGCGTAATTCCACTACTCGTTGTCACTTTCTTAGACCGACTTGAGAGAGAGGAGATACATATCTTGGGTGACGCCGCTCCCTTTGAAGACGGTCAGTGAAACTGTACTAGCGAGTTGGCACCCTTCCCATGAGGCCATGCAGTCACGTCAGATATGATTGCAGAAGCCAAAGGAAGGAGAGGTGCCATGATGCGCATGAGTATTGGCAGAACGGATGCAAACCGATTGGCCTCATAAAACACTCCACAATATCGACTCAGCACAGATTATCACATGGTTCCAATCGTACCATTACGGTCAGTTTGAATGGTGGTGTTTCGGAAGTTTTTTCATTCAGTACATAACCGACACCTCCAATGGACTCCAGGTGCTGTACCTGAGCCCGTTCCTCTCATTTCCTGTCCGCTATGAAGCATGCATCCCAATGTAGTATGACCCGTTCATTTCATGAAGACGCCGATTGGTAATGGAAAGAGGAATGCCGTGGAAAAACCGAAAGAAGTGTCCGAGATTCGCATTTACGTTCGTTTGATTGTAAGCTGCGCAAGGCTTACTCGGCGGCGCCGACAGCTCGTGCTGTGATGGGTTAGTAGATGCCTGAGACGATTCCAGCCATTCCAAGATTTCAGAAAAACTGGAGCTTCAAGAATACCGCTATGGTGACATACTGTAGATGCTGAGCTTGGAGTGTCCGACAACCTTCTTAATCTGACCATTGGCCTCAAGGTCGGCAAGCGCTTTCCGTGCGAGCGAGCCGTTGATCTTCAAGCGATCGACGAGTGTGGCAACAGTAATGAGGCGGTAGGACTGGACATCCTTCTGGAGCTTGTCGTTGGTCTGCTTGTCGAGAACGACGGCGTGCTGGGCCTTGTCCTTGACTGCATGTATGTCAGTGGCGATTCTTCTCCGGGGTCTTGTGGGAGTGCGCGATGATAAAGCGATGTTGGGAACATCTGGGGTGGGGGTTTCGAGCGTTTCCGATGTGATCGCGAGGTGTATAGATGTGCTGGTGGTGTGCAGTGCTGTATCACGTACCCTTGCCCTTGGACCACTTCTTCTTCTGCTTCTTGCCTCCAGTTGCTGCAGGTGCCTGTATAAGAATCAGCTCCAGCCTCCTCCGGGTTTGATATGTTGGTTGCGCATCAGACGTACCATTTTGTCGGTTGTGTGTGGTTACTGAGGAGAGACTGTCGGACTCAAGTCAATTTCGACTTGCTCACAGGCGGAGATGGTGGCCTCCTTGGCGCGCTAACCAAGCGAGCCATGCACCCACGTGATGAACTGCTTGACTGCACTACAGTACAGTCTAGGTAGGAATGTTGCGACGCGCTTTCTATAAGCCCGCAGATTATGTGCGCTGTCTTATAAAAGCTGTATCTGTCGATGTTGAGATTGATGAAGGAGGTAAATTCGTGCAACACCAGCTCAGGTCCACGGATGTGTTCCGTTCTTTACATATTCAACACCCGCACTAACCACTGAGCGCTGCACTCCTCCCCGTATGGTGCTTCGCTTTTCCTGCGTCATGCGCTGCTATACCACACCCCGAGAACATACGCTATG
>JAESFQ010000604.1_pt1 | contig 13210 bp, 13 predicted proteins | sample 9269431 | NCBI WGS metagenome assembly JAESFQ01 (sample SAMN14502588, study PRJNA617103) | algae metagenome | isolation source: Plectolyngbya sp. WJT66-NPBG17 and co-occurring heterotrophs from well... | place: USA: Mojave Desert, Joshua Tree National Park, California | collected 2006-08-06
AACAGGATGTCCTTTGGTGGACACATCGAACCAGGCTACCATTCGACTTTCTTTCCGATAAGACCCGATAGCGACGAAAAGATTACATTACAATATCCGCTACCTGGGTGTGTACACGAGTTGCCACAACATCTAGCCTGGTGGCCACTCAGAACCGTTGAGAAACCAGATGACTATCACGTATGTTTACGTCCCTGTTGTCTATATATGACATATGATCCTGTAGCTCGTCAATGAGAGCTGTTCACCATCCTTCCAAATTTGGCCAGTGTTATGGGCCATTGCGTTTGTTGCCGGCCGGGCCATCGCCAACACTGGAGTCTTGAAAGGTTTCGAGGTGCAAGCCCTCACTTGACTGCTCGTATGAAGGCGGTAGCGTGGGTCTTCGCTCGAACTGGCTCGTGTCGTCCATAGAGCCGTCAACGTTGGCGAGGCTGGTATCGGCAGCACTTTCCTCTAGGTCATTATCGCCTTCGGAATTAGTCAGACATACAAAACATGGGTGGAATTCACAAAGAAATACGTACGAGGGACGCGGCGGCCTCTTAGCCGTCGAAGTAAGACACAACCAAGCGAATCATGGTAGTGGAGCCCTGCTAAAGTAGCGACGGTACTGAAGACCCCGAAAATACCAAAGCATATCTGCAGGGCAAGTTCGGTGGGATATTCCGTATTGTGCATATTGGGCTTAATATGTACCAGGACAAACGAAGGAAGAGTTGGATCGCAACGATGTAAGCTTTAGATGGCAATATAGGCCAGGCTTAGCGAGTGTAGGTATCAAATCAAATCAATGTGAGTATCAAGTATGACAAAGATTTGATACAGAAGTATCGAGTGAAATGGAAGGCATTATAACAGCAACATGGCATGCCCGAAGACTTATATTGTCTTTCCAGGTAGTGCGTACCCCTTCGATACTACCAGCAATGCCACAGCAGTGTGCTTGCAAACCGATGAGTTTAGAAAAACAGAAAGAATAGGGCAGCGCGGCATTTTATCCTGCCATCGGCCAAAAGTGACTTGTTCATTTTCAATGCCCGAAAGACCGAGTGGCACCTTTAGGGCGCAATAAAGCATCCAATGATAGTATGATACGTCAACTCGAAGGTTGGAGGTATGCCTCGCACGGAGAGCCATTGGAATTTACTTACATCAAGTGGACTCCGTGGTGAACAAAGCTCGTCAGCAGTGCATGTGAGGCTCTCACCGGTGTAGAGAAACCTCACACAGCCCAGGGTCCAGCCCATTCGATACTGGCTTTGGCCCTCAAATGGCGTTTTCAAATCGAACATAACCAATAGAGACGAACTAAATTCTAGCCTCAGGCATGCATATTCCAGCGCACTGCGGCTGATTTGCTCAACGGGCCTAGCCTCGAGAATAACTGGGCGGAAAGAGGCCAACAGAACCTACATGTGCATAAATCCCTCATATCAAGACCATCCGTCTCCACATAGACCGGTTTGAGAAGAAATCACGAAGCATAATTATGAGGAAATAGGTTTCGAGTTAGCCCATAGAACCATGGCGTACTGCAAGGCGGAGTTGCAGAGGTGCGAAGTGAGGCTGAACGAAACGGGATAGCGGGCGTCGACACTGAGAGAGGGAATTTCGATGGCCAAAGAAAGAGCAGCCTCGCAGTCAAACACGAGACATACACACCAATCACAACAACGAATTGAAAATCGGGGTATCAAACACTTAGCTCCCCTCCTGCCCAGGTCGATAAGGTATATACGCATCCCCCACCTCGGGTACAACAGCATGACCATCAATCTCCACGGGCGCAATGAGTTTCCTCGGTACCCTCGCCATACCAGCAAGTTCCGCTGCTTCACTTCCATGTCTCACACTCGCCCCCAGAATAGGAGTTCCATACATTGATGCGCTACTAGCGAATTTCTGACGCTCAGCTTCCGTGGCGTCCATTTCGACATTCCATTCGGGTGTTTCGTGTGGGTTCTGGGACGACACAGCGTGGTAGGCTGCGGCGTTTCCTTTGAGTGTGACTTGGTGAGCGGGAGCGGGTGCGGTTTGGTTTGCAGAATCGTCGACGGATCTTAATGGGTAGTTGTCTTTTTCGTCTCCAGTATGGTTTGAGGCGAGTACTGCTTTGCTGTTCTTCTTCCGCCTCCTCCAGAGGAGGAACAATGCTAATGCCCCGATAATCATGACTAGTGGGATGACAGTGGCTATTGCTGCTATGGCACCAGTCGAAATTCCACTACCACCACCACCTCCTTGACTTCCGCTGCTGTTACTTCCAGATGCACTAGCCGCTGTGCTCGAAGCGGTAGGGTTTGCACCTCCAGTATCACTAGGCTGATACCTCAAGTGCAGTGCTGTGATACTCGGCGTGGCGCTTGCTGGCCACGAACCCCCCAAGTAAGTTCTCAGATCATTTTCCTCCGCGTCAGCTTCTCCGCACTCAACAACTGGAAAGTTGCCACTGGCTTCCGGTCTGCATCCATCTCTTCCGTCTGCCTGGAAACCATTGGGACAACACTGCAGTCCGATTTCCCCATCTATCCATCTGTTGTCGCTGCCCTCCCCATTCACGGCTGTTTGCGTAGCGACCGCCGTCCAGGAAGCTGGGCATGCAGTAGCGGGCGAGAAAAAGGCGGATGGTGATGGGTAGACGTTCGATGTCACCCAGGGCATGCAAGCGGTGTTTATGCTAAATGGTATTGGGTCGTTATCGTCTTCGGTAAAGACACATGTCTCGCCCCAAGCGACGGCGCCATTGAGGTTGCGGAGTGTAGCGCATGCTTGAGGTGGTGCGGTGGACCATGCCGTGTCCCAAGCGTGTTGTAGACTTCGTGATGTAGACGTCATCTCGGAAGAAGAACCTCCAATTCTGCCACATGTGTTTTCAGTGAATGCTGCTGGCTACAAGAATTAAGTGAGAAATTGATGGGTGAACAACGTCAGAAGACGACAACAACGACACGCAATGAGTTTCACAGCAATTTCAGGATTTCAAAGAACCCACCGCCATCGGGAAGTACATCATTGACAGAGCTCTTCATCAGAGTTCAACACCAGGAACACAGCCTTGCCAGACCCACTTACCGCATCTTAGGTTGTTAGAGGCATGAAGGTGTGGATAGATTTCGATGATTTCATTCGGTGGCAACGGGCCGGCAGTTCGTATCATAGGTTCTTGTTTCTGGGCGCTCTTGGCGACTTAGCCTCGTGTAGGTGGGTTTCGTCGATCTCTGTGACTTAGTGATCAATATTTGCCTTGGACATGTACTGTAGAGTCTGCGTGGCTGCCGTTGGTGGAGAGCTGGTGATTCGGTGTGCGCGAAGGATTCGACATAGCCACTTTACTCATCATCAAGCTGGGCCTGGTAGTGAATTTATGTTCTATTTTTGGGGTTCCGTTTACATCTAGTAATAGTATGCGAAACTTTGAATTCGAAAAGATAGTTCGGTATATGGTATGCTAGATCAATTCCTTGAGCGAGGCTGAACTCACCAACTACGCTTTGTAGCCAGCCTCCGCTAGACCCTCCTTCAAGCTCTCAATCGCCTTGGTGATATCTGGTCGGTTCGGGTCTGTGACACTGACACCCATGTGTCCGAACCGAATGTACTTGGTTGCGATCTCCTTGTGCAGACCACCAGCAAAAATGACGCCCTTCTTCAACAGGCTGGGCAGAACGTCTGGAGGTGTCATGCCCTCGGGTAGGTAGATGGCAGTCATACCAGTGGCCTGGTTCTCTGGCTTGGAAGCGAGCTGCTTGAGGCCGAGATCGGCAACAGCCTTCTTGACCTTTTGTGATGCGGTCTTGTGTGCAGCCCAGTAGTCCTCAACGGGTCGGGAGAGAATTTGCTTGAGTGCAGTGTCGAGCGCGTGGATCAGTTGTGGGGAGGGTGTAGCGAAATAGGACGCCTTCTTGGCTTCGTAGTTTTGCATGACTGCGATCGTGTTAGTTCCATTCACCTGCTCGTACTGCAGAGGTAGGAGTACTCACTTGGCAGCCAGTTCTTCCACGAGCCGAAGTACGAAGTTGGTCGTGTCTTCCTGGCCTTGAACCTCTCAATGGCGCGACCAGACACCATCATGATGCTCAGACCAGCTGGACAGCCAATGCCCTTTTGTGAAGCAGTAATCACAGCATCGAGCTTCCACTCATCGAAACGAATCTCCTCGGAGCCAACACTGCAGACACCGTCGACGACGACCAATGTCTCAGGGCTGACCCTGTGGACGAGCTCGCTTAATGCCTTGATCTCACTAAGCACACCAGTTGATGTATCGACGTGTGTGACGGTCAGGATCTTGTACTCCTTCTCCTTCAGCGCCTTCTCGACCTCGTCGAGTTGTGGTCGGTCGCCAATTGGGGCTTTGAGCTGTGTAACCTTGACGCCGTAGGTCTCGAAGCAGTCGGCGAACGAGTCAGCGAAATAGCCAGTGTGCAGAACGAGCACCTCATCGCCAGGCTCTACCAGGTTCGCTGCTACCTGGTCCCATCCGAGTGTACCAGAACCGGAGATGACGAAGGGTTGCGCGGCAGGATCGGTGGTCAGAAACAGCTTGCGCAGGTTTCCAAGGACTTCGCTGAAGGTGTTTACAAAGGGTTGACCGACGTGCGATTCACTGAAAAGGTCAGTTGCGACGGACTACATCAACGGTAATACATGTAGATCTCTTACCTGTAATGGCTCATGGACGAAAGCACGGCATCGTCAAACTCAATGGGCCCGGGAATGAGCAGCGCAGGGTGTGGTGCTTGGCTCGACATCTTCTTGGGTGGCTCCGGCGCAAGCTTCTTGACTTCCTCTACGTCCTTCTTGGGTTCTTTCTTAGCTTCCTTCTTGAACGCTTCGAATTTCTTAGGGGGTATGCGGTTGCCTTGTTCGTCCTCGACGCGGGCTGTGCGTTCAGTGGAGAAGGGAGTGTTCAATTCGAGAAAGGGTTTGGAGTCTAAATGCTTGGAGATCTGTGTAAGGCGGGCGCCAGCCCGCGAACGAGGTGACGACATGCTTGGGCGGGGTTGCAGGCGGCTGTTCACGGCAAGGAGACGCAATCGCGGGGCTGCAAACATCCGGTGATCGGAGACGAGCGCGATGGATGAAAGTGGCTTGGACGGACACCAACGGTGCTGGCGTTGTGCCAATTGCGAACGATGTGCGGTTAGTTGTTCGCGTTCAGGAGACAACGACGCGTCAGAGAAAAAAATGTTAGTTGGTAGTGATAAGGAGAGACTTTGTGCAGTTTCGAGATGCAATTGGCAAACAAGGAGTCTATGGATGGCCGCTCCGAGATGTACGGGACGAAAAAGACACTTCTACACGCACGGATGCGGACCCGGGAGTTGCTGAATCGTGGGGTGCAACGGGCCCGCGATTCGGTAGCGTGGCAAGTGAAGAGACGCGAGTCACGTGCACACGAGAAAACGGCTGGCGCGAGCACTTTGCTCGGTAAGGATGTTTGTTATGATCGGGCTCCACTTTCGTGCAGCATCAACACTCGAGCGTCAACACCATACCAATTCGCTATCCATGCATCCTAACGGCGCAAACATAACTCGGTATACTTATACGGCACAGCTTTCTTGACACCTTGGACCATGACGATGCGCGTCACACGCGCCCGCGCCCAGCAGGGCCACGATGATGCGACCGACGTGACCGAGCGTGCACCCTTGAATCAAATCTCGTCAAATGCGTCGCCCAAACAGACCCACGACGAGGACGAGGAACTGGCACCGAAAACACCTGCTAAGACGCCGGCGAAGACCCCAGGAAGGAAGGCAAAGGGCAAGGGCCATGCAAAAAAGGGAAAGAAAGGCAAAGCGGCTGAGGAGGTGGAAGAGGAGCAGACCGGAGCCGCACCTGAAGACGAGCAAGCCGCAGAGGAAGCGCACACAAATGAGGCAATCGGCGAAGACACTTCCAAGGACACTTCCGAGGGTGAGTTCGCAGCCGCTCTAGGGAAATGAATGCAGGCTGACGATGTACAGGAGCCGCAGAGGTCCCCGCAAACACCGAGCGACCCGCGACTCCTACGCCCAAGCCAACGCGACTAACACGCCGCCAACTAGCCATGCAGGAAAAGGAGACAAAGCAAGTACAGCTCACTGCCCAATCACAAGACCCAGAGCGGGTAGCAGAGGAAGTACCAACAACTGTAGAACAACACCCGCCTCAGGAGACTCTTTCCGGAGACGCAACAGCGGGCGCAGAAGAAGTCCAGGTCAACAGTCCTCCCAAAGAGCCGATACAGGTGGCTGAAGCGCCAGCTACAGCAGAATTTGTAGAAGCGCAACAGGAGCCTACAGCGGAGATGGAGGAAGCACATCAAGATGTGACCAAGACTGTAGACACAAAGCAAACCGCACCAGTGCCACAGATTGAGGAGCCAAAGAATGAAGAGTCATCCATCGAAGCAACAACGGCCGAGGAGATGCCCGAGAATCAATTGCCTACATCCGAAGCTGAACTCCCCGCCCCCTCAGTCGAAGTCAGCTCAGAACCGGAACCCAAGACACTTGCAGCCGAGAGGCCAAGTGAAGATGCTGTGACACCACTCAAAAGCCATACCTCCAGTCGACGAGCGTCGCGCAGCCCTTCGAAATCACCAATGCGTCTAGAAGAGTCGTTTGAGGCCCTCGATGCGCTCGAGGAGGCGCTAGAGAATGTGACGTCAGTCACCAGCTTCAACCATTCGAATGAAGTGATGTCGCCTCAAAATGCAGAGTTCCCAAAAGCAGATACTACACAAGGCATGCGGTCGAAGACACCTAGGAAAACACCAGTACCTATGCCAGCTCCAGCTGCGAAGGTATCCAGGACACCGACTGTTGCTGCGCCCAAAAGCATGAAACCAATGAAGTCTTCGATAGCTCGTGCGTCTAGTGTTCGTACAGCGCCTAACAAGGACGTTAGAATGGGTTCCACCGATACGGTAGATTACCTTGCCTCCAAACGCCGGCCAGTCAGTGTATCGTTCCCTACACCTGCACCGCCACCAAAGGGCCGCGCACCCACAAAGCCTACCTTCCAGCTCTCAAGCAACGATGTGGTGGCCAAGTTGAAGGTTCAAAAGGAAGAGCGACAGAAGAGAGAGGCAGAGAGCGTGGTTCCTAAAGCACGACCAATCAGCATGCCTCCTCCACCAAAGTCCAATAAGCCTCTGACGAAACCTGTGTTCCAACTCCCTGGCGAAAGAATTGCCGAGAAACTGAAGGCCCAAAAAGAGGAGCGTGCGAAGCGAGAGGCGGAAGCGCCTCCACAAGCAGCACCAAAGCAGCGTCCTGTTAGCATCAGCATGGCTCCTCATGCAAAGTCGACGAAAGCACTGACAAAGGCGACGTTCGAGCTCCCCGGTTCAGCAGTCGCTGACAAGTTGAGGATTAAGAAGGAAGAGCGCATAAAGCGCATGCAAGAAGCAGAGGCAGCAAAGAAGGAAGCTGCTCTCAAGGCACGACAAGCACCAGTTCGAAAGCCAGTCAGCGTCCCTATCAGACAGCAGCCAGGTGTCACCATTGCACCACCACAAGCATTACAGCCTCCGCAAGCGCAACCACAGCCTCAGCGGGCGTCTTCACTGGCTAGTAAGCGCAGCAGCATGTCTCTTTCGCAACCGGTGTCTCAGTCGCGCTCTACGTCTACGTCGTCGGCGAATCGCAACAGCGTCATCGTCCCCAAGGCCATTGTCACACCTGTTGATGCGATGCAACAGAAGCTCAAGGGCAGGGAGGTCTTTAACCGCGACCGCATAGAGAAGGAGGCACGAGAGCGCGAGAGGCGAGAGAAGGAAGAGTCTGCTAAGCGGGCAAGAGCGGAAGCTGCGGAGCGTGGGAGAATCGCGAGTCGAGAGTGGGCCGAGAGGCAGAGGAAGAAGATGATGGTTGTCTGAGCTTTTGCGTGACATGTTTTCTCTCTCGACAAAAGTCTTCTTGTTCAGGGACTATGTCTGGTGTCTTGGATATGGATGGATTTGCTATACCCTTCAAGATTCTTTCTTACTTGTTCCTTCATACTAGGGTTGGTCTTGTTCCTGGCGTTACCAACTGTCATTACCTCGTCCTCCCATGGTCGACTAGAGGTTTTCTCTGGAGTTGAAATCACGGCGGATTTTATCTCGTATTTTTTTCTTTCTCTAAAGCCGCACGTATCAGGGTTGGATTTGGATTCGGCGTCTCCTATCCAAGTCCGTACGACGGCGTTACTCTTATACTACCCATCAACTTACCATTCCAAGCTTTCAAACTTTGGGTACTAGCTTCAAACGTTCAGCCTATCCAGTGTATCCATTAATAAACCAGGTCAAAGTTTCCTTGTTGCCAGTCCCAGCTATGAGTCTTGAACCTGTTTCTTACTACAGCGTCGACGCGTCTGAGCCAGCTATGGAAGGGGTCTTTCTTTGCAAAGTATCTCATGGATCTGACTGTTTTGCAGCGCTTGAGTCGGCACATGTGCAATGCACGTTTGTGTCTTCCTCCCTGGATTTCCTCCTAGCGTTACCGAGTCGGGCCTTACCATCCCACGCGGTGTTAGCAGCCGAGTTAGATCCAAGATTCTTGTGATCTAAATTCAGTGAGGCAACGTCATCGCAGAACAGCAGTGCATAATTCTCATGTGGCCATAATCAAGCGTCCAATTGCATCCACACTTGCTGCCCGACGATCTGGTATTGGACGGGACACCACTCCGCTGGTGTGTGTACATTACAGCGTGTACATTTGTTAGCGTTATCATATCCATCACTTCGGAAATTAGACACGTCTCTTTAGTTTCCTTTGCTCCGTGGGTGCCACAAAAGGAAGTCAGGATTCGTTGCGGGCACAAGTGCCGTGACGTGAGCTGACTCGGCACTCTCTTACTATCATTCGATCCCGCGCGAAGCTATCGGACACATCATAGATAAGCGAGTATAGCAAAGGCATCGGCTTGCGCGTGATATTGCGATGGTGTCGTGCGATCTCATTGCCCTATGTCCACGTGGGTTGAATCGGCTTTTTCGGCCGCACCGGTGTGTCAAGGGAGTGAGGAAGAAGATGGTAGAATGTTGCGACGCAATCTACGACGCAGGTTTTGCCGCTTGGTGTGTCAAACAAAGGTCCTCTGCTCGTTGGTACTTGTCAACTGTCCAGAGACCACAGGGAAAGCGTTGGAATGTCGCGATCTGATCGTGTCGGCGCGTACCGTGCAACCCCGCAGAGGAGCTAAGTGCCGCCAGATCTTGTTGGCACGAGTCAAGCATGGCCATTTGGAATTTTCGTGACGCCATCGTGTGCTTGATGAAAGCCCAATGTCGAGTCAGCACCCGAATGACGCAGGTTCGGCCCACGGCCAAGAGCTGCAGGCGAAACACAATCGCTCGACTGACTTTATCTAAATCCCCAATCTGGCACGATCCGAGAGGAGGTAAAGGATCTGTGTTCCTGAAGGGTATATGCGCCGATCACAAATAGCTCGATAAGCGAGAATGCCTGATAGGTCGGCTTTGCTCGCCGCGAGATCTTGACAATATCGATGACGCCTGACAGTGACAGATTGCACGCGCTTTCCCGTCTGCCTGCCGTTCAGGGCGATATGTGCGTGGACGGGTGCCTGCATTGCGTCGAGAGTCAATCTGTGCATCATGGAACGCCTCAGTGTGCAGGCCATGGGTGTGTCGATGAGATAGATTCGATAAATTTAGGCAAAGTCTCCATGCAAGCGGAGGGCGCATTGAGCGTGTCATGACGCTTTTCCGTAATGGTCCTCGGAGATGGCGAGCAACATGCACATAGGCGAGGAGAAGCAGGTCACTGTTGTTGGTGAAAAAGGGTTGCTTCTTATCACACTCTGGTAGCGAGGCTAGACCCAGGGGCCTCGATGAGGCTCAACACGGCGTTGTGTGGCTCCGAAGGCCGTGTCGGGGACTCGGTGGCTGTCTCCGAGCCTTGTGCACCCGTGGTTTCTGGCTGGGTGCCTGAAATTCCAGACCCAACCTTACCGTAGCGGCTGCACCCTAGGCTGTTGTCGCGACCGGGAGCAGGACCAGACATGGTGTATGGGTGCAAGACAGAGGGCAGTATCGGTCCTTTGCTGGGGCCTGAGGTGGGTGAAGATGTTTGAGGCGGCCCGTGGCGGTTATCGATCCTTCGAAGACGTCGGATCTCGGAACCGTTCAGCAGGCGTACCTGCAAGCGAGGCGAGCTGTGAGTGGTGTGACGAGCAGCGACGACTAGACACGCATGGCCGTGTCGCACACGCAGCTATGGCCTGATGACGGGAGCAGCAGGAGGAGGCCGTCGTGCCGCCATGGGCTGGACGCGTGTTGAAAGGCAAAGGTGCGGAAAGTGTTGACGGGTTATCCTGGGGGCTCGCTTGCGAAGTGGAGCCGGGTGAGGTGGCATTGCGGAAGAGGGCCGTGATAGTGTGTCGCGGCGCTGGTTGAGCAGATGGAAAATTCTGCGATGAGGCAGCTGTCGATCTATGGCATGGCATGGCCTGGCATGACAAATGGGCGCCGTTTGAAGGGGATGACGAAAAGGGCAACTCGAGAAGACTGCCCGTGTTGCGCCATGCTGACTTTCCCCTCATCTTTGCAAATGCCGCATGACGGAGCGTGGGATGGAGGTGCTTTTTCGTGCTCGCAGCTCGCATAGCGACTGGGCGGCATGGGCCCTGTCGCCGGGACCCATGACAGCCTACGGGCCGTTCACATAGAAGTGCGGAGAAGCCAAGCACGACAAGCCCCACCTGCAGCCAGACCCTGCCAATCGCAGCCCGCGGACCAGGGCGTGCAGTCGCAGCAGGCCAATTGGCAGAGGGCGCATGCACGCGCAGGCGCAGACGCAGGCCCCACGGTTGGTGTTTCTAAGGGCACACTGCCTCTCCTACGCCTACCCTACGCCTGCCCTACAGCTACCCAAGGCAAGGGGAGGCTGCGACCAAGTGGGTGCGTCCCCCTCGCTGGAACCCCTCAACAACGTCCAAGTGTGTCTGCACATCGCCACCCAGCCCTGACTTGCTGCGAACGCTGCTGTTGGGCCTGGCTGGCTTCTGTACCATGCTGCCGCCCTGTGTGTGAAAAATTCTTCCTGGCCAGTGTAGCACACGCAGAAGGGATATCGCTCCAGAGGCCACCCGTGCCTCGTCTTACCACCCTGACCACGTACTGCGCAACATGCAAACTCTAAAGCGCCACGGCCATACAACGAGACGGCGCATTGGGCCTGGGCGTGTCTCATCTGTGCACATCCGTCGAGGCTTGTGCTTATCTCGAGCCAAACACTGTGTGAAAGTGTGCCTCGTCACGTGTTGCTGAGGGGTTGGCGCCATCTGCAATCCTACTGAGACGTGATCGTGTTACACAGGCGGATGCGCGAGGCTGTCGTCGGAGTATCACCGAGAACAGGCGGAGCAGAGGCAAAGCGTTGGTGTCTTGTCGCCATGAGTCTATGCTCATGACTTGTTGCGTCCATTGGAGACAGCTACTACTACGAAGCTATGGCTAGAGCGGGAGAAAAAAAAAACAGGCGCGACATTCAACGTCGGCCGAGTGAGAGGAATACCCAGCCGTCCTGGCCGCAGCGGCCGTGATGCAAACCCATGTGCACAGTGACCCCAGTCACCAACCCGCGCCGGGGCGACATGCTCGTAGCAAAGAGCCCATATACACCAAGGGGATATATATAAATACTTTTAATCGTACACCGTGTCCACCCATGGTAACAAAGGAAAGGGAATCGAGCTAGAACGCAGAGCAGCAGTGATGGATATGCAGGTGTACTCCGTAGACCCATGCCAGTCTCAGCCTTCCGAGGCCCGAGACGGATGCAAAATAAAAGAGAACAAAGAGGAAGCGAGATGAAGGCAAGGCGGCTTCGTCAGGCGTCGTGATTGTCGTTAAACCAAACTCCAAAAGCAATAGGCTGCGAAGCAAGCCTAGTACTGCGTGTACCGCCTCTTTACGTCGCGTGTTTGGTCAAAGGATCGCATGTAGCTGTTGAGCTGGGTAGCCGCTTGCTGCGAGATGCCAGACTGCGTCTGCGAAGACGACGAAGCTAGAGATGATCGTGACGATGAGGGCGTTAGGCTGCGTTGTGCCGAGGGCCTTGTTGCGGTTGGTGGTGCAAAGTAGCTGCCATTTGCGGTTGGATAGTAGTGGTACGGGCTCGATGGTGGTACTTGTGAACTCGAGGCTCCTTTGTATGCCGAGAAGTTGATTGCCGGGGCGAGGTAGAAGCCGCTGTTGGACGATGACGACGACGAAGCGGAGGATGACAGTTGCGAGGGCGCTTGTGCGGTGCTACCGGCCTTTTCCAGGTCGGCTAGTCGACACGATTGCGAGCAGTAGACGCCGTTCTCAGCAATTTGGCGGTCGCAGGACAGGCAGAAGTCGTTGAAGCACTCCATCTGGGAAGCCATTGCGACGTGATAATGTAGTGGTGGTGGTGGTGGTGGTGGTGGTAATGGTATAGCCGCCAACGAGGTACTGTCCAAGGAGGGTGGTGGTGTTGGTATGGGTGAGTGGCAGTTGGACTGAAGAGGGATAAAGGGCGTCTTTTCAATGTGCCTCAGGTAGGAGTCATGAGGTAGTTATGAGTTCGTGAGCGGAGGGACCGTGTGGAGCAGCGGGAGGATGAGCCCCATATACTTAAGTCGCGCTCAGGCACTTCACCACGGCTGACTCGTCGGCCCAGCAGGGATCCGGGTAGGGTCCACGTCCAACGCCATCCACCACCCACCCACCCATGCTCGTCTCCGCACCACCCATGCCATCTGATATATTTCAACAAGCGCTCTAAGCTCTGGCACGCAGCCTCCAATCCAGTCTAGCTCGCCAGTACTGCGCATCCCGGCGAACAGGTGCAGAGCGGGTGCCCGTCGATTCGCTGCATGCCTCTGCCCTCGCTCGCTCCCTCGCTCCCCCACCACGCTGAGTTTTGGCCACCAAGGTGCCGTGCTGCCTGCCAGCATGCATTCGCCCTCTGCCGTCTCTATTCGCTCGCGCACTGAGATTTTCCCTGACTTGCAGCGCTGCTCGATGCTGCAGCCAGCAGAGCGTAGAATTTTCGGCCGCGGCGGGCAGTGGTAGCCGAGTTGCCTGGTCATGGACGGTGCCCTATCTGGTGACACCACCTGGGCCACCGTCCGAGAGTTGCGTGATAGCAGCGCGACGCGACCACGTCCCTCTATGACGAATTCCCTCACTAGTCATCTGCGCGGCCCTGCGCCGGACGGGCAGATGACTGACGTG